>Ga0182017_10003346_pt1 | contig 11990 bp, 16 predicted proteins | sample 712E3DmetaG_FD_120492 | JGI IMG/M metagenome (GOLD analysis project Ga0182017, IMG submission 120492) | Permafrost microbial communities from Stordalen Mire, Sweden - 712E3D metaG | ecosystem: Environmental > Terrestrial > Soil > Wetlands > Permafrost | place: Sweden: Stordalen | collected... | reverse complement strand
GGGATTTTTGGTCCCAAAAGGACGACTGCCTTCACTGCCCATATCATGTGAGAAATAGTGCGTCTCAGATTGTCAGGTTTTTCATCGGCCACGTATGAGCCTTAAGGATCATATGTGTTTAGGGCGGTCTATGCCTGCCAAAGCTAAGGACTGCATAAGGTAGCCACCAAACTCGGATTCCAGATGGTACGGCAGAATGGCTGCCATGCCAGATGGAAGCATCCTGATGGCAGGGCGACTACCATTCCTATTCATGGAAAATGCGAGATTGGAAACTGGTTATCTACGAAAATTTTAAAGCAGTTAGGCATAACTGAAGAGGATTTCCCTAACCTCTTGGGATAAGATTGCCGCGTCTAACATATTTCCTGCTGCCCAGCCCAGAGGGCAGCTGGCCCGCCTGGCAACGGTGTAAAAGTTTTGGGGTAAAGACAATTTCTTTTACTAGCTAGGCCACCTGATACGAAACTCCGATAGCCCTAAATTCCCCAGTCTCTTGGCGCTCCAGCTTGGCTCTGATCTGTTCGAACTTTCTTACGGTTTCCTGCGAGTACAGCCTCTCTCCACAGCGCAGGCAGACTTCGGCGCAGACCTTCAGAACCGCGGTATTGACACCGCCACGTAAGACCTTCTCAACCTCCTTCTCTACAAGATCGCCACCGCACACGGGGCACTTTTCAAAAGGCATTGTATTCATCTCTTCCTCAATTTGCAGCCAATCCATAGATTTGGGTCTGGCCGATAGACTGTGATCAGCACAGCCCACCGGTTCTTTTCATTGTACGCCCAAACACTGTGGACCGGGTCTCCTCCAAAGGTTTGACCAAATATCAGAACGCTTGGGTAGGGCGAATCATCCTGATACTCTTCTATCACTTCTCCATGCAGAGCTGAAAAGTAGATCTCGTCGAACTTTAGTCGGTCAGCATTGGCTTCTTCATAAGCATGATCAGTTATTCTGACTCGGCCTCCTTGTATTGCTTCAGTTATGTTGGCAAGCTCTACATGGCCTTTTTCATCCACGATTTATAAACTCTTATTATGACTATTAAGGTTTATGTTAGCTTTCTTAGCCGGAGGTCTCTCCCTGACTCACGACTTAAGTCTACCGTTTCCTGGCTCTCCTTGCATTACGCATTCAGTTATGGCGGGTGCCAACTGGTAAGCAGCTTCAGCCGGATGAGCGGACGACGTGCCATGCATCCTCCTGGCGGTTCCGGCCCACGGTGGAGAAGAAACCAGCAAAGCTGCCAGCATTGAACTTTGCAAATAAGATGGCTTCCGGATTTACACGTTCACTTCTGCAGAAGCCGCCGTTGTAGTTGGTTCAGGTATACTGAGAGACTCGGCCTTCAGACCTTCCAGGTGAAACTCTATTGCCTCTTTCGTCAACTCTAGCGTTTCCTTCTCGTTGGACCGGTGGCTATGACCCCAGGCAAATTCGGGCAATAGGCCGCATAATTATTTTCAGCCTTTTCAATGATGATCAGATACTCAGTCATCTTTCCCGATCTCCTTAATTACCACTTTGGTTTAATATGCTATTCAAGGTACCCCTTGGTACTTCACCATCCAATTCCCTGAGGATGGTCACCAATCCACTCTTAAAATGGTGCTTGTACTGTCTGTGACTGCCTCTTGTTCTATCGAGGAACCATCCATCCTCTTCTACCATCTTAATGACGGCTCGGACTTTCAATTGTTAGCCTCAGTGAGATAATTAACCAACCATAAATAAGCCTCTTTAAACATATAATTGATTTGCTTTACAGTGCCAATCGGTGTTCGCTAATAAGTCAAAGCTCTTCAGGATAAGCAGACAAAGCCCTATGCATCCTCTCGGCGGCCCATGCCCGATGAGTAGCACAACCTGGCACGCGCCCTTCGGAAGCTGCTCCAGATGCGAGCGGGGCCCGACCGGGCAAGCGGGCCCGTCGGGCTAAAAAAGACTTAAACCAATCGGTCCTCTTATGGTTCTTGAAGCATTTCGATCAAGGCATCCTTTGAAACACTATTCCTGATAGATACCTCGGATAAGATGTCGCTAATTGTGCCCTTCGCCAGCTCATCGTGCAATGAAACGGTGATGTTGTGGTCTCCTGCTGCGGTTGACTTTCTCAGCCTGACGTGACTTCCCCTCTGCCGGATGATTTCGTATCCTAATCGGCTCAGCACTTTGATGAGCTTCTCACCGCTAACAACCGGAAGCTTTCGCAAGAGGCTGCACCTCAACCTCAGAAATAGACAAAATCTTCAACTCTTCGCCGGCCAGAAGGACCTCTTCAAAGTGCAGGCTAGTTGCTTCTTTTATATTTTCCATCAGCTCATCGAGGGTCTTACCTTGCGTAAAGATGCTGACACCTATTCCACGAGCGCACCAATATTCACCATCAAAATAGATATCGAACTTCACCAGCATCTTATCACCGCTTAAACTAATGGGTTATTGCTATTGCTTAATATTTCTATGTTCCTGAAGAGGAAAGCAGGCATTGAGCGTTTCACACTGCGGTAGCGGGGCCACGAGTGAAGCCGTGACCCGATCCATATGAGCAGCTATTATTTCCCGGATAGACACCATTCATCGAGTGGTATTATATGCAAATAAGGATGAAGTGGATCATAATGAAACGCCTTTATGACTACACGATAATCCTCCGCCCTGACGACAATGGCACATTTGTGGCCTACGTCCCCGCTATCCCTGGCTGCCATGCTTGGGGTCAGACTCCTGAGGAGGCACAGGCGGGGCTGATCGATGTCTTCGAGATGATTCGGGAAGAATACAAAGAAGAAGGCCGTATGCTTCCAGAGGATATTGATGTGAAGGCCGTTCATGCCTGCCAAAGTTAAGGACCTGCAGAAGGTAGCCACCAAACTCGGATTCAATATGGCACGGCAGAAGGGCAGCCACGCCAGGTGGAAGCATCCTGACGGACGGGCGACTACAATTCCTATTCATGGCAATAGCGAGATTGGTAACTGGTTATTCTACGAAATTCTAAAGCAGTTAGGCATAACAGAAGAGGATTTCAGGAAGCTCTTAGAATAGAACGCTACAACCAGCATCCTCCCGGCGGCCCAGGCCCAATGTGCAGCTCAGCCTGCCAAACTGGCTTTTCGTTATAGGCTCCAGGCGCGAGCGGGTGACCGGCTTGGCGCAAGCTGGCCGCCTGGCAAGAAGATCTTGAATGGCCTGGATTATTCTTCTATCAGCAGTTTTGCCAGGTGGGTGACGTGCTGGTTTGCTGGCCACATGGCCTCGATAATAGTTTAATCGAAACACTGTTTATGTAGCAAAGCCAAGATGGTGATGCAAGGATAGAAGCTATCGAGATCCACGCAGGGGATACCAAAACTTGAAAGGCAATGCATCCGGTTTCGCTTTTACGATACTGAAAGAAGACAAGGAATCGAGAGCCAGGCTTGGAGTCATAAAGACCAGGCGCGGTTATATCGATACTCCCTACTTCGTGCCGGTGGCTACGCTAGCCTCCGTCAGAGCTTTGGGCTCCGATGACCTGAACGTACTGGGTTTGCAGTGCGTCCTGGCCAACACCTATCACCTTCACTTGAGACCTGGAGACGAGCTGATCAAGAAGCTGAGCGGCCTGCACAGATTCATGTCCTTTGACCGGCCTATTTTCAGCGATTCGGGTGGATTCCAGGCTTTCTCCCTGGGTTGTGGAAGAGAGGACAACATAAACAAGATTGGCGGAGTCTTCTCGCGCAGAAGAACAACTGAAGATAATATAGGGAAGAAAGAGAATTTAACAAAGATCACAGATCGGGGTATCTCCTTCAAGTCCTTCTATGATGGCACCTGGCAGTTTCTCGATGCCAAATCGTCCATGCAGATTCAATCCAACTTGGGCTCGGACATCATCATGGCCTTTGACGAATGCACCTCCCCGCTTTCGGATTACGATTACACCAAAGAAGCCATGAAAAGGACGCACGAATGGGCCGGACGCTCCTTGAAGCACCACGACATAAGACAGGCCATCTACGGCATAATCCAGGGCGGTTGGTTCGAGGATCTTCGGGCTGAGAGTACAGAGTTCATTAAATCGCTTCCCTTCGACGGTATGGCCATCGGCGGATCTCTCGGTAACTGCAAGAGGGACATGCATCAAGTCCTGGATTGGGTTGTGCCTCAACTTGATGAACGACCAAGGCATTTGCTTGGAATAGGAGAGGTCGACGACATCTTCGAGTGCGTGGAAAGAGGGATCGACACCTTCGACTGCGTCTTTCCTACAAGAGTAGCCAGGAGGGGAGGTGTGTTCATCTCTCCAGAATCCGGGGGAAGACCCGACAACAAATTCAGAATAAACATAAAGTCTGCGCAGTTCAAAGACGATGGGACGCCCATAGATCCTGATTGCCGCTGCCCGACGTGTAGGAGATACATAAGAGCCTATCTGAGGCACCTCTACCTTGCCAACGAGCTTTCCTATTTCCGTCTGGCATCGATGCACAACCTTCACTTTATGCAGAAGCTCATGCAGAAGATCAGGGAATCGATAAAAAATGGCACTTTTATGGAACTGAAGGAAAAATGGTTGGAGTAGGATTTAGTTCTGAAGACAGGGCCAAGGAAGGCTGCAAAAAGGAGACAAAGGCCGGATCTCGAGCGCCCTTCTGAAGAGAACGAAAAGAGAAGGCCCAAGCAAATTAGTCAAGCGAATGTTCACGGACTCATGTCCAGGCTCAATCTAGACAGAACCCAGGCAGCCGTAATCCTGTGCGGGTTCTATCTGTTCTTCTCTCTGGCAGGAAATTACAATGAACTAGTTCATTTAACATAACTTCCCCATTACCTGGATGCAGGGAAGCCTGCATCAATGAGCCGATATAGGCTCTAAGCGATCTCTCAAATAGAACCTCAATAAATCACACATCTGTATGATCAATGAGCTGCTATGGTTCGGGCTGATGATTTTTTGCTATCTCGCCGTCCTATTAATATACAAGCTATTTGGCAGGAAGGGCCTTTTCGCATGGGTGGCAATGTCGATCATACTTGCAAATATCCAGGTGATGAAAACTATCCAGATTTTCTGCCTCGTGACTGCGGAAGGAAACATAGTATATTCCTCCATATTTTTCGTATCAGACATCTTAAATGAAGTTTATGGTAAGAAAGAGGCCAAAAAAGCTGTATTTGTAGGCTTTTTCATTTTAGTCATGATGACAGTTATTATGCAGGTGACTTTGATGTTCATCCCTGATTCATCAGATACTATGGCCCCCCATTTAGCAGCAATTTTCGGGTTCATGCCTAGAATAGCCCTGGCCAGCCTTACCGCTTACATATGTTCACAAATGTATGATGTCTGGATGTACGCTTTCATAAAGAAATATCACGGACGAAAATTTCTCTGGTTCAGAAGCAATATATCTGTGATATTAAGCCAACTGATAGACAACACCATGTTCACACTCATTGCATTCTACGGCATATTCACATGGGATATAACACTCCAAATATACGTAACCTCGTTAATGCTCAAGGTTATAGTCTCATTTGTAGACACGCCGTTTCTGTACTGGGCAAGGAACATAAAGCCGGAGGATGATTGAGAATTATAATTGCTCTTGCGTAGGAATGAGACATAAGCATGTCATTCAACAGACCTCTATAATAGTCAATAGTCAGAAGACTGAGATAATGGATTAACAATTTAAATTCTTTATCAGCGCTCTTTCCCTAGGCGGTATTGAGAGAGCGCTGTTTGATTGAGAATTAAAAGATTTAAAGATTAAGGCAGGGTTTGTGGAGCAACTTTCTCTGGAGCCGTGGGAGCGGGTCCCGTCGAGCTTGGCTCCGCCAAAATCTGAGTCTTCCTGACCTCTACTCTCCGCAACGGATAGATCGCCTTTGCCTCTTTGTAGATGTCCAAGGAGAGCTTGCCCATGACTACTTCCTGTACGAGCTGGTTCAAGTCCAATCCTACTGCCTTGGCAAGGACTACCTGCTTAGATAGCTCTCTTATGGTCTTCACTTGGTTAGCCCTGGCCCTTTTGACTGTGAAACAGCTAGGCTTTACTCTAACCTGGTATCCGTCAACGGTGGTGACGTCGACTATGGAGTCAATTCTGGAGGTTCTTCTCTTCACCAGAGACCTGATGTAGTCGGTTGTCATCTCATGGCCCACGAACTTGGTGTAAGCAGAATCGCCAGCTACGCGGTCTACTCTGAACTTGAGCTTGGTATTCTGTTTAGAGAAGTTGTTTGTAAGCTCTCCGAGAGTGGTCTCAATTACCCTGCCCACAATTCGGTTGGGATCGTTAGATATAGTCTCCCCGACGGGAGTACGCCCGAACATCTCAGGCCCAATTACCTTATACCATTGCTTTGCCTTTCTGCTTTCAGCTTTTCTTTGTGATCTTCTAGCCAATAAACATCCTCCAGGGTGATATCAATCCCAACACCATCCAAGCTCGCAGTATATAAACCGATCGCCCAAAACAAAAACAAATCAAGTCTGGTCGAGAGGTCAACTTGTCGACCAGACGTAGACGTAAATGTAGTTCGACCAGTCGTTGCTGAAATAGCTCAAGATATGCCAGCCGGGCTTATTGCCGCGGAACCATGTCGAGCACCAGCCAGTTCCCTTGTAACCGAAGTTCTTGACCTCCGGATAACAGAAACTGCCGGACTCTTGAGTCCACTCAAAGGACCAATAGCACCCAGACTTGCCTATCTTGGACCACAACGGCAGCCACTCACCGCACTTCACGCTTCCGACTGTGTTGAGCCGACCTTGAAATCCTTGCACGTAGTACTCGTTGCACCTGTAGGCAGTCGGCTTCGGAAACACTGTTTTGAACGTCTGAGCCGAGTAACTACCCTGAGAACCGTATCCGCTCTGAATTGGATTGTATCCGCTTTGACCAGGATTATATCCAATCTGACCTGGATTGGATCCGCTCTGGCCCTGAGAGATCATGCTGTAGTCCGGAAGCATCAGGTTTTCAGCATTGGGATCAGGCGGTGTAGGCGCTCCTGACGGCAAGGCAACTGAAGATTGTGCCGTTACTGGAATTCCAAGGCCATTTCCGCTTCCCGTTGTTCCCGCGCCACCTGCTCCAGGCCAGACGTAAATGTAGACGTAGTTTGACCAGTCACGGCAATGGAAGCAGAGGATGTGCCAACCAGGTACGTCGCCGCTAAACCATCCCTTCTTCCAGCCCGGCCAGGTCCAGCCCCACCATCTCACGTAGGGGCTGGTTTGCCCTGGATACCACTCGTAAACGTAGAAGTTGTCTGAGGAGGCGATGTTCGCCCACAGAGGAACATAGCCGCCGTAGCTGCAGCCCGCCACTGACCTAAAGCCAGACGAGGTTTGGACGTAAAACTTATTACTGGAGCTCATCGACCCCGGATAGTACCAGGTACTCGAGGATGCATAACCTGGGCCAGTAGCTGAAACCGCATTCGGGGCCATGGCGGTATCCGCAAGCATGCCACTGGGTGGATTGGCTGCTGCGAAGTTAAGGCTCCCCTGAGGCTGGAAAACCTCTGCTTGAGGCTGGGAGAGCCGCAGATCGTCCGGAGAGAAATGCTCCTGGTAGGGGCCGGATAGCTGCGGCGCGGCCGAGGCAAAACTAGACATCTGGTTTACTGGAGTGGATTGCTGATAGCCAGATATCGGCTGATTGCTTGGGACAGACGGATAGCTGGCCTGTGGCGATTGATAATTCTGCCCAGGCACAGAGCCGCCTTGATTGAACGAAAGGCTCGTCTCCTGGGGGACGCCCATCTGAGCAGCCTGTGTGTAATGATCGGGATTCGATCCACTCAACGGTTGCTGGAAGCCGGAAGGCTGCAATGAACTATCCTGTGGCGCTGGATACCCGGAACTTCCAGCAAGATCATTCTGAAGCTGTAATCCAGGGGTCTGGGATGCCAAACCTCCTTGTTGAACCGCTCCAGCCATATAGCTAGATGAAGGCTGAAGATTGAAACCATCAGAGACTCCTACGTCTCCGACTCCACCCAAGGCAGCGTTCGTAAGTGCTAGAAACGCTACCAACAGAGAAAGATAAATTCTCATACCCCTTCCCCCATACCTATCGATAAGTTGCTACCATATTCACAGTATGAATGGTTACTATTTAAGTTGACACTTTATCTATTTAATACTTGCTTAAGTGGCTGTTATTCGAAGTGAAATATTCTCGATTTGACACAGCAACCCGATTATATATTCAGGCAAATGGATGACGATTGGCTCTAGCGGCCGCAAAGGGAAAAATGACGCCAATCAAAGAAGTCTTAGGGTTTTTTTCTGTATTCCGGATTTTAACATTGATTTGCGGCGTTTATGCTTTCCATCACTCAGGCCGAGCTTTTTGAGCCCCAGGTAGACCTGACCATCTCCGCAAGACGTGGATTCTTGAACTGTCTGTAAATGTCGAGGTCAGTAGTGTATCCGATAAACGGATCTATGGTACCCTGTTCAAGGTTGACGACCCAGATCTGAATCCCTGCCGCCTCAAATTTTGCCCCCTTCTCCCGGAATAACTTCATAAATGGCTCAAGGTTATCCCCGCTCGGAACCAGGATAATGTAATCTGCTTCTGAATCCTGTCTGCAATCATCCAGGTTGAGCGATCTTACGCTAGTAAAAAGTTGGCAATCTGCTCTCCTCCCCGGAGCCTCGAACCCGAAGGACCGGGAGGAACTTTCAGCGACTTTGTACCCAGCTTCGGCCATGAATTCTGTGAGGAGATCGATCATGTTCTGGCGTAAAACAGTCCTCAACTCGGGTATTGCCGCCTGGAAATTGCAGTAGGCATTATCGAAGTCCTGCTTTCCATATTTCTCGGCATGATTGAAGTGGAATATCTTGCCGTTTAGGAGTGTGTAGGTGTCAAGCCTTGGGAGATCGAAGGATATTGGGGTGCCGCTCAGCAATTTGGCGAATACCCCTGCAGCCACACGTTCGCCGACGAGCCTTTTGAGGTCATCCTCCTCTGACGGGCTCAACTGGGCTGCTCGGACGAAGTCGTAAGTCCTGTTGAGAAGTTCGCACCTGGCAATGATCCCCCGATCCATCAGCAAACTCCTGAGAGGGGTCCCTATCCTTTCGATCGCATTCATGGTCAATAGTTTCCTGTTTTCTTGGACTGAAAAGACCTATCATCTAATCGTAGCTCAACACGACTTCACGCTAGAAAGCTCTGCCCGGAGTTCGCCCATAGTTGCCGTCCTCTCTGCAAAGGCGTTGTGCTGGTGGATGCTCTCTTCGTTTATTTGCTTGAGGGTCACAGCCGCATCGTCCGGAAGGTCACCGAAAGCCTCCACAACCTTCTGGGCCATTGTCCTGACACAGTCCTCAACGAACTTCGGGTTGCTGTGGGCTCTAGCCACAACTACGGCCTCGTCGGGACGCTTCAGCAGCCCGTAAACCTTTGCGCTCATAGACTCTTCGATAATCCTTATGATCCTGTCAATAGAGACGCACCGGCGGTCATGTACTTCGATGGAGATGCTTCCTCTTCCTCGCTGGTTATGAGTGGCCACAGGAATTCTATCAGCAAATTCTGCCGCGGCTGATTGATCCACGCCCAGTTTGGCCAGCTCGTTCCTAACCTGCTCTTTCATGATCTCCTGGGCGCAAGGGCAGGCAGTTGTCCCGACTACCTCTGCTCCTACTGACTTTTTGAGAAAGCCCATAGGGCCCGCTCCTGCCATAGCCTCGGCGAAGATATCCACGACTTCCTGGCATGTAACCCTGGTGAAAGGAGTCGTCCTGCGGACCACGTACTCACTCTTCATCTTAACCTCGGCGTGAGTGGCGTACTCGTGTCTGGACAGAAGCCTGGTGGCTATCTCTCCGCACAGCTCCTCTATCTCATAAACCGGCTTGTTTATGGCTTCCTCTACAACTTCGTCTATGACCTCGAAATTCCTGGACAGGTTGGCACCTTTGCGGTCGGAGGGAAGATCTACGAATACCTCGAAGTTGGAGATGAGAACGATTGGTCGGTTGTCTCCTCCACGCTCCACTTTTACCAGTTTCTTAACGCCGGTGACCCCCACCCTTGTCAGATTTATGGGGTACTCAGGGACGCAGGCCTGAATATCAGGCAGGTTGCTCAAACGACATCACCTGTTGCAATGGGCATCTTTCTCAAGGTCCTCGGAAAGCTGTATGAGCCTGTCAACCTCTTCGAGAAGATCATCAAGGGTCTCGCTGATCCTCCTGTCATGCTCATCAAGACCCTTTAAGATCGCCTCCAGATCGACAGAGGAGGCACTTTCATCCACCAGGCTGAGAATCATCTCCCGGAGCTTGCTATCGATCTTGTCAGAACCCTGCATATGGCTCTTGTTCAGGGTCGAACATATTTGAGACTTTCCAAGTATGATATATCCATAGAGTCATCTATATCTATTGGCACGTCCCTATGAAGGAAAGGTGTTGTCATGATCAAGCATTGCTCTCACCACGGATTTTTCAGGGGAGAATGTTGCATATGCGGTGCAGCCGGCACATTAGTGCTCGATGAGGCTATGACCGAGCAACTGGGCAGGCTGGTTGCGGGAGCGCTCAGACATTTCCCCGACGACCTGGGTCTGGCCATGGACCCCAGGGGTTGGGTCGATCTTATGGCCCTGGGCGATGTGATTCATAAGAGACACCGCTGGGCCGACAGAAACATGTTGGTGGCCCTCGTAGAGTCCGATACAAAAAAGAGGTATGAGATCAATAACGACAAAATAAGAGCGCGTTATGGTCATTCGGTTAACGTCAATCTGGACCATCCGGAAAACACACTTCCTTATCTGTACTATGGTGCTAACGAGGAGGAAGCGGATAGAATACTTGAAGTAGGGCTGAAGTCCGCATCTCAGCGGTACGTCCATCTTTCCACTACCCCGGAAAAAGCTTGGCAAGTGGGCACTTTCAGGACAGGTAACCCCAAGGTGATCAAGATAGATTCCGCGGCCGCCAAGGAAAATGGGATTAGGATGATGACAGTAAACGACGACATCGTGCTCTCAGAACCGATACCTTCCATATTTCTCAGCACACTTCCTTCTAAAGACATACTGAAACAAGAGACTATTAAGCCGGGTATATCAAAATCCAATACGTCCAAATATTGATATATTTAAAAAAAGGAAACACCGCGATTATATCTATAAGTTATTCTATATAGTTCTTTTTAAATTATCATTAACTAGAGCAGTATACTTCTTTTCCAAATACGATCCACTAAGCCATTAGCGTATCAAAAAGAGTCATCTTCCAAAGCGGCGTTCTCTGCGCTGATAGTCCCTAATGGCTCGCAAAAAATCGGTCTTTCTCAATGAGTTCCAGTTAACCTCGGTGAAATAGAGTTCTGAGTAGGCCGCTTGCCAGATCATGAAATCGCTGAGCTGTTTGCCTCCGGCCCTGATTACCAGGTCTGGCTTCTGACTGAACCTAAGTTTTGCTTCTATGGTCTTCTCGTCGATATCGTCAGCGCTTATTCTGCCAATCTCAACATCTTTTAGCAATTTTCTGATGGCTTCGGACACCTCTTGTTTGCCACCGTACCCAAGCGAGATCAGCAGCTTGGTTTTTCCGCCCGAACCAAGTATTTCAACACCGTCTTTGGTGTGCAGGCTTATCTCTGCCCGTGCGTTATACAGTTCAGTGACTATCCTCTGGTAAGTCTGAGGAGCATCGTCTCCGGAATAAAGGGCGATGCTTCTAATGCCTATTATCTCGCTCCAGGCGATAAGTCTTCTAACCATCTCTAACCCCCGGTCATCAAGATCGCCGGGGTTCAGGATAACGGCCACACATTTGGGCACACCGGCATGGGAGATTTTGGTCTCCAGAAGCTGCTCATAGAGGTAGCGAAGCATCTATATCCAGGATAACTTCCGAGGCAAAGTATTTTTGCGATGGAGAATTGTCCTGACTCCATGCGTCAGGAGGATGTGGCCAGGCTGGCCATAGGTCTAATGGTCTTGCTGCTTCCCT
>Ga0182017_10003345_pt1 | contig 11990 bp, 16 predicted proteins | sample 712E3DmetaG_FD_120492 | JGI IMG/M metagenome (GOLD analysis project Ga0182017, IMG submission 120492) | Permafrost microbial communities from Stordalen Mire, Sweden - 712E3D metaG | ecosystem: Environmental > Terrestrial > Soil > Wetlands > Permafrost | place: Sweden: Stordalen | collected... | reverse complement strand
CTTCCTCGAACTCCTTGACCAGCGGCGCCCAGAAATCACGACCCCGGCAAATCTGCTTCGGCATGCCCAGAGCCTGCCCGAAGCCACCCCTCGCCTACCAGACGCGGATGCCCGAACGGATACCGAAGATCGAGCAGGATGCGCGCACGCCGTCACCGGCGTTCACGATGGCCCATCTCTGCGTTCACGATGACCGATCTAGTCGTTCACGATGGCCCGATCTTCGCGTTCACGATGGTCCGAATTTTGCGGTGTTTCGTCCGGACACACAAAACTGGGGACCGGAATGGGGACAATAGCGGAGCTTTCGGACTGCCACTGCGACCCGGCGGGGCGGGGAACATCAGCACAGGGATGGGACTGACTCAGAGTTCGCAGTCGATCATCGCTCCTTTGCTGCTCGGCGGACGGCCTCCACGCTGATCTTTCCGGTCCTCTTCCTCATTGTATCCAATCTAGCGTTGGCCGAGAACTCTGGGATCGGTTTCGGCAGGTTCTTATTCAGGGTGTCGCCGCGCTTTTGCTGGATCTCGCCTTTCTTGGGCAGTGCCTTATCGCGGTGGCGGTTGTCTAGTCCGGGTTCTTTCATGTTCGCATTTCCCCTTCATGTTTGTCAGCAGACTATCTTCAGCTCAGGCGCTGGAGGTCATTCTTCGCACCCGCGCTGTTCAGGCGTTCACGCGAATCTCCTAGGTGCATAGGTCAAGCTCTCAGGGTACAGAATCGTAAGAACGCCATAGCGGCCGAGGGAGACCGCTTGTTCGATTAGCAGGGCATCCTTTGCGTCGCCTGGATGCACAAATGGGAACCAAGCGGACGCTGCGGAACCAACTTGGAAGCACCCCGAGCCAGGTGCCTCACGCCCGCTCATCGCCAAGTGTGTGGCAGAGCCGCGAGGTACTTGTTCAAGCCGACTGATGGTTGTGCGAAAGCCCGCGTTGTATGTCGAGGTTGAGAATCGTTTCCATGCAAGTCCATCCTCGTTCCACTTGAGAAGCGTGCATGGCATAAATTCCTCTTCCAGATATCGGAGGGCGGTGCTGGTCACGGATGTGCCGAATTGACTGGACGTGTCTAGGATGGCGGGAATCCCTTTCTTCGATCCCCGTACGGTCTGCGAGAACCTTGCCCCAGGAAGCAGTAGATGTGCCGCGAACAGGTCCGCTTCTATCTCAGCTGGGTTGTCGGATTCGTGGTCACAGTGTGAAGGGTGGGGACTGGCACCAGCCACCAGAGCGTTCCTGTGGTCGTCGATGAAGAAGTGGCCTAGCTCATGTCCGAGGGTGAAGCGCGCACGCGGCGACTCCCTGGCTTCAACGCGGCTGAGATTCACGAATACATGAAAGCGATCTCTGCGGAATTCGAGTAGCCCGTCGAAGAATTGCCCGTAGTGGTTGAAGCTGAAGGTGATTCCCTTGGTTTGAAGGATGAGCAGTGGATCCACCTTCCCGATGCCGGGACAGTGTTCCGCCGCGACCCATTCGCTGAGTGCCACAATCTCGCTTCGTCGTTCGGATGAACTGGTCATTCCTTCTTCGTGGAGGAAAGGACCGATTCAGCCGCATCCCTATCGCGCTTCATTGTCGCCTCGGCCTCCGGGCTGATGTCGCCTGTCCCGTCACGGGCAGCGCGGGCAAGGGCTTCAAAGGTTTCTGAGGCGGGGACTGGCAGATGGCGTCTCTTTCGGTGCGCCCGTGCCACTTCCTCGTCCAATGTGGCAAGCGGGTTCTTCAGGGCATCCGGCAGGGGAATATCGTCGAGTGGGATGTCCTCGGTCGCTCTGACCTCATTCTCGGTTGTTGGAATAATCCAGCCCATCGAACGTGCGGCTGTGTAGACCAGCTGCTCGGTATCGAGCGGGGAGGTGGGGGAGGAACGTTTCATCTGGACTTCTCCAGCGCGACCTGCCCCGGTTGAAGGGTTTCGCGCAGTTGATCGAAGATTCTCTTTCGCCGTTGGCGAATGTTTTCAGGGGATGTCTGCCATCGCTCGGCCAGTGCTCTGGACTCCGCGTTGGACATCCTTTGGTTCTTTTGTCCTGGCTTGTACTCGTAGAGCCACGAAAGCAAGATGTCATTGTCGCGTTCTTCGAGCGAATCCAGGGCCTCACGTGTAGCTGTTACCAGCGCGCTCTCTTCAGATAAATCTGTCGTGGAACTGATCGCATTGATGTCATCAACATCCGTCAGAAGGATTCCGCCGGCAAGGTGCTGGAGAATGACATTCTTTGCGATTCCGCCAAGCCAGGCCCGCGCTTGGCGACGTTCGGTGTCGCAGTCGGTGCTCGCACTTGCCATCGGTTTGAATGTGCCAGCTCCTTTGTAGGCATCGAGAAACGTGTCTTGAACGATGTCGACGACATCTTGACCCGAGATGCTCCTGTTAGGAGGCAATCTCTTCACCATGCGGTGAACCCAATCGACGTGGCGGCCATAGAACTCGGAAAAGGCAGCTCGGGCACCTTCCGGATCAGCTCCCGCCATGGCCATGTAGCCAAGGAGATCTGAGTTGCTGTCGTGGTCAAAGCAAGGCATCGCGGCCGATTCTATCCAGACAAGGACTATATCCCGAAGCGTGACAGCGGGCGTGGCTGTCACGCTTCTTCATAGACCCCTGTATGACGGCCAGCACCGCCCATTTCGGGCAGTCGCTCGACCGTCCAAGGAGAAACTGATCATGGCTGCAAACCGAATCATCTGCACCGAACAAGTCCCCGCATCCGGCCACCCTTCGCGCGAACGCATCGTTGCCGTTGGCATTTCCCAGGACGGAACCAGCGCCAGCCAAAGGCTTACCGTGGAGGAGGTGGTGCGGCAAATGGACCGTGGAGAGATCTTCTTCACCGTGGGAAGCACTAGCGGCAAGGTGGCCATCATAGAGAAGTTCTGGTGTCATCTCTGCCGGAGCTGGCACATTCGGAGCCACGCCGACGCTGTGACCGACAATAACCTTGACTCGCTCCGCTACTGCGAATGGCGCAGGAGTGCCTGATGCCGGGCGTTTTCGGGGAGGCCCCGCCGTTTGGTGATGCCGGACGATGGGTGGAAAACGCCAGATCCGGAATGCGTCATTCTGGGACGGACAAGAGGTGTTCCCAATCTTCCCTGGTCCCTCCCGGTCACCTACCCAGGGACGTTTTCCAAGGTTCCAAAACTGTTCCAGAAGGTCGTTCATCGGGGATCAAGGTTCCTCTGTCCCCTTCCCCTCCCCGTGGTCCAGGTCTAGGTCAACCGGGAACCTCGTCTGGTTCCTACGGTGCGTCGCGTCGTGAAGTGGTCGCACTGCACCCGTCGAAGCCACCTTGCGAGGTCACGTTGCGGAGCGGCCGGTGGGCTTCTCAAAGAGGTCCCTCACCTCGATCTCCAAGGCGTCGGCGATCTTCACCAGGGTCCGCACGGTCGGTGACTTCTTGGCGGTGAGCACGTCGGACAAATAGCCACGCCCAAGCCCGGAGAAGTCGGCCAGTTTGTTCACCGACCAAGCCTTGCGCCTCATGTGACCACGCACCGACAGGATCAACTGGCGGTGGACCCGGTCGGCGGGTGGCTTGGCTGGGGACACCCGGTGAGACTATTGACATTACGTGCCAGCCATGCTCTCTATAGAGAGCGGTGCAAGCCAGCCCGTCGTCCCGGTCGCGGGATGGAGAGCGAGGTTTGGTCCGCTGCGTTCCGGAACGGCGTGCCATGCCTATGGAGATCCTGTCCGAGAAGAAGCCCTGCAAGACCCCGACAGAGCTTGGCCTCGGCCGCTGGGAAGCTCGATGTCTGCTTGATGTCTCTCCCATTCTGGTAGCCCGGCACCTATCGACGGTGTCCATGGACGCGACCAAGACTTGCGCCTTCCGTGCTGAGCAGATACCGGCCATCGCGGTTCGGTGCCCGTTCTGCAGGAGCGACCTGCCCTCGGCGCAGACGCCGATTCCAGCACTACCGTTGGCCACGGCCGTGCCGCCAGCGTCGGCCGCCGCATGGCCGATTCAGGATGCGGCGCTCAAATGCCGATACTGCGGGGCGATGTCTTTGTTCGAGAGGCTGCGCTTCGGGTAGTGCCAGAAGGGATGACCAAGCTCACGATGAAGCAATGCCCTTACTGTGCATCGGAGATTCAGGACGCAGCCATCAAATGCCGTTTCTGCGGGATGATGCTCACGCCGGATGCCCTGGCAAAGATACCTCCATCGGCTCCGCCACCTGAACCAACAGTCAAGGCTACTTTGAGAGCACAAGAGGTTGCCTTTGGCGGCGCACCTCCTGTGGTCCCCGCTCAACCGCAATCGACGCCTGCGCCCTCTGAACCTTCAAGTTTACCGACACAAACCGGGTCCAGTGTCGGTGGGGTCGGTAACGCCGAGACTGAGCAAGTAGCGTCAGGCCGGAGGAAGATCTCCCAGACGTGCCCGACCTGCGGCGCATTCAATACCCTTGCGCATTTCAGAATCGGCAAGTGTGCGCGATGTGGGAACCCGCTTAGCGAAAGCCCTGTCGGCTCGGCTCGCCCGACTTCCGTCGGCCCATTTCCACTGACAATAGGTATCGCCGTGGTGACGACTCTCAGCGTGCTCATGGGCGTTGCCTGGGTGGTCGCGCGTCGAACCAGCAACGCCCCGGCCGATACAGAGCGGAACGAAAGGCCGGACTATGAGCGAATTCGTCAGCTCGACGAGGTGAGCCGACGCATGGATCCCGACCGCATTGCTAATCGCGATAGTGTCGAGTTTCGTTGCCAGTCGTTGTGTTCGGCCATTGACATCTGCCAGCACGCCAGGAAACAGATGGCCTTGGGCATGCGAGCGCCCTCTTGCCCTGAGATTGACCTCGGCGTGTGTAGGGCCAATTGCAAGGAGGAATTTGCCTACAATCCAACAAAGAGCGAATGCATCAACTATTCCTTGATGATCGATGTGTTTGACGAGTGTTGGACTACAAGTCTGGGGGATTCTGAGAAGGCGTTGTGTGTTCTTCCCGCTTGCATCAGGGACGACAAGCCAACAGCTCCGTAGCGTTCTTTCTGTGCCCCCCACGAGTCCTCTTTAGCAGGAGATCTTCTTTTCACCGTCGCATTGGACTGATAACCTGTGAGTCACTGAGGGCAGACAATGAAATGGAGATGTGACTGTACACCAGCCGAGAAAGGTGGGAGAGCCAATGGATGAGCGGAAGACGTGCCCGTTTTGCGCCGAGCAGATCCCCCAAATAGCGATCAAGTGTCCGCTCTGCAGGAGTGACCTCCCGGTTGACCCGGTCCAGCACAGTCCTGCAGTGGCACGAGTGACCTCACCTCCCGTCACGAGGCCGCCAGCGGTGCCGACACCTCAGATCCAGCTCCCAGCAGGCGCGCTGCCGACGCAACCCCCGGCATCGCGATCTCCCCAGGATTCGGGTTCTCCACCCCAATTGCCCGCGAATAGCGTGGTTCGTCCTGACAGGAAGTGGATGGTATGGCTCTTCGGCGGGATTGCCCTTGCGGCGCTGGTCGTGGCAGCCTTGGCGCTCATAGCCGTGACTTCTTCACGGACCGGACGCGAATCCGCAAGCAAGCCGGATGACAGAGCACCATCGAAAGTCGCGGCCAACGCTTCTGCTAGTCTGCCCCCTTCCCAGGCCAGGATTCCTCCTGTGCAAGGAGGAACTCCGATTGGCACGGCACCGCAGGCTACGCAAATCGGGGCGCCACCGCCTGCTGTTGATCCAAAGGCTGCGGCTGAGTCGAACCATCGTGGTGCCCGTCTCAGCGCTGAACGCCACTTCGATGAGGCTATTCAGGCGTTCGATGAGGCCATACGCCTGGATCCTCGCATGACCGGGGCGTGGGCCAATCGTGCTCATGCTCTCCTCGGTCTTGGCAGGTTGGATGAAGCCGCGCAGGCCGCCAACAAGGCCCTGGAACTCAGCGCCGCTCCCAAGACCCGCGCTGTGGCCGAGTTGGCTCTCGGATATGTCGGTGCCAGGCGAGGCAAGTTTGGCGATGCCGAGGCCGCGTATCAGAGGGCACTCACACAACATCCCTCGTATGCTGCCGCCAAGGATGCCGTCCAGATCCTAAGTCTTTGTCGACGCCCCACCCCGGCGCTTCTCGCCGCTGTAAGAATCGCGGTATCCGGCCAACTGCTGGCGGAGCCCCTCGTGACGAATCTGTCCCGAGAGGAACGGCTCATTCTTGCTGCTGCACCGCAGGCTCGACACGGTCAGCTACTTGACCCGCCTTCGATTGCGAGCTTTTACTACGCCACGCAGCTCCCAGCCGGGCTCCAATTCAAAGAGAACTCCGCCGCGGGCCTGGACGTGCTGACTGCGGAAGACCGAGCGAATGAGCAACTGGTGAAGCAGAGCCTCTCAGCCACAAACAATCCTTCGCGGAAAAGCGAAGAGCGGAGCAATCCTTTCTAAGAATAGAAGGAAGGCCTGAAGGTCGGTAACTCTCACACAGGACACGCAGATGAAGCAATGCCCCTACTGTGCATCGGAGATTCAGGACGCAGCCATCAAATGCCGTTTCTGCGGGATGATGCTCACGCCGGATGCCCTGGCAAAGATACCTCCATCGGCTCCGCCGCTGCGACCAGCGGTGAATGAGGGTCGGAAGGGACAAGAGCTTGGTGCAGCCGCCGGCAAGGCACCCATTGGGCTGGTTGACCTCAACAAACCCGTCGCCCTGTCTGGAGCAAGTCAACTTGCGGTGTCTGCGGTTGCTCCGCCGCTGCTGTGGAACCCGAACGCAGCGGCAAACCTCAGCTTGCTCTTCAGTCCGATCTTCGGGGGTATCCTCGTTGCACAGAACTGGCGCGCCCTGGGGAACGCGGCGAAGGCAAAGCAATCAATGTTGTGGGTCTACGCAACGGCCGTCGCGTGTGTGGCAATCGCCATTCCCGCAGTGCCGAACGCGCTGGGACGCAGTGTTGGGATTGGACTTCTCATGGGTTGGTATTGGGTCGTGGGAAGGCCGCACGCGAAATACGTTGCGCAGCAGTTTGGGCAGTCGTACACGCGAAGACCATGGGGCAAGGCGATTGGGCTTGGAGTCGCTGGTTGCGTTGCGTTTGTGTTGCTTATTGTGGGAATGGAAGCGGCGCTCGGCAGCCCAAGTTTCGATGTGAAGGACTTGAATGCCGTCTGGCGTGGTGACAGTGACGGAGCGATGGTTATGGTGAACTTTACCAATGAAGCTCGCGGCTCCCTGACCGTAAACAGCAAGAATATACCGTTCGCTGTGAAGAACGTCGATCAGGAGAACCGCGTCGTTAGCCTGAGCGTTCCAATGAACGACGGCACGACGCAGGTGTGGGTGCTGCGACAGGTGTTGGAAAAGAATGGCAAGGCATTCACCCTCGTGCTGACGTTGCACGACGGATCAACGGACAGCCTAAGCTTCGTTCGGCAGTTGTGACCGCTGCGCCGGTTGGGAACGTTGCCTCATGCCGCAAAGCTGATCGGCCTTGCCCTTGATGATCTAGAACAGGTTGCCCTGGCCCGAACTTTCCCTCCGGGTGATGCTATTCCAGAGCTGGTTCCCCTTGGAATTCTTGGACGCGAAAACGAGGTGGTACAGGACCACGTGCTTCGAGTTCTTCACTTCCATCGATCGAACCTCCTCGTTCTGATACCCGAACTGGACCAGTCGCTCCTTGAGGGTGGCGATTTTGGCAACCGCGTCTTCAGGACTCCCGACTACTGCACGTTCGTCATCAGTTCCCAAGATCTCGTTCATCTCATCTTGGTTGTGTTCGTAGTTGCGCTTCAAGTCCCCGGTCGGCCAGTTGATGATGAGGTCCATCCTCTTGACGCTGGCAAGCTTGCGGATGGTCTCGAATCGAAGCTGGCCGGCACTGAACGGGTCAATGAGCGCCATGTTGAAGCCATACGGAGGGATCTCGCTCACGATCTGGTCGATGAGAAGGTTGCAATCACCCTCGACAACGACCGCCCGGCCAGAGTATTGGGCCGACCTGGCACGAAGGGCCTCGACGTTTTCATGATCGAGATCGCAGACGATGACCTTGCTGAACGGTGCTTCCGTGTGACCAAGTGCGATGAGCGGGCTGCCATCGATCAGGTCTGGCCTCTTGCCTCGAACGCAACACCTGCCAGGGCCGCCAAAGAGATCGACAAACGCAGCCCCGCCAGTCCCTTTGGGCGCTAGGAATTTCGCGCGAACGCCCCGCGTGGCGGAAATGTAGCGACGAAGGTAGTCGTGCTTGTCCTTCGCCCAGTCCCCCACGCATTGAACGGGTAGACCACTGCCGGGCTCACCGCAGCTGCAATTGCCGTTCGTCTTTCTCTTTCCTCGTGAACACGTTTCCAACTGACACCTCCGGCATCCTCCCCGGAAACTCGTTCCAAGTGCGACCGTCGAGGGCACGTCCCGTGAGATGCTTGCGCGTGCCGCCCCACTGCTTGAAAAAGAACGGTATGTGACGTCCCGTGCACTGATCTCTCACTTCGCGAACCCACTCGGGCCTCATCGCACGCGCGTGAGGACCGCTCTCGCCACCGACGATGACCCAATCCATGTCTCGCAAGTCGAGCGCGCCGAGTCCTTCCAAGAGCGGCTCGATAGACAGAAAGCGCACAGCAGCGATGGCGTGCCGGAGGTCGGCTATGCGAGGGATCCCAAATCTCCGGTCTTCGACGGATACGCCCAGCCAGATGTTGTCGGTGCTTGCCAGCCAGCGATGATGCCGGGTCCATTCACGCAGGCGCACCGAGCGCTTGGTGAGGATCTGGTAGGTGTGCTGGGGCGTTCGCCTCATCACATCGAAGGCGCGTTCAAGAAATGCGTCCTCCACGAAATCGCCGAAGAGGTCACTCATCGAGTTGACGAACACGCGGCGTGGAGACTTCCATGCGAACGGCTGCTCCAGCCGCTCAGGGCGTAGAAGCGGATCGAAGCCCGAGAAGAATGGATGGCGTCGGCCGTCCGTGGAGACCGTCCCACGAAAACGCTCGGAGAAAGTTTCGGCGTAGCAGTGGCTACACCCCGGCGAGACCTTCACGCACCCCGTAACCGGGTTCCAGGTTTCGTCCGTCCATTCGATCTTCGTGGGCACTGCCACACATTCTGGCGCAGAACCGGGTGGGGACCAAGTTCTTGCTGGTCACCGACGGCACTCTCTCACCCGACGTCGGGACGTCAGGGCAGTGCGCGCTTGGGCTGGGGAAACACGCGGTCAGGGTGACGGGGATTCAGGTCCGCGACCCGGTGATACAAGTGCTTCGCGATTTCATATCCATCGCGCGCCGTACGTTCGGTCTCAACGAGGCGCTCCTCCCAGCTCTGCTCGGGGCATTCGCGTTCGACCTTCACCATTTCGTGGAGGGCCGCATTGCGCCTGGGCGCCCATGCTTCGACATGGTCGAGGATGCTACGCAACACTTTGTCGGTCTCGATCTGCTTCAGCTCTCGGAACCCGCCCAGCGTCCGAAACCCAGAATTATCATGCTGGAGCCAGGATAGCCGGCTTTCAAGCCTGTCAGTGATGATGCTGTCGATGATTGCAATTGCCTCGCAGAAGAAACCCATTTCAATGCTTCCCTCAATCTGGTCGCGTGCCTTCTCCTGGAGCCTTCGCCGCTGTGTCCCGTATCCCCTGCCTTCGCCGGCTTCCGCCCGCAATCGCCTCGGCGGCTTCGTTGGACGGGCAATAGGTGGTCGCATCGTGAAAGCTTGCCTTCATGCGGCCACGGCAGCCGCCAGGGACTCGGCCAGGCGGGTGGCAGTTTCCTCTTGCTTGCGGAGCTTGGCTTCGAGATCGTCACAGAGAGCCATGAGCTGATTCACCTTTGCGACGATGGATCGCTGCTCGTCGAGCGGTGGGACGGGGAGAGGAACCCCACGGACTCTTCCCACGCTCAAGTTGAAGAGGCCGCTGGTCGTAACCGCACGAGCCCGCATCTCGGAGGTTCCTGTGGGCGAGTTCAGGAAGAGGATCGCAAATTCGCTCCAGACCGGACCCTGGGGCCGACAGCGGATTATGTGGTTTTGGTGCACGCAATTGTTCACCTCCCCACGCCAAAGAGCACAACGTCCTATTTCCCTTTGGCTGCCGTTCCCTTCGATGATCAGGAGATCGTCTGGTTCAAGACGCCACCTCTCCAACTCACCGGGTTGGAGTTCGAACATCTCCATCCTGGAAAGGTCCAAGCGGCCACGCTGCACGTTCTCTACCCGAAGGTACGGGCAGGCGTTTTTCCCAGGCGTACGAGCTGGGGTTTTCTGGATTCCGCCGACAACATCGAAGGCGTCCCCTACCGATATCCAACGCCAGGTGGGGGGCAAGGCGAATGGTGCCATTTCGTCGGGTGTCTGCAGTTCCTCACGCGAGCCGGTGCCGTGTCGAGACAGGTGTCCCCGTACGGCGAGATCAAGGACGGCATCCCGAAGACCTTGCGCTGCCCCAGGATCGGCGACCAGGGTGCTGAACTGAGAGGCCAGCCTATGCCAGGCGGCTTCGCGAGCACCCGCTGTTTCGGCGGTGGTGAGGGCAGTGAGGGCGCTGCGGGTGGATTGGGTGGCGAGGTCGCGCTTCTTGGTTTGCTTGGCCTCCAGGTCGTCGCAGAGGGCCATGAGCTGATCGACCTTCGCCACGATGCGCTTCTGCTCCATGACTGGTGGAATGGGCACCTGCAAGTCTTGGAGCCGCTTCATGCTCAGGCCTTCGCGCGAAACGCCAACCTGGACGCCCATGATGAGCGCCTGAAAATAGGGTGAGATGAGGCAGAGGTGCACGAATGCGCGAAGGTCGCGATCAACCAGGCGCACGATGGCCACATGCTGACTCACGTTGCCCTCGTCGAAGTCGTCGGGGACCACCGCACATCGACCGATGGATGCTCCGGTGATGTTCAGCAGCAGATCGCCGGGACGGACGTGCGTGCCCTCCATGCGCTGATGAGTTTCCTGGTCGATGAAGGCGACATCGTCGAGGCGCAGACCGCTGTCCCAAACGTTCTGCGACCGGAGGAATTTGATTCCGGATCGCTTGTAGACGCTCTTTCCCCCGAGAGGTGTGCTGCCTGCGCCGAGCTTGACCGCAATCCCGCCGAGGCGTGCCCAGCACCAGTTGCCGGGAATTTCAAACGATGGGTCTGCGGCCTGGTCGTCGGAGGCCGTCTCATCTCGCTTGCGGTTGAGTGAGCGCCCTTGAACATCTTGTCCATCCCGTTGCAGCCGGGTCTTCGCGAGGACATCATGACCTCGACCTTCACGCGAAACTTGCGGAACCAGGCGGCCAGCAACCGCCAGCGAAAGTACAGCTTGCCTCGCGTTGTCGATCCCCCCATGGACATCGACGACCAATGGAAGTGCATCGGAAAATCTGGTGGCACTTGAAGTCATGTCACGCAGTTCCCAGCGCCCTCGCCAACTCCTCCCGCAATTTCTCCCGCACCTTGTCCACCTCCTCCGCCGCCTCCCGGAATTGCTTGAGCAGCTCATCCGGATCGCCCGGCCCATCGTCCACGGCCTGCGGGTTCTTGATGTCCAGGTTGTAGCTGCGGGCCTTGATGTCCTCGATGCTGACCTTCCAGGCTTGGTCGGTCTCCTTGCGCTTGCCCCACCACTTCTTCTCGGGGGCGAACTCGTCGATGCGCATGGGCTTGGTCTTGCTGTAGCTCTTGTAGCCGGCTGGATAGGGATGGTCGTAGTACCAGACGGTTTTGGTGGGCGTGCCCCGCTCGAAGAAAAGCAGGTTGGTCTTGATGCCGGTGTAGGGGCTGAACACGCCCTTGGGCAGGCGCACGATGGTGTGCAGGTTGCACTCTTCCAGCAGCTTTTCCTTGATGCGGGTCTTCACGCCCTCGCCGAACAGCGTCCCGTCGGGCAAGACCAGGGCAGCGCGGCCGCCGGGCTTGAGCAAGGTCATCAGCAGTACCAGAAATAGATCGGCGGTTTCGCGGGTGCGGAAGGTCTGCGGGAAACTGTTCTCCACGCCGTCTTCTTCCATGCCGCCAAAGGGTGGATTGGTGACGATCACGTCCACGCGATCCTTGGGG
>Ga0182017_10003343_pt1 | contig 11994 bp, 6 predicted proteins | sample 712E3DmetaG_FD_120492 | JGI IMG/M metagenome (GOLD analysis project Ga0182017, IMG submission 120492) | Permafrost microbial communities from Stordalen Mire, Sweden - 712E3D metaG | ecosystem: Environmental > Terrestrial > Soil > Wetlands > Permafrost | place: Sweden: Stordalen | collected... | reverse complement strand
CAACACGTTTTTTGGAGCAGGGGCGGCAGTAGCGGCGGCGCTTGGCCTTGGGTGGGGAGGCGCTTTACTGCTCTATTTTCTTGAGAATGGTAAAAAGAGATTTTTCTATCTTCCGATCCTCTTCATGGTCAATCTTATTCGTTCGGTTCCGCAGATCATAGGACTGCTCATCGGATATATAATACTGAGTTTCTGGATGGATTACGGCGTACTGCAGTCTGCAGCCGGGCAGACACTCTGGATGGCTTGTGTGATCGGCCTTTTGTGTTCTCTTGAGATTATGGATCTTATCGCTGAGAGGATTGCTTACTATAAAAAATCGGACTATTTCCATGCCATGCAATGCTGCGGCATGAAGGAGAGCAGGATTATCAATGTGGAAATTCTCCGGAAAAGCAGTTCTGCGCATCTGGTGCATAAGTCGGTCTCTCTTTTCGGGGACTCCATTTTTCTTCAATGCAGCATCGGATTTATAATTTCGGTCGGACTTTCCAACGAGGTCAGTCTGACCAATTTCCCGGTCACGCTCGGCAGTTTGCTTGCAAAGTTGGACAGCAAGCAGGATATTCTTGCAGTCGGTTCCGCGCTGCTGGACCCGTCGTACATATCCCATTTGTTCTTTCAGCATTTGCAGGGAGTCAGTGTGGCGGCTCTCATTGTGTTCACGCTTCTATGTGTTTATCACATTGCAGACGGACTTATTCATTCGTATGATCTTTGAGCAGTTGATATATATTGCAGCCGCGGGCGGCCTGCCTGCCGAAATGAAATGCAGGCGGGTGACCGCGGGCCTGATATTTTATCCCAGGGAGGGAGTTGTATGTCCAGGATAAGTAACTTCCCCCCTTATTTATCTAAGGGGGGTGTCCGCAGGACAGGGGGTTTATCGTTGAAGACCGGGCTCTAAGAACCCCCCATATCCCCCCTTTGGAAAATGGGGGAAGTCTGCAGGACAGGGGGTTGTTGATTTTATTGACAAGTGTAGTAATAAACTTTACACCAAAAATCGGACAGTGAGTTAAGTTAGTTGAGCTTCAAATTTAACTTGCCCCCTTAATTTATCTAAGGGGGTGTCCGCAGGACAGGGGGTTAAAGCTGAGCAAAAAAGAAACAATTTGTTTAAGTATATTACCAAACTTCTCCCCCTATATGGGTGAGATTAAGTGGGAGTTTGAAGAACAAAAGTCATTAAAACATTGCGTGCTGAATAATTAAAAATGAAAAACGAATCCTATACCATATCAATATCTAAACATGGCAGGCGGCTTGTACACATAGAAGATTTCCGATTGGAAGAGAACGGAATCACGTTATTATTCGGCGAGTCCGGAATCGGAAAATCCCTCATTGCAAAAGCGCTGTACGGATTGTTAAATCCTGAAGAACTGATGGTAACGATCAACGGCGAATCGTATGAACTTTACCGGGCACGCCCGGAAGTCAATGAATTGCAGAAAAATAGTTTCTTTGTTTTTCAGGAGCCATCGACGCATTTTAATCCTCTGCTTACGCTCGGGTCGCAGGTTCAGGAAGTCCAGGCAGGAAATATTCCTATCGAACCAATACTGAAACGGCTGTGGGAGACGGATGATCGGAAGGTTCTGGACGATATTCTCGGCGTTTTTCCGAAACCTTACCGTCCGAGCGGAGGAGAAAAACAGCGGCTTCTGCTGGCGATGGCTTTTCTAAGAATAGAACTCTATCTCAAAAAATCGAAAGAATATGGAAAAACCTTCTTTGTTTTTGACGAGCCGAGCGGAAGTTTAGACGATCATTTTCGGGATGTGTTTCTTTCGTTCCTCTTTGAAAAATTCAGAGAGAAAAAATTCACGGTATTATTGATTACACATGATTATTCTACCATCAGTGCGGTAGAAAAATACGCCGAAGATATCCTGAATGATATTGTTTATAAGGAATTAACGCTTGAAAGCAGCGGACTTTGCTGTGTCGATTTTGTTCCCGATCGATATATGGATTGGCTCAAAGCGCAGAGGCTGCGGGAGCAATCAGGGAAGCCCATAAAGTCGTATCGTCCGGTGCTGCGTGTAGAAAGTTCTTTGGAAGTGAATGGCAGGCGGCTGGAAATAACAAAGGATAAAGAAGGGAAAAAGATTTGTCCGTTGGAGATAGCTCCATATACCATGGCGTATCTTAAAGCCGCAAGCGGAGTCGGTAAAACGAGCTTTGCAAAAGCGGTCATGGGACTTATTCCAGCGCGGAACCTGCATATTATCCTGAAAAATATTCCTCTTACAGACACGACATTAAAGAGCTACAAGGAGGAGTATATCTGGGGCAAGCACATGGTTATGACCTTCCAGCATGCGGACGAAGCGCTGAATCAAAACTCTACCGTGGAAGGAACGCTCTCCGGACTTCCGGTAAAGATGAGTGAGGCGGAGATTCGGAAAATGATGCTGAAACTATTCGGTGGAGACTTGCGCAGCAGTTTTTTGAAGAAGAAGGTCAGATATTTAAGCGGCGGACAGAAGCAAAAGTTGAATCTATTGCGAAGTCTTGTACTCGATACGGATGTTCTAATTTTAGATGAACCGTTCAATGGATTAGATTTCAAAAGCATAGTCAGCGTGTTTTCCATCCTGCAAGAAAAACAAAAAGAGGGAAAGGGAATACTCATCATATCCCACAACGAAGAGATCTTCGACGCTGTTATACATCCGGAAAATGTCTATTATCTGCACGCAATTCTTCCTCTGTAGCCGCGACCGGTGGTCGCGGAGGGAAACCAACATCACCGTGGGGAAGCACAGACCCATAAATATTTTATCAATCGTCAAAGTAAACAACCAATAAACTAAATAACCAAAGAACCAAATAACTGACAAACCAACCAACTTTGAACTTCCGCACCGCATCACCGATAATTCTTAACCATTGATTTTAAACCGAAAAAGAAACATATTTATCTCGGGCGAGATGGGTAAGGAACTTTCTCACATCTGATTCGCCCAAATTTAGCGGATGGGTTTTGTTGTGGAACAAAATGTACCGCTTTGTCTACAGGGTATATGATTCTTCTGTGCGATAACTGAAATGTTTAAGACGCAAGGTTTTATGCGCACAGTCGAGTAGCTTTTATTCCATGCTTAATCCCACCGAAAATTCAATATAAAAATATTTTTTTAGATCTCTATAATTTGTGATAAAAAGTACACCGTTACCATTTCATTGGCTGGTTATACTGATAAAAATATCACTATCAATACAAAGGTAAATGGTTGGTATATCGCCGGCAATATCATCTTTGGCGGTCTAATCGGTTGGATAGTTGTCGATCCTCTGACAGGTGCCATGTGGACACTAGATACAAATAAACTCAATGTGACTATGGAAGCAGCAAAACATGCAAATTTAGATATTCCTGATGCACATGGAATTATGCTTCTTGGGCAAGTTCCATTATCTCTGCGTAGTCATATGGTAAGAGTACAATAAATCATTTAATGCAACCTCCTCTTGAGAACCTATATTGAAAGAGAAAAGCAAGAAGGAAAGAGTGATGGAGTAAAAGGAAAACCTCATCGTCGCAAGTTATATTCAGGGACCAAAGTTCCAGATAACTAAACGGGCTTGAAGCCCAAAACCGGTAAGTTCCGGTGAACGCGATCAAGGAGGTTCTCTATGTGAAACGTAGAAAGAAGCTTTGCCAAAGGCAAGAAAATATTTGTGTTACCACCTTGCGAAGGTGGTAGACCTTCGCAAGGTGGGGGATATCGGGACGAAGACATAGAAGAGAATATGGTGCAATGGCTCAGTTCAACTGAATATTATCAGCACTTGGGCACAAGGAATTTTGTAACTTTAAGTTATTTCGGCCCAATCACGGATAAAATCCCTAACATTAGCGCAAGAAAAGCATCGTCCGAAGTGTAAATGATAATGCAATCCCTATTCTTAATATCGTCGCTTATTTGCATAATTTTAGTGCTCGCGTCCTTTCCATTAATGTACCTACCAGCTACGAAAACGGAACTGAAGTATTGGCAGAAATTAAAAGTTAGAAAGCTCCGACATTGGGTCACAAAAAAAAGGACCGAAAAGTGGGCCTACAAAGGTACGATTCAAAATGTCGTAGAACGTGCTCGGAAGAATATAGCTTGGCACGGTTTTCTTACATTTACTTTTTTATTCTTAATGGTCCGAGCGCAATTTATTGATAACCTGGCCATACAGCATGCTTCTCAATTGTTGTTGATTCCAGCTATCGGATACTTCTTCGGCAGTATTATTCAGCGACAGAAATTAGTTATCATTTTGATCCGTTTACAAAAAATGTCGTCCTTATAAACTAGGCATAATCATCAAATATAAAATCAACGTTATTAAATAGATGCCACCTCTTGAGAACAAATACTCAAGGAAAAAAAGAAAACGGAATTAATTGTGCAAAATTCGCCATTACGGCTTTTTTTGCATTAGAAAAAGGAAGGATCACTTAGACAAATGCAGGATGCTTCTTGATGCGCCGATGCCGGAGGTTAAGCAAGACGCTTTAAAATAGCAGAAGAGGCTTTTAAAGCTTACCGGATTCAATGTTCTAATATGTTGCTAAATGGCACAACTCCTGTTTGTACGGTCATAAGTGCCGGTTGCTCATCACTCAGCGCATATTATAGCTTTTGATAGAATTTGCTTCGTGTGCAAGTGCAAGTGCCATTTCGACCAGCTTTAGCGAATCCTAAAAGGATGAAACTAAAGATATTACCGGAATGCGCATCCCACCGTTTTTTGGCGGGATCTTTGCTATAACCGCAAATCGCCTCAGAACTTCAATCTCAAATTATGACCGCTGAAAGTGAAAATATACTCAATCATAAATCAGTGACCTCGTCAAGGGCAAGCCTCCCGTCACGCTGTTGCGTGTCGGGATTAAAATCGTGAATGCTCGTCTCGAAGTACTATTGTGTTGCAGGACTCACAAAATATTTTTGTTCACCCTCCGTGAATGAAAATTGTTGCATAAAATTCATTCTTCTGGGGCACCATTCGTCCCAAAAGAGTCCGCAACCAACACTATATGCGTGTATCTTCCAGAATGCTGGATAAACATATTTTATTATCACCGTTTTATTCGATTTTATGGGCTTCCTTGCGTATGCGCCAATTATTGGCTAAATTTCTACAAATGAAGCGAATATTGTTTCTTATCTTTCTTTCCTTTTTTCTTTTCCGACCTTCTTCCGCTCAGGATTCGAAGGAGAATGCCGATTTTAAGCTTGCCGTTAATCTTTATAACGATAAGATGTACGATCTTGCTATCGAACAATTTCGTGCATTCATTTCTCTTTATCCTGTTTCCCAGCAGGGGGTTGATGCGCGATTTTATCTCGGCCTTACTCAGGAAAAGCTGGGCAAATACGACGATGCCCGCCTGACATTTCAAAATTTTGCTCTCGCATATCCGGACAACGCAAGAGCGCCTGAAGCATGGATGAACGTCGCATCCGAATATGTGGTCTCCGGCAATACACGGGAAGCGGCCCTGGCTTATGAACGTGTGAAAACATTTCATCCGCGAAGCAAGTTTGCACCTCAAGCTCTCCTAAAAGCTTCTGAGTTATACGGGAAAATCGGAGATCGTGAAAATGTCCGCCGCGTTCTTCGTATGCTTACGCAGGAATATTCTTCGGCTGAAGTTCTGCCCGCCCGGCTTGCACTTGCGGAGATGCTCATCGCGGACGGTCAGCCCGAACAAGCACGTCAGGAAAGTAAACAGGTCGTCGATGTTGCCGCGGATGCACCGTTGAAAGCACAAGGCCTGCTTGTGATGAGTAAAGCGCTCAAAGCGCTGGGAAGAAATCAAGAATCAGAAGATGCCCTCTCGGCTATTCTGACAAAATTTAAGAACACACCGAGTTATTTTTCCGCTTTGTATGAATTCGGAGCGCTGCGGAATATTCTTGGCGATACGGACGGAGCAATGATGTCATGGCGCTCTCTCGCCGATGATACGAACGCTTCTTCCCAATTGCGCCAGAATGCTTTTTTAGATATGGCGGAGTTGAATATGCGCATTCGCGGATTTGCGAGGGCGTTGGAATTATTCGGCTACGCAGGAGGATTCCGCGGGGAGAGAAACGGCGAAGCGTATTATCGTGCAGGCGTTGCTGCAGAGTGCCTTGGCGATACGGCCAAAGCATCGTCGTTCTATTCACGGGCGCTGACAGACAGCCTGGGCAAAGCAGACCGGCGGGCGGTTCTCATCGGTGCATATAAAGCAGCGTCTTTTGGAAAAAATTATTCGGAAGCGGTCCGTTTGGTACGCCTGTACCGCCAGGAATTTCCCGCAGATGCCTTGCTCCCTCATTTGCTGGTTATGGGCGCAGAACAGGCAACTTCAAATTTAAATGAGCCGAAAACGGCATACGATTTCTGCTCTACAGTGATCGACAATTTCACTTCGAGCAGTGATGTAGATGCCGCTCTCTTCCAGTTCGGTATGGCACGCCGTGCGGCAGGGGAATATGAATCGGCTCTTGCCGCGTTCGATAATCTTCAGCGCCGCTATCCGAGCAGTGAATTTCTTCCGGAAGCGAAACGAATTGTATGGCTGATCAATGAATTCGACCGGCGGCAGAGTAATGAGAGCCTTCAAAAACTTTCCCTGCTTGTCGGAGATGTCATCGCGCAAAAATCGAAAGGAACTCTCGCTTTTCGGCTTGCGGAAATTTATTTCCATGAAATGAAAGATTACGATCTTGCCGCAGAACAATACCGATACTCATTGTCGCAGGATCTTGACGAAGCAATGAGGCCGTCCGCATGGTATTATCAGGCGCAGTCGTATGAACATACCGCGCTCCGGGCTGGAATACAAACGGATGCTGGAAAGACAAACATCAAGAAAGCAATAGAATGTTACGATTCATTGCAGTTGAAATATCCGGCGGGTGAATTGAGCGAAAAGGCCGCCGTTGCGGCGTTTTCGTACAGGCTTCAACTGACCGACAAAATCGAAGATCTGCGCGCACTCGGCTCGGAGTTCTTTACTCAATCGTCCTCCATTCGCGGCAAGGACATCGCCCTGCTCGCCTTGGGAAATTCATATCTGGCATCGAAAAAATACGACGATGCGGTACTGACGTACAAACTCCTGCTGGAAAAATATCCGGGAACGGAATCGGCTGCCTCGGCGCAGTTTCAAACGGGATTGGCGTACCGGTCCATGATGAAAAATGATTCCGCCGTCTCGTTCTTTTCGCGCTTTCTTGCTGCGTATCCAAATCATCAGCAAAGCGCACAAGCCGCTTTCCTGCTTGCACAGGCCGCAGCCGACAGCGGTAAAGTTGCCGCTGCTCTTGAATATTGCAATCTCCTTGAGAAGAGATATTTTTACACTTCCTATAACAAGAATATCGATCTTCTTAAAGGTGCCGCTTCCTTCAACGCCAAAGATTATATCCGCGCATATTCTGATTTCGGATCGGCTCTGCATGCTATGCAGACGGACTTCTTAAACGTTGCCGGAAATCCGGAGACGGAACGAAATGTCATATATAAACTCGGTTATTGTGCGGAGATGGCCGGGGACAACCAGGGTGAATTGTTGTGGTATGGAGAATATATCACACGCGACCAATCCACCGAACAGTCGGGCAGGGCATATCTGGCGCTGGCATCGCTCGCAAAAGCGGATAATAACATCAAGCTTGCAACCGAGTATCTGACGGAAGCAGATCACATCAACAGCAAATTCGGAAAACAGTCGTCATCTCTTGCGCTCGAAACTGCCGATATGCTGTTTGTTTCGGAAAAGTATGGCGATGCCGCCGTTCAATACAACGAGGCATTGAGACAAAGTAAAAACGATAGTACAGTGCGCCTTATACAGGCGCGGATGATCATTTGTTATTTCAGACTCGACAATCCGGAAGAAGCCAATATGCGGGCGGCAGAATTCGTAAAGAAGTATCCGAAAGAAGATGGTCGTATTGCGGAATTTGAATTCGAACGCGGTAAATATTTGATGCGTAAAGATAAAAACACCGAAGCGAAAGCGCGGTTCGATGCGGTTTTGAGCCGTTATCCCAAGGCTCCAATTGTTCCCGAGGCTTTGTTCTGGATTGCAAGGGTGTATGAGCTGGATCAGAAAATGCAGCTTGCCGTTATCGTCTACGATTCATTGCTGCAGTATTATTCCAACAGCGATATTCTCCCGCGGGTGCACCTCAGTCTCGGCAATGCTTATTATGCGATGGAACAATGGGATGCGGCATCCAAACAGTATAAAATGATTTTGGACAATGAACAAAAGTCTCCCGGCCTCATTCCGTACGCCATGAATAATTTGATCATGACCTACAAGGAAATGGAATTATACGACGGAGCGCTCGATTTGACGCGAAAATATATCGAGCGTTTTCCAAACGATACCGATCTGGTCGATAAAAAAATTGATATCGGCATCCTGTATCAAAAGCTGGGATATTATGACCGGGCGATCCTCCAGATGCAAAGCCTCATTGAAGGCGGTAATTCCGATCTTGAAGCTGAATTGCGTTACTATATCGGCGAATCGAATTTTTACAAAGGAGATTATCAGCAGGCGATTCTGGAGTTTCTCAAAGTGCCGTACCTTGTAACGCAGCGCGGTAAAATGGACTGGATCTCGACTTCGTATTATATGTGCGGTCAATCGTATGAAAAAATGTCCAAATACGATCAGGCCCTGACGATGTATAAACAGATTCTCGATCGAAAAGATACGGACATGCAATTTAAAACCGCAGCACAAAAAGAAATTGAAAGGGTAAAAACGATCCTCGATAAGAAATGAGCGAATCGTTTCGCCGAAACACAATGTAAGATTTATCGGCATACAAACAATATGGGCTATATTTTTGAACAGGAAATAGAATCGATTATTAATGCCGTTCGGGCAAATACAATCGGAGAAGAGGACCAAGTGTTATTGAAGCGCGTGCTTGCTGCGGATATTCATCCGGCGTTAAAGGCGTACTTCAAAGCGGAAGTCGAGAGAAAGCTCGAAAGCGCGAGAGCGGCGGAAGTCCGGTCGGGTAATTTTCCGTACGGAATGCCGGAAGTCGCCAGCCTCCAAAAGCAGATAGATCTCGTTCTGGTCTATCATTATCATTTTACGCGTCAGGAGTTCGAAACGCTGCTGGAAGAGTCGGTGTATTTTCAATTCAATTATCTCTGCCGACCGCAATGGACGTTGTTGAATTTTATCGTCGGCGATGTGCGGAGCGTTCAGGCGTCCATCGTGGAAAAAAAACTGCGCTACTGTATCGATTACGCGTATTTCCCGGAGCTTATCAAACGTTATATGGTGGCACATGGATTGGCCGGTATAAGTTACGAGGAGTTCAAAAATCTGCTGGAAAAAATCGACAACGAGGTTATTGCATGCCATTCCAGTTCCGAACTGGCTCAAATGACGCGGGCGCTGTTCGCTTTTGTGGAATCCGGAAAAATGACGCCGCAGCACGATCTGACACAGCAAACGCTTCCGATTAATGCCGCCATCGTATTCTTTGAAGATAAGCATCTTGATGAGATTCGAACGCGGCTCGAGTTTGAACGGGATAACCATGAAATGAATGTGCTGACAATCACGCAACTGGCGAATTTTGTGGAAATCGTACGAACCGGCGATGAAAAAGCAACGGCAGCGCCTCCGACTCCTCCCGTTATGGAAGAAAAAATATTCGAATCGTCTCCGCCGGAGAATTTATTGTCGGCGGCATTGACACGACCGCTGGAGATATCTGAGCCGAAACTTCAGGACATTCCTGAAAAAGAATTTCCGAAAACAACGAGACCTGCAATTATGGTGTTCGGTGAAAATGACGAGCAGTACATAAAGGCGACGCCGGGAAGAAAGCAGCATCAATTGGTGTCGGTCTTTACGGAGGAAGAACAGGATCGGCTGATAAAGAAAATATTCAAGAACGATAAGCCTGCTTTTCTCGTCCTTATGATGGAGATCAGCCTTGCAAAAGAATGGGCACAGGCGGCACACTCCTTGGATGCATTGTTTTTGAACAACGATGTCGATCCGTTCAGTGAAGATGCCGTTTTCTTTACGGATAGATTATGCGGACGGTTTGCGGCCATCCGATAAACGCTCTCTGAGCAGAAAAGATGCAATACTTATATGCAATTTATTGATGAAGCAAAAATATTTGTAAAAGCCGGCGACGGCGGAAACGGATGCATCAGCTTCCGGCATGAAAAATTTATTCCGAAAGGCGGACCGGACGGCGGTAAGGGGGGGAACGGCGGGAGCATTATTGTTCGTGCTGATCGCCAGCTAAGTACGTTGCTTGATTTTAAGTACAAGCGTGCCTACCGGGCGGAAAGAGGAGAAAACGGCCGCGGCAAAGATCAAGAAGGCAAAAGGGGCAAGGATGAGATCATCAGAGTTCCGTGCGGCACGGTTCTTCGAACAGCTGCGAAAGGAACGCTCATCGGCGATATCGTAAACCACGATGATGTGATCATGATCGCAAAAGGCGGAAAAGGAGGGAAAGGCAATGCGGAGTTCGCGAACGCGACTAATCAAGCGCCCCGCTTTGCTGAGCCGGGAACGCCCGGAGAAGAGCAGGAATTGACTCTGGAATTGAAATTACTGGCCGACGTCGGGCTGGTGGGTTTTCCGAATGCAGGGAAATCCACGCTCATCTCCGTCATTTCGGCAGCCAAACCCAAAATTGCTGATTATCCATTTACCACACTTGTACCGAATCTTGGACTTGTGCGTTATGCGGAAGGGAAAAGCTTCATCGTTGCGGATATCCCGGGTCTGCTTGAAGGTGCGCATCAAGGCAAGGGGCTCGGCATACAGTTTCTCAGGCATATTGAGCGGACGAAGACGCTTGTCTTCCTCATCGATGCGATGGGAGCCGATCTTAAAAAGGATTATAAAGTTCTCCTCAATGAGCTGAAATCGTACAATACTGCACTTGGAAAGAAAAAAAAGATTGTTGCGATAACGAAGATGGATGCAGTCGGTGAAACTGAAACAAAGCAAATAAAAAAGTTAACATTCGGCCGGGGAGTTCCGGTTCATTGTATTTCCGCTGTCAGCGGTGAAGGAATAGCGGGATTGCTGGATGAGATCTGGAATCATCTGCAATAAAATAAATTCAGATGTTCCGGGCAAATGCATCTTGATTGGCAAGGAATTACGTCGTATATTGATATGACACCGCGGGGTGGAGCAATTGGTAGCTCGTCGGGCTCATAACCCGAAGGTTGCAGGTTCAAGTCCTGCCCCCGCTACAAAAAAGAATGCCTCTTTATGGGGCATTCTTTTTTGTAGTTGGCAGCAAACTTCAACTACTTCAAGTGGCGTGCTCTTTGCGACATCCCGCCGTTGTATAGCGGGATCCTGCACACCCCGCTACGACCTTGGAAGAAAATTTGTAACTCTCGCTATGCCTCTCTTTTCACAGTTGGAAGCCTGTAATTGATACGGGTAACGCCTGTGTCCTTTTACTCTTCCTTTGTTTGAACAAGACCTGACATTGACTGCGCCAGTGTAGAAATACTCGCTCTCAAAAGAATTAATCCTAATATCATCCCTTTGAGTGATTGTCTTCCCTTGTATCTCTTAGTAATTTAATTAATAAGGAGTGCTGAAATAATTTAATGAGAAACAGAGTTTAAAAAAATACTCCAAGGTGAATTTATGAGTGAGAAATAAAAGTAATTCGGCCTGACCAACAGGAGTGAAACCATGTCAAAGACCACAGCTATGCAAGGGATGCTCTACCGAACGCTCGGTAGCACAGGAGAGAAAGTCTCGGTGATCGGGATCGGGGGCTGGCATATTGGCTTGAAAAAGGTGGATGAGCAGTTAAGCATCCGCATCATTCGTACCGGCGTAGACCGCGGCATCAACTTTATGGATAATTGCTGGGATTACAACGATGGGGCCAGCGAGATCCGCATGGGCAAAGCGTTGCGCGATGGTTACAGGGACAGGGTATTTCTGATGACGAAGAT
>Ga0182017_10003342_pt1 | contig 11996 bp, 14 predicted proteins | sample 712E3DmetaG_FD_120492 | JGI IMG/M metagenome (GOLD analysis project Ga0182017, IMG submission 120492) | Permafrost microbial communities from Stordalen Mire, Sweden - 712E3D metaG | ecosystem: Environmental > Terrestrial > Soil > Wetlands > Permafrost | place: Sweden: Stordalen | collected... | reverse complement strand
TTTGTGGTTTGAAGTAAATATTATCCCGAAGATTTGAAGAAGGCTTGTTAAAAATACGAACAATATCCAGATTCTTCGGGATAACTAAAACTTCGGGATAATCCCGAGGGCGATATGGACGGGCCGGCAGTACCGCGCAGCCGTAATGCTCCGCCATGTCCCAGTAAGTCGGATTTAGATCAGATTCGTACTTGCAGGCTTTGCTGACGCCGCTTTTGAGATTATCCGGCACCATTACGCGCGGCACACACCCGAAGTATTGTAGAGCATGATTGTGTGAGCTGATCCGCTCCGGTAACGTTTGCGACATGGTGGCTTCGGCATAGGTATAATTGGAAGCACCCCAAACGGCGACAAATAACTGGGTAAGGGTTAATTCCCCGGTGGCGGTGTCGACGATAGACAGTCCATCGGAGTAGTCGATGAGAGGAATTACAGTAATGTCACAAAGTTAGACATAGTCGTCACTAAAATTGGAATTCATATATAGCGGCGTTTACGCGTCAAGGAATCACTTTCAATTCACATTAGTAAGCGGGCTAAAGGAAAAACTGGTAAATTAGAAAGTTTGTAAACATCTCTTGACCTAATGTTTACAAACAGCTATACTTTGTATACATGTCTATGGGAGATGTTTACAAAATGAAAGAAATAGAGATTGGTAATCTTGTAAACCAACCGGGTGGTTTTCGGGCTTTTATTCCTAATTCTTTTCCACCTGCAGACGGATTTGATTTTAGTCCATCCATTCTGAGAAAAGACAGAGAAGCCACTCGGCTCCTGGGTAAATTGGATGGTATAACCAAGTTATTGCCTAACGCCGATTTCTTCCTCATGATGTATCAGCGAAAAGATGCCGCTTCTTCCAGCCAGATTGAAGGCACCGCAGCGACCATGGTAGATGCTATAGAAGCTGAAGTGAAAATCAGTGAGAAAATCCCTTCGGATGTTGACGATATCTTGCATTATATTAAAGCCCTTAATTACGGTATTGAACGGGTCAGTAAAAGTAATTTTCCCTTGGCATTACGGTTGGTCAGAGAATTGCACAGAGAATTAATGCATAAAGCGAGGGCAACACAATATTCCGATCCGGGAGAATTCCGCAATAGCCAGAATTGGATAGGCGGGACCCGTCCTGATAACGCTAGTTTTGTGCCTCCACCGCTGCCGGAAATGCTTACGGCATTGGGAGACCTTGAAAAATTCATCAATGTCGAAGACAGCATACCTACTGTAATTAAGGCCGGCATCATCCATGCTCAATTTGAAACCATACATCCCTTTTTAGACGGCAACGGAAGAACAGGCAGGATGCTAATCACTTTTTATTTGTGGGAAAAGGGGTTTTTAGAAAAACCGGTTTTGTTTTTGTCATCCTACTTCAAGAGGCATCAAAAAACATATTATGAGAAATTAGAAGGCTACCATGATGGTAATGTTAATGAATGGATAGATTTTTTTCTGGATGGAGTGATTGAAATCGCCAATGAAGCTATTAGCATTGTTGGGGAAATAACCATTCTCCGGGAAAAAGATATGGCTAAAATTCAAACACTCGGCAAACGGGCTTCGGAGAGCGCGGTAAAGGTTATGCCTAAATTATATGTCTTACCAATCGTAAATTTGGCTACCATCCAGGAATGGACCGGGTTCACCCGCGCCGGTGCCCAAACCGTAATCAATAGATTTATTGAAAAAGGTATCCTTGTTCCCAAAGATAAAGATCGGAAATACGGACAATCCTATGTCCATAAGGAATATCTCGACATATTTGTCGGTAACGATTGACGCCTATAGTTACTTCATGGCTTGTGTACCCGCCTGAAAGGCCCAGCTAAAAAGATGGGACTGGTCAAATGATAATTTTGATGACTGAATCTAAAACCTGGAGATTCTGTCTCAAATCCATTATTCCAAGTGCCATCATCAGTAACATAGCGGTGCAAAGAATAGGGTGTTTGTTGCAGAATGAAATAGGGTCACTGGAGTTCTCTTGAAAAACATCGAAAGATCATTGGCGCATGTTTTGGGGGTACTGGATGCCTACGGTATTTTAGCTTTGGCTGGTATTATAGGCCCATTGGTTTTAATTGCAATGGATATTACGGCAGCAATTTCTCAGCCGAAATACAGCTTTATTAAAGACTCGATTAGCGCCCTCGGACTAACCTCGTTGGGGTGGATTCAAACTATCGGGTTTGTTGTTTTTGGCTTGCTGGTGGAAATTTTTACTGCTGGGCTATTCCTCAATATTCGCAGAAAACATTTGTTTGATCTTGGCATCGGTTTACTGACTTTTTTTGGTTTTGGTTTGTCAATGATTGGCCTTTTCCGGACTGATCCAATCGGAGGATTACCTACATGGTCGGGCAGAATCCATGTCTGGGCGGCATATAGCGTCCTTGGCCTTTTCCCCGTTTCTTTAGCAATGTTATTATCAAGCATAAGGGATGATCCTAATTGGCAGGGGTTATATCATTATACCGTTATTACAGGGATATTAGCCTTGGGCATGGCTGTTGGGAGGCTGTTCTTGCCCTCTAATATTAATTGGTTTGGTTTATACGAACGGATTCTGGTTGCTAATGTGATAATTTGGGTCGAAGTTTACGCAATACGACTTTTACTTTCACCAATGCGTCGACGGCGAAGACCGAATCGACTGAGAGTTTTTGTACGGAGACGTTATACTTGATAATTAACGTACTTGTTTTCTCATTGAACTGCGCATATGTGTTGTGTATGCGCGCCGGATACAAACATCAAGGGAAAAAGTATTGGGGGGAGAAATAACTGACTTATTTAAGATGTTGTGAGATTTATGGCTTTTTATTAGTTATATTGACTATTAATGCCAGTACTATAAGATTATTTTCATGACAAGCAAATTGCTGTATCTTTGAGATAGGATAGCGATATCGCGGTTTAACTTATGGAAGGGAATGGGAAATGGTAGAATTTATAAATGCCACTCAGGCTCGGGGCGAAATAGAAAGAATTCTGTCGAAAGCAAAATATGACATGGTGATGATTTCCCCTTACATTAAAATTAATGATGATTTTGTTTCGCGATTATCCGATGCAGGGCAAAGAAAAGTCAAAATATTGATGGTATGTCGTAACGAAGACCTAAAACCCGGAGAACGCGAAAAACTTGCACAAATACCGAATTTAGAAATTCGTTTCAATGAGCGCGTCCATGCAAAGTGTTTTTATAATGAAGATACTATGGTTATAAGCTCCCTCAACCTCTATGATTCTTCGCTGGGAGACAATCGAGAGATGGGAGTCCTTCTCCGCAATGCTGACAGCGATAAAGAAGCCTTCACAGATGCTAATAATGAAGCTCAATTCATCATACGAGAGTGTCAATCAGATACTTCAAGATCCAAACCTGCCACAAATGGAAGGAACCAAATTGCTAAAAAGACAACCGATTATAAATTCAAGATTGAACCTCAAAAAGCAGATGAACCGAGTATTGAAAATACAATCGTAAAAAATCTCTCTAATTTCTTTGGTATCAGCAAAAATGAAGATGAGTCAGGTCATTGCATTCGTTGCGGAACTAATATCCCTTTCAAAATAGAGGCTCCGTATTGTCCTGAATGTTATCGAATCTGGGCAAAATACAAAGATGAAGATTACAAAGAAAAATACTGCCTCAACTGCGGTAAACCGGGAGATACTTCAATGAAGCGGCCTTTATGTATTTCATGTTACAAAAAGACCAAGTAAAAGTCTGCCATTCTTATGGTCTTTGGGCGAGGTAGTGCCGACGGAACTTGCGGAACTCCGGCAATTCCAAATTCAATATTACATTAATGTATTTTCCAGGCTCCATGGGGATTTGGCATCTGATTTCAATACGATCATTAAAGACCACTAAGTTAACCCGTAGTCTATCCATGATTTCCCGTTTTGCGGTTATAGGTGTAATGTTTTCAATCGGTTCAATATCTTCAAAGCTATAAATCTTGATAGCCGGTTTGGTTTTCTCCAATATTATTACTTCGCCGCTGTTGCCTTCAGCTGTTACAGCCGCAGACTGAAATTGGTCATGCCAATACTGCAAGGTTACGTTGATAGTCTCCAGTTCCGCCAAACGCGATGGGTCCATATTAGCTCTGAGTGACTTTAACCTCGTTTCTTCCTTATTCAAATTGGATTGTAACTTTTTGTATTTCTCCGGATCCATGTTGGTTATTACTCATTGGTCAGCTAACCTTGCCTTTTTGTCTGTTAGGTAAAGCAACTTTTCGTTAATCGGCTTCAGGATAGAATCCAACTCGGCTTGCCTTCCCTTTAGTATCCCCAGGCTCTCTTGAATCACTTCCCTCAGTTCATCCGGATTGGCCAGGATATCCGAAATCTTTTTCCAGACTTCATCCTCCAACCATCTAGTAGTCAAAGTGGGACCATTGCACCTTGGTGACCCATCAGTATGGTTCTCTCAGATGACGTTTCAAAAATTTCACAGTTTTGTAATCTATTCTCTCGGAATTATATAATTATTCAATGCGCTGAAGTTTATAATTGCGATACGTTAAGTCAAATTAAGGGAAGTGTGAAATGGTAAACAAAGTAATAAAAATTACGACTCACTTACCAGCTATCCCAGATTGGTTGAAGATCAATAATTCCATCACTATTCCACTACCTTTAAAGAATGCCAGAGAACTGGCACAAAAACTCTTGGAGGTTCAGGACGATGTAGAAATTAAGCTTAATTTTACAAGTGGCAAGAAGACTACAGTGGAAATTAAATATGAATCAGAGCAGAAGGAATAAAATCTTGAGTTACCACCATGGAATCATCCTTTATAGGAGCCAGCTTTTTGCACAGGGCTTTTTCACGCCCTATCCTCCCTGCCAGTTCGGATTCTGCCACAGCTAAATCCACATTGGAAGGGACTAAGAAAAAGTTTAGGGTTGGCCTTCTTATTATGGTGCTCTTTATATCCACATTGGGGTCAACCAAGACCTGGTGGATAGATTTCTCGACCTCCAAAGGATTAATGCCCATGCTGAGTGTAAATGATGCCTGAGGGTCCAGGTCAACGACAAGTACGGTCTTACCCAAGTCGCAGAGACTTGCTCCCAGGTTAATGCAAGTGGTAGTTTTCCCTGTTCCACCCTTATGCTGGGCCACGGCGATGATTTTTCCCATTTTTATTTTCTCACTCAGGCAAAGACGTTTGCCGGGCAGCCGTTTTCTGACTGAATAGATTTTATATCAGATTGCGTAGGGTTGCAATCTGGGCACCTAAACGTTCTTGAAATCTTTGACGCAATGCAAATCTAGACTCGGAGATCTTGCTGAAAATCAAGCTCAACATCTACTGGGTTTTCTTTAGCTGCTTTCTGTACTTTCGCCAAGAAACCAATATAATCAGCTTCCAAATCACCCTCATATCTAATTGGCTTGTCAGGATGCGTTTTTTTGTGATCACGCAAACGTACCATCGGATCGCTCATTGGGTGGTGATGAATAAAATCCACTAACCATAGACGAAGAGCAATATTTGGTGTGAAGGCATCTGGTAAAGCAAAAAGCATCGGATAAAACTGCGCAAGAAACGCGACTTGTTCTGGTGAAAGATGATTTGGTGGCTTCAGTTGATACCGCCCAAAATTGGGTTTATCACCATAGCATGTGTCATGAGTTACCCCAACAAACATGGGTTCATCGGTGGCAAACAGAACAGTTGGCACGCCGCCGGTTATCGGACGGTGACAAAAATAGCAGAGGTGATTCCATGTTACAGTTTGCGTTAGCGGAACCACGTAATAATTTGTCACTTATTTATTCCCTAATACCGAATTGACTCTTCTTTTCGGTCCCGATTGCTTTACCTTCGGTTTATTCCACTACGGTGAATTACAGCTGGCGCAAAATTTAGGTTCTCTATTTCGATGGGGTATCCATACATAACCACAACGTAGGCATTTTAGTGCTGGTAAGTTCAGTCTATTCCGCATGCTTTAATGATATGAATTAGCCAATACAATGTCAACGATGTTTCGATTAAATCTTTGTTAAAAATAGAAACAATGTAAATTAGGATTGCAAAACTGCTCGCCAATCCCAAGTTTCAGGTATAAGCCGATGGATGGCGAAGCGTTCATAACAAAGTGTATTCGCTCCCTAAATATGGTTCCCAGAATCCATCAAATGTTATGAATCTGTCACATTTACCCTCCATTATTTAGGACTATTTTATAATTCTTATGGATAATTATAGTTGTTTGAATAGTCCAAGAAACGTTCAAAGCATATATTTATGGATATAAAGCATGAGAGAAAGGCAAATATTGCTGGTTGAAGATAATGATAACGATATCATCCTAACCAAGCGAGCATTAATCAAAGCCAATATAAGGAATGGATTAGTGATCGCTAGGGATGGTGTTGAGGCTATTGATTATCTTTATGGTAAGTTCCAAGAAAATTCCGGAGATGAAAGACTAGAGCCTATTCTTATCATGCTTGACCTCAAATTGCCCAAAGTGGATGGACTTGAGGTGCTTAAACGGATTCGCGATGACAAAAGAACTTGTGTATGTCCGGTAGTGATTCTAACCTCTTCAAAAGAAGATATCGACCTCACCCGATGTTATGAATTGGGAGCAAATAGCTATATCCGTAAACCTGTGAATTATGTTCAATTTGTGGAAGCTATCCGGCAACTGGGGTTGTATTGGCTCGTTTTGAATGAACCCCCTCCGGCAGATAACATCCGGCGCACTACCAGTTAGCGACAAACACCGCCTGTTAAAAATATTAGCGTTCAAATACGCTGGCATCGCATAATCAGTCGTCGCAATTGTCCTCCCGACAGGATTGCGGTAGTTTTGGAGAAACAACATGAAGAGGAAGAAAAAAGAATCGTTAAATCCGCCAGTGCCAGCCGTGCCTCCTTTTGAATCTGTCAAGGAAGTTGAAATCGGTATTTTTGTTGATGTCGATAAGGATAAACTAGAGCATCAGAAATATTATGATTCAATCTATCCGCTAGGAACATTGAAGAATCCGTTTAAAAGTGTCGTTGAAGCTATGAAAGTAGCTGAGGAAAGAAAAACGGAGTCTAAACCTCTTACTATCGATCCGGCGGATAAGAGGGGTGAAATCGAAATAACGGTGAAGCTATAGGACACCATTGGATGCTATATAGGTTGTACAAATTAAAGCAATTTTAGTTATTATTTTGCTTTAACTCGGACATCTATGACTCTTCACTGAACATTCGGCTGCTAACTGTCTGATCTGCCTTTTTGTAAACCGTTCGGTATTCAACCTGGGTTTGGTAGTGCCATCAGACTAATCTAATGAATGGTACCTTAAAGTGCTTGACAGTAAAATATTAGGGGATAATAATGTACCTACCAGTGCATTAAAGAGCAAATAGTGATGCAATGAGTGTACCAAGGAGGTGTCCAACCATGTCTATCACAGCTAAATCTGACAAATTGGGAGTCCTGATGATTGGTTTTAGTCCCGTGGTTCGAGCGGGTCTGCAGGTCATATTGACCAAAGACCCAAGACTTGAAGTGATTGGTGACGCTCCGGATGGATATGACGCTCTTTTGTACATCAAACGATTACATGATCGGGGACAGGCCGTTAATGTGATACTCACAGAAATTCGGAATAATGGATTGGAGGGCGTGCAGGCCACGAGAATAATCAAGGATGAATTCCCAGAAATCGCTATCTTGGTACTGACAAATAACTCAAATGATTCATACGTAATTGATGCCATCCACGCCGGAGCGGGGGGATATATCTTCCTCAAAGACATGACGCCGGATGAATTGCTACACAGCATCCAGCAAGTGGTTATGGGTGGCACGCAAATTAAGACAGAGCTGTTGCATAAAGCGGTGGAGAACCTAATTCAAAATGGCCGGAAGACACTGGCCGAGCGCACTACAGAGGCGGCTCATCTGACTGAACGGGAAATCGATATACTTAGGCTCATGGGTAATGGAGACTCGAATAAGCTGATGGCAGAAACTTTGGGTATAACTCTGGATACGGTTAAAAAACACGTGAGAAACGTTATCGACAAACTACAGGCTCGGAGCCGCACACATGCGGCTATTATCGCCGCCCAGGCGGGCATAGTGGGGAAACCTGTCACTATCGACCTTGAAACCAAATCTGAATGAAAGTTGTTTTAGGATTGGAATTGACTAGGCAACTCTATATCTATGTGCGGAATCTACTTGCCACACCAAGTTTCGTACTGGAGATAATAAACTAAGCAAATAGTCCATGCATTTTCCATCTTGTAAAAGGGAACAAAATCAACAAACATCGGGAACATTTAGTGAATGAAGTTAACTTGGACCAAGAGTTTTCTTTGTCCCCGGCGCAGAGTGTTACGATTGCAGGCGAGAACTTAGTAATCAAGTTTATCGAGGTAATCTCAGATAGTCGCTGTCCTGCGGGGGGCATTTGCGTCTGGCCGGGAGAAGCAACCTACAATTTGGGGGGTTTACCATGGGGGATACTGGAGTAAAAAGCAATACTACAGTTTCAAAAAATACCGATGCGGATCAATTGTGGTTATTGTTAGGCAAAATCCATCATAAAAGAATGTTGGTGCGCCAGCGAGAATTGAGCCCGTACAACATTACTACCCGCGAATTACGCCTGTTGTCCATTATTCAAGAATTAAGATCGAAGGCCACTCTATTCGCAATCGCAGGAAAAGTTGAACGTTCCGTCACTGTGATTTGTAGCCAGACCATGGATATGGAAAAATATGGACTGATAAAAAGAGTCAAAGACAACCCCAGATCAAGGCTTTTAAGAATGGAATTAACCAAGAAAGGTCTCGATTCGATTAAAATTAACCGTAAAGCCAAGGCAATGGAGGAGATCATGGCTGTTCTAAACGCAGAAGAACGTCGCCAACTCCATTCACTTTTTGACAAGCTATTAATAAAGTTGTATGAATATCCATCTGATTAACTCAGAATTAGGCAGACTGCCGACAATGGGTATGCGTCTTATTTTATTGTTCTCTATTTTAGTGAGGGATAATTAGGGAGATTACAATGATTCCAGAATTAAACCCAAGAAGAGTAACACACGTTAATAAAACCAGTGAGGAACTCAAGGGGAGTATTCTTGTTGACTATGAGTGCGGCGCTATGCTTGTGCGGCTGACAGCATCCACGCCCGAGTCAGAGAAACTCATTTCCCCAATGCTGCGGATTATGAAAGAGAGCCTCGGAATGCAGTTGAAGATGATATTTGGTATGGATGCTATATCGTCTGAGGGGAAAATACCAAGGGAAAAACAAGAACTAGACCATAAATAAATTCAGACTATGATTTTCTTTAGCTGCTTTTTGTGCCATCGCCAAAAACAAGGCGGGCACCCATTTCTGAGCCCCCACAATTGATGCCAGATTAGAAAAATCAAGGTAAAGTTTTAGCTCGCGTTCCGGCCAATTAGTTAGAAGTAGTTCCATTTCCGGAGAAAGTCCCCGACCCATTATATTGACCGGTCCAAGTTCCTTGAATGTTTAAGGAAGTTCCCGATGCTACCACTGATCCTGTCCAAGTCGTCACATAGGCAGTTGAATCGACCATAAGATTTCCCGTGCCGGTCAGATTACCTTTCAAGTCAACTTTCCCGATCATGTTGCCCGAATAAGTTCCACTAATGGTACCAACGATAGAACCATTTCCGTCAATGTAAGCTGAGAATGTTCCGCTTAATAATGTGGTTTTTGTGTCAATTGTCATTTGGCCCGACCACATTCCAGTCGCTGAACCCTGAAAAACACTACCAACCACTAAGATTATAGCAGGACTGGTTATCCCATCAAGGTTCGCAGTAACACTAACGATTCCAGGTTCCATTGCACTGACCAAACCCGTCCCAGTAATAATTACACCAGTACTGGAACTTTCCCAATTTACTTTCGCGGTTACATCCATTGTCACGCCATCGGGGTATTTGCCAGAAGCCATTAATTGCAAGGTGGAACCCACTATTATATTTGCTGGTGAAGACGGTGTTATCTCAATTGAAGACAGTTTGGGAGTCGTTTTTGATACACACGCTACCATACCAACGGTTAACGATACTACCAATAATATGGTAAGAAAATAATAGTTAAATCGAAACTGTTTTCTTTCCGTAGTGATTTTTCCTTTTTTAAATTAATTCGGACGTAATGATTGATTGGGTTTTAGTGGAGCATAGACAACACTTTTCTATTTCAATTATTATTTTGCAACTTCGATTTAGAGGTTACAAGTCATTGGTTGGTTGTTATTCTTTTTCAGTTTTGTCTTTGGTCTTCTCCGATTCAGGCATAGCTCCCGGAGGTAGTTTGATTTGGTATTCTTCTGCAGTAAATGGAGAGTATCCGTGTATTATCTTTTTTCCGTCTTCAATAATCAAAAGCCCGATACCGCACTATGGGCAACTTTGATGGCGTGGTTGGAGTAATGACCACCCATAGTAAACTCGACCACATTTATAACATTTTCCTTCAATCATGATTATCAATCTCCAACAAAAAAACGACCTTGTTTAAGATCGGTTTCACCAGTTGCTCCCTACCGTTCAGGTGGCCATTTTACAAACGGTAGTTCATTGCATGCTGCCATTAATAATTTAAATACAAATACTACTTAGTTATGATTTTACTGTTTGGCTTCATTTTACGGAAACAATCGTAACAATAAACCGGCCTGCCAGGGAGTGGTTCAAAAGGAACTTGAGTGTCCTTTCCGCAGGTGGAACATTTTGCCGCATACGACCTTCTGGGGGTGGTTCCGAAATCAATGTTGACTGGAACAACACTTTCAGTTTTAGATTTTGCGGGTTTTCGCTTTGCTCGGCATGTTTCACAGCGTTTGGGAGCATTAAAACGCCCCATGGACGCAAATTGTTGTTGCTCTTTTATGCCAAAGGTAAAGACGGTTCCGCAATCGTGGCAAGTAACTTGTTTGTCAGCGTAACTCATTGAAATGACGTTCTCTTATTACTCAGTCAGGCCCTTGATCAGCCGATAATTACCGATAGAATTCCAACCAAACCCGACATTGAGCATACACCAAATAATTCAATTTTTCAATCGTGATTATAGAAATATCTAATTAACTTTGATCGACAAACTCTGCGTCGCGGTGTTACCCAGACTATCCGTCACCTTCACGGTGAAGCTATAAGTGCCGCTGGTCGTTGGCTTACCGCTCATAACGCCGGTAGAGACATTCAATGATAGCCAGGAAGGTGAACCAGTTACTGACCAAGTAAAGGGAGCCGATCCACCGGAAACGGATAAAGTCTGGCTATAAGTAGTGCCTTTGGTTCCGTTCGGCAGCGATGCTGTGGTAATAGTTGGTTTGGCCACAACATCCCTTGGCTCACCCATTGCATAACTTGGCAGCCAGATTTGTATACCGGCGCTGAACTTTATTATTCCTGACTGCGATAGCTATGGCCCGTTTACTGCCCACCAGGACTACTAGCCGCTTTGCCCTGGTTATCGCGGTGTAGAGGAGATTTCTCTGCAGCATGATGTAGTGTTGAGAAAGTAGTGGCACGACCACGACTGGATATTCGGCGCCCTGAGATTTGTGGATAGAAATTGCGTAAGCCAACACCAAATCGTCGAGATCACTCAACTCATAATCTACCATCCTGCCCTCGAACTTTACCTGGACCTTTTGTTCTTCAAGGTCGATGGCGGCTAACGTACCGATGTCACCATTAAAAACATCTTTCTCATAGTTGTTTTTGATTTGCATCACTTTATCGTTCACACGAAACAGCCGGCCGCCTCGGGTTATAACTTTGCCCTGAGGGTTAAGAAGCACTTGCAATTCGGCATTCAGGTTAGCAACCCCGACTGTACCGCGATGCATTGGTGTCATTACTTGGATATCGTCTAGGGGATTCAGGCGGAAAGCATTAGGTAGCCTCTTTACACATAGTTCCTTAATCACTCCGAGTACCTCT
>Ga0182017_10003341_pt1 | contig 11997 bp, 10 predicted proteins | sample 712E3DmetaG_FD_120492 | JGI IMG/M metagenome (GOLD analysis project Ga0182017, IMG submission 120492) | Permafrost microbial communities from Stordalen Mire, Sweden - 712E3D metaG | ecosystem: Environmental > Terrestrial > Soil > Wetlands > Permafrost | place: Sweden: Stordalen | collected... | reverse complement strand
TGGCACCAGAATTCTGTTCAATGGCGATGCGAGTTCTGCGAGTTTCTTGCTTAGCACGCTCACCCAAAGCCTTGCCGCGCTGTTTGCAATAACCTTCTCTGTTTTGATCATCGCTATTGAATTTTCAGCATCGAAATATACACCGAAAGTGTTGCACTTCCTCCTCGCATCAATCTTCAAAGATTTTCAAATCGTGGGCATCATCGTGTTTTTTTTCGCCGCGATGTTTGTCAACTTCATCACGCTTGCCCACGTAAGCGGGGTCACGGTCCCCAACAATATCAGAGTGTTCGCGTCACTCAGTGTGGCTCTGACGGCGTGTTGCTTCCTATTGATCCTAAATCTATTCCGTCGCATTCCGCGGTTCTTTAATCCGGAGGACATTATTGACGACGTTAAGACCGCAGCCCTAAGGGAGAACGGACCGCGCGAAAACACTGAACTCATTAAGATCTTTGGGGATATTATTAGGAAAGAAACACTACAGGGGAATGTTGACGTCGCAAGCGACGCTTTGACAGCGCTCGAAGACGTGTCAGTCTACAATTTCAAAAATCGCAGAGAGGGGTTAAACGAAGAGGTGCTGGAACAGCTGTTCGATATTGCCCGGACGGCCATCAGGATCGACGATACGATTACAGAGATCGAGGTCGTGGACTCCATTCGAGCCGTGTGTGTCGCTACCATTGACGAAGATAGTAGGTATCTTGGGGGTTTCAGATACCTGAGAGAGGTTGGCATCCTCGCTCTTGATCGCTCGAGAGGGATCGTCCATTCCCAGCTGTTGTTGTCAGTGTCTCACCTTTTCACCGATTTGGTATCATACGCAAAGGAGAAGGAACGAAACGCGCAGGCTCTGTTTTCGATTATGCAATTCTTCATCTTAGGTAGTTTCTACAACGCAAATCACGAGTCCGTGGCGAACCACATAATTGAGGATATTACGTCTGTTTGTACTCAGCGAGAAGTCGAAGTCGCTTTCAACGGAGTAATGGAAAAGAAAGAGACGGTGCGATCGTATTTCGGAGGAAAAGATCCTGAAGATGCCATCAGAGATTTTTACGATGCTGTGATGGCATACTGAACCTCTCGCGAAGGCTACAGCTGCACGTCGGGAATATGGCGCTTATCTGAGCATTTGATGTCGTACAGTTCTGCCTTTGCTTTGCCAATCGGGCACTCTGGCGAGTGCTTATCGGGGCCGCAGTGCAGGCAGGCGTTATCCAAAGCTTTGAGCGCGTCATCTACTTGGTCAAAGGAAATCTCTTTTCCGCTGTATTTCCATTTAGTCAAACGATCACCTTTTCTATGCAGGCTAGCTTATTATATGGTGTTTTAAATATTAAAAGCTCGCTTGGTTCTCACCACGCCGATTTGTGAACTACTGTAGGACGCGCAACCGCTTGAGTCAGTCGAAAGAGGCATGATCGGGATTTGTCCGCGTGATATCGTCGTCCGGCCCGATCTGAGTGCCGAGAGAATCTCGCGCTGATGGGGAACTTGTACGAAGGGCGCGAAGTCAAAAGGGCAAACTTGAAAACGGCATCGAAGATCCATTGCGTCGCTTGGCGCCGGCGAGGCGGGTCGTGATACGCGGCCCCCCACGCACGCTTCTATCCCACGGGCTCATCGAAGCGCAACGATGATGAACAAAGAGTGGCAATGTTAGCGACGTGCGGAGCATGACTGAGCAATCGTCCGATCATACAACGGATGTCTACGCATTACAGGTGCAAGCCCTGACAAAGCGGTACGGTGACCTGGTCGCCGTTGACGGTCTCACCCTACAGATCAAGAAGGGAGAGATATTCGGATTTTTAGGACCCAACGGAGCCGGAAAGACCACCGCGATCAACATGATGGTCGGACTGCTGAGCCCCACAGGCGGTTCGGTACTCATCAACGGACAAGACCGGGCGCGAGTGCCGAAAAGGAGCATAGGCATCTGTCCGCAAGAGATCGTCTTGTGGGAGGAGCTGACGTGCGTAGAGAATCTCACCGTCATAGGCGACATGTACGACCTTCCACGGGCGGTCACAAATGAACGCGTGCGCTCATTGCTCGCTGATCTCGCGCTTTCTGAAAAGGCGAATGCGCGCGTCTCGCAGCTATCTGGAGGCGTGAAGCGCCGACTCAATGTCGCCCTCGCCGTTGTACACGATCCTGACATCGTGGTGCTGGACGAGCCCTCTTCTGGCCTAGACCCGCAGTCCCGCTTGTTGCTGTGGGACTTCGTCCGCTCGCTCAAAGGCAAGGGAAAAACCACCATCCTCACGACCCACGCCATGGAAGAGGCCGATGCGTTGAGTGACCGCGTTGCCATTATCGACCACGGCAAGCTGCTTCAACTCGACACTCCTCAGAACCTGAAAAGGACCATCGGCTCCGGTGATATCATAGAAATGCAACTCGCCGAACCCGAACGGAACGAGGCCGTGATGGCTGGCCTCAAATCCGTCGAAGGCATCCAAGAAATCAAAGACGTGGGCGGAAAAATAAACGTCCGAGCATTGAACGCGGTTAGCCTACTCCCCGAGATCCTCGAACGTGTCGACGCGATGCATGCCCGCGTCTCAGATATTGCGATTCGGGAGAATACGCTCGAGGACGTCTTCATCTATCTCACCGGGCGGGGGCTGCGGGAGTGACTGTCAAGTTCCTGTCTTTAGCGGTAAAAGGGCTCAAGCAAGCACTTCGAGATCGCCGCTCCCTTTTCTTCCTCCTGCTATTCCCGGTCGTATTCATGATCATTTTTGCCTTCGCTTTCGGCAGTCCTAGCTCGCTTGGCACCGGGACGACGCCTCATAAGATTGCGGTGATCAATCTCGACCGAGGGGCAACAGCGTCCATCGACAATACCAGCCAGCACATCAATGCTGGCGCGAATTTCACCGCGCTCCTCGGAAATGTCACGTACGAGGGAACCGATACGCACATGTTCACTCTCACTAACGTCAGCGCAGATCAGGCCCAGACTATGCTTAAAAGTCGTGGCCTTGATGCGGCGATTACCATCCCGGAAAATTTTTCACAGGCGGTCGTTTCATTAGGCAATGCCTCCGCGCGGACTGAAGCGACTTCAGATATCGGCCTGCAGGTGATCAACGCAAGCGGCGCTCAAACTACCGCGCTGAGCGCCCAGCTGCCAACAAATGCGACGCTCCCCAGACCGAGCAACGTCACGGCACAAGTCACCGTCGAAGGTGATACGGGCAGTGCCGCATTTGGCGCCGCGCAAGGCCTAATCGTCAACGTTCTTCAACAATACGAGAGCCAGATCCAGGCCACGGCCATTCGGCAGGTTGATGCGACGCTGGGGCAAAATCAGAGCCAGCTGAACGGCAACTACATTTCAGCGGCCGTTGAGCCCCTCACCGGCGCGCGCTCATTTACGTATTTCGACTATCAGGCCCCGGGATTGATTGTGTTCGCCCTACTCCTGCAAGTGAGTAGCGTTGCACAAGACCTTGCGAGAGAAACGGAAAGTGGAACGCTAACAAGGCTCAAACTCTCCAACATGCGGTCATTCGACCTGCTTTTCGGCACGCTGCTGACGTGGATCATCATCGCCGTGGTGCAAATCTTGCTGCTTTTCGGTGTCGCCGTCGCGCTTGGTTTTCAGTGGTCCGGCGGTGCGAATTCCATCGGGCTTGCCGTGTTTATTGGTATCATAGGCGGGATAGCCTCGATTTCGCTAGGCTTACTGCTAGCGGCGTTTGCGCGAAACGAGCGGCAGGCGGCACAATTAGGGGTTCTTATTGCTGTGCCCGTATCATTCCTCACGGGGGCGTTCTTTCCGCTCCCCAGTGAACCCCTCGGAACCGCTTTTGGAACGACGTTCCAGGTCTACGATCTGCTCCCCTGGACACAGGTCGCAGACGCCATTCGTCAAGTTCTCGTCTTTGGGAGTAGCTTCAGCGACGTGGCGGTCTACGTGGGATTTGCGATCGTTCTCACCGCGATCCTCTTTGTCGCCGGCGTGATCTCGTATTCGCGGATGCGATTGCGGGCGGAATAGAGCTATCGCAGCTCGCAGAACAGCATAAGGGATCTCGTAAGCAGACGTGAAATTTGCGCACTCAGGTACGCGGCGCCATGGAACTACGGCGCGGACAAAACGCGTAAATCTGACCGGTACAGCCCCGTAGGGGCGAGCGGAACTCGTGCGGTGCTATTTGGATCACTCCTAAGGGAACGAAGAATGATGCGGCTGCAGGTCGATCTCGGACCCACGCGATAAATGCGCTTCGTTCCGTGCTCATTTTCGGGACACGGATTGAGGTAATCATTTGCGATGTCGTACTTATTGCATCCCGACGATCATTCTGTTCATTATAGGCGTGGTGGCTTTCTTTGGCACGCGCCTAAGGGCACAAAGGTAACTGAAAGGCTATTTCGGTTCTTTCGTTCCTTCCCAAACAGCGCAAATGGCAAAGTATTTCGTGTGAAGCAGGCCAGAATTGATAGGGGATACTGGTGGCAAAAATAGAAGCAAAAATGGCTGACGAAATGCGGGCAGCGTGCATATTCCACAGAGGCGCGGTTGCTGCGATAGGGGACGATATGGGGCGGCTACTCGGTGAAGTCATCGAATGGGTGATGAAGGGCGGCTTGCAGATGGCAGGACCTCCATTCGCGGTCTACTATAGCAGCCCGGAAGACATGGCGCGAGGCGAAATGGAATTTGACGTGGGGATTCCTTTCATCGGAGAGGCCCAAGGTGAGGGTAAAATACAGATCAAGACATTCCCTGCGCACGAAGTGCTCTCAGCGATTCACAAAGGACCGTATAACCAAATAGCACCCGTTTATGCAGCGTTGATGGAACATGCTACGCAAAACGACTACGACGTCACTGGAGCGCCGATGGAGCTATATTTGACCAACCCAATGGAAGTTGCAGAAAGCGACTTACTGACTGAGGTACGATTTCCCGTGGCAAAGCGGAGGCGTTGACCGACCCCTTTAGAACGCGACTGTTGATTTTGCGCTTTTTGCCAGATCCACGCAGCAGGGTTGAACTCGCCGGCTTGCGGCCAACACAACAACGCCTCAGGGCTCGCGCTGGTCCTCCTTTTTCTATCCAAGTTTATTGCTCGAGGCAACCACTAACTCATGCGTGGGGGCGCCAGAAGCAGATTTTGTTACGTGACCAAGGTGCGAACGAAGCAAAAAGGCAAGTGAGAGTGGTGAACGCGCTAAAGAAATCACGCTAACGCTGCATCACATTAGCACAAAGTCAAAATCGGAGAGCTTCTCGTGCACGTCAGCAAGTGCTTCACAAAGGTCGTTTCTCTGCCTTCGTAACTTGTAGCGTGTCAACGGGTTGTGGCGGCTTATTGTCAACTTTCGGTGCACTACTTCCAGCGCATCGAGCAAGCCGTCATACTCGGCGTACAGGGCTGTCAGCTGCGTTGTCGGGGTTATCGTCATTAGTGGTGTGTTTGTGTCGGTCGGCATTTCCCTCTCCATCTGTAGGATTTTTGTTTGTCACGAGGGGTTAACACATCGAAACTTAAAGGCTTGTTACTCGCAAGTGTGACAATGGGAGTCTTCGAGGTCACTTCACCACCAGAGCTATGTGAGCTCGGCGCCTAGCGAGTGGATGTTTCTGAGGGGCGCGTAGCCGTCGGACTACGATGACTTGGTTGGACCAACCATCGCTGGTCCCGCTAAGGTGTGCGCATCAAGTTTGTTGCTGGACTGCATTACACGATATAACGATTTTTAACTAACCTACGCGTTTTACATTCGGTTTTTTTAACTACCCTACGAGTCATTTAAATATGCAGTAGCAAGTACGACTCGTGATTACGTACAATGAGTAGTCCAGGATGATACGATTGAAGGTCCCTAAGGGGAAGCAAGTGGACTACTACAGACAGAAACAACAATGACTCTACCAACGTCCCAATCTCGACGACATAAACCACTCAAGCCCGCGGCTGCGGCAGCATTGGACGATGCAGAGACGCTGGCGGACGATTATAGCTACATTCCTGCTCTTAACGACGCCATTGGGGGCTATTTCAAGGATGCCGTGCGCATCACCCTAGCTGAACCCACGAAATCCCTCTTCTTTCTCCGGACTATTTTGTGGCAGCGGAAAGCCGCTCGCGTGCGGCAGAAATGGCAGAATAGTGGCCTGCACGTGCCGGCGCTTCTTATCGTGAGTGTAACGAGCAAGTGCAACCTACGCTGCAAAGGATGCTACGCATTTGCGCACGACAAAGGCAAAGCAAGAGGGTCGGAGTTGAGTGACGCTCGGCTTCGTACGCTGGTCGCTGAGGCGAGCGAGCTTGGCATCTCGGCAATTTTATTTGCGGGAGGAGAACCACTGCTCCGCAAGGATCTCCTGACCATTACTAAAGATTTCCCCTCCGTTATCTTCCCGATAGTTACGAACGGAACGCTCATCGATGAGGGAACGCTTAGCCACTTTCGAAACCAGAGAAACGTTATCCCCGTCGTTAGTATAGAGGGCGACGAACGCGACACTGATGAGCGGCGAGGCGTCGGGATGCATGACCGTCTGCATAAAGCGATGGAAGCGATGCGGGCCAAAGGAATCTTTTTTGGCTGCTCCCTGACGATAACACGGTCTAACTTTGCGACGATCACCGATGACAGTTTTATAGAAAGTCTCATCCACGCAGGGACTAAGCTCATCCTCCTTCTAGAGTATGTTTCAGTAGAGGCAGGCACTGAAGACTGGATCTTGACTGATGAGCAGCGCAGCACGTTGGTGGACAAAACAGAGCGATTTCGCACTCAATTTCCCGCAATCTTCATTGGAATCCCCGGGGACGAGGAACAGTATGGTGGGTGTCTGGCTGCGGGGCGCGGATTCGTTCACGTGAGCCCCGACGGAGATCTTGAGCCGTGCCCGGTTTCCCCCTACTCCGATACAAATGTACAGCAACTCTCGCTCAAAGAGGCGCTGCAATCGAGACTTTTGCAGGCAATTCGCCAGCGTCACGAGACACTCAGCGAGACGGAAGGCGGCTGTGCGTTGTGGACTGAGCGTGAGTGGGTGCAATCTTTGCTACAACCCGCAGAAAGTTCTGCCAGCCCATTGCGACAGCTTGATTTGACACGCCACGCTGTAGAATAAACGCGTAAGGAAGGCCAGGCGCGAGGTTCCCGGAGCTACCGATCTTCCGACGTTGTGGCCGCATTTGCGTCGCTCTGCGTCTGCAGCGCGCCTGCAAATTGTCGCAGCCTCTCGTTGTACTCCTCATTTTTGACCAGCGACGCGCGAAGCGCAAGCACGCTGACGGGGCTCCTCCCGCATAGAGCTTGCATATCGTCAAACAACTTTCTATTCTCGTTCCCCCCCTGCGTGCAAAAGAAAGCGACGCCGTTGAATTTCGACTTGTTGTTGGTGATATAAGTCCGCATCGGACTTGACATCAAGCCACTCCAGACGGGCGTACCAAGCGCGACCACATCGTACAACGCCGGATCGTGAATAAGGGGCCCTAGTACCGTCAGCTTGTTTCTAGCCGCGTCTCGTCCAGACCTTAGAAAGCCTAGGGGTCCTGTGCGTTTCTTGGTGTCGATAAGTTCTTCACTGTCGCATTGTATCAGGTCTGCTAAAGCTTCTCCCACTTTCTTGGTGGTCCCGGTTCTCGAATAAAACACAACGAGTGGCTTCACAGTCTTTCCTCTGACCAGGTTATAAGAATACGAGCTTTTAACTTTGTGGTTGCTCGCGTACGAACGCTGACATGTGCCGGCCACCCTGAAAAGCGTCGAAAAATGGCGACGGGAGTTGAGGGTCCAAATAGCGTTGAAAATTCAATTGATCACGCTTGAAAGCCTGTGAGCTGGCTGGAACGACCTAGTTACTGTGCAGTATGAATAGGTAGGGCCCGTAGGTTGCTTTAGTCATACTGCGGTAAGAGCACCCCAATCTTAGGCGTCTCTTGGGGTTAGACAGCATTCCACTCAACCTTTCCCTTTGTCTCCTGTGCAACGATTACGTGCCTGCGGACAAGACCAATGCGTTGAAGCGCCGGAATAACAAAAATGGCAAACGCATAGCGGATTTTATTTACGTTATAGCCAGCAGGAAGCGTCTAGATCAAATGGGGCCCGTAGAGGATTGCGTTAGTATCGCTCGCTTGACAGTTTGGAAACGGCAGTCGAAATGAAGCTAGAGACTATTTAAAAAGACGTCAGAGCGCCCGTCGGAATTTGCTTCTAATGGAGCGGTAGCGAGCCCCGCGTCCGCGCGTGAAAATGCGCTGGACGTCGCCCGTTCAAAAAAATAAAAATCTCTGCGCGACAGAAGACCTTCATTTCAATTCCAGATTTTTAAAAGAAAGTCAAAATGGCACCGAAATCGTTAAATATAACGCCTGTAGTGTTTAATGTGTCGATGCTGGAGGGCGAGGGCCCGCTGTGTGGCCCTATCTCTAACCGTCTTTTACTCCGTGCGGCGGACCCCGCTCCGTGTTGACTGCCAATGGTTTGCTATCCAGTTTTTTGCACGGTTCCAATGCCTGTGCGTTGCTCACTCACCGTTGGGCTGCCGTGATACATGATGGAGCCAGTCCCAGTTATGTTCACAATGAGTTTTTGCAGCACCGTTACTTCGGCTGAGCCAACCCCGGTCACCGCAATTGAGGTCGTTTCTGTCTGCAACTCGTAACTCCGCAGGGTTCCAACGCCGGTCAGTGTCGCTGTGTGATTGGTCGCCGTGCCACGTAAGTTAGCCGTACCCGCACCGGACAGCTGCGTCGTGAGCTGCGTCGCGTTGACTTGAATGTCGAAAGTACCCGCGCCTCGCAAGGTCAGGTTCAATGAACTTGTGTTCAGCTGGGAATCGCTTACCACGGTCCCTGCGCCGCTATTACTTATCTGGTTGATAGTGGGGACTAAAATGTGTAAGGTTATTGGCTGTGTCGTCACTATCGGCTGAGCGGCGTTAATCGTCAGTATGCCGTTTGTAACCTCCGTTCGAATGCTCGAAATGATATCGCTTGCAGCCTCGACTTGCACGGACGGGGTGTCGCTTTGGACCACGTGCAGCGTGCCAGGAAGTGCGAAGTCGATACCGGTAAAGGGAGCGACGTTCCTCGTTTCTGTAGCCATAGTCTCCGATTCGTTGCTCGGGCTTGTTTTTATCTGTACGCAAGCACTGACGAGGACTGCGCCCACCACCGCTAGTGCTATCATACAAGCTGCTTTCATTCTTTCGCACCTGAAGCCCGATTACACTAATGCACGAGGCATCTATTTCAGGATTTCGAAATGGCTTGTTCATCATAAAGTCTATATACGATAATATCTTGTTGTATATCTAAAGATATATCGATAGGAGGTGCTTCACATAGATCAGAGAACACACAAAAAAATGTGGCGCCGGGCGGGCCGGAATTGGGTGCATAAGGGTGCAGTATCTGGAAAAAGAGGTGACTGACGTGAACAACATGTGGATTGATCTCGTTACAGCGCCGTTGCCCCAGTGCACTAAATGCAAACATTTGGATCGTGAAACGCTTCAATGTCCCGCTTTTGGGAATAAGCCGATACCGGAAGACATTCAGCTTAACCTCAGCGATCATCGCTACCCGTACCCGGGCGACCACGGCATACTTTTTGAAAAGAGACGTTCTTCAGTGCTTTCTGGTGAACATTCGCTGTCTCTGAGAGCTGAATAAGTGATGATAGTCATTTGTAGCGCTGTTCAAAAGTAAATGAGCGCTACGGCCGAGGTTCTTGCCGACGTGCCGGATAAGTAGTTCGCTCACTTAGAAACCGTAAGCGTGGCTTCGCTGGGCCCGGTCGGAACTTGACGATTTACGAGCTCAACGAGCTCCTGTTTCGAGCGTTCCATTTGTCTGAGGTGGTATGCTTGCTTCATGACTGCTGCGTCAAGAGCGGCTTCGATGGGCACTGCGCAGTATCTGGTCGGTCTTTCAGTTGATTCTTCAATCATTCCCTTCTCAAGAAGTCCGTTCAGTGTCTTGTAAACATCCGCGCGAGCTACGCCTATCACTTCAACAAGCCCACCGGCAGTTTCAGCGCCGCAGTTGAGCAGCGTGAAATAAAACCGCGCCTCCATTTCGTTGATGCCAAACGTTCGCAGCCGCTCTACTACCTCCTTCTCCATAATCGCGTAGTGTTGTCCGAATGGTTTTATACATATGGACACGATGCCGCACGCGCGAAGACGAAAGCCGATACTTTGCGCGGATTTCGGCGCCTTTTTTGGGCAAATCGGCTCTATCTCGAGCTTAGACTCTCTATATTTTATAGCGACCAGAGAAGGGCTTGTAATTGCCTTCTCAGCGTGCCGAGCTAGTGCACGGGCCGCGAACAGGATGCCAGCTCGTACTTTCGTTGCGCTTTTTTAACCGGCCGAAAACTGAATGGAACAACTGCAGAATCGTATAGCTAGGCGTGATTCTCGTGAGCCAAAAGCCCGTCAACAACTTCTCGGAGCGCGGTCACGTTGTTGGACCGTCAACGAGGACTCCATAACCGTCGCTGGGCTCGGCTCTCTCGTAAATCCTTTTGAATTTGATCGTAATCCCACCGGAATTTTAGCGCATCCCTTGCCACGCGCGCGGTCAGCGCTAGCGGTCACGCTTGCGCTTCTTACGTAAGCTACGTAGCGCAAAAGCTACTTTTTCAAGCTGCTAGACCTAGCCGGCCGACACACGTGGCGTCGCGGAATCGGGAACGGTTGTGCGACGATCGCTCTAAGAAGGCAGCTTCACGACAAATCGTGCACCCCGGCCTTCTTCGCTCTCCACGGTGATCGTTCCGTCGTGCAACTCGACGATCCGCTTGCAGACCGCAAGACCAAGGCCAGTGCCCTTCGCCTTATTAGTAAAAAGAGGGCTGAATAGCTTATCCTTAATGTCTTCGCGAATTCCGACGCCAGTGTCTTCGATGGTCATTAGCACCGCCCCATCTGAGGTAGCGGCGCTGATACTGAGCTGTCCGCCCTCGGGCATCGCTTGAATTGCATTGAGGATCAGGTTCGTGAACACGCGCTGCATAAGCCGACGATCGAGGTAGAGCGACAAATCGTCGGGAATGTCGGTCTTCACTTGAACCTTACGAGGCACTTTCATTGATGAGAGCGTTGAGGCAATAAGATCGACCGCTCTGATCTGTGTTTGCTCCGGATTGAGGGGTTGTGCGTAGGCCTGCAAGTCCGCCACGATCTTGTCCATATAACGCACCTGTTCATCAATGAGGTCGCACAGTCGATCGACGTTATCCCAGTCGGCACCTCCGCGTTCATCCGGTGAGGTCAGCGCGCCCTTCTTCTTTTGTAAATCGATTGCAAAGCGAATTGCCTGTAGCGGATTACGCAAATCGTGACCGACCATAGTGGCAGTCTCGCCGATCGCGGCAAGACGTTCTACGTTCTTGAGGGCTTTCTCTGCCTCTAGGCGGGCCGAGATATCAATGCCGGCACCAAGCACCCCGACAAAGGTGCTTTGACTGTCAAAGAGCGGCGTGCACATCCATTCAATCCACAACCGGTGTCCGTCCTTTGTGACGTTCTCGCTGACCATTTGGGTGTAGCCGTCAGCGGCGTGGAGGACATTCTGCGTGAAGCTGGCAAACTCGCTTTCCGTGCTCTCGGTTGCCAGCAACGGCGTAGCTACCAGCTTGTGTCCGATGAGCTCTGCTTCAGCATACCCGAAGAGCTGTTGTCCGTATCTGTTGAGGAAGGTGATATTGCCCTGCAAATCCGTCTGCAATATGACGCTGTTGACGCCCTGGATTAGCTCTCGGTACTTGTGCTCGCTTTGCTCAAGTGCCGCTGCGATCCGGTTGCGCTCAGTGACGTCAGTTCCTGAACTAAGCGTGCCCACTATGGTGCCCGCGGCGTCTTCAAGGAGTGCGTTATGCCACTCCATATCGCGTTCTTCACCGCGGGCTGTTTGCACGGGGCTTTCAGAGCGTCTGAACGGTTCTATCTCTCCAGCAATGATCCGTTCAAATCCGTCAAACGTCTTTTGTCGGGCG
>Ga0182017_10003340_pt1 | contig 11998 bp, 8 predicted proteins | sample 712E3DmetaG_FD_120492 | JGI IMG/M metagenome (GOLD analysis project Ga0182017, IMG submission 120492) | Permafrost microbial communities from Stordalen Mire, Sweden - 712E3D metaG | ecosystem: Environmental > Terrestrial > Soil > Wetlands > Permafrost | place: Sweden: Stordalen | collected... | reverse complement strand
GAACCTCGTAAACCGACTCGGCGTAGCGCTCTAGATTAGTATATACGTCTAACTACAGAGAATTGTCTGCAATTCTCTGTAGTTAGACGTCCACGCACTCCTCTTCCGGTAAACTCACGCTAGCGCGGATGAGATAGTTCTTTTCACCACAGAGAGCACAGAGAACACAGAGGTCGGAGGGGAAGAAGGGGTTCGGACCGGACAGAACCCAACCCTTAGATTCCCAGGAACAGGCGGGTGCCGAAGTTGGGTTCCAGGTCCGAGGCCAGGATCTTCGCGGCGGCGGCCTTGGTGTCGTATTCCACGCGCTTGAACTCGAAAGTCCGCGTGGCCGTGTCGAAGATGGTGTAGCTGGCGCGCGGATCGAAATCCCGCGGCTGGCCCACCGAGCCCACGCTCACGATGTACTTCCACCCCGCTCGCAGCTCGAACTTGAGCGTCACCACCTCCTGCGCGCCAGGGTGCTCGGGGTTGATGGCGAACGCCTTGCACAGATGGGAATGGCCGAGCACGGTGAGCCAAGGAAGCTGGTCCCAGATGGCCAAGCACTGCGCGGCCTGGTCGCGCGCAAAGATGTAGTCGAATTCGCGCAGGTTGATGGGCGACCCGTGGCAGAAGAGGATGTCCCCCTCGCGATAGTCGTAGGGCAGGCTCTTCAGCCACTCCATGTTCTGCGGCTCGAGAATCTGGGCGTGCTTGTCGAGAGCCTGGCGTGCGGCGTAGTAGTAGTAGGAGTAGTCCATGCGTCCCGCCACCGCGGCATCGTGGTTGCCCAACACCGCTTGCGCGACCCGGGGACGGATCAAGTTGCAGGCTTCGTTGGGGCTGGCACCGTAGCCCACGGTATCGCCCAGGCACATGTACTTGTCGATTTGCTCCGACTCGTACGCCTTCAGGACGGTTTCCAGCGCCTCGATGTTGGCGTGGATGTCCGAGAGGATACCGTAACGCATTGGATGACTACGATAGCATCGCGGGCCGCGAAATTGAAAAAAGCCGCGTACGGAACTTCAGAAAATACGACCCCGTCATCTGCAGCCGTTGGCATCCCCGATTGGCCAGGCTAGAAGGGCGGTCTCGATGCCAACCGTCGTTCTTTGCTGCTTCTTCCTGTCGGGAGCGTCGGGGCTCATCCTTGAGCTGCTGTGGACGCGCATGTTGACCCTGGTGTTCGGGTCTACTGCGCTGGCCGTGTCCACCGTCCTGGCTACCTACATGGGCGGGCTGGGCTTGGGCTCGTACCTGGCCGGCAAGGTCGCAGACCGAATCAAGAATTCCGTGCGCGCCTATGCCCTGGCCGAAGCTGCCATCGGGCTGTACGCCCTGGCCGTGCCCTGGCTCATCCACTTCTACCCGGGGCTCAACCACTGGCTTTGGGCCACCTTCGGCGATCACTACACCCTGCTTTCGCTGCTGCGCTTTGTGGCCTCGGCCGCGCTGCTCATCGTGCCGACCACTCTGATGGGCGCCACCCTGCCCTTGCTGGCTCGCTACTTCGTGTCGCGCCCCTTTGAATTCGGCCGCGTGAGCCTGCGTCTGGGTACGCTGTACGCAGTGAACATCTTCGGCGGCGTGAGTGGTTGCTTCCTCGCCGGGTTCATCGCGCTGCCGCTCATCGGCGTGCGCAGCACCAATTTCCTGGCCGCCAGCTTCGACATGTCGCTGGCCGCGGCCATCGTGATCGCCCAGCATGTCCGCCGCCGCTGGCCGGTGGCTCCCAAGGGTCCCAGCCTCGACGAATTGGCCGCCCAAGCCAACCCGGCCGAGGCCAACCTGGTCGTGATTACGCCGGCGGCTCGACGCGCGGTCCTTTTCGCCTTCGCCGTGTCGGGCGCCACGGCCATGACCTTGCAGGTTCTCTGGACGCGCGCCCTGGCGGTCATCATCGGCTCGTCGATCTTCTCGTTCACCATCATCCTGCTGGCCTTCCTCATCGGCCTGGGGACTGGCTCGGCGGCCTTCGGTCGGCTGGCGCAGCGGTTTCGCGATCCGGTGCGCAGCCTGGCCATGGTCCACCTGGGCATCGTGGCCGCCATCGGACTCTCCTATCTAGTCACCGACCGGCTGCCCTATGTCTTCACCTATCTGTTGTCGTCCACCTCCATCACGGCCGACGCGGTGCTGGTGTGTCAGTTCACCCTGGCCTGCATCGCGGTCTTGCCCTCGACCTTTCTCATGGGCGCCATCTTCCCGCTGACCGTGCGGGTGGTGACCGCGAATCTGGGTCGAGTGGGCCGCGACGTGGGCTCGGCCTACGCGCTCAACACCGTGGGCGCCATCGTGGGATCGTTTCTGTCGGGGTTCGTGGTCCTACCGCAGCTGGGACTGCAAAAGGGCATCTACGTTTCAGCGGTGCTCGATCTGGGACTGGCCGCGCTGCTCTTCGCGGTGTCCACCAGCCTGCCGCGTTCGCGCCGGCTCCTCGGCATGGCCGCCGCGGCCGGCATGGCCCTGCTAGCCCTGGCCCTGCCGCGCTGGAATCTCAGTGATTTCTCCATCGGCTTCTTTCGCGTGTCCATGGCACGCGACTACATCGAAATCGTCGAGCACCGCCACCAGAAGAAGAAATGGCAGATACCTAAACTGGTCTACTACAAGGACGGCATCGCCACGACCGTGTCGGTCGATCAGTGGGGCAAGGTGTTCTCCCTGAAGAACAACGGCAAGGTCGACGCCTCCAACGATGCCGACATGCCGACCCAGATCAGCGTCGGCCTGCTGCCACTCCTGCTCTACCACAACGATCATGCGCCCAAGGTCGCTCTGGTCGGATTCGGCTCGGGCGTGACCGCGGGTGCCGTCACCCAGTACCCCATCGCCTCGCTGGAAGTGGTGGAGCTGGAGCCGGCCATCTACGAAGCGTCGCACTTTTTCGACAGTGTCAATCAGCGCCCCCTGGAGAACCCCAAGGTGCGCGCCCTGGCAGGCGACGGCCGCAACTTCCTCAGCCAGCGCAGCGATCTGTTCGACGTCATCATCAGCCAGCCGTCCAATCCCTGGATCACCGGGGTCTCCAACCTGTTCACGCGCGAGTATTTTCAGGACATCAAGGCGCGCCTGCGCGACGACGGCATCTTCTGCCAGTGGGCGCAGCTTTACGAAATGGCCCCCTGGAACATCAAGGCCATCTACCGCACGCTGGCCCAGGAATTTCCCTACGTGATGGTGTTCGCCGCCGAGGACCTGTCATCAGACACCATCCTGATTGCCAGCCGCCACCCCATCAATCTGGACGTGCGCCAGATTGCGCGCGCCTTCCAAGATCCCATCGTTGCCGCCGAGGCCAAGCGGGCTGGGTTCGCTTCGCCCCACGACGTACCGGCGTTCTTGCTGCTCGGGCCTGAGGAACTGCGCTCGTTCACCGCGGGCGCGCGCATCAACACCGACGACAATGCGCTCATCGAGTTTGCGGCCCCGCGCGATCTCTTGGGCTACGCCAAGTTCGATCCCTACCTGGCCAAAATCTACGGCCCCATGTGGCCCTACGGTCGTCTGAGCGAATTGGTCGCCGGCTACGACGGACCCGACCGCGCCGTGTCCATGGCGCGGTTGGCGCGCAGTCTGCTAGCTCATGGCAAGTCGCGCGAGGCCCACCTGTGGCAGCGGCGAGCCGAGGCCGCGGGCAGCGCCCCCGAGGTGGCGCACTCACACTTGCTACTTGATCTGGTGGCCACGCGCGAGGACCGCGATCCCGAGATCGCGCTGGCCCCGGACGACGGTCTGCAACCGCCGGTACCGCCGCCGGGATTGGCCCCTGCCGTGGCCGAGCGGGTGCGCGGGGACTACCAGCAGATCGTGGCGCTGGTGGACAAGAACAAGTTCGCCAGCGCCTTCAAAGTCGTCGACGATTGGCCCGAGGAGACCTGGGGTACCAAGCTAGGCAAGGACGTCGCGCTCCTCACGGGTGTGCTGGAATACAAGGCCGAGTTCTACGGCGACGCCATCGACGAGCTGAAGCCCCTGGCTGACGACGCCGAATACGTGAAGCGACGGCCCGAGCTGCTCTACTATCTGGGCCGCGCCTACTACGCCAACGCGACCTGCGCCAAAGCCGTAGCCGCGCTGGAACGTTTCATCGATGGACAGGGTGCGCTGAATCGGCCGCTGCTGCCAGCGTCGGCGGGTTCAGCGCGGACGGAAGCGAACTAGCTGTTTCACCACAGAGAGCACAGAGGACACAGAGGTCGGAAAGGAAGAAAGGGCTCGGACCGGACAGAACCCAACCCTTCCCTTTCCGGTCCGGCTCTGTGGCCTCTGTGCTCTCTGTGGTGAAACACCAGCAAGCAAAAAATTTGGTCGCGGTGGTAGCATAGGCCTGTGCTGAAAGCGCGCCCGGCCCGCAGCCGCAAGAAAACCCGCCCAGCAGTGACTCGCAAGGGTTCTGATCGAGGCACGGCCGCTGCACGCGGGGATCTTGTTGTGGGCGTGGGCCTGGCCACAGTGGACCTCCTGTGCGTCGTTCCGCGCGTTGAACGCCGCTTGGTGGAAGTGTCGGTTTTCAGCATGCAGGGTGGCGGGTCGGCCACCAACATCCTGGCCGTGCTGTCCACGCTCGGCGTAAGCGGTCGCTATTTTGGGCGTGTGGGCGACGATGAGTTCGGCCGTTTCATTCTACGCTCTCTGCAAGGACTGAGCATCGACACGTCCGTGCTCTCGATCGAAAAGGGCAAGGTGTCGCCGGTCTCGGTCATCGAGATCGACGAGCTCAGCCACAAGCGCAAGATCCTGCTTTCGCGGGGCAACGTCACGCCGCTGTCCACGCGCGATCTGCCGGACCGTCTGCTCGACGGTGCGCGGCTGCTGTGCATCGACGGATCGCAGCCAGCCCTGCAAGCCGCTGTCGCGGAAAAGGCCCGCGCCAAGGGCGTCGCCGTGCTGCTCAACGCCAGCCAACTCTCCGGCGGCATGGGCGAGCTGCTCACCCTTTCGGACATCGTGGTGGGCTCCGAACGCTTCGCCAACGAGATCGCGCCTTCTGAAGAGCTGGCCGACAGCCTGCGCGAGATCACGCGGCTGGGTCCGCGCATCGCGGTCATCACCATGGGCGAGGCCGGCGCGGTTGCCCTGGAGGGCACCAAACTGGTCCAGCAAGATGCCATCGACGTATTCGTGGAGGACACAACAGGCGCGGGCGACGCCTTCTGCGGAGCCTTTGCCTACGCTCAGCTCAAGGACTGGCCGCTGGAGCGCGCCCTGCCCTTTGCCAACGCCGCCGCCGGACTGGCGTGCCGCAGCCTGGGCTCGCGTTCCGGCCTGCCCACGGTCGACGAGGTCACGGATGCAGTGAAGCGCGGGTAGTCACGAATAGCCCGAAATTTTGGGCCTTTCGTGCAGATGTGCCACGCTAGAGCCGTGGCAATCTTCAGCAGAGAGAATTCTGTCAACCTGGGGCTCTTGCTCCTGCGCCTCGGCGTGGGCGTCAACATGGCTCTCCTGCACGGCCTGGATAGAGTGCGCCACTACAGTCAGCTTGCGACCAGCATCCCTGACCCGCTGGGCATGGGCCATCGCCACAGCCTGATGCTGGCCGTGGCAGCGGAATTCGTCGGTGGCATCCTGGTCGCGCTCGGCCTGGCTGGTCGGCTGGCGGCCCTGCTGCTCGCCTTCAGCTTGGGAGTGACGCTGTTCTCGGGCGAGGCCGGCCTGCCCTGGCGTCAGCGCGAAGCCACGATTCTCTACCTGACTGCGAGCCTGGCCATCCTGATGCTAGGCTGCGGCCGCTGGGCGCTCGACGCTGTGGTGTGGAAACGTTTCCGCAAAGGCGGCGGCGCGCCTGCGAAGAAATAGGGCCTACCAGCGTTCATCCTGGATCTTCGCCCAGGGTATGACGGCCACCCCTTGGCACTTCTGGCTTTCCTTCATGGATTTGCAATTGGATTGCAGATTCTATCAGGAACGCGGCATTCCGTAGGGGCGACCTGCGGTCGCCCCGCCGTCGCCCTACCCCGCGTCGTCGCTGCTGCCGATTCCGTGCTTCTTCAGTTTGTCGTGCAAGGTCACGCGCGAGACGCCGAGCTGGCGCGCGGCCTCGCTGCGATTGTTCGCGCACGCGCGCAAGGCATCGACGATCAGGCCACGCTCGTAGGCGTCCATCTTCTCGCGCAGGCGCGACGGGTCCTCCGCCGATGAAGACGACGCTCGGCCCGGCGAGAGCAGTGCGAGATCCAGTTCACCCTCAGGCGACAGCGCCACCAGGCGCTCGATGGCATTTTGCAATTCGCGCACGTTGCCGGGCCAGTTGTGTGCCGTCAGTCGCGCCAAGAGCGCGTCCGACAGGTCGAACGGTGCGGCCCCGATGCGTTCCGCGGCTCGGTCGAGAAAGTGTCGCGCCAGCACGGGAATGTCGTCGGGTCGCTCGCGCAACGGCGGAATGTGCAATTCCACCACGGCCAGTCGCCAGTACAGATCCGCGCGGAACGCGCCGCGCGCCACCTCGGCTTTCAGATCGCGGTTGCTCGCTGCCAGCACACGCACGTCGACATGCCGTGGCCGATCCTCGCCCACGGCTCGAATTTCGCCCTCTTGCAGCGCGCGCAACAGCATCCCTTGCAGAGGCAGCGCCAGCTCGCTCACTTCGTCGAGTAGCACAGTGCCGCCGTCGGCCTCGCCGAACAGGCCGGCACGCGATCGTACCGCGCCCGTGAAGGCGCCGCGCACGTGACCGAACAGCTCGGCCTCGGCCAGCTCCGCGGTCAGCGAAGCACAATTGAAGCGCACAAAAGACTTGGCCGCACGTCGCGAAGCCCGCACGATGGCTTCGGCCAGGCGCTCCTTGCCGGTTCCACTCTCGCCGGTGATCAACACGGTGCTGTCGCGCGGAGCCACGCGGCCCACCAACACGGCCAGCGCGCTCATGGCCTCAGATGCGAAAACCAAAGTGCGCGAAAGCGCCAGCTCGCCGCGCAGCCGCTCGTTTTCCAGTGCCAGGCGCGCCGTCTCGGTGGCCCGCCTGATGACCGCGACCAGCTCGTCGGCCTCGAAGGGCTTGCGAAAGTAGTCGAGCGCGCCGGCCTTGATGGCATCGACTGCCTGACGTTCCGAACCATGGGCCGTGATCACCACCACGCGCGGCGCCGGATTCTGCGCGACCAACCTGCGCAGCAGCTCCATGCCATCCATGCGCGGCATGCGCAGATCGGTGACCACCAACTGCGCCGGCTGAAGCCGCAGATGTTCCAGGGCTTCGACTCCGTCACACGCAACGTCCACCTCCAGGCCAGACGACTCCAGAATCTCGCGCAAGGTGTAGCGAACGCCCTCGTCGTCGTCGACCACCAGCACGCGCGGTTTCAACATGAATCGCCGATGGGCTGGCTGCCTTGCCAGGCGCAGACCTTCCTCATGGCGGCCATGGTACGCATGATCGCCACTTCATTTCCAGCGAGACTCAGCCGCTATTGAGCAGCCGGCAAGCGCAGCACCGCCTGGCAGCCGCCGCCTTCGCGGCCCGCAAGTTCGAGATCGCCGCCATGCTGGCGGGCCAGGGCACGCGCAATAGTCAGGCCCAGGCCCGAGCCCTGTGCCTTGCTGGTCACGCCCAGCTTGAAGACCCTGGCCACAAGTTCCGCCGCCACGCCCGGACCTCGATCCAGCACGCGAATCTGCACGCCCTCGCTGTCGTGGCTGGCTTCGATCTCCACAGTCGCGTCCTTGGGACTCGCCTCAAGCGCGTTCTGCACCAGGTTGAGCAGGACCTGCTCGATCTTGCGTGGATCGCACAGCGCGGTCGTGTCGGACCCGCGCACCTTGATCGAGACACCGCGTTCCTGCGCCATGCCCTCGTGCAAGGCGGCCACTTCGCGACAGAGGGCATCGATGTCCACTTTCTCCGCCGCGATCGGCACCAGCGGGCGCGAGAAATTGAGAAACTCCTCCAGGATCCCCTGCATGCGGTCCACTTCGCGCCGGAGCACGGCGAGCCGCTCCCCTGGTTTGCCTGCGGCCACATCCTGAGCCAGCAGACCGGCCAATCCTTTGACGCTGGCCAAGGGATTCTTCAGCTCATGCGCAATCTCGCCGGACAACGCCGACAGCTCGGCATGGGCCCGCGCTGAGTCCTGTCGCGCGCGCAGCGCACGCCGGATCATGGCGTCGAAGGCACTGCGAATAGTGCGCCCGAGGCCCACGACCAGCAGCAAGCCGGCGCTGGCAAAGGCCGCGTTGACGAGGAGGTGCGTGTCACTCCAGCCGGCACGCGAACCGCCCCCGAAGACGACGAGATTTAGGTTGGGCACCAGCCCCATGGCCTCGGCCAGGACCATGGCCCACAGGGCGGCAATCTGGCAGACGACGAGAAGGTAGGCCACCGGCGGCCGCATGGTGATGGCCACCACCATGGCGATGGGGAACATGATGGGCAGAATCGGGCTGCCCAGACCGCCGGTGGCAAAGGTGGCGGCAGCCTGCGCGAGCACGGCGAAGGTCAGGTTGAGGCGAATCGTGCCGCGACGGAAACTCGATCCCCGGTGGCGCCCGGCTTCCACCAAGAAGAACCACGACGCCAACACGATGAGCGTGCCCAGCACCCAGCGGCGCCAGGGCGTCTCGTCGGTGGCCAGCAGCCACATGACCAACCCCACCAGAACCGGCAGCACGGCCACGCGGGCCCATGCGATGCGGCCGAAGAGTCGCGACTGTTCCTCGCGCTCGATCTCCTCGAAGCCGGGACTGCCCGTATCGGCGCGAGCGCTCTCGGCGACTTCAGCGGAAGATGATTCGGCCATCAGCGCATCCGCCCCAAGGCCCGGTCCAGCGCCACGCGCGCGATGCCCAGCCTGCCGCGCGCGTCGGCCATGGCCACGTCGGCCTGGTACAGTTTGTCGTTCGCATCCAGCACCTCGAGCGAGCTGGCCACGCCTGCCTCGAATATGCGCTTGGCCGAGGCTGCCGCAGCCGTGGCCAGCTCCCGCTGCTGCTCAGCCAGTCGCAGTCGCTCTTTGGCCACCGAGACATCGCGGCGCGTGTCCTGCACCTCCTGGACAATACTGAGGCGTTGCGCTTCGGCAGCAGCCCGCGCGGTAACCAGGGCCGCTTCCGCCTGATCGCGCTTGCCGAAGGCCAGCCCGCCGTCGTAGAGCGGCCACAGAGCGTCCAGGGTCAGGCGCCAGCCTTCTTTCTTTCCCGTGGGATACGGCACGTCCGCAGCGAAGACCGCGCCGCTGCTAGAGATCTGCGGCAGCCAGCGTAAGCGCGCCGAGGTTGCCTGCGCCCGGGCAGCGCGAATTTGCGCCGATTGTGCCGCGACTTCGGGCCGACTCTGCAGCGCCTCGGCCACCAAGCTCTCCACGCCGCGGCCGGCCTCGCTGCCTGGCTCGGCTGGCAGCAGCACTCGCGTCGGCTCAGTCTTGCCCAGAAGCACGCCTAAAGCCAGGTGGCTGCGTTCGCGGTTGGCGCGGGCCTGCGCCAGATCGCTCTGGCGCTTGACCACCTCGGTCTCCGCCTTGAGCACCGCGAGCGGCGCCTCGGTGCCGGCGGTCACGCTGCGGGCGGCGCTTCTTTGGTGTTCTTCTGCAACGGCGACAGCACGCTCAGAGACGGCCACGATCTCCTCAGCCGCGGCTGCTGCCCAGGCAGCCTCGGCCAGCGAGGCGCGCAACTGCAGACGGGCCGATTCAGCATTGGCCGCCACCGCATCGGCCGCGCGCTCGGCCGCCGACCAGTCAGCCCATGCGTTGGGGATGATGATGGGCACGCGCACCGTGCCGGCCACCGTCCACACGCCCAGAGGCTGGATGACCAGCGCCCCCGGGTGAAGCGCGGCCAAGGGCGTACCGGCGAAGTCGACTCTTGCGTCGGCGCTGTTGCGCGTGTACCCGCCCGTTGCCACCACCGTCGGAATCAGCGGCACCCTGGCTTGCGTGGCCAGCGCGCGCGCGTCCGCCACGCGGCTGCGCACCTGAACCAAGGTGGGACTCTGGCTATCCAACTCGGCCAGCGCCTGGTCCAGCGTCAGGGCCCTGAGCGGCTGATCATCTTCAGCCCATGCGACATGCGTCAAGCACAGGACCAGTGCCAAGAACGTGCCAACAAGCCTGCGCGATTTCATGTTGTTGTCCGCTCGCCTTACAAAGCAAGACCGATGCCCGAGGGAAAGTGCGTCGCCACCACCTCTGTAGGGGCGACCTGCGGTCGCCCTTGGTCCTCTTGGCGACAAAGCGACCAGCCGGCGCTGGCGTTCGGGGACGACCGCAGGTCGCCCCTACACAGAGAGCATTTCTTCCCATCGGAAACCCGAACGTGGTGTCGGAATTCTTTACAGTTCTTCGTGCGCCGGCCGCGGATAGGCGCAAAGCCATCGGGCATGAGTCTTGCTGACCTGCCAGCCAGCAAGGAGTCTTCATGCGAAGGGTTGCTATCGTTCTCGTCGTGCTGGTACTCGCACTCGGCGGCCTGCTGGTTACGCGCTTGCGGATGCAAGAGCGCGCTTTGCGCGGGCCCACGGGCGGCTCAGGCGAAATCGATGGCACCGAGGTCGACCTCTCATCGCGCATCAGTGCGCGCGTGGTGCGACTGCACGTGAAGAAAGGCTCGGCCGTCAAGAAGGGCGACCTCCTGGTCAGCCTGGACTGCGCAGATGCACGCGCATCTCTTTCCGAGGCCCAGGAACGCCAGACAGCGGCCGAGGACCAGGCCAGCGCGGCCGAGGCATCGATCGGCGCAGCCCGCGCTGCCCAACAGGTGGCCGGGGCCGCCCGTGTCGCCTCCGAGGCGCAGGCAGCGTCGCTGTCAGCCCAGCGCGACGCCACCCTTCGGCAAGCCAGCCGCCTCGACAGGTTGACTGACGACGTGGCGCTGTCCAGCCGCGACCAGACCCGTGCCAGCGCCGATGGCCTCTCCCACCAGGTGGAAGCCCTGCGAGCTCAGGCTCGCGCCAGCCAGGCTCAGGTCGGTGCCGCAGGCGCCACGTGGAAGGCGTCCGCAGCACAAGCGCAAGCCGCCCACGCCAGCGCGCGAGCCAGCGCGGCCAGTGCGGCCCGCGTGCGCCTGCTGGTGGACGAGTGCGAGATTGCGGCACCCCGCGACGCCTGGGTCATCGAGTTGCCCCATGAAGCAGGCGAGCTGGTCGCGCCCGGCACCACGCTGGTTCATCTGCTCGACCTTTCCGAGGTGCGCGCCACATTCTATCTGCCCAACGCCGAGCTGGCTGCGGTCAAGCTGGGCGCGCCAGCGCTGGCGGTCGCCGATGCCTATCCGGGGGAAGAGTTCCCTGGCCAGGTCTCGACCGTGGCTTTCAAGGCCGAGTTCACCCCACGCAACATCCAAACGCGCAGCGATCGCGATCGTTTGGTCTATCCAGTCGAGATCGTGCTGGCCAATCCCGCGGGCAAGCTACGCGCGGGCATGCCCGTGCAGGTCACGCTGCCAGGAACGGAGCGCCGCTGATGCGCGCGGCGCCCGCTGCCGCACCAGGCGGGACCACGCTGGGGTTCGACCCCGGCGCCGGCTTGGAGGCGCAGGCGCTCGTGCGTCGCTTCGGCGCCACCCGCGCCCTCGACGGTCTCAGCTTCACCGTCGCTCGCGGCCAACTCTTTGGCCTGGTGGGCGCGGACGGCGCAGGCAAGACCACCGCCATTCGCGCGCTGGCCGGATTGATCACACTCGACGCAGGTCGCGCGCTGGTTCTGGGCCGCGACCCGGCCCAGGGCGGGGCCGCTGTGCGCGAGTCGCTCGGGCTCATGCCTCAGCAGGCTAGCCTCTATCCCGATCTTTCGGTGGGCGAGAACCTGCGCTTCTTTGCCCGCCTCTACTGTCTGCCGCGCGCACTTTTTCGCGAGCGTTCCGCGCGCCTGCTCGAGATCACGCGGCTCGGGCCGTTTCTCGACCGCCGCGCCGATGCCCTGTCGGGCGGGATGTACAAGAAGCTGGCCCTGGCCTGCGCCCTGCTCCACCGTCCCGAGGTGTTGCTGCTCGACGAGCCCACCAATGGCGTGGACCCGGTCAGTCGCCGCGAGCTGTGGGCCCTGCTGTACGAGTTCGTCCACGACGGCATGACCGTTCT
>Ga0182017_10003338_pt1 | contig 12002 bp, 15 predicted proteins | sample 712E3DmetaG_FD_120492 | JGI IMG/M metagenome (GOLD analysis project Ga0182017, IMG submission 120492) | Permafrost microbial communities from Stordalen Mire, Sweden - 712E3D metaG | ecosystem: Environmental > Terrestrial > Soil > Wetlands > Permafrost | place: Sweden: Stordalen | collected... | reverse complement strand
CACTACGGGGCGCTTCAGGGCCTCAATAAGGAGGAGACTGCGAAGAAGTACGGGAAAGAACAGGTGCACATCTGGCGGCGGAGCTACGATGTTCCTCCTCCGAAAGAAAAAACCGAACTCAATCCCGACGCGATGAGCGAGAGTCTGAAAGATACTGCGGCGAGAACTCTCCCGTACTGGGAGTCGAAGATCTTCCCGGAAATCCTCAAAGGGAAAAACATCATCGTCGCTGCCCACGGCAACAGTCTCCGTTCGATCGTTATGCATCTCGACAAGCTGACAAGGGAACAGGTTCTCGAATTGAACATTCCAACAGGGGCACCGCTTCTGTACGTCTTCGACCAGGCCGGGAAAATCCTTGAGCACAGATATTTATAGTGCGCGGGTGTCGAGGGCTTTTGGGAGCAACGTTATCCACGGTCACGGGTGATATTCAATCATCTGAGGCCGACATCTGCCTGAAAGGTATTTTTTCAGTTGAAAGTTCAGCCGGAATTTGCTATACTCTCTGAACGAGAAAAGTTCAAGAAGGGTGTTGTATTGTTCAACAGCCGCCATTTCTTCGATTGCCACGATGTTATTGAGGAAATCTGGCTCGGACGGCGGGAGAAAGATCGAACGTTTTTTCAAGGCATTATTCACGTTGCGGTGGGTTTCTACCATCTTGACAACGAAAACTATAAAGGATCCCGGAGTCAGCTTACTAAGGGCATCTCCAAGCTCCAAGAGTTTCAGCCCGCTTACTACGGTATTGAGCTGAAAACATTTCTTGCGCAAACATCGCGCTGTCTGCATTGGGTGATGAATCGGGAGGAGGGCATGGAAATGGAGCCATTCGATACCGGACTGATTCCGAGTCTAGAGTTCGTACAATGACAGTTCATATGAGTTTATCAAGAAAATAAGGAGATACGTTTATGGCCACAATGATCACCGAGGAGTGTATTAACTGCGGCGCATGCGAGCCGGAATGTCCGAACACAGCGATTTACGCGGGCGGAGCTCAATGGGAGTTTAAAGGCGCGATGCACGATGCATTGTCAAACGATTTTTATTACATCGTTCCCGAGAAATGCACGGAATGCGTCGGACATTTTGATCAGGAACAGTGCGCGGCGGTATGCCCGGTTGATTGCTGCGTTCCAGATCCTAATCATGTCGAAAGCGAAGAGGTGCTATTCCAGCGGGCCAAGGAAATACATCCGGAGCGTGCTTTTACCGACCTCGCCGTGGCAACGTCTCACTTTAGAAAATAGATTCTATCGATCATTCTTAAGGTCGGCTCACGCTTCTTTGGGGCCGACCTTTTTTATGTGGTCCCTCTTGGACTTCTTGCGGAGATCCGCCTGATGAAAATCGGCAACTTCGAGCTTTCTTCCATCGAGACAGGTCGATTTGCACTCGACGGCGGTGCCATGTTCGGGATTGTGCCGTGGGTCTTCTGGTCGAAGACCAACGTGCCGGATGAGCGCAATCGCATCACATTAGCAGCCCGATGTCTGCTTCTCACCGGAAATGGCAGAGTTATCCTGGTCGATAACGGTAACGGATCAAAATGGAGCGACAAGTTAAAAGACATCTACCGCCTTGACAACACGGAGTACGATCTGGACAAATCTCTGCGCCGGCGTGGAATCTCCGCAGACGATGTCACCGACGTCATTCTCACCCATCTTCACTTCGACCATTGTGGCGGAAGTACAAAGATCACGAATGGTAAAGCTGTGCCTGTTTTCCGTAATGCGACCTATTACGTCCAGCGTGATCACTGGAATTTGTCCCTCCGCCCGACGGAGAAGGACAGAGGCAGTTTCATGAGCGAGGATTACGCCGTGTTGAATGAATCCGGGATGCTGCATTTCGTCGAGGGGGAAAAAGAGCTGTTTCCGGGCGTTCAACTACTGGTCTGCAACGGACATACCTCCGCGCAACAGCTGCCGCTGATCTCCGACGGTGTCACGACGGTTCTCTTTTGTTGCGATTTGGTGCCGACAGCATCGCACATACCGTTACCCTACATCATGGGGTACGACGTTCGCCCACTTATAACGCTGGAAGAAAAGAAAAGAATTCTCCCTTCGGCGGAAAAAAAAGGATGGATTCTTTTTCTTGAGCATGACCCGGAGAATGAAGCGGTAACGCTCAAAGCCACTGAAAAAGGGTTCGCTGTCGACAAAACTCTACGACTGGAGTAAGACGATTCCAATATTCCAATATTCCAATATTACAGTATTCCAAGAGTGCAAGATTACAGGATTGCAGGATTAAAAGATGTAAGAGAAGGGGAGGCTTTTCTCGCGGGCATCGCGGGGGAGAAAATTTCTCTTTTCAAGGTGGATGGGGAGTTCTTTGCAATCGGCAACGTTTGTTCGCACCAGCATTTCTCCAAGCTGCACGAGGGAGAAGTGAACGGTTTTGTCGTGACCTGTCCCATGCACGGCTGGTCGTACGACGTGCGTACCGGCGTGTCGACCAATGCCAGCGGCAGAGTGAAATCGTACGAGGTTGTTATCCGGGGGAACGAAATCTTTATCCGAAAGTATGGAAACGCTGACGCAACAGATTAAATCCAAGGCCCTGGAAATTGGTTTCAGCAAAGTTGGCATCGCCAGGGCGGAGCCTCTCACCGACGACGCGGAACGATTGAAGGAGTGGCTGCACAGGGGGTATCACGCGTCAATGTCCTGGATTGGAAAGAATATTGAAAAGAGAATTGACCCGAGAGAAATTGTCTCAGGAGCCAGATCGATCATTGCTGTTGCCGCTAACTACTATACCGACGTCCAGCATCATCCGGGCAACGATGAGGGAAAAATATCGAGGTATGCTTGGGGTGACGACTACCATATTCTCGTCACTGCGCGAATCAAAAAGCTCTTTGAATGCATCAAACAGTTGGCACCAGAATCGAACGGCCGCTATTATGTCGACACCGGCCCTGTGATGGACAAGGTTTGGGCGGAACGGGCAGGGCTCGGATGGAGAGGAAAACACACCACTCTTATTACCAAAGACTTTGGTTCGTGGGTATTCCTCGGGGAAATCATCTCGACGCTTGAACTGGAGTACGACTCCGCCGTGGAGGACTCGTGCGGCACCTGTACGGCGTGCATCGAGGCATGCCCCACGCACGCAATCGTTGAACCGTACGTTCTCGATTCGAACAAGTGCATCTCGTATCTCACCATTGAACATCGCGAGGAGATCGACCCATCCCTCGCTCCGCAGTTCGATCAATGGGTATACGGCTGCGACATTTGTCAGGACGTTTGTCCCTGGAATAAGTTCCAACAGCCGACGAGGGACCGGGAATTCCTCCCGCGGGATGGGAACGTTTCAGCACGTCTCGACGGTTTAACGTCTTTGACGCAGGAGGAGTTCTCGAAAAAATTCAGCAGGAGTCCTATCAAGAGGACCAAACGGGACGGCCTTGCCCGTAATGCAAAGTATGTTCAGGATTTCCAACAACGAACCCGAAAAGGTTAACGAACGATGAATAGTCCAGTCCACAAAGTAATCATCATAGGATCCGGTCCGGCGGGATTGACATCGGCCGTGTACGCTGGCCGGGCGAATCTGCAACCTCTCGTCTTCGAAGGATTGCAGCCCGGAGGTCAGTTGACGATAACGACCGAGGTTGAGAACTACCCCGGCTTTCCAAAAGGCATCATGGGTCCGGAAATGATGGAGTTGTTCCGCGAACAGGCCCAGCGATTCGGAGCCGATACGCAATTCAAAGAAGTTACCGCGGTCGATTTTTCGAAGCGTCCTTTTACGGTGGTGGTCGACGACAAGGAATATTTCGGCGAGACGGTTATCGTCGCGACCGGGGCGTCTGCCAAGCTGCTCGGCATAACGTCGGAGGCGAACTATATGGGTTACGGCGTTTCGGCCTGTGCTACTTGCGATGGATTCTTCTTTAAAGATCAAGAGGTCTTTGTTGTTGGCGGAGGTGATACGGCCATGGAGGAGGCGAGCTTTCTCACGAAATTCGCGAGCAAAGTCACCATCGTCCATAGACGGGATCAGTTCCGGGCGTCCAAGATCATGCAAGATCGCGTTACGAAGAATCCGAAGGTTTCCGTGATATGGGACTCCGTTGTCGATGAGGTGTTGGGTGAACAGCACAACGGGAAAAAAACAGTGACCGGCTTGAAGCTAAAAAATGTCAAGAGTGGAGCCATCACCCAGGTTAAAGCGGACGGACTCTTCATGGCAATCGGCCATCAACCGAATACGGAGTTGTTCAAAGGCATCCTCGATATGGATGAGAAGCAGTACCTGAAAGTCCAGCCAGGTTCCACTCGCACGAACATCCCGGGTGTATTTGCTGCCGGAGACGTTGCTGATTCGTACTACCGGCAAGCGGTGACTGCGGCCGGCACCGGTTGTATGGCTGCAATCGACGCTGAGCGATTTCTGGCCGCACAGGGAGTTCACTGATTTTTGAATTGGTGCTAACCCCGGCCTCACCCCTTTGGAACCACATAGCGTCACGCATCCTCGCGTGGCGTTTTTGTTTTTGCCCTACCGAAAGTTTGTCATCCAACCTGCCTTCCATTCATTAAAGAGTGAAGGATTTGTCAGACTATTTGTCAAGCTGTCTTGTTCGCGGCGGGTTTGACTCTGTTCCACCTTAAAATCGTTTAAATTTCAACTATTTTTGTTGGCACGTGCTTTGACAATAATAAGGGCATAGCGAAAACACGAAACGTCAAACCAACAATATGAGGAGGTCACAATGTTGTTCCGATTCGAACCTGCACTTTTTAACGAAATGTTCTCTCTCACAGAGCCGAACGAGCGGATATCCCCGAATCTTTTGACTCCGTTTGCACTTCTGGACCGAACAAACGAATTTCCGTACGTGAACGTCGCAGAGTACAAAGGCAATATTCAGGTGGTCGCTGAATTGCCGGGTGTGCCGAAAGAAGACGTAAAGCTCCAGATTCACGATGGAGAACTCAAAATCAGCGGAGAGCGGAAGGTCCCGGAGAATACAAAGGAATCCAAATGGCTGCGGCAAGAGATCCGTTACGGATCGTTCTCGCGAACCATTCAGCTTCCAGAGAGCGTCGATGCTGAGAAAGTCACTGCCGAGTACATTAATGGAGTGCTGCGGGTTACCCTCCCAAAGCAAGAGGCTGCGAAGCCGAAAGAAATTGTCATTCGCTAACGGTGAAAGGAGATTTATAGTATGACGAAGGAGATTCAAAAGGCAGTAAACAATGGGTCGGAAACCGACGGGACACGATCGGTTCGTGTTCTGCGGCCGGCCGTCGACATCCAGGAGTTGGCCGATTCGTATGTTGTCCGCCTGGATACCCCGGGTGCCGACAAAGAAAGCATCGCCGCGAAAGTGAACCAGGCGATCCTGACCGTCTCCGCGAGGGTTCATGAATACTTCAAGCGCGACGCCGAGTTGTTGTATGACAATTCACTCCCGACTGAGTACCGGCGTGAGTTCACGTTGGCGGACAACGTGGACACCCAGACGGTTGAAGCCTTGTATGAGTTGGGCGTCCTGAAGGTGACCTTGCAGAAGAAGCGTCAGTTTCTTCCGAGAGAAATTAAGATTGGATAGCATTGCTGGAAACGAGTCTTCAAAGGAAAGGAGCATGATCATGTTATTCACAAAGCGTAACTCCACGAATGAATTGGAACTCTGGAACAGGGATTTCCCTGTCTCACGGACGATCGATCGATTGCAGCGGAAAATGGACAGTGCGTTCGATGATTTTTTCCGCGGAGATCTCTCTGACACGAGTACTCTTCCGAGCAAAACCTGGATACCGGCCGTTGACGTGGCCGAAACGAGCGGCGCGTACGTCATTCACGCCGAGCTTCCGGGTGTCAAGAAGGATGAGGTCAAGATTACAGTGCATGATAACCTCATCACCATCCGAGGCGAGAAGAAGAGTGAAGTCGACAATAAAGCAGAGAATGTTCGTTGGATCGAACAATCGTATGGCATGTTCGAACGTTCTTTTTCATTTCCAGGAGCGGTGAAAAGCGACGGCATCGAGGCACGATACGACGATGGGGTTCTCACCATTATCCTTCCGAAAACCGAGGAGGCGAAAGAGAAGACCATCGACGTCAAGGTGAAGTGAGTATATTGATTGCTCGGATTAGGCAGATTTCACTCAGATTACAGATTTCGCAGATTGAAGGTCCGACCGCAAACGGTCGGGCCTTCTGCGTTAGGTCCTGTCCTTAAAGATTCTTACCGAAAGAGTGGACTGACACGACGGATGGAAGTCGACAGAAGAGGGGGCAATGCATACCGACAATAATCTGTCTCGTTGGCTGCAAGAGTTCGGAGTGGGGTATACGTTGTAGGCTCAGCACAAGAAAGAAACCGTGGGCACCGAGTGGTAACGAGTTCACACCCGCCATCGTTTTGTACGGGGAATTCCCCAGTTTTTGATCTCAAAAAAATGCCCGGCAAGAGTGCGCCGGGCGTTTCCTTTTTCGATACACTTGGGGAGCTATTTTATCGACAATAGTTCAACTTCGAAAATAAGGGCAGCATTCGGGCCGATTGATTGGCCTGCTCCGCGCTCGCCATAGCCGAGCTCGGCCGGTATGAACAACTCCCATCTAGAACCCACTTTCATGTGCTGCAACGCTTCAGTCCATCCGGGGATAACTCGATTGACAGCGAAAGTGGCCGGCTCGCCGCGTTTGTAAGAATTGTCGAATTCTGTCCCATCGATCAACGTCCCACGGTAATTCGTTGTGACCGTATCGTTCGCCGTCGGCATTCTGCCAGTTCCCTCGACAATGACTTTGTACTGCAATCCGCTAGGAAGCGTCATGACGCTATCCTTCTTCTTGTTCGCCGCGAGAAACAGCTCTCCTTCTTTCTTGTTCTTCTCGGCAAGCTGAGCCATCTGATGCGATTGTTTGGACATCATTTGTTGTTGGAACCCCGTCATCACTTCCTCAATCTGTTTTTCACTAAGTAAGAGTTTGTTGCCGGTATACGCGTCTTTGAACCCCTTCGAAAGAATATCGGGGTTCACATTAATTTCCTGCTTTTTCAAATTCTTCGCGATATCGGTACCGATGATATAGCTGACGCTATCTTTCTGAGTTTCCAACTTCGGGTTCTTCTGAGCGGTGAGCTGAGTTGTTAGCGCCAGAAGACAGACCATCACGAATTTCGTGAACTTCATCGAGATCTCCTTGCTTAGTGTACAAAAAATGTTTGATGCAGGTCGCTCCTGCACAATAGAGGTCAGAACGGGGGATATTCTGAGGGCAGTATCGCAAGCGCCAATTCAAAGATAAGGAAAATCGAAAGATTTTCCAAGCTTTGGGAACAATAGCCAGTGTCCTAGTTTTGTGTGCACGTCACCCCGAATTTTGCGCCATGGGCGCATCCGCCTTCGGCGGAGATTCGGGGGTCTAATAGGACCGGATGCTGAATCAAGTTCAGCATGACGTTACCTTGATTTTGAAAAAGTTCCGTGACATGGGCTTCCGAAGTAACTGTCACAGGATCACTTTACGAATATCACTGCTCCCAAAGATCGCTTTGCCGAGCTGTCTGAGCTTCTCTTGCGAAACCCTCAGCACGTTCTGAATCCATGACCGGAGGATGGTCTGCTGCGCTGAAGGGATATTGTGAGAAGTGTTTGGCTAGACGTTTTTTCGAAAGGGCAACGCTGGAAAATGTTCTACAGTTCTTTGACAATTTCATGACAAAGTTCAAAGACAAAACGCATATGTTAACCGCAGCAGATAAGACACATCCACACACAGGAGGCAGCCATGAAAAAGAGACTGTTGGTCATCAGCGCGATTCTTGTAATAAGCACGGCAATTTTTGCCCAAAATGACGAGATATTACCAGCCCAGGCGGAAGCGATTCGATCCCTGGCGATCGAGAAGGGATTCACTCTTCAGACATTGGGCGACTTTTTGGTGCAACGATTCGGCTGCCCGCTGAACAAACTCACCAGGAAGAACGCGGCTGAGCTCATCACGCTATTTCAGTCAGCCGCCGCCCCGTCTCCCCTCGATGTTGCGCCAAAGGAGGCGCCTCAGGGGCACGCACCGGAACAAATTCAGCCGTGGAAGGAAACGCTTTCCTCGGCACAGAATAGCCTCGTTTCTCAGCCGAAGGCACCGCTTCTTATTGCCGAGTATCTCGAGGTCGGCATGTCGAAACGATTTCATCTGATCGACGGGAACATCATTCAGGGCACCATCGCGCGGATCGACAGCGGTGTATGCAATATCGAGACACCGGAAGGCATCCTGAAAATCCCAATGCGGGATATCTTGGAGGAGACTGCCGAGATAACAAAACGCGACGGAAGCCGTTACGTCGGACCGGTCCTGAGGGAATCAATCGAAGAGATCACGCTCCGCTCGAAGTACGGGGACGTCGTGGTCGAGAAGAGAGACATCCAGGACATGAACCGGTATCATGGCGGGCAACTCGTACCCTGGGCAGAGGAGAAAAAGACTTTTTATCGCGGCGACGTCGTGCTGACGGATATCTTTTTTGACCCGACGGCTTTTCCGCTCGAACCAAATACACTCTACATCAGTGCATTGTCGCTCGGGTATGGATTCACCGACAACTTTATGGTGAGGACGTCGTTCGGGAACAACTTCGGGGGAGATCTAAACTTGCAGCCGATGTATCAGTTCTACAGCAAGCGAACCGCAACAAACAGGACTGCCGCCGCCATCGGTGTGGATATGTACAGCCACCATGACATGACGGCGGTGATTGCGAAGTACGCCCGGTACATCCAGGATAGAAATACCGGCGAATCGATTAACAATATTTCATCCCGGCCGTTTTCGCTCCCCGAGGCACTCGCTCCCTCGTACAAAAGCACATTCTACTCGGAAATCTATTGCGTTCTTTCCCATCGCTGGACGCTCGAGTCGGGGCGGGGCGAAATGGGTTACCACCTGGGGTTCAGAACGAACACGCTCCCATTTTACCGCAACACGATCCTTGCGGGCGGTTACAAGTGGTCGAATGATGCGGCCGGGAGAGTCCCGTTCCGTTTCTGGGCGGCGTTCGAATATGACCTGACGAAAAACCTCAAGCTCGCATCGAACGTCTGGGCCGACAACGGCTACCGCTTCCGAACGCTCAACCAAGTCCTCAAGGACTACTTCCAAGAGACTCCGTTTATCCTGGATGGAGTCGAAGGTGAATACCGGATGGTTGATTTCGATTTCGGACTTCTCTATGCGGTGAACAACAGCCTGAGGATCGGCATCCATTTCAAGGATCCATATTTCGAAATATTCTGGAGAATACTCGAATTCTGAAACAATCAACTTTGACACCGATGAGGTGCGTTATGCGGACTATTCAAATCATCTCGATTCTCCTTGCGCTCGCACTGGCGGGTAATGCAACAGCGCAAGACTCCAAACAGACCGCACAAGTAAAAGTTCTTAAGATCCAGAGACTTGTCCATGATCAGATCGGCAAGAGCGCGACGTTAAATTTAACGAACGGTGAGACCCGCTCGGGAGTTCTCCTCCGCGTGACGGGGGAAGCTTTTATCCTGGGGGTCAATGGTGCAGAAGAGCAGTGTCCGATATCAAATGTGCGCTCTCTGACTATTGGCCCAGGAATCTCCGAAGGCATCCTCGTTGCCCTCAGTTCCCTGCTTGTAGGAGGATTCGGTTGGGGTGTGGCCGAGCTTTCGTTCAACGGCAGATCATCCACGGCACAAGGCGCGGTTGCGATTGTCTTTGCCATTCTCGGGGGATGGACCGGATATGATAGCTTTTTTCAGAAGATCGAAATAGAAATGCCCCGATGAAATGAAGGGAAGGCAACAATGAATAAGGACTATCTCGTTCATCTCATGATCGGACTTCTGCTCACTTTGACGGGTTGCGCCTCGTTTACCCCCGTGCAACTTTCTGTGCCGGAGAGATCGAAGCCGGTGAGCATAACGGCGAATATCAACAGGGATTACACCCTCATTAAGCATTTCACCGAGGAGCAGAAAGTCCCCTTCTTGTTTCTCGTGAGGCTGAACCCTGAGGGGAGCAATCCTGATCTTGAAAAGATGCTGGGGCCCGAACTCAACTCGGAGAAGGCTGACGCGATAGTCAACGTCAAGATCGAGGGACATCCGGCGTTTGGAGACGTTATGCTCCCGCTGGCCATGGGAATCATTGGAGGGATTGCTTTTCCTCCTCTGTTTGTTCTCACCGCTATTCCGTTTTTCGAAGATCTAAAGACATATAAGGTCGAAGGAGACCTCGTAAAATATTCGGATCCGCAATCAACTCATCAGCCGACGCCTCAATTCGATCCGGCGACCGGTCTGCCGGTGATTTCACCCCGTTTTGATCCTGAAACGGGCTTGCCGACAAAAAACTAATTGGAAGTAAAAGGGTCTGCGAAGCGGTGATGCGTTCGTTTAGAAAACGGCCGGTTGCTCTTTGGCGACTCCGCGCTGTTTTCTTCGGAATGCCTGGTGGGAAACATCGCAGAATCCTACTGAAAGTCGAAAGGACTAAGTTCACTCAAACTGAGAGACTATTATCAACCGCGATGAGGCAGGGGAGTTCATTCGGAGCAGGCAGACCTAGCCATTCCCATTCGGTCCGAGGTATTATAGTTCTCATTTCTGTGCGGCCCACGACTGTAGCTCAATGACGTTTCCTTCAGGATCTGTCACGTAACACCATGTCACCGTTGCACCGGAAGCAATCTGCAGTGTCACAATCTCTCCAACAGTTTTTCCTCCGGCAGTAACAACTGCCTCTCGCGCTTTTGCTACACTATTCACCCCAAAGGCAATGTGTCCGAATCCTGGACGATTGACGGCTGTTGCTGGTCTGGACTGGAGTTCGCTGTAAGTAAAGATTTCGAGCGTCGGTCCCTCGCCATCGAACCCGGAAAGCCTAAGATGCACACCGTCGAGCTGCGCATTGGCGAGAGCAGTACCTCGCTCCAAGTCTTTTCCTTTGAAGTGTCGTTCGGGAGGAACCGGCACACATCCGAACACTTCCACGTAGAACCTCGCGAGCGAGCGCCAGTCTTTGGCGATGAGGTTGGTATGAACGTATCGAGCGGAAAGAGACATATCAATTCTCACATACTATTTCTATCAATAGAAAATCTACGCAAAGAAAATGAAAAAACAAAAATGGGAAGCAGGGATGGTGGCGACTCACTTCGAACCTTATTCCGATGCGCGGAGACCTTCCGAAGGATCTCTGGTGGCCATACATGAACGATTTGGCATTGGATCACACCCCCGCAAACCTATGGGAGCTTTGGCGGGCATATTGAGTGCTTATACAGAGTCAGGCTGTAGTCTTCAGCAGTAATCTGTTTCGCCCGATTTGAAACCATTTAGCCCGATATGCTGTTATTCCTATAGAGTTTTTGCGTCTTTCTGGGTTAGGAAGGCTAAAGTCGACCAATTCTGGCTTCCCCCTCACCTCGTAGACGTGAGGTTGCCGAATTGTTGTGAACATAGAAAAGACTATTAAGAGAGGCCCGCACCCGCGGCCGTGAAGAGTCGTTCTTCCGGGGCTTCATGCGTCCGTCAGTTTCTCGCGCCGCTCACAAGCTGCTTGAGTAGCTCGAGAGATTACCGTTGCTGCGTTAGTTTACCTCCGAAGAAGAGAACTACATAACATCGTCAAAGAAGCGCGAACAAAGAGTAATGAATCGATCTAATGCCATATCGACTCTGCTAATGACCGGACCCACAAGAGGGAGAATCAGCCTGATTTTGGCGCTCCTCTGCCTCCCTCCGGCGGCTTATCCGCAGGCCGCTTCATCGAAAGATTCGCTTTCGGGAAGCGTCTCTCTTCAAAGCTGCGTGCGATATGCACTTACGCATCAGCCGTCAGTGAAAAAATCGCTGCTCGACGAAGAGATCGTCGATAGGGCAATCAGCAGCAAAATTGCAGATTGGTACCCGCAGTTGAACTTTAATTACTATGTCCAGCACAATCCGCAACTTCCGGTGTCAGTTGCAGGCGGATCT
>Ga0182017_10003337_pt1 | contig 12004 bp, 19 predicted proteins | sample 712E3DmetaG_FD_120492 | JGI IMG/M metagenome (GOLD analysis project Ga0182017, IMG submission 120492) | Permafrost microbial communities from Stordalen Mire, Sweden - 712E3D metaG | ecosystem: Environmental > Terrestrial > Soil > Wetlands > Permafrost | place: Sweden: Stordalen | collected... | reverse complement strand
GCAAACTGTCCGATCTTGCCGAGAGCGAGGGGGTGTCGTTGAACCAGTTGATCAGCTCGGCTGCCGCCGAGAAGGCGGCCGCGTTGATGACTCAAGAATACCTGCTCGGTCGAGCGAGCCGCGGGTCGCGAGACAAGTTCGACGGCGTACTGGCGAGGATTCCGAAGGGCCCCCCGATCGCCGGTGATGAGATTCCCCCGGCGTACTTGAAGCGCTTACACAAGAAGGGCGGGCTAACCCGGCGTTGAACCCGACGGGCCTTCGGCCCGCGGGTTAACGCCAGACCGTTCGACGGACCTGAATGCAGTACGAACTGATCTTCGTATCCGTCCGGAGGAGCGCGTGGGGGGCCAGTCCGAGATTCGGCGCGGTTCTGGCATGGCCGCAACCGAGGTCGTGGCCGCGCTTGGCGCCGCCTCGGCTACACAGGCGGGCGCGCAGCGTTCAGGTCCGCTGGCCGAGCACGACTTGGCGGAAGACGTTGGCAGCCAGGGCCTGCTGGACATCGGGCTGCGCCACGGTTTGGGTCCAGTTGACCGGCGCCAGGTCCAGCACGCGGTGTTTCGGCCAGCGCGGCAACAGGCACAGCAGGTCGCGCATGTACCCCAGGGGCTCGATCCGGTGCATGCGGCAACTCGCCAGCAGCGACACGAAGATGGTGTTGATCTCGGCGCCGTCCTCGCTGCCGCAGAAGAGCCAATTGCGTCTTCCGACCACTTGCCGGCGCAGGTTCAACTCCGAGATGTTGTTGTGCATGGGCAGGCTGCCGTCATCGAGGAACCGCATCAGCGCCACCTTCTGGTTGACGGCGTACTGGATGGCATCGGCCACTGGTGACTCATCCAGAACACGTCCCTGCTCCGCCTCGCACCAGGCAAAGAAGGCTTCCACAATCGGCTTCGATTTCTGCTGGCGCACCTCGCGCTTCTTCTTGCGGGGCGAGCTGGCGATCGTGCGCTCGATGCGAAAGAGCGAGCCGATGTACACGAGGGCGATATTGGCGCGCGCTGGGTCTGAGCCCAGCGCCTTCCACCAATACCGTCTGGCGTGAGCCCAACAGCCAACCTCGACGACGTTGCCGGTCTTGTACAGGTGGTCGTACACGATGTGCGCGTCCGCGACCAGATGCCCGTGATAGCCAGGCAGCAGTTTGTCGACCGCTGCCCCGTCGTGACTTTCCGAGTAGCGGAACAGCACATGTCTGTCGGGCGCCACCAGCACCCAGAAGTGCCCGTTGTGGCAACGCTCCTTGGCCAACACCAGCACGCCGGTTGCATCCACGCACAGGTACGGCGAGCCCAGCGCGTCTACGAACATCGCTTCGTGCAGGGGCCGTGCCAGCCCGCGAAGCTCGCCGTGCCAGGTGCACAGGGTCGACCGCGACAGGTCCAGACCATCGCGCGCGTAGACCGCTTCCAGCCGATTGAGCGGCTGATGGTCTTGCCAGCGCCGCACGATGGTGTCAGCCAGAAAGCCCGGCCCGGCACTGCCGCGCTCGATGGGCAGCTCCACCGTCTCGCCCACCAGCACCTCGGTCTCGCCACCTCGCTCCCGGTCCTTGCGCGCGAACTTCTTGTACACCAGCTTCACCGCCACCACTGCGGCCGGCCGTCGTTCCAGAACCTCGCGTGTCTCGCTGCCGATGCACTCGAATGCATCCGGCTCACGCTCTACCTCGGGCGGCACAATTTCGATCTCAACCCGTGGCAGTTCGGCCGGCAGGGGTTTGCGCACCGGCTTGCACCGGGTGTGCTGTTTCACCAGTTGCTTCTCGACTGCGGCGGCGGCTGCCTCGGCCTCGGACGAGCTATCCACCCCTCCCATCGCCATCCCCAAAATCGCCAGCGAGAGCTGAGCATCGTTTCGCGGAAGACGCTCCGCCTTTTGCCCGAGCAGCCCGCGCCGCAACCGCTCGTTCTCCTCTTTCAGGTGCAACACCAGCTTCCGGTACTCGTCGCGCTCTTCCTCCACCTTTCGCAGTTGCGCCGTCGTCTCGTTCAACTGGACGGCGAAGTGTGCGAGTTGCGCCTCGATCGTATCGTCGGTGCTCGTCGCTTCACTCACGCTTTCGACAAATGATCCCCTCCGATCGATCTGTCAAGCATTTGTGTGAGGCCGTCGTTCTTTTTTCGTCGCCGGCTTTCGCGCGCGACGCCAGTCAGCAAATACCCCAGCGCCGATGCGTCGATCCGGACGAACGCGCTGCCGTCTGTCCCGACCGGAACCTCGAACACTGCACGGTGAAGGCGTTTGTAGAGGATGCACAGTCCGTGTCCCTCAAACCACAAAACCTTGACCCGGGTTGCTGATCTCCCGGCGAAGACGAAGAGCGCACCGCCCGCCACGGGATCGTGCCCAATCCTTTCGCGCGCGACCTGAGCCAGTCGATCAAACCCAAACCTCATATCCACCGGCGCCGCGCACACGAAAATCCGAACGCCCGCCGGGATCACGAAACGACCTCGTTCAGAACCCTGAGCAGCCGCCGCAGCGCCTCCATGTCGAACCCAGCCGGCACGCGCAACCGCCGCCCACCTGGCAACTCGACCTCCAACCGGCTGTCCCCCATTGAGACACCCTGCACCTCGACCAACGGCCAGGACCCAGTCCTCAGCGCGCCGCTGCGCTTGGCTCCAGGGTTGCGCAACGGCCGCCCACGCTTCTCGGCCCGCAGTCGGTACAGCCACCGCTGGAACGACCCACACTCCACGTTGTGGCGTGCGGCGAACTCCTGGTGCCCCTCGGCCCGGCCTGTTTCCTCGAACTCCTCGACCAGTGGCGTCCAGAATCTACGACTCCGGCGAATCTGCTTCGGCATGCCCAGAGCCTGCCTGAGACCGCCCCCTGCCTACCAGACGCGGATCCCCGAACGGATACTGATCTTCGACGTCACACAAAGTGGCTTTCGGAACTGGACGTTCCCGGCCTTCGGGCTCCTATTCGTTGCTGTCGGGATCTTCCTGTTGAAGAATCGGGCGAGTTTGTCCCATATGTTTCCCGGAAAGCTGGGACCGAAGGACGGAGCAAAGCTTGCCTACTTTGTCCTGGCGTTTTCCGTCCTCTGGACGACGGTCGCATTCTTGACCAGTGGTCGTGACTACCTTGCTCTGCAAAAGGCGCTCAAAGGGGGCAACGTCGACATCGTGGAGGGGCGGGTGGAAAACTTCGTCTCTACCCCGGACAAGAGCGAGCGGTTCACCGTCTGTGGAGCCGCCTTCTCGTACTCGGACTATCTCGTGACAGCTGGATTCAACAACACCAGCAGTCATGGTGGACCAATCCGGGAAGGCATCTGGGTGCGTATTGCCTACCTGGGCAACAGCATCGCTCGCCTCGAAGTCGCCAAGGGCTCGGTCGACCAGAATACGACATGTCATCCGCCGAGCCGTCGAACAAGCCGATGAAGCTGTCGATCCGGCCGCAGGGACATTGGTGTACCATCGAGGGTGCAACTCGGCGGCCGGCTCGCAGCTTATCGGCAGGCCGTTAGCCGCGCGATCCCCCGAATTGTTTGACTCGGCATGGGTTATATCCCATACTCGTGGATACGATGCCAACGGTATTCGATGGCGACTTCGAATGGGACTCAGCCAAGTCGGCATCGAATCTCATGAAGCACGGCGTGTCGTTTCCCGAAGCCGCGACGGTCTTTGCCGATCCGTACGCGGTCTATCTTGATGACGGGTCAGGAATTGGCCGGTTGGTGGTCATTGGGACGTCGCTGCGTGAACGCTTGTTGTACGTCGTTCACGTCGAACGCGGTGAACGTGACCGGATCATCAGTGCTCGTCCGGCCACCGGGGGCGAGAGGGAAGTCTATGAAACTGGAGGACACTCATGAGCCACGCAACCAAGCGGAAGATTGAACTGCAAGAGGAGCCTGTTCGGGTTCTCGGTCGAGGCTTGCGCGCCCAACGCGGAGTTCATCTAACCCTCCGAACTCTTCGCGAGGCGGCAGGAAAGACGCAGGTTGATGTCACCGGTGTGTCTCAGATGGACCAGGCCGACGTCTCCCGGCTTGAGGGTCGGGAGAGCTTCGACGATTGCCAGGTTTCCACTCTGCAGCGATATCTTTCTGCCATCGGTGGACGACTGGAAATTGTCGCGGCCTTTGGAGACAAGAAGATCGTTGTCACGGGTGTGCAGGCGGGCTCGTCTGGCTTGTCGGCGGCTAACAAGCCGTTGCAGCGGACGGGGCGGAAGCCGCCCCGCCGCTGAACGGCAAGGCGTTATGCGGACCCGAAGTTCGGCTTGCGTGTATGCACAGAAATGCATACACTTCCTTCGTGTCCTATCAGTGGGATCCGGCCAAGGCCCGGGCGAATCGGGCAAAACACGGCGTCAGTTTCGCCGATGCAGTCGGTGTGTTCGAAGATCCGCGTGCTGTCACCATCGATGACCCTCATCCCGATGAGGACCGCTATGTCACCATCGGGGTCGACTTTCTTGCTCGGGTACTGGTCGTCTCCTGGACCTGGCGCGATGAGGAGGTTCGGCTGATTTCGGCAAGACGAGCCACGCGGAAGGAATCACGCGATTACGAGGAGGAGTAACCATGCGCAAGGAGTACGATTTCAAAAGAGGGAAACGAGGACCGGTCCTGCCAGCCCCGGCCGGGAAGACGCGAATTACGATTCGTCTCGACGACGAGATCTTGGAATGGTTCCGGGGCCAGGCGGATGCCGCGGGTGGCGGCAACTACCAAAGCATGATCAACGAGGCGCTACGAACGATCGCTACCGAGGGGCCGGCGAAAATCGAAACGGTTGTTCGTCGTGTCGTTCGCGAGGAACTGAAGCGTGCGGGTGACCATAAGGGTGCCAAGCGCGCGAAGGCCGCATAACAAGCCGTTGAAGCGGACGGTCGGCCGCAGACGGCCGCCCGCCGCTTAACGGCAGACCGTTAGACGTACACGCCCAGCGCGTTGGTGATGCATGATGCCTTGCCAGATGTATATGCTTGGTATATACATGACGGGATGACTGGCTTCCCTGAGATTCTCGCACATTGCGTTGGATTTCAGTGGGATGAGGGCAACGCGGACAAGAACTGGGAACTCCATCATGTATCGAGGGCGCAAGCGGAGGAGACGTTCTTCAACCGACCGCTCGTTGTGGCATCGGACGACAAGCATTCCGAGAAAGAGCTTCGCCTGGCGGCCCTTGGAAAGACCGACGCCGACCGCCTACTCGCGATTGTTTTCGCGGTTCGAGAAAACTTGGTGAGGGTCATCTCCGTCCGAGACATGAGTCGAAGAGAACGGGGTCTTTATGAACAAGCAACCTAAGAAAAGCAAAGTCTCCGTTCCTCACTTTGCAAGCGAGGACGCGGAGCGGAAATACTGGGCCGAGAACGATGTCACGGACTCCTTCGATTGGAGCAAGGCGGTGCAACCGACCTTTCCCAACTTGAAGCCGTCAACGACCGCCATCTCTCTGCGGCTTCCGATTTCGATGATCGAGGAACTCAAAGCCTTGGCGAACAAGCAGGACGTCCCCTACCAGTCCCTGATGAAGGTCTATCTCAACGAGCGCATCAGGCGGGAACGTGTCCGTCGAGCGTCGTGACCGTCGCAGGTTCCTGATCCGGACCGAAAAGCGAAGGGTGACGTCTAACAAGCCGTTGAAGCGGATGGTCGGCCGCAGGCGGCCGCCCACCGCTGAACGGCAAGGCGTTCGGCGGACGCTGCGCTGGACGATGTTGTGAACATCGTTCATACTTGAGGCATGACGAAGCGCTTGCAGGCCATCGGAAACAGTGCGGGGATCATCATCGATCGGCCTATCCTCGACCTGCTCGGGATCACGCAGGATACTGACCTGGACCTGAAGACCGACGGGAAGCGTCTGATCATCACCCCGCTGGAGGGCGAGCGCTCGCGACGAGCGACGCTGGCGAAAGTGCAGGCGCGCGCGCTGCGGCGGCATGCTGGGACATTCCGAAAGCTCGCGAAGTGAAGGACGATCCTGTCTTCCTGACGGTCGGTGAGGTGTTGGGTTTGCATTCCGACCAGATCCGCGAATTTGGTGGGGCCGAAGGGACTCGGGACCAAGGAGCCCTGGAGTCCGCGGTGGCTCAAGCGAGCGCGACCTATGACGGCGGAGTACCTGCACAACGGCCTGTTCGAGATGGCAGCTGCCTATGCATTCCACATCGCCGAGAATCAGCCATTCGTCGACGGGAACAAGCGGACTGCCTTGAACGCAGCCATCGTCTTCCTAGGGCTCAACGGTTTCGATGTGGTCGACGACGAAGGCATCCTTTATGCCGCCATGATCGGCCTTAGCACCGGCGAGTGGCCCAAGGGACGGATGACAACGTTGCTCGAACGTTTGTCGGCGCCGTGGAAAGACAACGATTGACTAAACGCCGCCATAATGCCGTTGCACCGGACGAAGCCCGCGTGCATCCGCGCGGAACACAAAGGCTCACGGGGAACCCGGGCGCCGGTGTATTGTCGACCCGCCGTTCAGGGCTTCGCCGGTGAACGGCAGGCCGTTAGGCCGCTGTTCACCCTGTCGCGCATTTGAGAGGCACACCCATGACAACGACGCGCGCTCCCAAACGGACAACCACTCGCGGGCATACCGTTCAAATCAACAACATTGAGATGTACTACGAGGAGTACGGAGTCGGAAAGCCCCTGGTGCTCTTGCATGGGTTTGGCGGTTGTGCACAGAACTGGCATCCCTTTACCGCCAAGCTCTCAGAGCGCCATCGACTGATCGTCGTGGATCTGCGTGGCCATGGTCACTCCACCAATCCCGAGAACAAGTTCACACATCGGGAAGCGGCCAGTGACGTGTTCCTCTTGCTTGAAAAGTTGGGAGTTGGTCACTTCTCGGCTATGGGTATCAGTTCTGGCGGGATGACGCTACTTCACATGGCAACGAGCCAACCCAAGCGCATCGACTCAATGGTATTAATTAGCGCAACTTCCCATTTCCCCGATCAGGCAAGGGCCATATTTTGCAGAGCTTCGTTTGGCAACATGCCCCAACAAGTGCAAGAGATGTATCGGGAGTGCGCAAAACGCGGTGATGCACAGATTCGTCAACTTGTTACACAGTTCAACGCGTTCCACAAAAACTACGACGATATGAATTTCACTGCACAAAGCTTATCAACCATTACAGCTCGTACGCTCGTTGTGCACGGTGATCGCGACCGCTTTTTTCCCGTTGAAATTCCTGTGAGCATCTACCGTTCTATACCGGATGCCGCGTTATGGATTATTCCTGGCGGCGACCACGTTCCTATTTATGATTCCACGGTTCCATTCACCGCAACAGCCTTGCGATTCCTTGATGAGCCAGACAGCAAGTGAGCGGCCTAACATGCCGTTGCACTTGTCGCTCGGCCGCAGGCGGCCGCGCGCAGCTTAACGGCAGGCTGTTGGGCGGACAACAGATGCCAAATGGACATGAATGGAGCCTCGAGGAAACCCGACGTATCAAGGGATGCTTCGCTCGCCTTGAAGCCGACCTTGAGGCCTTTGCCGCGGCCGGGAACCTCAGCATCGACTGCTACTACCACGACTCACCCAGCTGGGGATTCCGGTTTCGCCATCCACTCGATGGTTCTGACGTCAAGACGCAAGATGCTGCCCATATCCGCCGTTGCACCGGACGAAGCCCGCGAGCATCTGCGCGGAACACAAAGGCTCACGGGGGACTCGGGCGCAGGTGTATTGTCGACCTGCCGTTCAGGGCTTCGCCGGTGAACGGCAAGATGTTCGACGGACTTGGCACTTCCGGTAGGTTCGGATCGTGGCGACCGTGTTTTCCGTTGGAGCAACACTTGCCCACAAAGGTCTCATGGCGCATGCTTGCGCCAGCAAGACTGAGAGTTTCCGCGAGTTGGGCAACCAGCGGATCGGAGTCCAAGCCATGGCCATGACCACAATACTCGGTGCCGGCGGCGCCATCAGCAACGAGCTCGCAAAGATACTGGCAGCGAGACGGATGCCCTTTCGCCTGGTGGGCCGCAATCCCAAGCCATTCGGCGGTGCGGAGGTGTCCGCAGCCGATCTGTCGGACCAAGAGCAGACCATCAAGGCCGTCGCGGGGTCGACGGTGGTGCATTTGCTCGTGGGATTGAAGTACGACGTCCGCGTCTGGCGCGAGCTTTGGCCGCGCATCATGGCCAACACCATCGAAGCGTGCAAGCGCGCACAGGCGCGGCTCGTGTTTTTCGACAACGTTTATATGTACGGCCGGGTGCAAGGCCCAATGACGGAGGAAACGCCGTATGCGCCGTGCTCGAAGAAAGGCGAGGTCCGCGCGCAGATCGCCACCATGCTCATGAAGGAAGTCAAAGCCGGCGCCGCCACGGCCATGATCGCTCGCTCGGGCGATTTCTATGGTCCCGATACGCGCAACGGAGTGCCGAATCTTCTGGTCTTCGAACCCCTTGCCCGGGGCAAGAAGGCCTCCTGGCTGGTTGACGCTCGCGTGCCGCATTCACTGACTTTTACCCCCGATGCGGCTCGCGGAGTCGACACGCTGGCGAACAGTGAATCGGCGTGGAATCAAGTGTGGCATCTGCCTACGGCGGCCGAACCACCCACGGGTGAGCAGTTCATCGCCATGGCGGCCAAGGAATTGGGCGTGGCGCCGAGATACCGTGTATTGGGGCGGACGATGCTGCGCGTGGCAGGCTGGTTCGACCCCTTGGTGCGTGAGTCTCACGAGATGCTCTACCAAAGTGATAGCCCCTATCTATTCGACTCGACCAAGTTCGCGAAGGCGTTTGGGTTCGCCGGAACTTCCTACGCGGACGGAGTACGAATCGTCGCCGAGTCCTACAAGAAGAGGACTGCCTGAGGGCAGGGCGCGAAGGAAATCTGCCGCTGTGGATCAGTTTTGAAGAGCGCGAAGTCGCATGCGGCGCCCACACCTCTGAACGGCAAACCGTTCGACGGACGATATGGACGGCCACCACTCGCCTGTGTCATGATGCGCGATACGACAATGCGTTGAATAGTTCGGGTAGCAGGAAAGGGAGATGGGCACATGGAAAGTCAAGAGCGGATCACTGAGCGAGGATCGGCTGGCATGGCTAGATGGCTTTGGATTGCGGGTGTCGGCGCTGGCGTAGGGGCAATAGCGCTTCTAGTCGCGAGCCTACTTCCGCTTTCTTCCTGCGGAGGCAGGTGTACGTACTGTGTGCCGAATCCTCAGGCGGTCGATTGCACCAAGCAGTCGGGTTCCTCGTGTCCCTCATCGGCAGAGTGTACCGTCAAGAACGGCTGCGTCTGCTCAGCAGCGGGAAGTGCTTCTGGGGTCTGCAGCAACGCGTCCTGTGGAGTCTCAGACACCCAGACCAGTTGCGAGGCGGCTAAAGACTGCGTCTGGACAGTTGGGTGCTTCCGCGACGTCGATTGCATGGCAGTGCCGCTAACCGAATGCACCAGTCACCCGAGTTGCCACACTTGGGAGACGGGTTGTCCTTGATCGCCGGGCAGAGCGTGAGGATCGTCGATTGCGCGCCATCCCCTCCATGCTCATGAAGGAAGTCAAAGCCGGGAGCGGGGAAGCTGCCCAAGGCGAAACTGGAACTTGTGCTGACCGGAGTCGACGTGGTTCTTGGACGGTGAGCCGCCGCCGAACCAGTCGATGAACGGCAAGTCGTTGGGCGCACTCCGCCAGATTGTCGCTAGCCAGGCCGAGCCGTACTTTTCTTTGCCCGAAACTTCACATTGGGCAGGCCCTCAAAGTCCACATCCTGCGTCCACAACGTCGCTTCAGTCTGCCGCGCGGTTGCAAGAACGACGCTGTCGGCAAGGGCTAGCTTCGTGTCGATTCCAATCTTCGCGGCTATCAGCGCCAAAGCGGAATCAAGGTCTAGAACCCGCCCCTGCTGCATGACTGCCACCGCTTGAAGCGCTAGGCCTTCACCACGTTGCTGGCATACTCGTCTGAATACTTCCAGCAGGCAGATAGAAGGAACAATCAACTCATCGGTAGCCTCGATCGCCGGCGCGAAGAATCCGGCATTCGGCCCATCCGCGAAGTATTCCAGCCAGGCGGAAGAATCAGCGACGTTCACAATCGATCCTTGTCGCGAGGTACTGTTGTGTTGATTCCTTTCAAGAAGCCACGCATCTCGCGTGGCGATCGGACAGGAATGAATTCGACACGATCTAGGTATTGCAGCGCTTCCACCTTCTGCCCGGGCTTCAGCCCAAGGGTCTCACGGATTCGCAAAGGGATGACAACCTGGAACTTTGGGGACAGGGTAACCGTCGACATGATTTCCTCCGTACAACGATACTTCAATCTATCATGATATCGTTGTACGATGCAAGGGTGGCTAAAGTCGTTGCAGCCTTCCGCGCCCGCCGCTGAACCGCAAATCGTCGACTTGACGTGGCTGGCCGTGGAAAACTGGGCATGGTTGCGGTCGCAAGGCCGCTCTGTGTTCTCCCCTCTCACCTCTCTGTTCCGAGCGGCGCGTGGCTGACGAGACAAATGGACTCATCCATTTGTCCGCCGCCACAAAGCTAATACGCGAACCGTCGCACCGACACGTTCATCACCAAGCCCAGCGCCAGCATGACGGTGAGCGCGCTTGATCCGCCGTAGCTCAGCAAGGGCAGGGTTACGCCGACCACTGGCAGAAGCCCGGTCACCATGCCGATGTTGACGACCACCTGCCACGAGAGCATGGCCGCCACGCCCACGCAGACGGTAATGCCGAATCGATCGCGGGCCTCGCGTCCGATCTTGATCACCCAAAGGGCGAGCAGGGCGTAGGCGAGCAACACGACCATGCAGCCGAGAAAGCCCCATTCCTCGGCCCACACGGCAAAGGGGAAGTCGGTCCACAGGGCAGGCAGTGAGCGCAGCCGAATCTGTGTACCCTGCAAGAATCCCTTGCCGATGAGCCGTCCCGAACCCACGGCATTCATGGCCTGGCGTGGTTGCCACGCGGTGGCCGGGTCAACCGCTGGGTTGATGAAGGCCAGGATGCGGTTGCGCTGATAGTCGTGCAGGGCGTATTCCCACAAGGGCGTAGCGGCCAGCGCCACCACCAGGACGATGCCGGCCATGGTCTTGAGGCGGAGGCGCGCGGTCAACATGACGGTGGCGAAGATGAGCAGGACGATGAGCGCGGTGCCCAGATCTGGTTGGGCGGCGATGAGGAGAAAGGGTAGGCCGGCGAGGAAGATGGGCACCAAGATGTGGCGCAGGGTCCGTCCGTCGAGCGCAGGGGTGTCGTGTATGTACTTGGCCAGAGCGATGATGGTCAGGACCTTCATCAGCTCGGATGGCTGCAGGTGAAAGGCACCCAGGTCGAACCAGCGTCGCGAGCCACCCACCATCTTTCCGTGGATGAGCACGGCCACCAGCAGCGCGATGCCGATGCCGTAGAGCACGTAGCCCATGCGCGCAATGACCCGGTAGTCGAAACTGGCCACCGCCAAAAAGAGCAGACCGCCGACCGCGGCCCAAGAGAGCTGCTGCGCGAACAGGTGAAACTGGCGCTCGCGCACGGCGCTCCACAAGTTGAGCAGCCCGAGCGAGATGCACACCAGCGTGGCCGCGGTCAGCATCCAGTCGAAGCGGAAGCGCAGTTTGCGCCAAGAGACAACCCGGGGCACTAGCGGCTCTCCTTGCGGACCGAGTCCGGCGGCAGAGCAGGTTGGTTTTTCGCAGGTGGGTTGGGCGAGCCCGGGACAGGCAGAGGACCGGGCCGCGACTCGCCGACGGTGGACGGCAGGCGAAAGTCTCCCCTAGCCGGACCGTATCCCACGTGGCGCGCCAGACGGGGAGGTGACCGATCTTCAGGTGGCACCACGCTTTCGAAGTAGTTGTCGACAATCTCCATGGCCACCGGCGCCGCCACCGCGCCGCCGTGTCCGCCGTGCTCGACGAACACGGCAAAGGAGATGCGCGGCTTGGCGGCCGGGGCATAGCCCACGAACCAGGCATGGTCGACGCGCTCGTAGGGCAGGGGAGGATCGTCTTTGCCGACCCGCCCGCCCCGGTAGACCTGCGCG
>Ga0182017_10003335_pt1 | contig 12006 bp, 12 predicted proteins | sample 712E3DmetaG_FD_120492 | JGI IMG/M metagenome (GOLD analysis project Ga0182017, IMG submission 120492) | Permafrost microbial communities from Stordalen Mire, Sweden - 712E3D metaG | ecosystem: Environmental > Terrestrial > Soil > Wetlands > Permafrost | place: Sweden: Stordalen | collected... | reverse complement strand
GTCTGATCGGATCCGTTCGTTGTCCCGGTCCCATTGACTCCCACGACACGGTAGTGATATGATGTATTCGGCGTTAATCCTGTTAAACCTTTGGTGACGGGTGTATTGGATGTCCCGGTGACCGGGCTTTCCACTGCCGTAACGGAAGTACCGTACGATGCTGTCAATCCGTAATCGAACGTTACTGTCGTTGAGGCATTGTTTGCGTTTATGATTCCATTGAGTGTTACGGAGGTGGACGTAACGCTTGACGCCGCATTCGTTGTTGCTGTCGGCGCGGCCGCCGATGTTGTGAATGTTTGATCCGAACCGTTCGTCGTTCCTGTTGCATTGACTCCCACAACACGATAATGGTAAACCGTATTCGTCGTTAGTCCTGTTATTGCTTTGCTGACCGACGTACCTGCCGTTCCGGTGACCGGGCTTTCCACTGCAGTGACCGAAGTGCCGTACGATGCAGTTAATCCATAATTAAATGTTACCGTTGTTGATTGGTTGTTTGCATTCACTGTTCCGTTAAGTGTTGCACCGGTTGTTGCGATGCTCGATGCTGCATTTGTTGTTACAGTGGGAGCCGCAGCGGATGTAGAAAACGTCTGATCGGATCCGTTCGTTGTCCCGGTCCCATTGACCCCCACGACACGGTAGTGATATGTTGTATTAGGCGTTAATCCTGTTAAGCCTTTGGTGACGGGTGTATTGGAACTTCCGGTGACCGGGCTTTCCACTGCCGTAACGGAAGTGCCGTACGATGCTGTCAATCCGTAATCGAAGGTGACTGTCGTTGAGGCGTTGTTTGCGTTTATGGTTCCATTGAGTGTTACGGAGGTGGACGTAACGCTTGACGCAGCATTCGTCGTTGCCGTCGGTGCCGCTGCAGACGTGGTCAATGTCTGGTCTAATCCATTTGTTGTTCCTGTTGCGTTCACTCCTTTCACTCGGAAGTGATATATCGTATTTGGGAGCAACCCCGTGATCGCCGCACTGACGGAAGTGTTTAAAGTTCCTGTCGCAGGACTCTGGGCGGCAGTCGCTGTAGAACCGTACGACGCAGTTGTGCCATATTCAAACGTTACCGTTGTTGATTGATTGTTGGCATTGATTGTTCCATTCAATGTTGCACCGGATGATGTTACGCTGGTTGCGACGTTCGTCGCTGCTGTTGGCGCTGCGGCAGACGTAGTGAATTGTTGATCCGCACCGTTTGTTGTTCCGCCCGAATTCACTCCTTTCACGCGAAAATGGTATGTCGTATTTGGTGTTAAACTCGATATTGCCGCGCTGACCGGTGTAGTTGATGTTCCTGTGACCGGACTTTGGGACGCCGTTGTTGTTGAACCGTAGGAGGTCGTCGTTCCGTATTCAAATGTTACCGTTGTTGAAAAATTGTTGGCGTTCACGTTTCCGTTCAATGTCGCACCGGAGGACGTTATACTGGATGCAGCAGTGCTCGTTCCGGTCGGCAAAGGAGTAGCGGCAACATTGTCGTAATGATACCAAAAAGTACCTCCGACAGTTTTCGTGATTACAAACGAAGTAATGCCGACAAATGAAGCGGCCGATAAATTCACCTGCTGCCCGTTGAAACCATCGACAGCAGTGGTGTACGCCGATCCTGTATTAGGGGTGAAAGTAAAATTAGTGGTTCCCGCAGTCGCAGCCGGGTCCCAATCCGCGCAATTAATGGCAGTGACCGTGACCGGCTTGTCGAATGTAAATGTAACGGAGGTTTGAGCTGCTTTCATCGCCAAATGGTCCGCGACCAAAGTATAGATGCTTTGATTCAGAGTGTTAACACCGGTGCCGGATGCAGAGACAGTCAGAGTGGTTCCGCTAATCACCTGTTGAATGGTAGCGGGTGTGGGGGCGGTAGTTCCGTTTAGAGGTGAAAAATCAAACGTCGATTGCGAATACAACTGCACCGAACCGACGCAAAGAACAAGGACTGCATATCGTAAGACTCTTAACATAGTATCCTCTCAAAAAATGTTTCAATGTTCTCTTGTCTGAATTGTTCTTTCCTCCAAACCGTTCTACGCAACAATCAGCGGTGCGCAGCTTCGCGCACCGCTGAATATTTCGACAGCATGTTACTCTAGGGTCTTGATGGGAATATACCTACCGTAGCAATAATAAAATTCACTGCCAAATATGGCTGCAGAACGGGAACAGGCAAACTCCCTCCTGCCGGCTGCACAGTGACGGTTACCGGAGTTGACCCCATATTTACGTTTTGGGGAGTCCCATAGATGCTGCTTCCGGCTGGAGCGGTAGCAGGATAATTGCTCGTTGGATCGGTTGACACTGTAGAACCTCTTCCTCCCGTGCTTGCTCCTGGAGTTACAGTACCTGTTGCGATATGCGTATGCACAGGCATTTGGTTCGTAAGCAACGTAACATTTTCAGTGCCGGCTGCTTGACCAAGCACATAGTTTGAAAGACCATTTCCCTGACCCTGGCCTACAGGAACGCGGCTGCGTAGATCCGGCAAACCAAACGTTACCGTACCGTTTCCTCCAAACGTTGTTCCAAGCAGGGAAAAAAGAGCTGTGTTTTGAGATATTGGTAGGATTGCTCCATTACAAAAAGCATAACCAACCGGCGCATAGTTAAATCCGACCATTTTGATTTCGCCTAAAAAAGGATCCATGATTTCCTCCTTAAAATATTTGGTGAAAAAAGTGCCTTTCCTTGAATTTGTTCCCTCAACACAATGCCAAAATCATTTTTCAATGAGTCATGCGTTTTTTACTCCTTTCATTGATGTTCAATAATTCTGTTGAATACCGCTTCATAGACGAACCCGTCTTTTACCTGTGCTACGGGAACAATGAACAGATCGAAAACACCCATCTCTTCATGCCGGCAAGGATACATCTTCTGCGGCAGAAACAATCCCAACGGTCCTTTAAAAAGCAATGAAAACCGTTCCTGCTGTGCAGAGACCTTGTGTTCCGATAGTTCGAACAACTGAATCGACACATCCGCCTCTGCAGTGTTAATGATGTACTGTGAATTCAGACGGTTCTTAAAATCCTCGTATGTTAACCGTTCTGTTTTTTGTTCCATGAATCCTCTTCCGCATGAGAAAGTTACATGCGCAGTATGTTTTTATGTTTGCATGAGCACGTTGACTGCATCGGGCTTTGCTTCCATCAAGGCATGGATGCCGTCGTTTCGTATCTCCCGGAAACCGAGCCGTTCATATAAATGTCTTGCAGGGTTACCGGCAGAAACATAGAGGCGAACACATTTCCCCTCCTGCTTTGCTTCGGTCAACACCTGTGTGATCAATGCGGAGCTGATCCCCCCGTTGCGAACATCAGGAAGAAGCGAGACATCGACAATCCGAATTTCATCGTGCAACCGCGCCGTTAAAAATCTCCCTGCGGGTTTATCTTCATGCAGGATGATACGATACTTCAACTGCGGAAATACATTCCGGTAATGGGTCGATTGCGCTTCATACTGCATCCGCACAAATCCATTCTTCTGTTCATCCGTCCACGGTACAAGCGAAAGTTCCTCGGCACGCGTGCTGGCGTATAACCGCAAAAGAAATTCCTCGTCTCCCGTTTCTACAGTGCGCAGTTTTATCATTACTCGTCTAATTTATTTTTCGATATGCTACACTGACTCCCGTACATCTCTTCCTTAGAGCAAATGGTCCTCGTCACTGAATCATCAAATCGCCCCACTTCGTGGTGATCGTCTGGTTCGACTGCCCCTAGAACGTCACCGTCTGCCTTGCGGGATCGACAGTAATATTGTAGAGGTACCGCGCACCCGGTTGTTCCCATTGCTTCACAATATTGCCGATGTTGTCGTATGCCACAATATTCATTGCAACACGATTATCAATATAACTGTACGCCCAGTATGCATAGTTCCCCCATTCAAGAACCCAACAGGTATCTGTTGTGTTCAACAGATTGGCACTTTGCATGCACGCCATTTTTGAGCCGTCTGGGATTTTTGGATGTGCCTTTGACGGTACCTTCCCTGCTTCAGGCGGAATCGGCAAATAGAGCTCGTCCCAGTTTACGACAATCTGTTGGCTTGATTGTCCGACTAGCGTGATTGTTTTGTTTTGTCCGTTCACGGAAATTGAGTTGATATACCTCGCGCCGGATTTATCCCAACGTTTGACCATTGTGCCGTCTTCTGTGTTCGCTACGATGCTCATACCGAGACGGTTATCGATGAAACTGTACACCCAATACTCCTACTCATTCCACATGATAACCGGGCATGTCGTGCTGGATTGTAAAGAATTAGGATTGGTGAGACATGTTACTTTCAAGTCAGAAGGAATTGCCGGTGGATAGGCAGACGGCAAGTTTCCCACAACCGGCGGTTCGGCGCCCTGAGCAGCCGAATAATTCCCTGCTGACAGACAAGGTGCCGGCACGATGACGGCAAAAAGTATTCTCACAATAGCAGTCTCCCGTAAAAGTCTCATTCGAACCTTGTTATTCCTTCGCCGTTAGCAAGACAGATCCATCCCTTGATCATCTGCACTCTCGGAGAATTCCGTCCGATTTCCGGAGCTGGCAAATCTTCAGTTGCTAAATCTCTTATGTAATTAAAGAGAGAAATTACGCCTTAAGCACTAGACGTTGCATAAATCAATTTCAGATTGAAATTTGAGGAGGAAGGAATACACACCAACGAATCCAGATACGACCCAGATGACTTTCTTCATCTACCCAGGATTTTACCGAGTACTGCTTGCAACGTGCCTTATCGTAAAATTCATGCCATAGCCAAAAAAATTGCTTCCTTATTAAACTTCGATAACTCTATAATGAGATCTCCTTCCATAACGGAAACGAAATTGTTCATTAATAAGTTCAGCGTTACAATTCCTTCCTACTTAGTGCCATTTCTAAAAAAGAATCTTGTATACTAGGGACCCCCTCTCAATCTCCCCCTTTCAGGGGGAGAAGCCAATTTCCCTCCCCTGCAAGGGGAGGGCTGGGGTGGGGTCATGAATTTGATAGAAAAGATATTTCCGAAAACACAACATTACTTAAGTGAAATGGCACTAGTGGTTCGCATGGCCAAGCAGGAAGCTGAGATCAGCGTGAAGCTCTGAAACCGCTCCGGAGGCGTTGCCATGGCAGTTCATGCACGAACCGGCCGGTTTGTTTTGCACGTACGTCTCCAGCGTGGTGTTGGAAAGCATAGCCGGAATACCGATAATGTTACCGGGCCTGCTGTTCTCGGCATTGAGCCATTGCGTACCGATAAGCTTATAATTTGCCCAAACGGTCCCTTTCAATTTCTCCCTCCAGATTGCATTCACTTTTTCCGTTGCAAAAAAGATCGAATCAGGGCGGACAACTTGCGTACCGTATTTTCCATCATAGGCATAAAGAGCAGCATACGGCGGCTTTGCCGACCACAGAAAATGTTTCTGAGAACCGATAAGTGTCGGCGGTGTATTCACGGGACAATCCTGGCATCCCGGATTGTAGAATGAATAGCGCACAGTATCGGCTTTCGAAACAGGAGCAGACGGAGCATTGTCAATATGTTCAAACGTGGTCCAAATACCGTCGCTTCCTTTATTTTCTGTATAATGGTTGATATGCAGTCCGACAAGACCGACCGTTGCGTTTATGATAAGCGCTTTCCCTGTTGCACTCTTCGAACTATCCATGTAAATAACTACTTGCTTTGCGTAGAAACGATTCGGATCATCTCCTTTTGATGTGTCGAGAATCCTCCATGAGGCTTTGATTTCCATTGCACCTACCGTCCCCCCTTTGTTGTTCGCAGTGTCGGCATAAAATCCTTCAGTGAAGATCACCTGCTTATTGCTGTCTGCAAACAACTGCTGCCCCGCAATGGTATTGAGACGATGACCCGCGACGTACTTTACCCAATCATCATTCACACGTACTTCGTACATCACGTAATTCATGTTCCGGTCAATCAGTGGACGCTGCGGCAGCGCCTCAAGGTATCCATGGATCGTATCCTGAGGAAGGTCGTTCTTAAACATCATCGTTAGGACATCTTTTCCTTTGGCATTGGCAAGCAACTGAAGTTTTTTGGAGTACGACGGATCAAAAACATTCTTGGGATCAGTAAGGAGTTCCCAAACACGCGGCGCGCTGTTGCTTGCTGTAAGCGAATCCATCAGCGTGCCGTCCGATTTTACCGGCCAGTTAAGAGCAACAAACGATTGCCACGAAAAATAATCGAACGTGGTCTGGCATTCCGCCGTGAGTGTAGAGTAACCGTTCTGAAGCTGGACGAAATCGACATCGTGTGGAATGAAAGAGCTGAGCTTCTCCGGCTTGCCAGGCTGCGGATTGAAAGAGAGCGGATGACGAGTGGTACAAATCTGTACCGGTTTCTTTTCCACCGTACCGGAACAACTTTCGAGAAAGAGCACGGCGAATAGCGTTACCACAACGACAACATTGTTTTTCATAGTAAGCCTTTTATTATGTTGGATCAAAATACCATGGCCCTTGAGTATCTTCTTTCAAATGTTCTTTAGTTATTCTTCTGAAACGAATTTTTAATTCCCATGACTGTTTTCAGGGCATCGTACCAAAACGGAGCGCCGAGGCTGACGAGCAGTGTCATGCCGAGCCAACCGAACAACATCCGGATCGTTCCCCAGTACCACTTTAGATTGGCATACCTGTCAAGACGAGCACCGCTCCACCCCATCACCTGAAACGATTCTTCATCAAGCATCTGCCGGATATTCGCTGCGTTCGTTTGTATTCTTTTTACAATGAGAGAATCGGGCGCAGGGACTACAAACATCGTGTCTTTTTTTTCACTTGTCGGCCGGACAATGATCGAATCGCGCGATATTGAAGTCAACTGTTCCCCCATTTTCACCGATGCATCGCGCAGAGTTTAGTTATGAGAAAAATCCTGATAAACATCGAGCAGGTTTGCATTCAATGCAATCACTACGACGGCGCTGATTCCAAACGACCAGTATTTCATCCGGCGTTCATAATGTTCCTGGAACGCCGCTTTGGTGAGATCGAACCAGCGTGTCGCATCATCAACTGCCTTCTTGAATTTTGATTGAAGTACGGCATCTTGTGTTTGAGAAAGTGGAAGCGAATTCAGCAGGTCGACGAATGCTTTCGTGTCCAAATTCTCTACCATGTGGAGATCGCGGAATCCCATCCCGTTTATTACTTTTTCAAGTTCTCCAACGATCTTCAATGAAAATTCGTCTGCGCTGCCGCGGAGACTTTTGGTGGGAAGAAGTCCAGAAAAGATCGTTTTCACTTCTGAAAATTCACTGAACAACGAGAGGAGTTCGTTGAACATGTATTCCGCCTTCAGATCTAGCCATTGTTTGAATATCTGTTGCAACGCCTGAACCACCAGGCTCAGTCCCAGCACAACCGCCGCTGTGGCGATTAGTGAATCAAGTATGTCCAGCATAGCACACCATTTGATTGAATTATTTTTTTAGATGGCTGTGTTAATAACACGTTGCCCGAATGACTGAGACCGCGCCAGCACTTTTAGCGGAGCCGTATTATCCTGGCTTACCTGCAACATGCAAATCGTTCCATCCATGTTGGCAGAATTCTGGATAATGTAAAGCCCTGAACCTGTGGGAAGTTGTGTGTTGTTATCTCCTCGGCGCCATTGGACGTAATAAATCCAATCATTGGTTCCGTATTGTACATCCGCTGGAACGTAGAGCCGAGTACCCCAGGTAAGGGTAATATTAGGCATAGAGAACCCTTAGACTAATTTATTATCTACAAGATTTCTTAATGGCAAAGGAAGGTGGGAAACACTTCGATTATATAATATTTTTATTTCTTTGTTGCAATTGGAAGATATTCTATCATGACGCTCCCTCTGGAGAAAATTCAAAAACGATATTCACAATATTACGGCAAAGTATATCAGAATTGCTTCAACTCTTCTTCATATGCAATAGTCCCTGCTTGTCCAATAATTCTCTTAGGTCGCCTTCGATGCCGATCAACTTTGCATTTCTGGAGACGCTTTCTTTTAGGGCCTCTTTAGTTGCCACATCTTTGAATTCAGATATTTGATATGTGATTACTTTCGCCATCCGCAAATACTTTTCTTTTTCCCTCCAAATGAACCCCGCTACACCGATGGCGACGATGCCAACAAGAATGATCAACCAGGTTGCGTTCCTCTCAACAAAGCTTATGTTTCCTCTCATATCCGGATAGACTTCATTCTTAAGCCGCGCTTGAAGATCGTTCATGGCAGTGTCAATAATCGCTTTGACCAACATATTCGACGTCGAACCCAATACAATGTCCCTCAACTCGGCAAGCTTCATTTTTGTCGAATCGTTCAATAAATTAGGTCCGATTTGTTTGACAGTTTTCTGTAAATATTCTTGAAGATATTTGTCAAGAAGAGAATTCCTGATATCGAGCAAATCTTCTTTGGTCTTTGTTCCTATCAATTCTTCACGCAACAGCCCAAGACGCTCTTGAGTGATAATTCCTATCAAAGTGTCCCGTAAACCTTTCAGCTGCGAGTTGGTGGTTTCTCCAACGTTCTGTATTAACGAATCTATTTTTTGTTCCGATTCTACACTGGTCAGACTTTCTCTCATCCCTTTTACCAGCTGCCCGCCTACGGTATCAGCGTTCGTTTTGAGAGGCCCGATAACGCCTCTGCCTAATCCCGCCCCCGTCCCCTCAAGCAAGGAAGTGCATCCGAAACTGAGCATTAACAATCCGGAAAGCCCCGCTGCAAAAATTCTTCTTATCATAGTTCTTGCGCGTCTACTTTCTCTCGATTACGATTTGACAATCTGCTCTCCCGGCATCATCATTCCATCGTTCAAGAAATCTACCATTTCCAAGTTCCAACTCGTTCTTTTGATTCCTCACAAGGTGAAGGAAGGTGAATGTTTTATCTTCCCGTATATCAGCTGTTGAATTCTCTATGACGGGGATCCATGTACCGGTGTTATAGAACCTGCAGCCATTGTTGAAGAGGTATTCTCCCGGATTGTGCGTATGTCCCATCGTCATGATCTTGTATGGGGTTCCCTCGGACCGTTGTTCTGCATCATTGTCAAGGCTGGAAGGTTCTTCAAGCTGGAACCAACCGGCAAACCGCGAGAGCAAATATGATGCGATCAACAACCCAAGACCTTTTGATTGATTGAGTACTAATGAAAATATTTTGGATTCACTTGTAAGAGATGAGAATATTGAAAAAAAAGAAACGAATACGGCCGGAGAGAAAATTAACAAAAGAACTACCGGTGCGATCAAGGCCAGAGAGAACCATAAAACCGAATGAATCATATACCACATGTACCTCCGTTTAGTGGATAACATTCTCAATAAAAACGGCAGATGTTGAAAAAGAACCTTAATCGCAAGAGGAAAGTTTTCTTTAATGAGGATCGGAAGCACATTCCCAGACGGCCTCACGTTATCTAAGAAAGGGTAAAACAACTCAATTCTGTTGATCAAATATCTGTTGAAAAAAGAGCCGAACGGTATATTGATTTGGCATGGATTATCACTCAACGTCGGACCATCAAGGACCATCGTGAACTTGTCGTACCGGTGCCCGTGCTCCACGTAAAAATCGTCGTCTATCACGACCGAATCATCAATGAATGTAATATTCGGCAGGACAATAGTCTTCAGAACCTCAGTTAAGTCCTTGTTCTTGAAATGATGAGTAATGTTCTCAGCAAGAAGGAATCTGAAATAATTCCTCACTTGCAACCAATAAAGCTCGAGATCATGGTTTCCTTTCACGATAATGAGCCTATGCCCTTGTTCCAGCCAGTGGCCCAAGGCATCAAAAAAGACAGGATGCCCGTCTCTGATCAGCATCAGTTTATATATCGTCTTAAAATCCTCAGTGCCGAGTCCATACGTTCTCTCTCTCTTTGAGATACCTTCCTCTAGTTCCTGCCGTGTCATTTCGATCCCGATTTTGCGCAGCTCTCTCCCCCACCGCTCGTATTGATCGTCAATTACATCACGGCGTGGAGCTACCTGCTGCAACAATGGGTTCAGCTTAAGAGCATTTTTTACCCGCTTTGACCAACGAACCTTCTTCTTCCTGCCGGGAAATTCCACCACGCGTAGAAAATCAAATATATCTCCGTTGATAATAAGTAATGCATTCTCCGTCTTTCTTATCCGATGAGCGTAATTGAGGAATCTGCCGAACGAATCATCCGCAAAGAAGTTTTCGGTGCCTTTGAAAACACCTGCTTCATTTTTCCCCCCTGCAATATGCAGATCACTCACGATGAAGATTTCTTCGCCCTTTGCTTTGTATGCCACCGGCTCAGTTCTTTGCGGATGAGATCTGCGAAGAAACCTTCTCTCCTCTTCCCTATAGGAATCCGGCGAAACTGAATAGCGAGGGGCAATTCCCTTTTCCTCACAGTGGAGGAGAATATCAGCTATTTCATGATGGACATCAGGCATAAGAGGAACTTTCAGTTTAATTCGCGCGTTTGATCCGGTCCCTCACAATGGCTTTCTTTGACAGAGTCGTAGAGTCGTGCACCCTATGGGACTCTTTTGGATGCCATGGAGCTCAATGCCATGATCGTCCACTGTGGATTCACCGTGATTCCAGTCGGGAAGAGAGACGCATCAGCCACGAAGACATTCTCAAACCCATCTACTCGAAAGTCAGCATTGACTACCCGCTCTTTTACATTCTTCGAGCTATTACCAATCATCCTGTTGCCCCCCTGCGGATGCGCCGTTGTCAACCTTAAATCCTTCATTCGCAGAGGGTAAGCGGCAAGACTCTTTTTGAAATGTATTACATCACTATCTGTGAGCGGGAGTTCAAGACCAGGTTCAGTCGGAATAATCGCTCGCGTAGCACCAGCGTACTTTCCGATTTCAACTAAAGTTGAGAGAGCATACTTGATATGATCTTTGTCTTGTTCTCCAAGACGCCATGTGAAAGCTCTTCCGTTCAACAAATCCGCTTTCAGTTCTACTGTTCCATTCGGTTCCGAACCGACCAACGTACCGAAATTAATCAGGTGTGGATATCTTTCCATCACTCCGTGAAGCCGGTCAAAATAAAATGGAAGCGAGATGGAGAATGATCCGGGAGGATTGAAATACGTTTCAAATATCGCCCTATTCTGGGCATCGAGGGCACCCAAAGTGATCTGAACTCCGTCAAAAGCCTTAAGTTCTTCGGGAAAATCAAACGCTACAGGGAAAGCAAAATTACAACTCAGCCCCTTGCCGACATTCCCCTGGATTCCGCTCCTCATTAAAAAATTGCTGCTTGCAATAACACCCCCGGCAATAATTACGGCCTTGTTCACTTTTACTCGCTTCATGGTACCAATATCGGTCCGAAGAAGTACTGCGTCTGCCCTTCCCTTCTGAGCGAAAAAACGAACGGCGCTTATCTCGGAAATAACCCGAACACCACGTGCTTCCGCCCATGGGATGAAAGTCTCCAGCATAGATCGCTTCCGCATTCGCTTGTTTCCGATGTTGCAGAGTCCATTACCGTCAATATTCCGAAAATTAGCCTTTAGTTTCTCCTTTGTGAGCTTCTGTGCTCCTTGAGCCAGGCTGTTGTTTAGTCCATCGACACCTTTCCAGAATTTCTCTTTGACTCTTTGGTTAATTCCATCCTCTGAAATGTCATTTATCTCCAACTCCTTCGCGACACGATCGTATTCTTGCTCTATGGTTGAAAGATCAAGACCATATTCATCCTGCCAATGTTCTTTCACGCCCTCCGGCATCTGAAAACAAACCGCATTGTTGATAACTGTCGTTCCACCGACACATTCTCCCTGCAAGACCATCAGGTCAAATCTTTTTGTCTGTTGAAGTCCGCCTTCTTTGTAAAGTTTTCGAACCATTTCCATTTCATCGTCATTAAAATCCTGTAAAGGTGAAAAGCGCGGACCGCGTTCAACGATCAGGATACAGGAAGGATCTACGTCAGAACGGCATGCCAATCGGTATGCCATTACTGCTCCGCCAGCCCCTG
>Ga0182017_10003334_pt1 | contig 12006 bp, 7 predicted proteins | sample 712E3DmetaG_FD_120492 | JGI IMG/M metagenome (GOLD analysis project Ga0182017, IMG submission 120492) | Permafrost microbial communities from Stordalen Mire, Sweden - 712E3D metaG | ecosystem: Environmental > Terrestrial > Soil > Wetlands > Permafrost | place: Sweden: Stordalen | collected... | reverse complement strand
TGGGGCGGATCGGGCGGCGGCATGGGCGGCGGCGGTGGCATGGGCGGCGGAGGCTGGGGCGGCCGCGGAGGCGGAAACGGCGGCGGTCGCCGCGGACAGGAAGGATCACCGGCCATCAAAGTGACCGTCCGCTGGGAGAGCGCCGCGCCGGTCCACGAAGCGCTCGTCAAGAGCGAGGCCGCCGACGCCACGAAGTTCGCCGGCTGGTCCAAGGACTATTACGTGGTCAGCGTCGCCGGCCTGCCCGAGATGGGACAGCGGTCTCGCGACAGCGACGATGACCAGCAACAGGACCCCGACCGCGCCAAGCAGATGCAGGAGCGCATGCTGGACCGCATGAAACAGAACACCTCGCTCAAGGTCAAAGACCGGACCATTGGGCCGGAGCGCGTCGAGACGCTCGACTCCTCCGTGGGCCGCACCTTCGTCTTTTTGTTCCCGCGCACCGCGAACGTCCTCGAGGACGACAAGGAAGTCACCTTCCTGACGGCCATGGGCCGCATGGAAGTCCGTTCCAAGTTCACCCTGAAGGAAATGAACTTCCGCGGCAAGCTGGAACTGTAGTGGAGCAGGCGTTTCCGCCTGCCCAGGCAAGCCAAACGGCCTGGCGCTCGTGGGGCAGGCGTTTCCGCCTGCCCGGCACGCCAAACGGAGCGCTCCGCGTGGGGCAGGCGTTTCCGCCTGCCCAGGCAGGCCAAACGGCCTGCCCCACGCCTGTCACCGCTTGTCGAGAACCTCGCGGACCTTCTGCGCCAGCGCCTGCTGGCTGAACGGTTTGCCCAGAAACTCCACGTCCGGCTCCAGCACCCCGTGGTGCACCACCGTGTTCTCCGTGTAACCGGAGACGTAGAGCACCCTCAGCTCCGGCCGGACTGCCAGCAGTTGCTCGGCAAGCTGCCGCCCGCTCATCTGCGGCATAACCACGTCGGTCAGCAGCATCTGGATCGTGCCGCCGTGCCGCCGCGCGAGTTCCAGGGCCTCCACCGGATCGCAGGCCTTGAGGACCGTGTACCCCTGGCGCCGCAGCGTCTCCGCCTCCAGTTCGCGTACGCCCTTCTCATCCTCGACCACCAGGATGGTCTCGGCTCCCTGCTTCGGCGCCGTGCGGCTGGCGCCAGGCTCGGCGCTGGCGGCCTCGTCAACCCGCGGGAAGTAGATCTTGAAGATCGTTCCCCGCCCCGGCTCGCTGTAAACCCAGATGTCGCCGCCACTCTGTTTGACGGTGCCATAAACCGTGGCCAGTCCCAGCCCCGTGCCTTTGCCCTGTTCCTTGGTCGTGAAGAACGGCTCGAAGATGTGGAGCCTGGTCTCGGCGTCCATGCCGTGTCCGGTATCGCTGACCGCGATCATCGCGTAGTCGCCCGGCCGCACGCCGATGTGCGCTTTGGCATAGCTGTCGTCGAGGTGGACTGCCCCGGTCTCGACGGTCAGCTTGCCGCCCTCCGGCATCGCGTCGCGGGCGTTGATGACCAGGTTGAAGACGATCTGCTCGACCTGTCCGGGATCGGCCTTGATGTTGCCCGCCTCCGGCGCCAGGCTGAGGCAAAGGTCGATGTTTTCGCCGATCAGACGGCGCAACATGCTGTCCGCCCGGCTCAGCAATCCGTTCACGTCGATCACGCGGGGCCGCATCACCTGGCGGCGGCTGAAGGCCAGCAACTGGCTAGTAAGGCCGCCCGCGCGCCCGGCGGCGGTGATTACCTCCTCGGCGTAGACGCGCAGCGGGTCCTCGGATGGCAGAGCGTCGAGCAACATCCGCCCGTAGCCGGAGATGATGGTGAGAAGGTTGTTGAAGTCATGCGCAACGCCGCCCGCGAGGCGCCCGACCGCTTCCATCTTCTGCGCATGGAGGAGCTGCTCCTCGAGCCGTTTGCGCTGGGTGATGTCCGTGACGAATGCGATCGCGAACGGGCCCTCTTCGGTCTGGATGTGGCTGAGGCTGACTTCGACCGGGAACTCGGTGCCGTCCTTGCGCCGCCCCGCCAGTTCCATCCCGATGCCCATAGGCCGGACGTGCGGGTTGGCGAAGTATCCGGCCCTGCGCTGGGCGTGGACGTCGCGGGATCCCTGTGGCAGCAGCGCTTCAATCGTCTCGCCCAGCAGCTCCCGGCGGCTGTAGCCGAACAGCTCTTCCGTTCTGGCATTCGCGAGGACGATGCGGCCGTTCCGGTCGACGCTCACGATCGCCTGGGTCGCCGACTCCAACAGGGCCACCAAGAATCTGTCCTGCTGGTGCAGATACAGTTCCAGATCCTTGCGCGCCGCGGCTCCGGTTTCCGAACGCCCCCCCTGCCCCTCCTGGCCCACTGAAACACCCCTCTGTTGCTGTTTCCATTGTCCCCCGCATCGGCGGGAAGCGCAAGCGGGAAGATTCGCCGGTCTCAACCCTGATGGTCCGGCCGAGGCCGTCCAGGGTGGTCCTGACGATGCGCGTGTCCGTACGGGCCGTGGTCTGAGCGACGTTGTTGGGATCGTAGCCGTAGTGCGTGACGGCGCCGTAGGGCTTGCAGGTGGCGTACTGGACCTCGGTGGATATGCCGCGGCGAAGCTCGCCGTAGGGGAAGAAGGCCATGCGGGTCGTGCCGCCCGCCACCACCGCCGTTCCCCGTCCTCGGCCGAAACGACGCTGCCAGCGATGTCGTAAGAGACCTGGCGCACGGATTGAGTTATACCCCTCGAGCGCAAGTCGTCATGTTCACCGATAGACGATCGTGCGCCGAACCACGAAGCGCAAGACGGGCGAGCCACCGTTGGGCTGGCTGTACCACCGCCTCTCGATCCAGTTGTCGCGGCGGTCCCACGTGCTCTCCGTATAGTTCCTCCCACCCCGCGCGGTGATCGCTCTAATCATGCCGAAGAACTCGGGCGCGTCCTCCGTTTTCGCTCCAGCGATCACCTCGTCATGGATCGATGAGATAGAGCCGTCCCTCTCCATCTGAGCAGTTCGCCGGAGCAGCGGCTTTCCACTGGCACTGAGAAAAACTTGCTCACGCACCGCCCCTTCGTAACGAGTTCGGATCGTTCCGGGGATGGGGAACACATCCAATCCGGCAGACGTGTCACCATCGGTAGCCTGCTCGGCCACCCGCCCTTGGGAATCGTATTTCCAACGCACGTGAAATCCCTCTTGAACCCAGAGCTCGACTACTCTGCCGGCGTCGTCCAGCCGGTACCTGTCCGGTCCCTTTACTTTCCCGTCTGGCGAGATGAACCGCTGCTCTACGGTTGCTGAGTCGGTCGCATACGAGAACTTCTGGGTGTTGATCGGAGCATCGTTCGCCCCTCGGGTTTCCCTGCGGACTATGCGGCCTGAGGCGTCGTATCGATTAGTGAAGTGGCCCCCCAGACTCTGGCCACGCCCACTTCGATATTCAGTCACCCTGCCGGCGGCATCGTACTCAAAGGTCTCCCAGACCTCGTCTCCCGTCTCCTGGCCGGTGGTCTGCAAGAACGATCGTGTGCTTGTGCGCACAAGCAGGCCGTTCCGATACTCGCTGGTCATGCGCCACTCAGGCACGGAGACCCGCGAGGAATCCCGCTCGATCCGCTCGGTCTCATGTCCGCGGGTATCGTACCTCCTGACTCCGGAGCCCATAGGCTGTTCCACGCCGGCGCCCGAGCCGCCTGGCGCCACTCGGAACTCTTCCCAGGACACGCTGGCCACCCCGCCGGTTTGAAACGCTCTCGGATCCTCGGACGAACTTGCGAGCCCGTCCTCCTCACCTTCGAGAGTCACAAAGGACACAAAACCCGGCTGTGGCCCGGCGACCAAGGCCAATCGTGATACAGCGCGCGCAGCGGCGATTGAGAGCAGTAGCGCTATTCCGATCAGTAGCAAGCCGAAAACTCTGCTGGCGCCCGTTGTCATTTCACGCCTTCGCAACGACTCAATCATCGTAGTCCTCAGAATGCTCCTCTCCGGCAAAGTGTTGCCCTGGGGTATAACCGCCGCCACCGCCTGGAAGATTCAGGTCCGTTGACATCGGAGCCTCGTAATACTGTACAGAATCTGGTGCAGATGTTACTTCGATACTGTCTCCGGGCCCCACAGCGGAATCCACTACCTCCAGTGGATCGGACAAGTCGCCAGACGCAGGGGCGGAGATAGTGACTGGCGCCGGGCACGCCGATCCCAAGTTCTGCTGAATCACTGGGGCGTTGGCAACCTGACAGCCAAAATCGTGGCCGCAGCTAGTATAAACGACCGGCGTCCCGCCCGGAAGGTTGAGAGGGTAGTATCTGAAACCTGCGTTGACGAAATAGCAGCGCGCACTTGCTTTCCGTCCCGACTGGCCGCACGACGGAAGTATGCCATCTGATCGAGCATCGCTGAACGCCCTCAAAACATCCTCGCCGAAGTGGATTTCGTCCTTGAAACCTCTCCCCCGCTCCCCCAGAACCGAACCGGCCAATCCCGCGAGCTGCTACGCTCCGCGATCGCCCTTACCGACGATCTCATCAGCCAGGCAGCCAAGACGGCGGTCGAGGTGATCGGGCACCAGGGCGGGAGTGCCACGGCGCGGAAGCTCGGGCCTGGGCACTTCCGCGAGCTTGCGGCCCTGCGGAAAACGCGGGCTGGTGGAAGGCCGAAGGAATCATCCTCACGATGAGCCTATTGCAGCAGGAACGATGCCATGGGGCGTTCCATGCTAAGCCTCCTGAGCGGTTGTGTTACGCCCAGCCTGGTTAGAAGTTCTTCGTCCCCAGAGTTGATCCACTTAGTGAGAATGCTGTTAGGATGGCTGCCAGCGCCGCGGGCGTTTCATTCGGGCTGCGAGGCTGCGCCGGGACCGCCGAGGCGCTCGAGCAGATCCCGGACGCGGCGGCGGCTCACTTCGAGGGTGGCTCCGTTGTTCAGAACCACGTCGGCCGTTCCGCCGACCAATGGGCGGACCTCGGCGACCGAATCCAGATTCACGATCACGGTGCGGGAGAGGCGGAAGAATAGAGCCGGATCCAGACGCTCCTCGAGATTGGCGAGGGTCGGATCGAACGCGTACGCGCGGTCCTGGGTATGCAGCCTGGTGAGGCCGCCTTCGGAGGAGAAATACGTGACATCGCGTTGCGGGATGACTTTGTAGCGGCCGCCGCAGCGGGCCAGCAGCCGCGCGCCGGCCGCAGGCAGCGCCCGGGTGAGGCGATCCACGTCCTCCTCGGCCTCGTGGGGCTCCCGCTGGCGGATCTTCTCGATGGCCAGCGCCAGCCGGTGAGGGCTCACCGGTTTGAGCAGGTAATCCATGGCGTGCAGCTCGAAGGCTTTTACCGCATAGGCGTCGTAGGCCGTGCAGAAGACGATTTTCGGCCGTGGCCGCGGCAGACAGGCGGCCACCTCCAGGCCGCTCAGGCCGGGCATTTGGATGTCGAGCAGCAGCAGGTCGGGCCGCAATTCCAAAGTCTTCTGAATGGCCTCTTCGCCGTCGGCCGCCTCCCCGACGACTTCCAGATCGGCGATCGATCCGAGCAACTGCCGCAGGCGCTCGCGCGCGATGTCTTCGTCGTCCACCAGCAGGGCCCGAATCATAGCGCCGCCTCGACGGCCTGTCCCGCGCGGGGCATTTCGACGCCGACAACGGTCAAGCCGAGCGCCCGCTCGCGGCTGACGCTGAGGCGCGCGGCATCGCCGAAATAGCCGCGCAGACGCTCGCGTATGTTGCGCAGGCCGTGGCCGTCGCCGGAGGGGTGCGGCGCTTCGAGCGCGGACTCCTCGAAGCCCGGTCCGTTGTCGCGGACCTCGATCCGGAGACGGTTCTGAGACGTTTCGACGCAAACCTCGATCCTGCCCGGCGCGCGAATCGCACCCACGCCGTGCTTCACGGCATTTTCCACCAGGGTCTGCACGATCATGGCGGGGATGCGCACCTTCGCGGCGTCGTCGCCGGCCCGAATGGCGAACTCCAGCCGATCTCCGAAGCGCGTCCGCTCGATCTCGAGATAGGCGCGGACGGCCTCGAGTTCCTCGTCCAGAGGCACCCACTCGCGCTCGGAGCGCCGCAGGGTGTAGCGAAACACTTCGGCCAACTGCTCGATGGTGCGCTCGGCGCGATCGGGGCGGCGGGGGATGAGTCCGGCGATGGTGTTCAGCGCGTTGAACATGAAGTGCGGGTTGACCTGCGCGCGAAGGGCCCTGAGCTCAGACCGGTTGGCTTCGAGCAGCAAGTCCTGTTCCCGCCTTTCCCGCTGAATGCGCTCTTCGCGCAACCGCAGGTTGTCGAGCAGGAAGGAGTAGGTCCCGGCCAGAGACAGAAGCAAAGTGACATCTTCGCTCAGAAAACGCGGTCCGTGAACCCGCGGCTGGATCGAGATCGCGCCAATCGGCTGGCCATGCAAACGGATCGCCGCGCGCATGCATTCGCCGGCGTTCTCGGCCGGTGGAACGGGTTCGGGATCGAGGACGATCGCGGCCTTGGACTGGAAGATCTCGCCCAAGCGCTGCTCGGCCTGGACGGCCAGATCGGCCTCTCGGATGGCGTTCTCGAAGCCGGCGAGGAAGTACTGGCTGGCTTCGGCTGGAAGGAAGCGGCGGCCCAGAAAGATCCGGTCGAGCCAAACAGACAACTTGCGGTGACCCCAGGGCGCCAGGAGCACGATGGGGAGAACCAGCAGCGCCCACAACGGGACGGCGGTCCGGCCGCCCCACCAGATCCGAAGGAAGCCGGGCGCCGCAACCTGGAAATACGCCGTCAGAAGGAGCAGGGAGCAGAAAGCGAACGCTCCCTTCTTGATGAGTACGTCGAAGAAGGCAGCCCGCTCGACATAGTAAGTGATCACAAATCCGAAGCACAGCGGAAGTGTCTGCGCCAGCGTGCCGCCCCACCCTCCTTTCGGCGCGATCAGGTAAGTGAAGAGCCATGCGCCGCTAAAACCGAGCAGCATGCGTCGCTGGTTTCTGGCGAGGCGGTCGGTGGCGGGGCGGCGGGAAGCCCACAGGATCAGCCCGCTGCCTACCGCCGCGGTGGCCATGAGTATGCGGCATGCGATCAGGTCGCTCCGGTCGCGCAGAAAGTCGGGCTGCTGGCCGCCGGGCACGAGGATCTGGCGCGCGGCGAACGCAAGCCCCATCGCGTAGACGATGACCACGCCGGCCCGCCACACCCAGCGGCCGGGCAGGTTTTCCTTTTCGTTGCGATAGAAGAAGTGGCAAACCAAGGGGGGAATCAGAGAAAAGGCCGTGGTCCGTGTGTACAGCGGAAACTGTGGCACGTAGTACATGAGCCCCAAGGAGAGATACATCGCGACGTCGGATACGAAAAGGACAGCGCATGCCGCAACGACGCACAGATACAGATAGCCGCCCCAATGGCTGCGGCGCCGCCGGTATTCGTGGAACCAGAGGAAGGACAGGAGGGTGAACGTAATCCCATTAAAGCTGCACAGCAGAACGTCCAGCCAGGGATAATACTTGCTCACCATTTCCTCCGGGCCTTCCAGGGTCTCACCGCCCGCCTGCGCGCTCGATCCCGGACCGCGTCGATGGGGGGCGGCTCCAAACGCGTTCCCCATTATATGACCGAGGCGCGTCGTGGGCGGCGGCCGGCAGCGGGATGAGGGTCACGAACGTCACGCCGTAGCCGCCCAAGGTTACTTGCATCCTGGGGGCCAGCGGGATCGGGTTCTCGGCCGGCCCCTGCACGGTGTCCGTTTGGGCGTCGATCGTGAGCTGAGTGGCCGAAGCGAATGGTCCCAGCGCCGAAATATCCAGTGCGACGATGCGCGGATCGCCGGAGCCGTTGTTGTCGGTCGAGGAGTGCACGGCGTGGCCCGCGATCATGACCACGACGGAGCCGTCGCCATTCCTGGTGGCCAACGTCTCGACGGTCGAGGTCTCGGTCGCGTTGAGAGTCAGTATATCGGGCGCGGGCGCGACCCCGTCCCACGGAAACTTGCGCAGCAGCCAGTACTCCGCCCAGTAACTCAGGTACTTTGCGTTAGTCGTTTCACTGATGAGGCCGTACTGCCTGTCGTCGCTGAAAGACCAGTGCATCAGTCCCTGGCTGCCTGCCTTGCCGATTTGAGAGAACAGATACGGCAGCCAGGCGGTGTAGAAGGCGCTCGATCCGCGCGTGTCGACGGCAAAGGGGCCGCCGGTCGTATGGCTGTGGCCGTCAGCGTCCTGGTAGTCCGAATCGACGCCGAACTCGGTGACCCACACGGGCACGTTCGCTAGGTCCGGCCGCGACCGCAGCTCCTGGTAGTAGTAGCGCACGTCGTCGACGAAGCCGGGAATACTGCCGAAGAGTTGGGCGTCGGTGTAACTCCGATCGGAACCCGAATACATGTGCAGACTGGCCACATCCACGGGAGCGTTCACGCCGCCGCTGGCGGCCGGGGCGACGAACCAAGGCAGGTTATTCCGGACATCTCCCAGGAGAAGTCCCCCGGTGGAAAGTTCGAGCGCGGTGAACTTGATGTTCGGATCTACCGCCTTCATGGCCGGCACAACGCGGTTGTAAAGCTGGATGTACTGGCTCGGTAACAGGCCGTTGATGTTGTACTCGTTGAAGATCTGCCACCAGACAATGCGGCGGGTGCTGGCGGACTGAAAGTGCCTGCCGCCCCAATCGAACCCTCCGGTGTTGTAGTAGCGCACCAGGTTGACGCAGTATTGGGTCAAGGTGTCCAGGTTTGCGTCGGTGAAGACGAACTGAGGGCTGTTGAGGCCGGGGGTGTCGAGGAAGAGCGGCGCATTGCCGATCCTGAACATGGGACTGTGGCCGGGCGCATCGAGGGCCGGGAGCACGGTCTTGTCGATCTCGGTGAAGTCCCAGTCGCTGGCTTGACCGGTGTTGGCCTTCATGGGAATGAAGTCGGTCGTTTGGATGCTGATGTGGATCGGCGCCAGAAGGTCGAGAGAGTCCCAATCGGTCGGAAGGAACTGGGTCCTCCACAGGTCGGGCTCGAGGTCGATGCCCATGAATTGCTGGAGCTTGCCGCCGACGCCGGAGTTCGAATCCGCGCCGGCGCCGACGGTGGCGACGATGCCGACGGTGAGAGTGAGCGTTTGGCTCACCGCGGCTCCGCCCTCGCTGGCCTGGACCGTCACCGCGTACGTTCCGGCGGCGGTGGCGGAACTGGCCGCCAACGTCACCGTGCCCGCCGAGCCGCTCCCGGGCTGCACAAACTGAGCCTGCATGCCGCTGGGCAGCCCCACGACCGCCAGTGTGACGCTGTTGGTATCCCCCGCGGATCTTCCAATGGTCGCGCGCACCGGGACGGGCGTCCCATCCTGCAGGACAAGCGCCGTGGCGGCGGACAGCGTCAGGCTGCCATCGAAAGGCTGGGTATTACCGCCTCCGTTCGAAATGGTGCCGCCGCTGGTGCCTCCGCACCCGGTCATCGAGATGGCCAGCGCTACGAGGCCAGCCAGCCGAATTGTCATGACGCACGGTGTACCCATTGACCCTCCTCCGTTCACCCGAAGACATCGCCGGCGCTGAGGGCGGGTTGACAACCCGCCGCGGGCTGCCAGCCTGTCCCACGAGCTAGAGCCCAAAGACGAGACCCGCGGCGATGCGCATATTCTCCTGGCGGCCCCCGAGGAAGCGCGTCCGCACCCAATCGGCCTGAGCCAGCCGCAGGGCAAACCGGCCGTGCAACCTGAGATCGACGCCACCGCCGAAAGCCATCGTGAAGTGGGTCTGGGTGACGCTCAGCGGCTGGAGGATCTCGGCGCCCCCAACCAACACCGAGGCGTGCGCCTCGCCGGCCAGCGCGTGAGCGTAAATTCTCCATCGCCCGTCGCGGAGCGAGAAACAGGGCCCCGCCAGGTAGTTGTACTCGTGCATGCCAATGGTGACGGGCATCCCGCCGATCATCCTGGCCGGCGTGCCGTAGGAGCCGCTCATGTCGGCGGTCACGCCGAGCCATTTGTTGGCGTTAAGGGAGACGGCGCCGGCCCAGCCGTTCAGTCCCAAAGCCGGGATCAGCAGCAGCGCTCCCGGGGCGGCGTTGGCATTTGGAAGAAAGCTCTGCACCGTGGCGCTGCCGCGTACTCGAAAGTACGAATAGCCGCCGAAGAATTCTACTCGGGGGGGCTTCTGCGCCGATGCATCCAGTGAGACGATGAGCACGAGGCCGATAATCGAAAGTGTGTTTCGCACCTCATGAATGTAAGGCACGACGGCGGTTCGACAAAGCGGAAAGCTCGCGAGCGGTCGATCGAGTTAGATGAGTGGCCCCGGGCGCCGCGTCACCGGGGACACAGCCCATCGCCGGGTTCCGCGGGTTGACCGGGCGTCTTCAACAGTCCGGCCGAGCGATGGCCGATCCGCGCGCGGCGCCTTTCCGGCGTTTAACCGCTTCACATCCGGCGCGCCGGTGACACCATCCTGAATCCCATTGGCGTCAGTGCAGCACCGGGACGTTGAGCAGCCAAAGGCAAAGCAGTCGTCCCCTGAACCGAGGGAGGTATAACAGCCGGGTAAGGCCCCGTCAGCGTAGCTGGGGCAAGCTCGCCTGGTGTAACATTCTCTCTGTAAATTCCTTTCGGGACGGTTGACTGCGATTTTGTTTCGGGCCCGGATCGGAGGCGAGGAAACCGAGCCGAAGCGGAGGGCCCGGAGCTTCGGCCGCGCGGCCTCGATCTGGGCAGCGAGACCCCGGACTATGCTAGCTTCTTAGCTGGAATGCGACTCTCTCCTGTCTTGATGATCGGTGTCCCGATCGCCGCCGTCTGCCTGTTTGTGCAGGGGCAGGACACGCCCGCCAAGGACGCGCGAGTGGAAGCGAAGGGTATGCCGCCCCGAGCGGCTCCAGCCGATTACCAGGCCCACGCTCAGGCAGGCACTCTGACGATTGCCGCCGACTTCGACGGGCACTCCATCCCAACCCTGCAAGGGACCTTCTCCTCGGAAGACTACGTGACGGTCGAAACGGGCGTGTTTGGCCCTCCGGGCGCGCGGACTAAGCTCTCCCCCAATGACTTTGGGCTGCGCATCAACGGGAAGAAGACCCCCTCGCCCAGTCAGCCCTACGGAATGGTGGCCGCAACCGTCAAAGATCCCGAGTGGGCGCCGCCCGAGCCGGCCGGGGGGAAGTCGAAAAGCGGCCCCTTGAGCACCGGCGGAGCTGGCGGGCAGGGTGGGGATAGCTCGCCGACCCCAACACCCAAGCCCCCGTTCGAGTTGACCCGCACGTGGGCGCTCCAGGTTCAGAAGGTTGTGCTTCCGGAAGGCGACCGCCCGCTTCCCCAGGCCGGCCTGCTGTTTTTCGAGTTCCACGGCAAGACGGCCAGAATCCGCTCGGTCGAGCTGGTCTATACGGGCCCGGCGGGGAAAGCCACGCTGGCGCTGCAACCGTAGGGGCAGGGGCGTCAGGGCTCTGGCCGGCCGGCGCCGTGTGACGCCCGGCTCCAGTTTCGGACCCCTCCGGCGTGCCATCCCACACCGGCCCGCCACACCGCGCCCGGCACACCGGCCCGCCACACCGCGCCCGCGAGTATCGTTAGCGGCCCACCGATCCCGGCCTGCGCACGGGAAGCAGGGCCAGGAAGTTGTCGTGCGCCACCTTTCGCGCGGTCCCCGGCGTGAGTGCATCCAGAAGCAGGTAGTACCGCTGCAGGGTCGGCTTGTACTGGCCAAAGAAGCCGACCGTGTCCGAACCGATCACGAAGCGGCCCGGGTACTCTTCGATGAGGGTGGCCCACTTCCGGTCCAAAACCCCTCCCGGCGCGATCTCCTGTTCGAAGATGACCCACGACAGGTCGATTGTGAGATTGGAGTATTGGCCCAGCATCCGGCGCAGAATCTCCGTGTGATTGGCGATGACGATGCGGCGGCTGATGCCCGCGTGCGCCCAGATCATCCGAGTACCCGGGTGCGTCCGTATCGCCGACTCGATCTCGCCAAGATACTCGGGTTGTTCCGACCAGGCCGGCCCGATGTCGCTGTGGACCAGCACCGGCAGGTCGCGTGCCGCGGCCAGGTCCAGCAGCCGCCCGAATGCGCTCGAAGTCGCGCGCGGCGCGCCGCCGTAGGTCAGCGCGGTCAGGTCGTCGTGCCGCAGGAAGAT
>Ga0182017_10003333_pt1 | contig 12009 bp, 8 predicted proteins | sample 712E3DmetaG_FD_120492 | JGI IMG/M metagenome (GOLD analysis project Ga0182017, IMG submission 120492) | Permafrost microbial communities from Stordalen Mire, Sweden - 712E3D metaG | ecosystem: Environmental > Terrestrial > Soil > Wetlands > Permafrost | place: Sweden: Stordalen | collected... | reverse complement strand
GTTACCTTGATTGGTTTCACGTGAAAGCTTTCCTTTATACTTTTTACAATTAATCCGTTTAGTTGTAAAGCCTTCAGATGCTCTCCCCTCGCGAGGAATGTCACGTCACATCCTGCATTGGCCAGCTTTCCGCCAAAATACCCGCCAACTCCGCCTGTTCCTAGGATTGCTATTTTCATTGTCAAATTGTTTTTTATCATATATGATTTATCAAGATAAAAGATTCATCTCAGTCTAGATAATCATAATTCAAAAGACTGCTCATTATAAAAATCCGGTCGAAACGAGGCATGGCTTTCCATGTCCTGTACCCAACCGCGGTAAAAACCAAGCATGTGAAATGCTTCAACGACCTTGTTATACTCGGCAGTTGTAATGGTGAGGTTTAATAGCGGATGAGTAGCCACCAAATGGGTGGGATAGTATTGCGACATAAGGGAAATATGCATCTTTGGCGAAATTTCTTCAGCAATACACTGTAATACTTTAATGCTTTGATCGGTTGCGCCGGGTAATATCAGGTGACGGATAATAATCCCGGACTCTGCAATACCTTTATCGTTTACAATCAGGGTAGAACCTTTCTGACGGTACATTTCCTTTAATGCAGTAACAGCCATCTCAGGATAATCTCTTGCCTGGGAGTATTCAAAGGCAAGATCTGTATCCATGTACTTAAAATCCGGTAAATAAACATCAATCAATCCTTCGAGCATCTTAAGAGTACTTACCTTATCATAACCATTGGTGTTGTAAACAATTACCGGATATTTTCCGGCATGGTTCAGTGCCTGAATAATGGCTATCATTTGCGGAATATAATGCGAAGGAGAGACAAAACCCACGATATTTTCGGTTTGTTCAAGAAGTTCACAAATTTTCTGAATCACGTCATCCAATGACATTTCATCGGCATTTACACATCCGGAGTTTCTGGAAATATCATGATTCTGGCAGAAAATACATTGGAGATTGCAATGCGGAAAGAATATGTTACAAATGCCTTTTTTGCCTGAAATTACAGGTTCTTCGCCCTTGTGTATGCAAATGGATGCTATATTAAACCCGGCATTGCTCTTACAATATCCTAACGGTCCGGTTAACCGGTTAGCGCCGCACTCGCGGGGACAAAACATGCAATGGAACAATTGTCGAATTTCGTTTTCAGTATATGGATACATGAGGGAACGACTACTGGTTACTGGTAATCATTGGCATATTAACACATTGTCGTATTGACACATTGATTCAATCTCCAAGCTTCAAAACAGCTAAGAATGCCGACTGTGGCACTTCAACGTTTCCTACCTGACGCATACGCTTTTTCCCTTTCTTTTGCTTTTCAAGAAGCTTCCGTTTACGGGTGATGTCGCCGCCATAACACTTGGCAGTTACATCCTTACGGACTGCTTTTACAGTTTCGCGGGCAATAATTTTAGCGCCGATGGCCGCCTGAATGGCAATATCGAACTGCTGGCGCGGGATTAATTCCTTTAGTTTTTCACAAATTTTACGTCCAAAATCGTATGCATGATCGCGATGAATGAGGGCAGAAAGAGCATCAACACTTTCGCTATTAAGCAGAATATCGAGTTTAACAAGGTCGGCCTTTTGGTAACCGACTTGATGATAATCGAACGAAGCATACCCCTTGGATATACTCTTGAGCTTATCGTAGAAATCAAAAACAATCTCGGCCAATGGCATCTCAAAGGTAACTTCAACACGATCGGTTGTAAGAAATACCTGGTTTTTAAGAACCCCGCGTTTATCAATACAAAGCTTCATGATAGCGCCCAGATATTCGGACTTACTAATGACCTGTGCAAAAATATAAGGTTCTTCAATGTAATCTATTACTGTCGGAGCCGGAAGACCCGATGGATTATGAACATCAATAATTTCACCTTTGGTGGTATAAACCTTGAATGAAACGTTTGGTACCGTATTGATGACATCCATGTCAAATTCGCGGTCGAGACGCTCCTGAACAATTTCCATGTGGAGCAAACCAAGAAACCCGCAGCGAAAACCAAAACCAAGTGCAGCAGATGACTCTGGAATAAATGTCAGTGAAGCATCGTTGAGTTGAAGCTTCTCAATGGATGAACGCAATTCTTCATAATCATCAGCGTCAATTGGGTAGATACCGGCAAACACCATTGGTTTTACCTCTTCGAAACCAGCAATAGCTTTGTCACATTGGTTTTCAACATGTGTAATCGTGTCTCCTACTTTTACTTCACGCGCCGATTTAATGCCGGAAATAATGTAACCCACATCGCCACATTCAAGCATTTTGTGAGGATCGAGCTTTAACTTCAAAACCCCTATCTCGTCTGCTTGGTACTCCTTTTTAGTATTTACAAACATTACCCTGTCATTGGTCGAAAGGGTTCCATTCATAATTTTAAAATAAGCAATAATCCCACGGAAAGGGTTAAACACAGAATCGAAGATAAGGGCCTGAAGGGGAGCATTCGGATCGCCTTTAGGGGCAGGGATACGGGTTACAATTTGTTCCAGGATTGTATCTACACCCATACCGGTTCGGCCACTGGCCTCTATTATGGAATCGCGATCACAGCCACTCAGGTCAACAATCTGGTCTTTTACCGAATCGGGCATGGCCGAGGGCATATCCATTTTGTTAAGAATAGGAATTATTTCCAGGTTGTGTTCAATGGCTTGGTAAAGCACTGAAATGGTTTGAGCCTGGATACCCTGCGTAGCATCCACTATCAACAATGCGCCTTCACAAGCAGCTATTGAACGTGATACCTCATAAGAAAAATCGACATGCCCGGGAGTGTCAATCAAATTGAGAATGTATTTTTTGCCTTGTAATTCATATTCCATTTGGATGGCATGGCTCTTTATGGTAATACCGCGTTCGCGCTCCAAATCCATGTCATCGAGCACCTGATCCTGGAAATCACGGTCAGCAAGAGTATGGGTAGCCTGAATAAGTCGGTCGGCCAGGGTGCTTTTGCCATGGTCGATGTGCGCAATGATGCAGAAATTCCTGATATGATCCATGTATCCTTTTTCTGTTTTTAGGATGCAAAGATATTCATTTTAATGTAATGCCGATAACGCTGATCCGCCAGTTGACGGATCGCAGATTTCGCAAACCTTCAAATATTTTTCTTCGACATTCCGGCTTATGTTCAAACATTTATCCCCAAAGACGCTTTACCTTATAACTATCAAACATATCATCCTTGCCAACCACCCGATAACCATCGCATAAAGCCTGGGCTATAATAAGTCGGTCAAAAGGATCGCGATGAAAAAAATCCAGTTTACTTAGGGTTAATAAATGTTCTGGAAGTATAGGAACAATTTCAAATCCATTATCAGCGACTTGTTCAATAATTTTATCAATTACAGCTTTGGTTGTAAGTTTTCCGATAGAAATCTTAATGGTAATTTCCCACAAAGAAGCAATACTAACAAAAATATTATTGTTTGGCTTTTCTATCTCCTTTTTAATGTTTTCAGGTAAACGAGAGTCATTTTCTACAAACCAAATAAAGGAATGAGTATCAAGCAATAAGTTCATTCCATATATTCTTTAAAATCGTCTAATGGGACATCAAAATCTTCTGCCATAACAAATGTCCCCTTCATACATCCTGCCTTAGGATGTTTTTTAAATTTTGAAGAAGCTTGACCCTTAATAAGCGATTCCATATATTCCAATAACTTACCCTTTGCCGGGTTAGGCAATTTTGATATTTTTGTATATAATGTCAGTCCATTCATGGTCGTTTGTTTCAGCAAAGTTAACAATTTGTTATATCATTGTCAACTGACATTTATTGCACACAATAATTATTTTTTACATTGATTACCATTAATTAAATTATCCTCAAAAGAAAGTAATGTAGATTACATAAGAGGTGTTATTTTAATTTGATTATCAATAGATTCAAGATAACACCTCCTAAGTGAGTATTGATTATTATATTTTTAGGGTTTAGGTTGATAGTTTATCTTTAAAACTTAAAGCCGATCAATAACCTTAGGTTATTAACAATTAATTTGGATGATTTGTCCTGGTTATCTGAAGAATTTGTGTATTCCATCTTTCCAAGGTAATATTCAGGCCCTATGGATAAAACTCCAATACGGAAGGAAGCCCCAATCAAACCGTTTGTTCGATAACCAGTATAGGCCACATCAGTAGATGAACCCATATCATTCTGCAAATAATAAAGTAAAGACAGGGATGGGGAGATGCGGCCATACAAATCAAAAGCAATATATTTAACGGGAGAAAAACTGATTTTTGGTCCCAGTTCGAAAAAGCTTATAAAGTAATTCGAGCCATTATCAAAATAAGTAGATTTTAATTTATAATAACTAAAATCTATCCAGCCTATATCAAGCCCGAAACGCAACATGTTTGCGATGCGTGGTCCGATATAAAATGTGGTACCAAGTTGTGCGTTTATACCATAATCAGTGATGCTTGTAGTGTGATTTACTGCCGCCGTGGACATAAAATTCGTAAAAGCAGCATCATAACCCATTTTTAACCAAACCCCACTTTTTAATCTTTTATTAGGAGCAAATGCATCCTGTGCGCTAACAACCCCAATAATAAAACTCGATAAAACTAAAAAAATAAATATCTTTTTCATAATCACAGATTTAAAAAATTAATAAAAAATTGAAACACCTAAATATATAATTGATATCTATTTTGTTTACGTGAGTTCGGGTAAAAAGTTTTTCGTAGTGGACTCAATCAACTGTTGCTTGTCTGAAAAAATAATTATTCTCCCCCGCCCCTTACAATATCCATATAATTTTGTAATTTAGCTTAAATATTTAGCATGTCCTCAATGAATTGCAAAATAATCAGGCATACGTTTTTACTTCTTTTTTTATTTGTGATACAGGCATGTAATGGTCAAGTAAAAAACAACAACGTGGAACCATCCAAACCTATAGATCGCGAACCGGCCGTGGCAGGTACGTTTTATCCTGCCGACTCACTTTCACTAAGAGCGAGCCTTAAAGATGCCTTCGCCAAGGCTGAACCGAAGAAAGTATCAGGCAATGTAGTGGCTATTGTCAGCCCTCATGCAGGTTATGTGTTCTCATCCAAAGTGGCGGCATCAGCTTTTGACCAGATAGACACTACCAAACACTACGATCATATTTTTGTGATTGGGTCGAGCCACCACACCCAATTTGACGGCGCTTCCATTTATACTGCCGGTGACTTCATCACACCATTGGGGCATGTCAAGACCGATCCACTGGGCAAAGAGCTGGTCAAAAACAACTCCGTATTTACAGATAACACTGCTCCTCATCGCGAAGAGCATTCTATCGAAGTGCAGCTACCTTTTTTGCAGTATCTTCTGAAAGATAAATTTCGTATTGTGCCCATTTTATTGGGAACACAATCACCCAAAGTATGCAAAAAAATAGGCGATGCCCTGAAGCCCTATTTCAACGAACATAACCTGTTTGTGGTGAGTACCGATTTCACACATTACCCCGATTACGAAACTGCAAAGAGTGTCGATGCGTTTATGGCTGATGCCGTAATATCTAACTCACCGGACAAACTCATTGATGCGGTGAATGATGTTGAAACCAGGCACACACCTAATCTTTTGACCGGAATGTGCGGATGGCCGTCCGTGCTATCACTTATGTATATTACCTCTACTGTCCCTGGCGTAACCATCAAAAAAGTAGATTACCAAAATTCAGGCGATGTTAGTTATGGCGATAAATCAAGAGTTGTAGGGTACGTAGCATTAGCCGTTGAGATGCCAAAACAAGCATCTACTGAGCAGGGCTTTACATTGACAGATAACGAAAAACAAACTCTGCTAGTCCTTGCCAGGAAAACCATTAACGAATTTATTCGCAATAAGCAAAGGCCCAGCGTCGATCCTAAAGACATTACCGAAACGCTTAAGCGCCCGTGCGGTGCTTTTGTGACACTTCAGGCTCAAGGTGAATTAAGAGGATGCATTGGTACTTTTCGTGCCGAAAAGGAGTTGTATCAAACCATACAGGATATGGCCATATCCTCAGCCACCAATGATTATCGTTTCAACCCGGTAACAGCTAAGGAAATCAATGGACTTGAAATTGAAATTTCAGTACTAACACCCATGCGGAAAATCTCATCCATAGACGAAATCGTTATTGGAAAACACGGGATTTATGTAAAAAAAGACAATAAGGCGGGGACGCTTCTACCTCAGGTTGCGACTGAACGAGGATGGACGAAAGAAGAATTTCTTGGCTACTGTTCACGCGACAAGGCAGGATTGGGGTGGAACGGATGGAAAGATGCTGAAATCTATGTTTACGAAGCATTGGTCTTTTCTGAAAAAGACTTTCCCCAACTGAAGCATTAATCGGAATGAACCCGCCGTATCTTCTTTTTCCTATCGGTGTTTTAGTACTTCTTTTGTATTTACTGAGTTATTTCCTGGTACGCAACAGCTTTATAAGCAAAATTGTACACCGGAAAATCTGGAATACTATCCTTCTGATTACATTTCTAGTTACTGCCATTTTAGGACTTATGCTGACCATACAGATAAACTATAAGTTCGAAATCCCCTACATTAAACAAATCCTAACACTGCATGTCGATTTTGGCATTGCCATGTCGATGGTTGGAACTTTTCATTTGTTATGGCACTGGAGCTATTATACCAAATTATTGAAGGGTGAAAAAATAAAAGAAGTGATTGGCTCAGACCAGCAAAGCATTACAGAAGCTCCTATTGACCGGAACCTATTTCTGGCCATTGCATTGCTTGGATTTGGCTCCATTGTAACACAGGTAATCTTTCTGCGCGAGATGCTGAACTTATTTTCAGGTAATGAGCTAATTACCGGGATAGTTCTTGCATCATGGATGACACTCACAGGTTTGGGAGCCTGGGCAGGCCGATCGACAATGTCTAATAAATCCCGAACGAAAACCGTAATCCAAAGCGTTATCTGGCTTGGATTATTACCTATTTTCCTCCTGGTTATGTTGTATTTTGTAAAGCATTATCTTTTTCCACCAGGTATTCTGATTGATATACGATACGTTTACCCCATAACCCTGATTTTGTTGGCTCCGTATTGCTTGTTATCTGGACATTTGTTTGCGGTGTTTACTGCGAAACCCCACCCCCAACACATCTCCCAAGAGGATAGGGGAGAGAGACTGTCCCGAAGTCTTGGGGGGTCGGGGGTGAGGGCTGGTTCTGCTGACAGGCTCTATGCCATTGAAACTGCCGGAAGTGTCATTGGCGGCTTAGTGGTGAGCTTTGTCCTGATATTCTGGTTTTCGAGCGTTAGGTCGTTGTTGATTATTCTCTTTATGCACCTGATGGTGGCGTTTATATTAGACAAAAGTAAAAAGAAGATATGGATTTACCTTGCTGGTGCTTTGGTAAGCATAGTTCTTTTTATCCTGCCATCGGGAATATGGCTGAAAAAACTCGTTTTCCCTAACCAGGAGATACTTCAAACGCGCGAAACACCTTACGGAAATGTTACCATCACCCAAGTTGCCAACCAAATTAATGTCTTCGAAAACCACGAATTGCTGTATATCACTAAAAATACAATAGAGAACGAAGAAACTGTTCATTACGCAATGCTTCAGCTCTCTGCCCCAAAAAATGTTTTGCTGGTTTCAGGCGGTACCCGGGATTTGATTAATGAAATATTGAAATATAAAACTGTCTGCCATCTTGATTATGTGGAAGAAAACCGCTGGTTGATGCAACTAGTCGCCGGTTATGATACCCTACCCTCTGACCCAAGATTATCGATAACCAATATTGATGCACGAAAGTTTTTGAATACTGCACCCGGACCTAAGTATGATATTGTAATCCTTGCTGTGCCAGAACCTTCAACTTTGCAGACAAACCGATATTACACCCTCGAGTTTTTCCAATTACTCAAAACACGCATTACTGAAAACGCAATAGTCAGCCTGAGTCTGCCATCTGCCGGAGACTACTTCAGCGCCAAAAATATCCAAACACATTCGTTAATTGTCAAAACTTTAAAAAAAGTATTTCCTAAGGTGCTAATCATTCCGGGAGAAAAGGACTATGTGATTGCTTCGGACCAACCGCTTTCAGCACAAATAGCCTCGCTTTCCGAAGCCAGGGGTATAGAAACTTCGTATGTGAACCCATACTATATAGATGACTTTTCATTAGGTGAACGGGTAAAACTCCTGGAACAATCGCTTGTCTCAGGTAAAGAGATAAACCGGGACTTCAAGCCTACTGCTGTTTATTACAGCACTAGCCATTATGTAAGCAAGTTTTCGGGAAAAACGCTGCTTGTTACTTTATTACCCCTGTTGTTGTTATTGTTGCCCATTCTATGGTTAAAATCCGGATCATTAGTGCTTTATATTTCAGGATTTAGTATATCAGCGCTCGAAGTGCTTCTTTTGCTTTCGTTTCAAATTGTGTTTGGATTTGTATATGCTGCCTCAGGCGTAATAATCTCAGTATGTATGGCAGGTTTGGCAACTGGCGCTATTGCAGGCTGGCGTTGGAATTTTCAACCGAACAAACGAACATTGGTTTTTAATCAATTGGTTCTTGGAATATTAGCTGCCTTATTTATATGGGTAATTTCAAAAGCCAATATAACCTGGAATAATAGTATCCTTTACTTAGTCTTTTCCCTGGCTACCTTATTACCATCAATATGCGCAGGTTTCCAATTTTCGCAAATGGTCAAACGCAATGAGATAAGCATGAAAACAAAATCAAGCCGCTTATATGGCGCTGAGCTTTTTGGGGCTGCACTTGGAGCTGCCTTGATATCGACAGTCCTTTTACCGGTTTTTGGCGTTCAAAGTGTAATATTTACGATTGTTGCCTCAAATTTGATAATTACTATTTTTTTATTGATTTCAAAAAAATAAAATCCTAACTTTCGGTACAAATTGCCCAAAACAAGGTGGCTATGAAATCAATTAGCAAACGGGAATTCCTTAAAATGGGAATGTTGGGTGCCGGAGGGTTAGTGTGTCTGCGGAATATGGGTTTAGGAAACGTGTTATTTGAAAGCACAAAAGTTGATAAATGTACCCGTGAAGCCATGTTTTACATGGTTACGCCCCGAGGGGTCAAATGTCTTATCTGTCCAAACGAATGTACATTAAAGCCTGGTGAATTAAGTACTTGCCATAACCGAATAAATAAAGATAATAAGCTGTTTACAATAGCTTTTGGCAATCCATGTGCAGTGCACGTTGATCCGATTGAGAAGAAACCATTATTACATTTTTTGCCGGGTACGTATGCCTATTCCATTGCTACTGCGGGTTGTAACCTTGCCTGCCTGAATTGCCAGAATTGGCAAATATCTCAAACCAGTCCGCGGGAAACTCAAAATACAGACCTCATGCCCCAACAGGTAGTGGATGAATGTATTGCCAATAAATCCACATCCATTGCTTACACTTATTCCGAGCCCATTGCATTTTACGATTACACCTACGAAACTTCTAAACTGGCCAAAGCCAAAGGGATAAAAAACCTTTTAATATCCAATGGCTATATTAATGAAGAACCTTTGCGTAAGTTATGTAAAGTAATAGATGCTGCTAATATCAATCTGAAATCGTTCAGCGATGAAATTTACTTAAAGCTTAATGCAGGCAAACTTCAGCCTATTCTGAATACTTTAAAAATTATAAAAGAAGAAGGTGTTTGGCTTGAAATCACCAACCTGGTGGTACCATCATGGACTGACGATTTTGACATGATCAAGCGCATGTGCGACTGGCTGGTAAAGAATGGTTTTGCTGATTACCCCTTACATTTCAGCAGGTTTAATCCCATGTACAAGCTAACACAATTGCCTGCTACTCCTGTAAATACACTGCTTAATGCCCGTGAAATAGCGCTAAAGGCAGGATGCAAATATGTATATATTGGTAATGTCCCATTAGCCGGAACAGAAGATACCACCTGTCCCGGATGCAAAAAAATTGTGGTTGAACGAAAAGGCTTCCACATGATCTCAAACAACATTGTTAAAGGCAAATGCAAATATTGCGGAGCAGTTATACATGGAGTTTGGGGATGATGAACTAACTCATACGGCGTCAACCTATGCCGGATTATTCTACACCAGCTGGCAATAGGCCGGTTTTCATGGCAAAAATTACAAATAACTTTCCCGCTAAACAGTTTTTAATTACTTTTGTTTATATTTTAGCAAAAGCAAGTGCATGATTTTATCTTATGCTAATTTTTAAAACTTGTTAAAAAAGTTAAGGAAATTTTGAAGTTCTATGGCTTTTTAAAATTCCTCTTGACTAAATTTATTGAAAACTCTCAATTGTAAGATTATGAAAAAGAAAAATATAATTTATTTTATGTCCCTGGGAATATTATTATTTAGTTGTATGAATAAAAAAAATAGCTCAATAGGTATTGATCCTGCTAATCTGGATAAAAATGTAAAACCAAGTAATGATTTTTATATGTATGCCAATGGTGGTTGGTTAAAGAGCCACCCAATGCCTGCAGAGTATAGTCGTTATGGCACATTCGACAAACTCCAGGAAGATAATGATACAATGGTGCATAACTTGGTACTGGAACTTTCAAAGCAATCGAACGAACCTGGCTCCATTGCACAAAAAATCAGCGATTTCTTTACTTCTGGTATGGATTCGGCCCAAATTGAGAAAGAAGGTACCAACCCCTTAAAACCGGAGCTTGAAAAAATTCAAAAAGCTTCAACAATTCAGGATATACAAAACATTATAGCACGGTTTCATTCTTATGATATCGATCCTTTGTTCTCATTTTATGGTGAACCGGATAGCAAAAACAGTAAAATGATGATAGCAAGTCTTTCGCAAGGTGGACTCGGCCTTGGCGACCGCGATTATTATGTTGCTGACGATAAACATAGCCAGGAAATACGTGCGGAATACGTTAAACACATTGCTAAAATGCTGAATTTTGCTGGATATTCTGCGGATCAGGGCGAAAAATGGTCGAAACAAATAATGGCTTTGGAGACCAGGTTAGCTAAAGCCTCCAAAACCCGCCTTGCATTGCGCGATCCGGAGGCCAATTACCACAAGATGAAACTGGCCGATATACAAACCCTTTCACCCAATTACAATTGGCAGGGATACTTCAATGCCATAGGATTAAGCAATCCCAGCGATATCAACGTTGGCCAGCCGGAGTTTTTCAAAGAGGTAAATACAATGTGTAAAGATGTTTCTATAGATGAATGGAAAGAATATCTTACATGGACATTGATAAATCACATGGCCCCTTTTCTGAGTTCAAAATTTGTGAATCAGAATTTTGAATTTTTTGGCAAGTTCATGTCAGGAAGTAAAACCATCCATCCGCGCTGGCGAAGGGTGCTAAATACAACCAGTAATGTATTGGGAGAAGCTCTTGGTCAAATGTATGTACAAAAATATTTTCCGTCATCAGCCAAAGAACGTGTATCCAATTTAGTTGAAAACCTGCGGTATGCCCTTGGCGAACGCATCAAAGACTTAACATGGATGGGAGATACAACCAAAAAGAAAGCGCTCGAAAAGTTAGCTGCTATAAGGGTTAAGATTGGTTATCCGGATAAATGGCGCAATTATTCAGGTATCCAAATCGAACGTACTTCTTATGCAGCAAATGTATTGCAGGGACGAAACTTTAATTTCGAGTATGAACTAAGTCTAATCAATAAACCAGTGGACCACACCCGCTGGGGAATGACCCCGCAAACCGTAAATGCATATTACAACCCAAGCGACAATGAGATATGTTTTCCGGCTGGCATTCTTCAACCACCGTTTTTCTTTGCCAAGGGCGATGATGCTGTAAACTACGGGGCAATTGGTGTTGTGATTGGTCATGAGATTACTCATGGCTTTGACGATCAGGGCCGCAAATACGATAAACAAGGAAATCTTAACGATTGGTGGACAGACAAGGACGCCAGACTATTTAATGAACG
>Ga0182017_10003331_pt1 | contig 12011 bp, 10 predicted proteins | sample 712E3DmetaG_FD_120492 | JGI IMG/M metagenome (GOLD analysis project Ga0182017, IMG submission 120492) | Permafrost microbial communities from Stordalen Mire, Sweden - 712E3D metaG | ecosystem: Environmental > Terrestrial > Soil > Wetlands > Permafrost | place: Sweden: Stordalen | collected... | reverse complement strand
CGTGAGTATACAGAAGAGGCCTTCGTTCACAGATGGAAAGAAATGCTTGTTGATGTTCACAGGCGAAACAACGTACCGATTCCGAGAGAAGATGGGGTGTGACCGTTTTTCATAGCAAATTGCGGAACAGGGACATCTGACTCGACTTTCTGGGAGAGGATGTCGCATGCCCTGAAGGTCCAGTGTTGCATTTAGTCAGAGGTTGGGTTGAGTATTTGTGAAATGTTCAGTCACTTGCTTGCCAGTAGAACTCATGGACGATGAATACCAACGGTATTTTGAGAAGCGTTCTGTGGAAACGACTGATGATGCGAATGCGGTCGTTCCAGAATATCTGAAACGAGTGCTCCCCGCATCCCACAGCCGCATACTCGACATCGGTTGTGGCACGGGCAGGATGCTCAGCGCCCTCACCAACGCAGGATTCACGCGGTGTCAGGGTGTCGATATTGCCAAGGAAGCAGTGGCGATTTGCCAGAAGAAAGGGCTGAATGTCAAATTGATTGACAGCATTGTGAGTCTCGTCGTTGGAAAGAAGACGAACCGGTTCGACCTGATTCTGATGAGCCACGTCCTGGAACACATCGCGAGAGAAAAAATTATTCCCACGTTACGACATATTCGCAAAGACCTCCTGAAGACGGCTGGAAGGTTTGTTCTCATGGTCCCGAACGCACAGTCGAATACCTGGTGTTACTGGGCGTTTGAAGATTTTACCCACCGCACCCTTTTCACGGCGGGAAGTCTGAAGTTTGTGCTCCTCTCCGCCGGTTTTGAAAGTGTCGAGTTCCTTGATCCCCGTTGCTTACTGGAAACGCGGCGCTTTCTCCGTCCAGTGAAATCTCTTCCATTGAAAGTCTATGAAATGCGCACAAACTTCTGGAACAAGGTGACTTCCAGTTCCTTTCACGCTCCCAGCGAACGGATCTATTCCTTTGAGATCAAAGCGTCCGTTCGTTAGTTGCTCTTCCTCAACAACGCATTGGGACGGTAGGAAGCATGTGAAAAACGACATCGTATCGCGGGGAAATAGTGTGAGGATGCGCGAGATTGTCTTGATGGCCACAAAGCGGATCGGGTCCTTTCTCCTTCATGGACTGATCTTTCTTCTCGGCGCGATGAACCGGGTCATGCCCTTCGAGGAATCAAACACAAAGAGAACGCTGCTTGTGGTTCGGACCGATGCACTAGGTGATTCTATCCTCTTCATTCCAGTCCTTGCCGAGTTGAGAAACAACTATTCGAATTGGTGGATTGTCCTGGTGGTTCAGGAATGGCAACTGCCGGTGATGCGATCGTGCCCGTATGCCGATGAAGTGATCGGGATCGACATTCGAAAGTATCGCAGCTCCTTGTTGTATGCCCTTCAGATTGTCAGGAAGATATCACGGCTGAAAAGCGACACGTGCATCAATGGCGCATATTCACGCGGCTTAGTAGCAGATGAAATTGCTCTCTGGAGTAAGGCCAGGAACGTAGTTGGATGGAAGGGGGCGTGGCAGGATATCCATGCGGTGTTCAAGCCCCTTTACGATCGCATGTATTCCGTACGGCTGGACCAGGAATTGCCCCCCCAAATGCATGAGCTTGCTCGGCACACAATGCTCCTGCAGTCAGTTGGGATCGCTGTTGATGAATTGAAGCCCGAGTTGTGGCCTGCTGTTCATGCTGCAGATAAAACAGAATCGGAGATGCTCAAAGATAACCGGGGCTCTGTAAGAGCCGTGGTCTTTGTAACGGGGGCTAAGCATCTAATCAGGAAATGGCCTTTCGAGAGGTTCGTTGAATTGGCAGCGAGGGTTCACGATGCGCATCCAGAAATCTTGATGTACCTTGTTGGGAATGATAGGGACCTAACGGATTCTGCGGGCGGAAAGTCAGCAGGGCTACCGAAGGGTGTGGCTGATCTCAGGGGTAAGACTTCTCTCCCCGAGTTGGTCGATTTGCTCCGCCAAGCGAGCCTGGTTGTTGGCAACGATACAGGGCCCATGCATCTGGCCATTGGGCTCGGAATTCCAACAGTCTGTGTGCTCGGAGGAGGACACTTTGGCAGGTTTATGCCGTATGGCGAAAGCGCCAAGCACAAGGTGGTGATCAATCGTCTGGATTGCTTTCAGTGCAACTGGAATTGCACTCGCTCGCGACCTGAGTGCATCCTTGACGTTTCTGTTGATCGGGTTTGGGAGGAAGTGCGCGGATTATTGCAGAACAGGGTGGCCCGGTCGTCTTCCCCTTCATAAATGCCTGACTTCTTGTCGATGAGGGTTTACTTGTCATGGCAAATGAAGGTGCGCTCCGATCCCTGCTCGGCGATCAGTTTTGCCAAATGACGGAAGCTATAGAGATGTATTGTCTTGAATATGACCAAGAAGATGATCGAGAAACGTGATATGCTCCCGGACGCTGGGTTGTTCGAAATCAAGAAGACCTCCAACCTCTGGTGGCTTGGAGTGTTGGCACTTGTTCTGGGATGTGCTGCAATCTCGAATCAAAGTCTATGGATTGACGAAGGTTACACTGCGCTGTTTGCTTCCCAACCAACCGTTCATGACTGGGTCGGGCAATTGACCGCAACTCTGGCGGAGAATAACTCCTCTGCGCAGATGCCGGGTTACCTCGCATATATGTGGGGGTGGGAAAAACTCTTCGGCCATTCGGAGATCGCTTTGAGGTCTTCCAATGTTCCGTTCCTCCTCGCATTCCTTCTGGTCCTCGGCTCTCTGCCAATGCCGAAACGTATGCGAATTGGCGTTACAATTCTCACCCTTCTCAATCCGTTCATTTGGTACTATATGAACGAAGCGAGATATGTGATAGGAGCGTTCTCGCTCGGCGGTATATCGGTATTCAGCATGGTTGCCTTTCTTCAATCTGAATCAGGAAAGGAACGTTCGCGTCTTGCGAAATTGATATTGGCTGGCTTTGTGATGGGCGTGTACCTTAATATGCTGTTTCTGTTCATTCTCGTGCCATTGCTTTTTTTGTACGTTACGTTGAGGGCGCATTCGTTCCGCACTGAGGGGAGGGGAAAAACCGAGTGGATGTTCTCAGGTGTCGTTGCCGGTTCATGTTTGTTGCCTGTCCTGCTATATTATGCGTATACGATTGTGCGGGGAGCGGGTGGAGTTCGGCATCACCCGGGCGTGAAGAATATTGCAGAAGTGATTCATGGATTCTTCGGCTTTGCAGGATTGGGACCTGCGCGAAATGTGCTTAGGGCGGGTGTTGGGTTCGATGCCGTAGGACTGTTTTCTCCTCTTGCATGGATTCTCATGCTGCTCCTTGTAGCGGGGGGTGTCGTATTCATCGCCAACTGGAGGAAACGCTACTCCTTTGCAACAGCGAAAACATACATGTTGGCGTTTGTCATAGGATTTGGGTCAATCGGCTTGGCTAGTTATCTGGCGAATTTTTCATTCCTTGGGCGTCACTTGGCATTTTTACTCCCATTGTTGTTCGCTGGGATATACGTCGTGTGGGACGATGCTTCAAAGAAGTTCGGATCTGTTCCTTCGTTATGCTTTGCGATCTGTTTTCTGCTGCTCTGGGGAGTTTCCTGTTTTCATCTGCGGTTTGATGAACGCTATGAACGAGAGAATTATAGGGAGGGGATTCGGGAAGCGGTCGCATATACCGATTCGAGCGGGACCCTGCTATGGGCTGGGGGGAACTGCGTGGGCAGCTATTATGGCTTGGATATCGAGGGCTCGCCATCTCCTTCGACATGGAGGAAAGTGCGTCACTGCATCGATCTTGCATCCCTGACGCCGGATAGCACTCAGGAGCTCTTGGAGAATTCACATCACAGCGTCTTGATCATGTTCAAGAAACAGGATTTGTTTGACAAGGCCAATATCATAAGCCCTTTTGTGTATAGCGGAAGGGCGCAAGTGTTGGCTGACTCGCGCGATTACGTGATCGCCAGAATTTTGTAAGATTCTGGTTGGGAATTGGCCAATAACAAGGACCACTTGGTAAGACGGTTGGGGGCCTTGGCGCTGCGGCTTGAAGTGCACTGATTGCTGAAATCGAAATGCGCAACCTATATTTCATCTACATTTTCGCACTCTCCTTTGTGCCTGTTTTGGTCCAGGAGACTCTCCTTTTCAATGTTGGGACATTCGGTGTTTATCTTCTTGATGCTCTTGATTTCATTGTGCTTATTGCGATCCTGCGAATTGCTCCCATTCGTAGAGACCTCTTCTGTTCGGTGGAAGAAGTACTTTTTGTGCTCCTGCTGATTTGGCTGATAGTGGAGATTCTCCTTGGATTCACCAGGTTCGGTTACCGTGCATTGGGAGAGTCAAGGACGGTAGTGAATTTCTTTTCGTTCGTCTTGCCGTACGCAGTGCTTTACAGAAAGAGGAGGAGTCCTTCGGCAGAAGAGACACTGCGGCTGTTGCGTGGGACGGTTCTGTGCGCAGCGGCAGGGGCGTTGCTCTTTTTCTTCCTGGGACCGTTCATGGGGATGACAACCACCGATTTTCGGGGGGAGAAGATTCTCGGATCGCAGCAAACGTTTTATGTGCTGGTGAGCGCGGTCTGGTTGCTGGTGCTGCGACGAGGCCGGGGGGCAAACCGATCCTTAACGATCATTTTGGCGGTGGCGCTCGTGGTTTTGGGCATCTTCTCCAAGAATCGGACGCCCCTCGTTGCGTTGGGATTGGTGTACTTCTTCTACCTGTTTTTCTCCGGCCGCCTACGCTCTTTTGTCGGTATTGCTTCAATTAGCGTTGTAATGTTCCTCTTGGCGTCGTTCATATTCCCGAAGATGAGCGAGGAAGCTATCGTGGCATTGCAGGGAATCTCTGATCCGTCGACTGATCAGGACTTTCAATGGCGAGTGCTTGTTCAGGACGCAGCTTTGGAGCAGGGATTGTCGAATTTTTGGATGGGAGAGGGGTTTGGCAACTATTATGAATTCACCTATCCGGGTAAATATGGAATGGAGGTCTCACAGGCGCCTCCGCACAATCAATTTCTTATGTTATTCTTGAAGGCAGGAGCGGTTGGGGTTGGGTTGTGGGTCGTCGCGATGACTGTGTTTTGCTTCAGGTTGTCCCGTGGTTTGTCCGGACTTTCGAGGAATAGTCTTGCGAGATCGGGCTTCGTCCTGATACTGCTCATCGTAGTCTCGCAATTCCTCTACGGCATGGCGTACGATTTCATTCCGTTCTATGGGATCTACTGTGGGTTCGGGTGCATTCTTCTCAAATGCTCGGGTTCCGGGAGCGTCGAATCGATTGCAGAACCCACACCTGCTGTGCGTTCTGAATAACTCCTTCAACGCATAGCTCTCTGTCAAAATCCTAACAGAAATGAAAATGAAGGCATTGCCCAGAATTACGGTCGTGACGCCTTCCTACAACCAGGCGCGATTCTTGGCAACAACAATTGAGAGTGTGGTGCATCAAGAATATCCCGGCCTCGAATTCATGATTGTTGACGGAGGCTCGACGGATGACTCTCTTAGCATCATTCATACGTATGAGAACAAGATCGCGTACTGGACGTCTGAGCCTGACCGTGGCCAGTCTTCAGCTATAAATAAGGGATTTGTCCGAGCGACAGGCGATATCGTAGCTTGGCTTAACAGTGACGATTGTTATTGTAAGAACGCCTTGACGGTGGTGGGGAATTATTTCGCGCTCCATCCGGGTTGCATGTGGTTGGCGGGAAACATCCTTTTTACGGACGTGGACGGCAATATCATTCAGCGAAAGAAGCCCTATTTCTCCCGCTCCATCCTGAGGCATGGCTCCTCTTCACTCTATCAACCGAACGTCTTTGTAAACCGGAAGGTCCTGAAGGAGGTTGGCTTCCTCAATGAGGAGTTCCACGCCATCATGGACCGCGAATGGTTCTGTCGCATTGCAGAAAGATACGAACCTGCGCTTGTGGATGTTGACTTAGCCCTGTTTCGATGGCATCCCGCGAGCAAGTCTTCTTCTGGAAACAAGAGCAAGCATTGGCACCACTATTTAAACGAGAGGGTTCAGGTGTCAGGAGCAAAGTCACAGGTTCTGAAGTACGGCCTTGATCGCGCCCCACGGGCAATCCTCGCAGTTCTCGAATCAGTTGCAAGGGCAGAGAAGTTTGTGCAACGAGCACTCTATTTGTTTGGTGTGAAACGCAGAGAACAAATTCTGAAGTGAAATAGACCCGGAGTCTTGAAACCTGAAGGGATCGGGACTTTCTGATGCCTCCGAGGGAGCATGAGCGTGCTTAGCGCAGGGCGCAAGCGATCTTTGAGGATCAGATTGCTCAAATGGTTTGGAGGTCTGAAAGAGATTGAGTTCGTTGTCAGAAGACTCTGGAAAGCATACACCTGTGGGTGTGAATGAAATGGTGAATAAGAAAGTCGCGATCGTTTTGGGTGTGCTGGCACCCTATTGGATCGAGCCCTTCCGGCGTCTGCAACAACGTGGCTGGATAATCCAGGTGTTTGTGGCGCACACTTCAGAGCAAAGCCGCGAATACGATGCGGAGACGTATGGTGACCTCCCATTTTCTGTGAAGCGAAATGCGGGATGGTCATGGGATCTACGGAGGCTTGGCCTCAGAACTGAGTCGATAGACTTCCAGGTTGGATTGTTCGCGGATCTCCTGAAGTATCGTCCCGATGTAATTTTGTGCAATCAGCTGAGTGTTCGGGCTTTGATTTCGTTGGCGTACGGCAAAGTGGCAAGTGTGCCGGTTATTCCATGGATGGCGGTCTCTTCACATACCGAAAGACGAAACGGTCGTTTTCGCGAAACATACAGGAAACATCTCTTGTCTGTATCCCCCTGTGTTTGTACGAACGGGACCGACGCGAAGGAATACCTGATCGGGCGGCTTGGTCTCAGGCCGGACAAGGCGATTTCCACACCTTATTGCGTTGATGTGATCAAGTCTCGGGCAAGGGTGAAATCTGCAAAATTGTCGGGTGCAGCCCTCCGTAGATCACTGAATTTGAGGGCAAATGTTTTGCTGTATGTTGGACAGGTCATTCCACGAAAAGGAGTGGAGCTGTTTCTTGAAAATGTCTGCACGATCTCAGTGGACGTCCTCTCAACGCTTAGTATTGTGGTCATCGGTGGTCAACTAGATGAGAAATTGAAACTAAGGCTCGAAAAGCAGGGATTGCATCTTATAAACATTGGTTTCGTGCAACCGAGGAATCTGGCGGAGTACTATGGTATGGCAGACGCTTTCGTCTTCCCGACGCTTGAAGACGAGTGGGGCGTTGTGATTAATGAAGCAACCGCTGCAGGGTTGCCAGTCCTTGGTTCTCAATTCTCAGGGGCTGTGACGGACCTTGTGCATAATGGAGAAAATGGGTACGTGTTTGATCCAACGAACAAAGCTGAAGTCATGAGAACGATCGAACGATTCCTAAGATTGAGTCCCGCTGAGAAGGAAGCGTTTGGGAACCGATCGTTTGTTCTGGGACAACGCTTCGATGTTGAGCATACAGTTGCGAATCTTGAATTTGCATTCAGGAAATCGCTTGAAGGAAGACACGGGATCGGCCAAGACAGGAATGTGACGGATGGTAGTGACGGTGGTATGCTAACAGGTCCTTGAGACTTCCTTGAAAGATGTGAAGAGTGCCGGGACTTTCACATTGATACTCACGTGCCAGCGCCCCCCATTGTAATACGGATACGGAACGATTAGGGTCTTCTTCGAAAGCTGGAGAATTCATGAAGGTTGGAATTGATGTGTTCTCCTATGACTCACCGGGGACCAACAGTGGCGTCGGGCCCGGCGTCTATGTATGGAACTTGTTGCCGCAGCTGTTCGCATATGGCAAAGAACATCAGTTCGTTGTGTTTGCGAACCGTGAATCTGCCTCGCTCATCACCCCCAGAGAGAATGTTACCATAGTGGTGAGTTCCCTGAATCATCGCCAACGTTGGCAACGGATTATTCATGAGCAGTTCCTGCTTCCCCGGCTTTTTAGGAAGCACCGTCTGGATTTGTTGCACTGCCTGGGCAACAATATCCCCTTTGTCCTCGGTTCCCATTGCATCCTTACCGTACATGATCTCATGTGGTTGTATTATCTCCGATTGGGTCACGTGAGCGCGAAGAACCTCTATTTCTGGCTCACGGTGCCGGTGTCGCTTCGCAGAGCCGGAGGGATAATAACCGTTTCCAACTTTATTGCCGAGGAAATCGCGCACGAAGGCTATGTACGGCCCACACGTATCAGCGTGATCCCTGATGCGGCCGGTTTCCTCAAGATTCCCTCGGAATCTCAGTGCGTGAAACTACGCGAAAAATACCAGACACCTTTCCTCTTCACCATTACGACGTCCCTCTACCACAAGAATCTTATAACGTTATTGCGTGCTTTTGCAATTCTTCGATCTACTGGCTCGTTCAAGGGGAAACTCATTGTTGCCGGTCAGCTTAAGGGTACATACCACCATGAAACCTTTAAGGCAATTGCGCGAGCCGGTCTCTCGAATGATGTTGAATTGGTCGGGTACATTGGGGAAGAGGAGAAGACGTATTGCCTTCGTCACTGTGAGGCATTCGTCTATCCCTCGCGATACGAAGGATTTGGACTACCCATCCTTGAGGCCATGAAGATGGGGTCACCCGTTGTGGCCTCGAGGGCGGCTTCGATTCCGGAGGTGGGGGGAGAGTGTTGTTTGTATTTTGACCCCGAATCCGCAGAAGAGCTTGCATCGCAAGTTGAACTGCTCCTTAGGAGTCCCGAGCTTCGATCACAAATGAGGGAGAATGGCTGTCGGCGAGCGCAAACGTTCGATTGGGCGACGACCGCTCGGGCAACAGCGGAACGATATGGGGCTTTGTTATCTCCGAAAAATCTGACGAATGAGAAGTGCGTCGGATTCTAAGAATGCGATGTCCCTTGGGTTCTGTGCTGGGGCGGGAGGAACATAAGAAGAGGTTTACTCTTGAGTGTCCCTTTGAAATCGGGAACGAATGCCATGAACGATGCAACTTCTGAGATGGGTTCGCGTGAAGATATTGCTGGAGTCCCGCTTGATCCCGTGGAGATCCGTGAAGCAGTCCGTCGAATTGATGCTTGGGTGAAGGCCGGAGCTCGTCCTGCGGCTTATGTCGTTCAAGCAAACGCCTGGACGACGGTACGCGCCTGCGAAGACAAGGATTATTTCGATTGCCTTGCGTCAGCAAATCTCTGTGTTGCAGACGGCATGCCACTAGTCTGGCTGCTGCGTCGAAAGGGGCGTCATCTGCAGGAAAGAGTTTATGGACCGGACCTGATGCTGATCCTTTGCGAGCGGGCGGCGAAGGAGAAGTGGAGGTGCTTTTTGTACGGAGGGAAACCTGGCGTTCCGGAGACGTTGAGGGATACCCTTGTGTCCCGATATCCAGAATTGAACGTGGCCGGCACGTATTCGCCACCATTCCAGGCACTCACGGCAGAAGAGGATGCGGAGGTGTGCGCGATGGTCAACGCTGCGAAGCCGGACATCCTTTGGGTCGGCCTCGGATCCCCGAAACAGGACCTCTGGATGCACGAGCATCGCGACAGGCTCAACGTGTCGGTGATGCATGGTGTTGGCGCTGCGTTCGACTTTCTTTCGGGTCGCGTCCGTCAGGCCCCACGATGGATGATGAACGCCGGGCTGGAATGGCTTTTTCGGCTCATTATGGAGCCCCGCCGATTGTGGAAACGCTACACGATCTCTAATTTGAAGTTTCTGTATTACATTGTCACGCGGGAAATATTCAAGACAAGATCGTAATTGCCTCCACCACCATCATGCGGGCTGGGGTATCAGTCTACGGTTGCTAATTTTAAGGTAGGTTCTTGGAGATGGGACGGTTGCAGTGTTCTTGCTCCGTCACCGGCACAAGGGATATTGGCATGGCAAAAAAGTATCGGCGTTTATGCCCCGGGTGTGCTCATGCGCGCTAGCTATGGTGACACGCATCGCGAATGGATCTCCTTCTATCGGAGCATGCGCAATTCAGTTTGATATGGATGGTCATCGCTTGGCTGGAGTGCTTGGAATCGATAATCATAAACCCGATCCGCGAAGATCGTGATACCGGCGGGAAAGAGGTCGCGTTGATGATACTTGTCTGCATACCAGGGAACTACCAAATAGCGCGGCCTGAATGCCTCGATTGCTCCGACATTATATTGGTCCCCCTCATGCTGATATCGGATCGTTTCGGGAGATACCAACCCAATGAGGTCTAGAACATACCGATCGGAGTAATACCCTATCGCCCCCACATCGTGACAAGCGACGGTATCCGTTACCGAAGAATGATCCTTCAAATACGAGCCGTATTTCTCAAGCACTGCGAGATAGGCGTTTGATTCCATCAGGAAGGGTGTATGCTTCCATGACAGCCAAATATTGGGAAGTGCTATGCAAACCGCTAGTGAAAGATAGAGCGCTCGCGAATGAATTGGGGATCGCCAGACATGTTTATTGAGTGAAAAGTCAAGGAACTTATACGCGGCGAATATCATGATTGGTATTGTCGGTGCTGCATAGCGATAGCTGATCGATGCGCCGCCGATGGCGTGGTTTACGAAATAGAGAAGAGGAATTCCCGCGATGAGACCGCATCGTACCAGGACATCATTACCCAAGTGTATTTTTCCCCGGAGGACCGAAGCAAGAAACACGGCAGCCAAGACCAGTTCTACGGACGAACTTGATGCATAGAACAGCACGATACGCTTCAACGCCTCGAACATCCGGCCTGGATCCAGATGATGTCCTGTTTTGACGAGGACGGTCGTTGGAATGAGCGACTGTAACTGAAGTTCCGCAAAAACGGCCCATGGAAGAACCGCAGCGAGAATGCCGGCAATAATTAGAGCAGTATGCGAGAGCCTCTCACGGCCAGACTCTCGCCGTAGGAGTTCTCCGGCAATGATAATGATCGCGACATAGATAAACTCGGGGCGAACCAATACACATAGACCGCTGAGGAACCCAGTGACGGCGTAGAAGAAACTGTCTCTCTTGGTTTCATAGGTCCTCAAGAAGAGAATCGTAACGCAGAAGCTTGCCAATGTCGCTTCCATTCCACATCCGGCTGCCAATCGATACCAATGATTGATACCAAGCGACAAAGCAAAGAGGAAAATCACAATTCTATCAGAAAACGCTCTTGCCTTTTGGACCAGAATGTAGAACGTGAGCACCCCCATGAGGAGCGAAAGAGTTTTCGCCACAATAATGAGGTTGATTCGGAACGCACCGAAGAATGAGAGTAACAATATCCATAACGGACTTGTCGTTCCGTACGATGGGACACCCCGGTTAAAAGCCCAAATGCAGGTTTCTGAAAAATTCTTCGCATATTGGAGATGAATGTAGAAATCATCCTGCTGCCACCAAAGAAACGTGGAATAGCAAAGTGATGCGAAGATAATGGCTATGATGTGCGTTTTCTTGCTTGCGATCACGGGCATTGCACGATTCCTCGGTACATACGATTGCTAAGATAGAATCTGCTGGCTATGAATCAAGTGATCTTTTCCCTTTAAGCTATTGCGTTTCCAGAGAATCCAGTTATGAAGATCTCCGTTGTCACGCCGTCTTTCAACCAGGGAGAGTTCCTGGAACGAACGATGCAAAGCGTTTTCGATCAGGGATATTCCGATCTTGAGTACATCGTCATCGACGGGGGATCGTCTGACAATTCCGTCGAGGTCATGCAGAAATACCAATCGAGCCTTGCGTACTGGGTAAGCGAGAAGGATAGCGGAGAGACGGAGGCCATCAACAAAGGGCTCAAGCGCGTAACTGGAGACATTTGGTGTTATCTTTGCTCCGATGATACGCTCGCCGCGGGAACGCTCGCCCGGGTTGTCGAGGCATTCCGTCGAACAAATGCCGACGTCGTCTATGGGAACTGCAATTTCATCACCTCTGCAGGACTGGTGTCCCGTGTCAAGAGGCCTGGGCCATTCGATCATACGCGACTGTTGAAGGGGAACTACCTGTATCAGCCGTCGGTGTTTCTCCGCCGATCGGTCTTGGACAAATATGGATTCT
>Ga0182017_10003330_pt1 | contig 12012 bp, 12 predicted proteins | sample 712E3DmetaG_FD_120492 | JGI IMG/M metagenome (GOLD analysis project Ga0182017, IMG submission 120492) | Permafrost microbial communities from Stordalen Mire, Sweden - 712E3D metaG | ecosystem: Environmental > Terrestrial > Soil > Wetlands > Permafrost | place: Sweden: Stordalen | collected... | reverse complement strand
GATGACCAGCCAGACATACCCGACGCCGTAGACGACCGGCAACGCCTTGTCGGCCAATCCCCAGATCCCTTTCGCCAGGTATTTCCCGAACTCCATGGCCCTTCAGCGTCCCGCCAGCAGGTAACGGCCTGCTGCATATCCGTTGACAAGGATATTCATCCACGGGAAGAAGAGCCAGTGGTACCAGGAAGCATACCGGGAGAAGAAGCGGAGGTTGCTCACGAACTTGTTCCTTAGCTTGAACGATGAAAGGTGGCCCCCGGCGCTCACCGACACTTTGTGCCAGACTCTTGCACGGGGTTCATACATGATGCGGAATCCCGCCCGCCGTGCACGCATGCACCAGTCGGCGTCTTCCGAGTACATGAAATACGAGTCGTCCAGAAGCCCGATTCTCTCCACGGTGATCCGTTTTGCGAGGAGGCAGCATCCCGAGGCGTATCCGGTCTCGCACGTGATATCGGGAACTTCGCTCTCCGGTTCACGTATTCCGCGGTGGTGCATCGTTCCTGTCCAGAAGGAGATCTCGCCCCCTGCGTACCACAGGCGCCCGGGATCTGCGGAGTAGAGGATTTTGGGGGCTACGATGCCAATGTCGGATGACGACTGGAGCGTGCCTGTCATCGCGCCGAGAAATGCCGGGTCGACCGTGGTGTCATTGTTGAGCAGCATAATCTGCTCCGCCCCCTTCTCGAGGGCAAATCGTATGCCGGCATTGTTTCCCCCGGCGAAGCGGAGATTTGAACCCGTTTCCAGCAGAATGACCCCGGGGTGCTCGCGGCGAATTGCCTCCTGTGAGCCGTCGACCGATCCGTTATCCACCACGAGAATGCACACCGAAGGACCTGCGGAGTCACGGAGTGATGCGAGACATTCCAGAGTATCGTCTCTCCCGTTCCAGTTCAGGACAATGACGTAGGTCAGAGGCGTGTGCATCAGTCTCCCGAAAGCAGATAGATGACTCCCGTGCAGACAAGCTCACGGACCAGCGGGAGCCGTGCGAGGAAACCGGCCGGGACCGGCCTCAGGCCGAACCGGGCGTGGTTCGGGCTGATGAGGTAGGCTTGGCGTCGTTCGAGGCGCATCCCCCCTTCCGCCGCAATCCGTTCAAACTCCTTCATCCCCATCTTGAGTCTCCAGAGTTTCTGAATCTCTGCGACAATATGAGGGGCCTCACCTTTCAGCCGGGGGATGATGCGTGACCCCGAGAACGGGACCAGGTGAAAGAACGGCAGCCGGGCGAACCATGTCCGGAGGTGCTGCTGATGTCCGCCGTAGGCGGAATAGTAGGGGGGGAACCTGATAAGCAGCTTCCCGCCCGGGTTCAGGTACTTCTTCAGTCTGGCGATCATCCGAGGCTTGTGATCGAGATGCTCGAACACATCATGGAGTGTCACGAGATCGAACCGCCTGGCGCCGAACGGAGGCTCCGCGGCGTACACGTCCCCGCAGACGAACTCAATGGTCCGCGGACCCCGCAGCGAGAGCGCCGTTTGAACACGTGACTCCTCGATATCAAAACCCACGCAGGCTCCCCCCCTGTCGTACAGTGCGCAGAGGCCTCCCCCCTCGCCGCAGCCGACATCAAGGACCTCGGCCCCGGCCGGCCGGATCCCCCATGAATCGAGAAGAGGAACGATGAAGCGCGCGGCGACGTCGTATTCGTACTGCCAGTACTTCCTGTCATGATCGCTCACGGACACAACTCGCTCCCTCTCCTTTAAAGCCATCGTTCCCTGGCCCGGGTCATTGTGCAAGCCTCTCTATGGCGGCGACCAGGTTCTCCCACGAATATCGCCCTTTCTCTTCGCGGACGTTGAGGCGGAGCCGGGCCCTGTCGACCGACGTAAAGTACTCAATGATCCTCCCGGCGAGTGCCCGGGGATCATTCGGCGGGACAAGAAGGCCGGTCTCGCCTTCGCGGACCACCTCTGCAAGGCCCCCGACGTTCGTCGCGATGACGGGCAGATCGAAATTATATGCGATCTGCGCGATGCCGCTCTGCGTGGCGGATGTGTAAGGAAGAACGACGGCATCCGCCGCCGAGAAGTAGTATTTCACCTCGTCATTCGGGATGTAATCAGAACGTACTGTCACCACGGTGTCCAGTTCCAGGCGCCGGATCCGGTCCCGGTATTTCTGTTCATCGTCGTAGAACTCTCCCACCACCAGGAGTGCAATATCCAGTCGTCCACGGAGAAGCGCGATCGCATCGAGAAGCACATCGAGCCCCTTGTATTTCCGGACGTAGCCGAAGAACAGCAGCACATGTTGCGCGGAGATCCCCAGCCGGAGACGTGCCTCCCCGGGGGAGACGGCGGAACCGAACCCGTGGTACACGGGGTGCGGGACATACTCGTAGCGGGCACCGGGGAACTGCGTGAGCAGGTCCCGCTCGACGGCACGGGATTGAACAATGAAACCATCCGCGGCACGAAAGGCATAACGGGTGAACATGCGGTCCCCGGGACGCCGCTCATGCGGAATAACATTGTCGCAGATGAACACCACCTTTGTGCCTGTTCCCTTCTTCACGACGCGTGCGATCGTTCCGAAACAGGGACCAAAGAACGGAAGCCAGTACTTGAAAATCAGCACAGCGGGGCGGCCCGACCTGATGGTGCGCCCCACCGAGAGCCAGTTGAACGGATTGATCGAATCCAGGATGACGCTGCTCGGCACCCGGAACCCGTCAGCCTCTCCTCCTTCCTTCTGCGTCTTCCCGGGAAAAAGAAACCCGGGATACTGCCGGGTGAACGTGACAACATCGACCTCATTGTGGACGCTCAATGCCCTGTACAGCAGGGCGTTGTAATGCGCGATCCCGCCCCGGAGGGGGTACGCGGTTCCCACGATCGTGATTTTCACGCCCTTTCGCCCTTTCGCGCGAGACACAGCAGGGAGAGCCCGATCGGAAGAGACGAACGCGTCAGGATCCGTCGCTCGACACGGAATATCTCGCGCAGTGTCGCGTTAAGCGGGCGGGGAGGAATATCGAGATCATGCGCTTTCCCCGTTCCCGTTGCACGGGCGGCAACCCGTTTCACCCATGCGAGCGGAAAGAGAAAGCAATTGAAAAACGTCAGATGTTCCACCGTGAACCCGGCATGTTCAACGACGCGGCGGAGACTGCCCCGTGTATATCTCCTTTTGTGATGGAGGATTTCGTCAAGTCTGCTCCAGAGGGAAGGGAATGCGGGGACCGCGATCAGGACATGTCCCCCTTCGTTGAGCAGCCTGCGTCCGGCGCGGAGAAGTCCCTCGTCGTCCTCCACGTGCTCGACCATATCGAGCATGGTGATGAGATCGAAAGGCTCCGAAGGGGGATACGAATCAAGCGTGCCGCAATAGAGCCTCGTCAGACCCCGTTCCCTGCAAAAAGCAATCGCCTGCGGCGCCGTGTCGGTGCCGAATGCCTCATACCGGCGCGAGAAGGACTCCAGGATCGTCCCCGTACCGCATCCGACGTCAAGCAGCCGGGCCGTCGGGGGGAGGGGGAGCCGGACATCGAGGTAGCGCAGCAGGATTTCCTTCCGGGCTGCGTACCACCAGTGCTCGTTTTCCACTTCGTACAACTGCCGGTAGACCTGGTCTTCCATTCCGTTAGAATCCGATTTTGTCCCGTATGACATAGAGGGGACGCTTCTTCACTTCCTCGTAAATCCGGCTGATATACTCGCCGATCACGCCGAGTGTCACCAGAATCATTCCGCCCACGAAAAGGATCGAGAGTATGGTGGAGGCCCAGCCGAGGATCGCCTGGTTCGTGAAGAGCTTTGCATAGATGACATAGAAGCCCCCGGCGAACGAAGCTGCCGCGGCGGTCAGACCGAAATAGACGGCAAGGCGGAGAGGAACGTTGGAGAACGAAAAAATGCCGTCGAGGGCAAGCTGGATCAGGCGCCTGAGGCTCATCTGGGGCTTCCCGGCGAAACGAGGGTCACGGTCATAATACACCGCGGTCTGCTGGAAACCTGCCCAGGCCCGGAGGCCGCTGATATACCTGTTCCGTTCCGGCATGGCGCGGAGCACATCGACAACACACCTGTCCATCAGCGAGAAATTCCCGGCATCCATCGGGATCTGGATTGTCGAAAGTGCGTGGAGAATCCGGTAGAACGACCTGAAGGCGAGACGTTTGAGGGGGTCCTCCTGGCGGCTCCTCTTCACCGAATAGACCACCTGGAATCCTTCTTTCCATAACTTGATCATCTCCGGGACTATCTCGGGTGGATCCTGGAGGTCGCCGTCCATCAGCACCACCGCGTCCCCCCGGGCTTCATCGAGTCCCGCGGATAATGCAATCCGATGGCCGAAGTTGCGGGAGAGCCGGATGACTTTGATCCTCGGATCCTTCGCGTGCATCGCGGTCATGAGCGCGTACGAGCCGTCGCTGCTTCCGTCATCGATCAGGATCACTTCAAAGGGCTCATCCAGTCCGGCGGTCGCCGCCATGAGCCGCGTTCGAAGCTCCGGCAGCGTCTGTTCTTCGTTGTAAATCGGGATGATGACGGTGTACATCAGCGTCCTTCCTCCTGTAGGCGTCTTTTCCGCGGGGTGAACGTCACCAGTCCCGCACAACACACGACGAGGGCCGCCCCGCTGATCCATGCCCCCGTCACAAAAGGCGGGGGTGTAAACCGGAACTCGACGTGATGGCTTCCTCCCGGAAAGGCGATCCCCCGAAGATTGTAGTCCGTCCGCATGATCTCCGTTTCGGCGCCGTCCACATACGCTTTCCAACCGGGGTAGTAGACTTCACTGAGGACCATGATCCCTTCCGCCGGGGACGCGGCTTCGATCTCCAGACGGTTGTCCTCGTAGGCCGTGACGCGTGCGCTCCCGGGATGACCGCCGGCCGGCGGGGCTGCGTGCAGCGGGGAGTCCTGCTCCAGAATCGCCGTAGTGGTATGGTTCCATGTCGAGTCCCTGAACGCCGCGGCGAGTTCCTCTTCTGTGCGCGCCACGCGGACATCATACAGGAAATACGCGCGCGGCATGTACGTCGGGTTGCGGGCGAGAGACAGGGTTCCGGTCTGCCCGTCGAACGAAGCCCTGTACTTGACGTTCAGAAGATCAAATTTCCGGGTGTCGTTATACGGCGGAATTGCCCGCAGAAGCACGAGAGGAGTATACCCCTCCATCGTAAAAATCCTGTTCACCATCCCCTGGTTCCGGTCCATGATCATGCCGTACTGGTTCCGCGTATTCACGCGGAAGAGATCGTTCTTCATATCATTGCGGATGAACCGGACAATCGGATCGGCCCGGTGGAAATAATCTGACGGGTTTGTCGAAGACGTGTTCTGATCGGCCCCGAAGACATACATGTCGATGAAGAACAGGGCAGGGAGAACGAGGGCACCGCGCGCCAGCCAGTCCCTGTTTGCGCGGAGCGCCAGGAGGGCGCCGGCCGACACAAGGACAAACAGAAGTGTCCAGTGGGCCTCATTCCTCATCGCCTGCTGGATTGCTGAATTGTTCGGGACGCCCAGGACCTTGTCCAGCATTCCCGTCACCAGGGCAGCCCAGAGGGCGATGCCGGCCCCTGCCACCGAAAACAGGAGAAAACGGACTCGCCGGGATTCCGGTGAATTCTTTTCCCCGTTCATCATTGCCTGTAACGCAAAGGCGGACAGGAGCGACCCTGCCAGAGAAAAAAACACTCCCGCTCGGGCGGGATTGCGGAATTTGTCAAAACCGGGAACATAGTCCAGGACCAGTTTATGAAGTAGGAAACTGTTCCCGAGCGCAAACAGGAGCGTGACCAGCGCCACGCCCCAGAAAAACCCGGCGTGGGGATTCCTGCGGACACACAGAGCGGAAACCACCATAAGCATCAACGGCAGGATACCGATGTAGATGCAGGTCTCCCAGAAGTGCCAGTACGCCCCGGGGCCCCAGTAGGCGCTCCCCGAAGCACCGGCGGCCCCGAAAATCTTCGGGACGAACAACGTCAGAAGCTGGAGCCATGCAAGGGACCCCTCGGTCGACTTTTCATACGTGATCTGGGCGCGTTGCGAGAGTGCGGCAAGCTCGGCCGTGGGGAGGAGCTGGATTGCTGCCACGGCCAGGCCCAGACCCACGATCATGGCGGCCTTGGCGGCAAGCACGTACGCCGACCGGGAAAGAAGAGCTCTCCCCCGGTGTGCGCCAATGAGAAGAAACAGAAAATATGCGAAAAGAAACGTGTGAAAATAGAGTGACAGCTGTGGATACCCCGCAAGCGTCGAATGTCCGAGCAACAAAGCGCAGAGAAACGCCGGACGCCAGCTCGCCTGCGTGAGGGATATCCGGAAAAGCATTGTGACAAGCGGAAACCAGGCCACCATAGTGATGATCTGCTGGTGGATTGCATGGGTGATCATGAAACCGGAGAGCATGTAGGTCGCACCGGCGAACAGCGCGGGGGCGCGTTTCAGATCAAGAGAAGACGCCAGCATGTACATCGCCCATCCGGCGAGAACGTAGTGGGCGATGACCATGAATTCAAGCCAGTAGAAATTCAACCCGCCGTCTCTGACGAAAAGGGCGAGAGCGAGGCACGGGAGATAGAGGACCGTCGTCTGGATGTCGGCCATGAACGGCATGCCCGAAAATGTGTAGGGGTTCCACAGCGGGAGATGCCCCATGGCCATCGATGTGGCGGCAAAAATGCGGACGGGGTAGCTGAAATACATCATATCCTCCCACAGCCACGCCTCTCCGAGGAGGATCCTGTGGAAGAACAGAAGAGTCATCCCCGCAAACAGGGCGACCGCCTTCCAATCACGGAGAGCCGCGCCCACACCGTCTCTCCGGGTGGTCTTCTCTATAGAGCGATGTCGTGGCATGGTGGCGGGGTTACGACCGGAGGAGGCGGGTACAGGACTCGAACACGCTGTCCACGCGCAAATACTGCATGCAGTTATTGGGGCAGACGGGGGAATAGTAGCACGAACAATCGAATTCAGGCTCCAGTATCTCGCCCAGCCCGTAGAGTTCGAACTCATGCGGGTTGAACGTGTTATTGAACAGCACGATCTTTTTCCGGAGGCCGATGGTGATATGCATCGCCATCGTGACCGCCGTGATGACGCAGTCGCAGTGGTCCACAAGATTGATGAACTGCCGGAGGGGGAAATGGCCGAAGTACAGGGCACCGCTTGTTTTTGCGATGCGCCTGTTCTTTGCGTCCTCCTGCTCCCCCCCCAGGAGGAGGGGGACATGCCCGGCCTTCCTCAGCCGGCGGGCAAGGGAGATCCAGTTCTTCTCAGCCCAGAGGCGCGACGTCCATCGCCCGCCGCAGCCGGTGTTCAGTCCCACGATCTTCTTTTTGAGGGGCAGCTTCCATGTGTAGCCGTCCGCGGCATGGTTGTCGAGAATATACGGTTCGCCGGAAAATGTCAGGCCGCATATCTCGAAAATCTCCTGCTGGTAGCTCTTCGTGTTCGCCTGGCTCGTGTCGTCAAAGAGCCCGGTAAGGAATTTATGCTCCGCATGCGTGTCGATCGGTGCCGGGACCCCGTTCTTCAGCGTGAACCCCTTTTTCTTCCCCGCGTCCGTCGTGACCGCGAGCGCGCACGCCTCGGGATCCTTGTCCAGGTTCACCAGCATGTCGAAATGCGTCGCCTGGAGAATTGCCATACTCTGCGGGGTGAACGGGAGGACGACATCTGCCGCCGGGGGAACGACGTCGGGCGTCAGCGTCAGCCACCAGATCTGGCTGGAGGGATAGTGGTTCCGGAGCGCATGCAGGAGCGGGGTCGTGCGGATAACATCTCCGATAGCCCCCAGTTTGATCAGGAGGATCCGCCCCGCAACCTTCTCATAGAGATGGCAATCGGATCCGTCCGGTTCGACGCAATGCACCCCGTACTGCTTGTGCGGTTTGCAGGGGACAGTCCCCTTGAACCAGCGGCAGTCGGTCTTCACTGACTGCACTGTTGTCGTTACGCTGCCCATCGCGTCCTACTTAATGAAATCGCGGATCTGGTATTCAGTATCAGCGGCGCGGGTCTTGCTGATCATTTCGCCCAGCAGTCCGATGGAAATGAACTGGATCCCTACGATGATGAAGAGAATACCCCCGAGAAAGAGAGGACGGTTGCTAAGGGATGTGCGTCCGAGATACCATTCGATCGCGAGCCAGCCGTCGATTACCACGCCTGCTGTGACGGCGACCAGCCCCCAGAACCCGAACAGGTGGAGCGGGCGGCGGAGGTATCGGGTCGTAAACAATGCAGTCAGCAGATCGAGGAATCCCCGCCAGAATCTCCCGATGCCGTACTTGCTCTTGCCGAACCTGCGTGCCCGGTGCTGTACAACGACCTCTCCGACCTTGAACCCTTCCCAGTGAGCGAGGACCGGAACGTACCGGTGGAGCTCGCCGTACACCTTCACCGTCTTCACGACCTCACGGCGGTACGCCTTCAGACCGCAGTTGAAGTCATGGATCCTGATCCCCGTCAGGCGCGCGGTCACGAAATTGAAGAACCGGGAGGGGATCGTCTTTGAAATCGGATCCTTTCGCTTCTTCTTCCAGCCCGAGACGAGATCGAGTCCTTCGTCGATCCGTTTCTTCAGTGAAGGTATTTCCGCGGGGTCGTCCTGGAGGTCTGCATCGAGCGTGACAACGATATTCCCCTGTGCTTTCTCGAATCCGACGGAAAGAGCGGCGGACTTTCCATAGTTCCTCCGAAATCGAACGACCTTGATGTGTTTGTCCGTCCGTTTCAGGTCACGAAGGACCTGGAAGGACCGGTCGGTGCTCCCGTCGTCGATGAAAAGGAGCTCGTACCGGATGTTCATCCGGCTGAGAGTTGAGCGGAGCTGAGCGTGGAGCTCCTTGAGCGACTCTTCCTCATTAAAGAGGGGGATAACGACGCTCAGATCGGGCCACTGGGGCTGGTTGTCCCGATGCTGCTGGGTGCGTTGTTGCTGAGGGCGCCGTTGCTGGTTCTGCTGCTGCGCGGGTGCCGGAGGAGCCTCGGGCCGTTGCTGGGGCTCCGGAAGTTCGGGTGTCTGGTCGGTCATCGGTGTGGGATCCCGGTGGAACTGGCGTCGAGCTGAAACTCAATAATATATAGTATACTAACCAATTCCGTGCTGAAAATCAACGCAGCGGTTCGTTGACATTCGGCCCACCGTTCTCTATATTTTTTGTTTCTCCGATACGGCCGAGTTTCCCATGCAACCTGGCGGTCCATTCCCACCACCGCGTCCTACGCAAAGGGCGCCGGACCACCTCCGGCGGGAAGACGGCTTCCCGCAATGGCCGGATCCGGGACGTCCCGTCGCGTGAGGAGAGTGCCCCCCGTGCGTCTGGACCCGCGAAAGTCTCTGGGACAGAACTTCCTGCGCGATGACAACATCGCGAGAAAGATTGTGGCGGCGATAGACCCGCAGGAGGAGGACTGTGTGCTGGAAATCGGTCCCGGCGAGGGAGCGCTCACGCGCCACCTGGCCGGACGGTGCCGCACGCTGACAGTGGTGGACGTGGACAGGCGGGTGGTCGCGGCGATGAACGCCATGTTCTCGGACGGCAGCGTCGAGGTCATCCTCGGAGATTTTCTCGCGACCGACCTCCAGGCGTTCGCCGGCACCCATCCCGGCCGTTTCCGGGTCGTCGGAAACATCCCGTATTACATCACCACCCCGATACTCTTTCACGTTCTCGACAACCGGCGCCCGGTGAGTGACCTGACGATCACGGTACAGAAAGAGGTCGGGCGGAGGATGCTTGCCGGACCGGGGACAGGCGACTATGGCATCCTCTCTGTCTTCTGCAGCTATTATGCGGAGGTCCAGGCTCTGTTCGAGATCCCGCCAGGCGCCTTTTTTCCGAAACCGGGTGTGGTGTCGCTTGTCATGCAGCTCAGGATGCGCGGGCGGCCCGTCCATCCTGCACGCGACGAGGAGTTTTTCCGCGAGATGGTCCGCTCGACATTCGGCAAGCGCCGAAAAACCCTCCGCAACTCCCTCCGGTACTTCACGGCCCCCCGGGGGATCACCCTTCCGGAGCTTCCGTTGCTGTCGCGGCGTCCCGAGGAACTCTCTCTCCATGAACTTGTGGAGCTGAGCAACACACTCCTTCAATGTGCGCCGGCGCGGAACGCGGAGCCGAAGGGCGTATGAACCTCCGCAGGATTACCTCGCATCTCCACTCTGCCGATGTGGCCATCATCGGCTTTTTTGCCTTCCTCTCCGTTGTCAACATCGTCTTCGCCCCCCGGATCCCGCACTGGTGGCTGATGATCCTCATCAACGCGGCCGTCGTTGCCGCGATATGCCTGCTCGGGTGGGCACGATACACCACCGGGTCGAAAGTGCTTGCGGTCATTCACGACTGGCACGTCGCGCCGACGGTATTCTTCACGTTCAAGGAGCTGTATTTCATGATCAAGCCGATCCACCTCGGGAGGGACTATGACGACGTTCTGATCGCGGCTGACCGGTGGCTGTTCGGTGTGGATCCGACGCACTGGCTCATGCAATTCAGCACACCGTGGGTCACCGAAATCCTGCAGATTGCCTATACGCTTTTCTACGTCCTGTTCCTGTTGATCGGAATCGAGTTGTACCGCCGGAACGACAAAGACCCGTTCCATTTCTTCATGTTCACCTGCGTGTACGGTTTCTTCCTGTCATACATCGGATACTTCTTCCTTCCGGCGGTCGGTCCGCGATTCACACTGCACGATTTCTCCGCGCTGAACAGGGACCTTCCCGGGATCTTTCTGACTCCATACCTGCGCGAGTTTGTCAACTTCGGCGGTTCTGTGCCCGTGGGGGTGTCGAACGAAGCGGCAATTGCCGGGACACAGCGGGATGTGTTTCCAAGCGGTCACACGATGATGACGCTTGTCCTCATATATCTGAGCCTGCGTTTCCGGCTCCGGCTCCGGTGGTTCATCACCGTCACGGGCACACTGCTCATCATGGCGACGGTCTATGAGCGGTACCACTATGTGGTGGACCTGCTCGGCGGTGCCGTGTTCATGATCCTGTGCGTTCTCACCGCCCCCCGGCTCTACCGCTTCAGCAAGGACCGCCTTTCGACGATGGAATCGCGGTTCCCCGGAGAGTAGCCCGCCGGATGCCCCGCCCCGCCGTTGACATTCTTCAGGAAAATCGGTACATTTAAAACCCTTGCTGTTTCAACCAGGATCAGTCCCTTCAGAGAGGACCACGCAGATGTATGCAGTCGTTCAGATCGCCGGAAGGCAGTACAAAGTGCAACAGAATGACCTGATCCGGGTTCCCACGTTGGATGAGAAAGCAGGCACGAACGTCAAGTTCGACCAGGTGTTGCTGATCGGCAACGAGAAACAGGTCACGGTAGGTCATCCCCTTGTGAGCGGCGCGAACGTCGAGGCAACGGTTCTCGGGGGAGGGAAAGCCGACAAGGTCATCGTATTCAAGAAGAAGAAACGAAAAGGCTACCGTCTGAAACGCGGGCACCGCCAGGCGTACACAGAAGTGAAGATCACGAACATCGCACTCTAAGGGCATCGGTCATGGCGCACAAAAAAGGTGTTGGAAGTTCCAGGAACGGACGCGACAGCAACGCACAGCGTCTGGGTGTGAAACGATTTGGCGGCGAAGCCGTGCCTTCAGGGAGCATCCTGGTCCGCCAGCGGGGCACCCGCTTCACCCCGGGGGCAAACGTCGGTATCGGCGGCGACGACACCCTGTTTGCGAAGATCGACGGCATCGTGCAGTTCAAGAAATACAGCAAGGCCAAGAAGGTCGTCAGCGTTCACCCGAAGCCGTAGCCGCCCCCTTCTCCCCGCTCTCTTCAATTATAACATCGCGCGGCTTCCTGACGGGCGGCCGCGCTGAACTCCTGATCCACTCCGTCAAGCATCCGGCCGGAGCCCTACTCGTGCTGTCATATTCGGAGGAACCCACATGAAGATTACCGTCATCGGCGCAGGAAACGTCGGAGCGACAACCGCCCAGCGACTTGTCGACAAACAGCTTGCCAACGAAGTCGTGCTGGTGGATGTCATTGAAGGCATACCCCAGGGG
>Ga0182017_10003329_pt1 | contig 12013 bp, 10 predicted proteins | sample 712E3DmetaG_FD_120492 | JGI IMG/M metagenome (GOLD analysis project Ga0182017, IMG submission 120492) | Permafrost microbial communities from Stordalen Mire, Sweden - 712E3D metaG | ecosystem: Environmental > Terrestrial > Soil > Wetlands > Permafrost | place: Sweden: Stordalen | collected... | reverse complement strand
GGGCCCTGTCGATAAGCCCGCCGAAATTCCGGGGCATCCACCGGACGCGGGGCGAATATGATCCGGGGTGCACGGCGAGGACCTTGTCGGTTGCCGTTATTTCGTGTTTTAGGCTAAATTCCGCGTGCTGCCGTATGCCCGAGGGCGTTTCCTTAATAGGAAACGAGGGCGCGTTGTCGGAAACGCCGAGTGGGGAAAATAGCTTGAGATTATTTTCTACCTGATGACGGCTCGCGCGGCCGCGGTCGTCCTCGAAGCCATGGTTCAGAAGATACCCGAAACCCTTCGCTTTCCAGCCGATGACGCACGGCGCTTTTGCCGCGCGCGCCAATAGATACGCGTACTTTGCGGGGTGCATGACGACCGCGACGTCGTAGTGGTCGCGCCCGAGCTGCATGCCGATCGCTTTCAATTGTTTCGGATTGTGTATGTCGACTTTAATTACCGTGTTCCACCCCTCGAAACAATTTAAAAGCGACGCATATTTTTCCTGCACCACGTAGTCGATGCGGGCGTTTGGGAAACGCGCGCGGAGCGCCTTGAGCGCCGGCGTGGAAAGGATGATGTCGCCGATTCGGTCGGTCCTGATCAATACGATCTTATTTACTTTTGAAAGGTCCAATGCTTGCCGCTTCGGACGATACAACAGGCGCCCTTTAAAATCCCTGATTTTAAAGAACAACGAGCGTAGCTTGAGGCCCCAGGTAAAGTACAAGGTGCTTCCCACGCCGGTGAATTTGCCGTGTAAAATTTTATCGTACAGAGTGGTCATATTGATTGATTTTAGGAATTCAACAAGTATCCCCCTCTTCGAGGGGGGGGCCGGGGGGAGGTTTTTCCGCGCCCTCCTCCTTTTTCCCCCTCAAGGAGGGGGACACTATTAGGTAATTACACAAACTATTGCTTTTTTCTCTTCCTGGCCCTTTTAATTCCCTCAAACAGCCAATACAATCCGAACAAAAGCATTAACGGGAACGAAACCATTTCGGCTTTTTTCAAGTAGAGCGAATGAGGGAGCATCTCAACGACATGGTCGCCTTTCGAAATGTTTATCGCCATCCATGAAAGGTCCGATTGGTAGACCTTTACGGGTTTAGAATCCACGCGGATTTCCCATCCCGGATAATAAACCTCGGAAATCCTTAAAAAACCGTCCTGCTGCACCGACACCGCGGCACGCCTGAGATTGGGCGTGTATTTTTCCCAGCGCACCGAAAGCGGCTTGTCAAGGCTAACAGGCGAACCTGTGCCAAAAGGCTTTTGGTCGGGTTCCTTCATCAGGGCGACGGTTTTCCGGATATCGTACGCGCCCGAATGAAGGGCGTCGACGATCCGGGAACTGTCCATAACAATATAACCGGGAGTAAAAGAAATGCGGCCAAGCGCTCCCTCATTTTTAATGGACAAAAGCTGTTCGCCCTGGCGAATGAGGTAATATTTTGCATTGGCGATATTCAGGAAAGCATTGCCGTTTTTTAAATTCTCGGGAACAAGATACTGCTTGCCGTCGGCCATGGTGCCGATAAGATTGTCGAAATAATTCCTGTCCTGCTGATCGCCCCTGAACTGCCGATACCAGCGGAGTTCATTGTCATGGAACCCGCCCACTCCTTCAACTCCATGAATGCCCTCGCCGCTCTGCGTAAGCGCGCCGGGTAAGGAAAAACAACGAAACGGCCCGTTGGTCATTTCATTTTTCAGATCGACGAGCGTCTGTTCTGAATAAAAATACGGGGTCGGGTTGACAACCTGGATGAACTGGGCGTCTACCCGCATGGTGTCGATAAGCCCGATTACAAGCACCGCCGCGCCGAAAACGTATTTGTTGACCTTGCCGCTCATGACTCCCAATAAAAGGAGCAGGGATGAAACCGCGAAAAACCACCACAACCAGAGAAACGGCACGAAATTTTTCGTGAAATTCCCCTCAAAAATCCTTGATTTTTGTGAATCGGACAGGGACTGGCATATCGGCTGCAAAAGTGCAGTCACGAAGCCTTGCAGGGAAAACAAGAGCGCCGCGGCTGTGATCGCCGCCAGGGCGATATAAATCCCTTTTTTCCATTTTTTCTTGCGCTTCTCCGAAAAATTAAAAAACTCACCTGAAAAAAGGTCCTTGAAAAACAAACTGGATAAAATCGCCGCGCCGAAGGAAAACCAGAACATGATCATGCTGCACGCGCGGAATTTTTTCACCCCGGGGACGATATAATAGGCTATATGAAAAACCGGCGTATGCGCGCCGAGTGAAAAAAGGAGCGACAGGCCGCAGATCGACGCCCAAAATATGCGCCAGGGCCTTGCTTTCTGGAAAACCGCGACCACGGCGAAAAGCGTGATCATCGCCCCCGCGTACTCGCTGTTGAGCTTGAAGGGGTTTTCTCCCCAGTAATTGTTGAGCGTATTGGCGAATTCGGGCACCCATAGGGAGATGGCTTCAGGCCAATGCAAAGACCATGAAGCGGCATAATCGAACCCGCGCTCCGCACCGCGCACGGAAAACGCGTCTTTAATAAACAAAAAGGAAGGCAACAACTGTATCAGGGCAAGGCCTAATCCGCCCAAAACCGCCCCCCAGAAATAAGCGGACGCCGGGACGATCGAGGAAAATTTTTTATCCTTCAGATATTTGAGAATGACAAACAGGAGCCAGTAAATAAAAAGTCCCCATAAAACGAAATAGGTCATTTGCACATGGGAGGTATAAAGACAAATGGCAATGCCGAGGGCGAGGAACGTGGCCGTCAATAATTTCGGTTTTTCAAGCAGCGACTTGAGCATCCATACGACAAAAGGCAGCCACGCGATCACGAACATTTTCCCGTCATGTCCCGGATACACATGTGACACGAATTCGGGGTTAAGCATATAGAACACGGCCCCTATAAACGCCACAAATGGCGAAGTTTTAAATCCTTTTCGCAAGAGAAGAAAAAAGAACAATCCGGCGAGAAAAACATGAAACACCAACCGCATGCCGAGCGCCCGATGGACCGGCAATATGCTGAAGAACATGAATGATGGCGGGTAAAATGCATCGCCGAACATCGCGTCGATCGTGGGCATGCCGGAAAGCCGCGGACTGAACCAAAGAGGAAACTGATGGTATACATCGAGGGAGTTTTTATAAAAGACCTTTGCATCGAGACCGCCTATCGTATCGGACCCGAACAGCATCTTATCGCCATTAAAAAGAAACGACCCAAAAAGAACGGTGGTAATGAGCGCAAGTCCAATTATATAAACCCAGCTCTTGTCAAATAGTCCCTTAAAGTCAATTTTCTTCTTTACCGGTTCAATGCTTTTATTTGTTTTCTTTTCCACTGGTCCTCCTTTATAATGTTACGCTCCCTGAAAAATCCACGCCCCCTCAACGTCCCCCCTACTTTCGCTACCGCTCGGCAGGCAGGCGCAGGGGGAAATTATTTGACCTCACCCGTGGAGAGCGGGAGAAAAACAACCTCACCCGGCCTTACAGGCCACCCTCTCCCGCAGGAGAGGGTAAGACGCCTTTTTTTATAATAAACGTTCAACATCCTTCAGGCTTTCAATATCATAGCCTTTGGGCACATAATTGCTTTTAATTATAATGCATTTTAGCCCTGGTATTTGTATCCGGTCGGATTCCTTGTCTCCGACCATGAGCGATTGGGAAAGGAAAATATCCAAGTCCTTTGCTGCCTGAAAAAACATGCCGGGTCTGGGCTTGCGGCAGTTGGAATCCATGCGGTACTTTTCAATAGTGCCGTTTTTATGATAGGGGCAATAGTAAAACCCTGCGATTTCGACCCCTTTTTTGCGGAACTCCCCCCTCATCCAATCATGCAGTCTGATGACGTCGTCCTCGGTAAAATAGCCTTTTGCCACGCCCGCCTGGTTGGTCACGACCACGATCAGGTATTTTTTTTCAATGGCCTTCCTGCAAAGGTCGAAAACATCCTCGTTAAAGACAATATCCTCTGGCTTGTACGGGTAGGCTTTATCGACGTTAATCACGCCGTCCCTGTCGAGAAAAAGCGCTTTTTTTACGTGGTTCATGATTTATTTGAAAAAATAAGGTATATTAAATTCTTCAAACGGAATAGTACAAAATACCATGAAGCTATACGCTCTTGCAATTTTAGTTTTAATTTTGGTGATGGCCTCATGCAGGAAAAGCCCCTCCATTGCCCGGAAGAACGCCGGCCATGATTCCTCAAACGCATCGCCTTCGAAACCGCCGTATGATACCGCGGCCCGCAACGACTCGCTGCTTGCAAAGCTCATTGCTTTACAAGATAGTATTTTAGGCCGGCCGGAAAATACCGGCCTCATCGCTCCCCTTCTGCGTGCGGCGTACGACCAGGAAACGGGATGTTTTTTTGTGGTGGGAAAAGGTATGTATTCCGCGGATCTTCCGCAAGCGAGTTGGAACAGGGGCAGGAAAATAGCGGCATCGTACGACGGAAAACGGTGGGCGCTCTATTGCAAGACATGGTCGCAGGGCAATACCATCCAGTTCGGCAAGCCCGTGTCGGGAAATATCAGTTACGACAAAGTCGTTTTCGAAAAATTGATAGGCGACACGCTTTTTCAACTGCTCATGGCGCCTTCGGGAAGCATAATTTTAGAATAGGTATTATTTGAAAAACAGCGCGATACCCGCGGGATCAAGTTCGAAGGACGGTCCTTTTTTTTCTTTGCCGAACGCTTCGGAAAACGGCAGCATGACGCTTGCATAGGCTTCCATTTCGCGCGGACACTCCTCGGATGAAACATGCCGCGCGGTATTCTTGTTTTTGTTGACGCACATCAAGACCGATTCTTTCTCGTCTTCCGTCCATTTTTCCATGAAAAGCACGTCATGATCGTACGAAGACAAGACCTTCCACGTTCCTTCTTCGCAGAAAACCGCGGTCCGTTTTTTCAACGCATTTATCCCCGCGATCCACTTTGTCAAATCCCATTGCGGCTGCTCGACGTCTTTGAGGGAACCCTTGACCACGTCGGTCTTGATTTTCGCGCCATACTCATAGCCCATGGGAATAAGTACGCCGGCGGAAAAAACCGCGCTGAAAAGATACCGTGATTTCTGCACGTTTATGGTGCCGGGGTCTTCGCTCGCGAGCCTGACCGTATCGTGCGATTCCGGGAAACTGATGGACGGTGCGACCCGTTTGTTATGCTCATGCTGTTCGATGCACCAGGGCTGGTCGAAGTTCCAGTACTTGGAGGAATTATACAGATAATCGAACCCGGTTTTAAAAAGCTGGTCTATTTCCTCCAGCCTGCACCCGAGCGTTTCGGCAAGGAACACCGTACGGGGGAATCGCTTTTTGGCCGACGAAATGAGCAGCGTCCAGAGGTCGGCGGGCACCTGATAGGCCGCGTCGCAGCGGAAGCCCGATATACCCATGGTCTGGAAGTAAGCGATGAGCTTGTCCCAATAATCATACAAGCCCTTCTTGTCCCTGCTATCCCTGTTGTCAATTTCAGCGAGGTCCCCCCAGATGGTCACGTTTTCGGCGTTTGCCGGGTCGATGGCGCGCGGACACCAGAGTTTGCCGTCGGGACCGCGTTTATACCAGAGTGGGTTTGTTTTCACGAGGTTGGAATCGAACGCAGTGTGGTTGATGACCAGGTCCATCATGACATTGCATCCGGCGTTCGTGCACGCGGCGATGAATTTTTTGAGCGGCCGCCAGTCGGAAAGGTCCTGTCCCTGTTTCAGGAAAAGCGGGTTGATCTGATAATAATTTTTAATCGCGTACAGGCTCCCGGAATACCCCGTCAGATGAAAGGGGTTGACATATATCCAGTTGAACCCCATGTTTCCCGCGTGGATGGCCGCGGGGGTCCAATCGTCGATCGTGGGAAAATACCGGGGGAAAAGATTGAACACTATAGGCACGTCGCGATGCTGTAAAGAAGCGGAAGTCAAAGCTCACCTCCAAGGACGATGTTGTCGATCAAACGGGTCCCGGACTCTTTTGTCCGTATGGCAATAGCCATAAACGCTGGGGCAACCACGGTTTCCAGGGGCTTGAGCGTCGCCGCATCGACCATCTCAATGTATTCCGGGGAAAAAAGCGTGGCGTTCCCGAAAATCGAACCGACGGTTTCCGTAAGACGCCGCGCTGACCGCTCACCCGCTTCAAACCTTTCCGATGCCGCGGACAAGCCCTTGAAAATCAATGCTGCCTGCGTACGCTCCCCTGCCGTGAGGTAGACATTTCGGGAGCTCATGGCAAGCCCGTCGGGTTCCCTGACTATGGGAGCACAAAGGATTTTTATGGATAAGTTGAGGTCAATTGTCATCCGTTTTATCACTACGACCTGCTGTGCGTCTTTTTGGCCGAACACTGCGACGTGCGGCGAAACGATATTAAAAAACTTTAACACGATTGTCGCGACCCCTTGAAAATGTCCGGGGCGCGCGGCCCCGCACAGAGTGTCCGTTATGCGGCGGACATCGACATACGTGGCGTAATCGGCCGGATACATGTCCGTTTGGGATGGCGTAAATACCACGTCGCACCCGGCCGCTTCGGCCTTTTCGCAGTCGGAATCGAACGGACGCGGATACTTTTGGAAATCCTCCGTCGGACCAAACTGGATCGGGTTGACAAAGATGCTCACGACGCACACATCGCAGGATTGACGGGCCGCTCGTATCAGTGAAAGGTGACCTTCGTGCAGAGAGCCCATGGTAGGAACAAGACCGATGATCGCGCCGGTTTTCCTGTAGGTAATGCAAAGATTTTTCATTTCATCAGGGCGACGGACGATTTTCATTGTCCGTCTCTCCCGGCGCCGCTGTTTCCCGGGTTCGGCATTGCGCGCGGCCTGGTTTTTTTGACGATCTTGGAGTATTCGGCGGTGCCCAGCGGCTGGTAATAGTTGCTTCCCGCTTTCATGTCAAGTATCTGATCGATCACTTCTTCCCGTTCATCTCCGTTTGCGACGAAATCGATATTGCTCGTGTTGATGATGAGAAGCGGAGAGGCCGTAAAGTGGAAAAAGAAATTGTTGTACGCCTGGTTGAGCGCGTCGATATAAGCGAAATCCATGTTGAATTCGAAAGGCCTTCCACGTTTTTCGATCCGCTTGAGCAGCACATCGGTCGAGGCCTGAAGATACACGACATAATCGAGCTTCGGGATGTCCTTTTCGAGGATCGCCGCCACCGTATTGTACAGCGCGAATTCGGCCTCGTCGAGGTTGACGCTGGCGAATATCTTGTCCTTTGCAAAGAGATAGTCGGTCAACGTCATTTCGTGAAAGAGGTCCTGCTGGAAGAGCGACTCGGAGAGCTGCTTGTAGCGCGACACCAGGAACCAGAGCTGTGTCTGGAAAGCGTATGTTGAACGGTTTTTGTAGAATTTAGGGAGAAAGGGATTGTCTTCGGCCTCTTCGAGCACAAGACGCGCGTTACAGCGCTCGGCAAGGAACTTGCACAGCTCGGTTTTTCCCACGCCGATGACCCCCTCGATGGCAAGCGTATGGATATGGGCCGGTATCTTAAGTGCTTTTTCAGCCATGGGTTTCTCTGTTATCGCATTATCTGCCCTTGGGCAGGTCAGTCCAGATATGACATTTTTTGCTTCAGTATTGCCACGCCCGCTTTCTCGCAATGTTCCTTAAGGCGCATGTTGGATCCCGGAAGAACAAAATCCGGCATTATTTCAGCTGCGCCTTCAAGACAAAACCTCCGCTTTAAAAAAGACGGATGCGGTATGACAAGGTCTTTTTCACGAATAATCAAGTCCCCGAAAACCAAAATATCGATGTCCGCCGTCCGCGGCCCGTGAAAACTTGTACGGACGCGCCCGAGTTTCGATTCAACGTCGTGACATTTGTCAAGAAGCTCGCGTGGCGTCCCTTCAAACGATCCCGCCATTATGCAGTTGACATACCATTGCTGTTTTTCGGCCGTTTCGACGGGCTCTGTTTTCATCAATCGTGATTGTCGCACCGGAGGTTTGAGGAAACGTGCCATTTCCCGGATCATAGTTTCCACATGCCGTTTTTTCAAACCCGCATTGCTTCCAAGGCTAAGGACCACCCTCTTCATAAAAGTAAAAATAACATATCGAGGTAAAGCAAAAGCAAAAATAGTTGGGCGGCTAATGCGGATCGGTCCTGAAAGGTATCGTTTTAACCTGACCGAAACTTTCCAATTGCGGTTGCAGGTCATTTTTTTTGCCGACCGCGACCACGGCGAAATGTTTTGAAGATATATATTTCCGGATTGCCTCATCGACCCGGTTTTTATCAATTGCTGCAATCATCTCGCCGAAGCGTTCGATATATGAATTGTTCCTGCCGTACAACCGCAACCAGAGCAGCTTTTCCGCGATATTTCCGATTCCCTCAAGTTGGAAGGCCATGTTGCCGATTGCAAATTGTTTTGCCTTCGTTAGTTCTTCGTCGGTCACGCCCCGCGAGGCGAAATCTTGATAAACGCTCAATATCATTGAAAGCACCTCGGCCGTCTGCGCGCTGAGCGTAGCGGTCGAGACCGTGAAAACACCGCAATCCCGGTTACAGGCAAGCTGGGAGCCGATGCCGTAGGTCTTGCCTTTTTTCGACCTGACGCTTGCCATGAGGCGCGAGGAAAAATTGCCTCCGCCTAAAACATAATTTGCCAAGGCAAGCGCATTACGGTCACTATCAAGTTCTCCCGGCGCCGGATGACCCAGCATGAAATATGTCTGGGAAATATCGGGTTTATCGACCAGGCGCAGCATCGTTGCGGTCATGGCCGGAAGCGCCTCGGCGACGCAGGCGGCCTTTGCAGGCGTGTTTTTCCAGGTGGAAAAAAGCGGTCTCCATCGCCGGGCGGCCTCGGCCATGTTAAAATCGCCGGCAACGATCAGCACGCTGCCCGCAGGAGAAAAATAGTCGGAATAGAACTTCTTGACATGCGCAAGGGAAATCCTTTTAATTGATCCCATAGTATGAAGCCTGCCCGCCGGATGATCACTGCCGCAGAGCAAGGAGTAGAAGTGCTTATTGGCAAGGGCATTGGGGTCGGAAAACTCGGCCTGGAGCGCTGTCGTCATTTCGCGCTTGAGCCGGGAAAGTTCGCCTTTTTCGAAGCGGGGAGAACACAGCATTTCCCAGAAAAGTTGTAACATAGAATCGCCGAATTTCGAGAGCATTTTGCACCCAAGCACTATTTGTTCATCGCCCGTGTCGGCAAAAAACGACGTCCCCGTCTGTTCCAGCTTCTGGGCGAATTCTTCGGGAGTGAGCGTCTGCGTGCCCTTTTGCATGAGATTGACCGTAAGCTCGGCGGTTCCTTCGAACGACACTGGGTCTGAAAATTCCCCTACGGGAATTTGGAGGGCCACGGTCATACCATGCTGTTCTGTATCGGGGACCCAGATGACCTGCAAACCGTTTGCAAGGCGCTCTTCGGTCATTGAAGGAAATGTAAACATGTTTTTTTTGGACCCTATTGAGCCGAAATTAATGGACTGTCCGGTGTTTTCCATCAGTTAAAAATATCATTTGTCTTTTTTAAATACCCTCCGGAACATGCCGGCAAAATAATAGAGCAGCTTGACCTTCTTAGGCTGCAGGTACAGGGTATATCGGGACGATTCATTCCAGTATTTATTTGCCGCTTCAAGCAACACGTCTTTGTTAAGGCCCTCAAGGGCTTCCAGACGCTTCACCCAGAGCCTGAAATCGCCTTCGACGGTCTCAGAATAGCCCAATCGCTGGCAGATTTGTTCGGCCGAGTACAATTCAAATACTCTGTTTGTCAATGTTGCGTTCTTGACTTTTTCAATTTCCTGTGTCGTGACGCCATGTTCCTTAACTGATTCAATTTGTTCCACGATTGCCTTTTCCACCCGTTTTACCGATACGTCGGGAGTGAAAACCGCCAGAAAAAGTGACATGCCCGACCATTTAAGACATTGGTTTATTCCCCCAACCATGACGGCGGTCGATTGACGCCGAACGATCTCGCGGTGCATCCTGCTTGTTTCACCCTGCGATATAATGAGTTGGAGGATCTCCAGGTATAAAGCGGACAGGTTTGACGATGCCGGCGCCGGATATCCTACAAGAAGAAACGGCACGTCGAATTCGACACGCCTCCGTAACCAGGTGTTCTCGTGCGGCACGGCCGCGGGGGCGCTTCCGCCGAGCGCAGCCAACGGTCGCCCGCGAGGAATAGCGCCCAGGGTTTTGTTGACGCTGTCAAGGACCTTGTCAGGGCTTTCAAAGTCTCCAACGATAACGGCCACGGCATTGCACGGAGTATACCATGTGTGATAGTAATCAAGGCAATTGTCAACGGATATGGACTTTATGTCGTCCAGCGTACCCAAGGGGCTGATGGAATATGGGTGGTTTTTATAAAAAACGGTCCTGAATTCCAGCAAGGCCTTGGTAAGCGGCTGGTTCATGTTTCCCTGGAATTCTTCGATGATTACATTGCGCTCGGTGTCAAGTATTTCCTGGGTAATGGCAAGACTGCGCATGCGGTCGGCCTCAAGGGTCAGCACTATGTCAAGGTATTCCATGGGAACGCTGTTTAAGTAGGCGGTGACATCCTCGGCCGTAAACGCATTGCAGTGGCCGCCGACGTCATTAATGCGGCGCGCGTGTTCCTCGGGGCCGACGTTTTTTGATCCGCGGAACATCATGTGTTCAAAAAAATGGGAGACACCCCTGATACCGTCATGCTCATTAGCGCTGCCGGTTTTATACCATATCTGTGCGGAAACGATCGGCGCTCCAGTTTTTTTCAGGCAAATGACCTTAAGCCCATTCTCAAGGATTGTTTCGGAAACCGAGGCCAGCAGATTTTCAGATTCCATAATAATATCTATATATTCAATTCAAGTTTCATGGTTTTTTCATAAACTTCGAAAATATGATTAAAAAGCTCCTCACCGAATCGAGCATTGAATTTGTGAGCAATCGGTGAAGTTTGCGCATCGGGAAATAATTTTCTGAATTTCTCCGGATCTCTGCCCGTTTTTTGCCATTTTTGAAAGGCTTTTTGGTCCGCAATCGCGCTCTGTTTTTTTGGAGGAGACGGTTGCCTGACAAAAGAACCGTCCAAATACGCCGCCATGGATAAAATCCCATATTCGCTTAGACTATATTCAGCGCCCGGACACTCGGTCGCGATGAAAGAACGCACCTTGCGTATCTGGTGCCAATTGAGAATACAAAACTTTGTCTCAGGATGGCGGGCAACCATCCGCTGCGCGGCCTCTTTAACCATGGAATTATTATCAGGAATGCAATCTAAAATTATAAAGAAGCTAATTTGTTGGGATACCCATGATTTAAACAGGTCTATCAGTAAAGCAGTCAATGTTCCAGCGGAAAGCGCGCCGCACCCTTTAAACGTTCTGTAAGCAATTGAATATCCGAACGGGACCATGGGCGAAAGCAATATTTTCTTTTTTTCCGACAGTTTGTTTGCCAGGGCAAAGCATGAAAGCGCCGATACGCCCATTGTTCCATACTCGGTGCATGGTTCGGTCGGTCCCAAGGGAAGAATAATCGCGGAAGTGACCGTAAGTAATTCGTGAATTTCCCTTTCGGTCATTTTTGCGGTATAAAACGGCGAAAGCGATAAGTTTGCCATGGGTCTCATTTAAAAAAATATGTACACTTGAATTAGAATCGAATTATTTGACCTTTTTTAGGCAGATGTCGTAGGAGGGACAGAGAAAATCGGAGTGAGAGGATTTGAACCTCCGACACCTGCGACCCGAACGCAGTGCGCTACCAGACTGCGCTACACTCCGAATAATCTCATCAATTCAAAAACGCGCACAGAGACGAAATGTCCATTTATTTTCAGGCAGTATCAATAATTGAATTACTAAAATACCTTTTACAAAGGCCTGTCGCAAGGACAATCAGCGACATATTGAGTAAACCCCAGCGTTGCATAAAAATGTGATGCAACTTAGAGGAGAGTCAAGCAGCTTTTGTCAAAGATTCGAAATGGGATGTGAAGAGTTGCGCGATTTTCTGATCAGCGCTGACAGTAAGG
>Ga0182017_10003328_pt1 | contig 12015 bp, 8 predicted proteins | sample 712E3DmetaG_FD_120492 | JGI IMG/M metagenome (GOLD analysis project Ga0182017, IMG submission 120492) | Permafrost microbial communities from Stordalen Mire, Sweden - 712E3D metaG | ecosystem: Environmental > Terrestrial > Soil > Wetlands > Permafrost | place: Sweden: Stordalen | collected... | reverse complement strand
GAAGAATTGCAGTCCACCAACGAGGAGTTGGAGACCTCCAAGGAAGAGCTGCAATCGCTCAACGAGGAGCTGAACACGGTCAACTCCGAGTTGCAGCAGAAGGTCTTCGAACTCTCCCAGGCCAACAACGACATGAACAACCTCCTGTCCGGCACCGGCGTGGGCACCGTCTTTGTGGACCAGCAAATGCGCATCCGACGCTTCACCCCCACCATCACCCAACTGATCAACCTGATCCAGACGGACGTGGGGCGGCCGGTGGGCCACATCGTCTCCAACCTCGTGGGCTATGACAGCCTGTTAGAGGACACGCAGGCGGTGCTGGACACCCTGATTCCCAAAGAACTGGAAGTGCAGATCGAAGGGGGCGAATGGTATCTGCTGCGCATCCGGCCCTATCGCACCCAGGAAAACGTTATCGAGGGGGCGGTGCTCACGTTTACTGATATCACCGCGCTGAGAGCGGCGCAGGCGCAGGCGCAGGCGCAGGCGGCGCTGCGTGAATCAATGACGCAGCGCCGCCTGGCCGTGGTGGTGTATGATTCTCACGATGCCATCACGGTGCAGGATCAGGAGGGCCGCACCCTGGCCTGGAATCCGGCGGCGGAAAGGATATACGGCTGGAGTGAGGCCGAGGCGCTAACGATGAACATCCGCGACCGGATCCAGGAGAAGCAGCGCGAAGAAGAGTTCACCCGCGTGCAGCAACTGGCTCGGGCCGATGTTCTCGAACCCTACCGCACCGAGCGCCTCGCCAAAGACGGCCGGATCGTGCACGTGTGGCTTACCGCCACGGCATTGGTCAATGAGACCGACGAGATATACGCCGTTGCGACGACGGAGCGGGAAGCAGTGAAAAGTTACGGTAAAGAGTGATGATCTCGCAAAAAGTCGTCATTCTTGCCCGTCACATCGTCATTCCCGCGGAGGCGGGAATCCAGAGAGTGCAGAAAGATTGAAAATACTAGATTCCCGTTTTCACGGGAATGACAGAACAGGGGTTTTCAAGGATAATGATTAGGGGAAATACAATAACTAAAGAAAACCAATTCGGTCTGGACGGCGCTGGCGTCCCGTCGACAGGCTCAGGGAAGGCTTTGCGCAAGCGGGCGGAGGATGTATTCCGGGAAAAAGCCGCCGGGATGGCGGAAGACGTGGAGGCGCTGTCCCCTGACGAAGTGCGACAGACGCTCCACGAACTGCGGGTGCACCAGATCGAGATGGAGATGCAGAATGAGGAGCTACGCCGGGTGCAGGCGGAACTGGAAGCCTCACGCGAGCGTTATTTCGAACTGTACGATCTGGCGCCGATCGGCTATTTCACTTTGAGCGAACAGGGGTTGATTCTGGAAGCCAATCTCACCGCCGCCAGTATGTTGGGCGGGGCGAGAGGCGCCCTGGTCAAGCAGCCGTTGACCCGCTTTATCCTCTCCGAGGATCGGGACATCTATTACCGGCACCGCAAATTGCTTTTTGAAACGGGCGCGCCGCAGATGTGTGAGATGCGGATGGTGAAAAAAGACGCTGCCCCCTTCTGGGCGCAGATGGAGGCGTGCTTGGCGCAGAACGCCGAGGGCGCCCCCGTCTGCCGCGCTGTGGTGAGCGACATCACCATCCGCAAGCGGGTGGAGGCGGATCTGCGACAAGTGCATGATGAACTGGAGCATCGTGTGACGGAGCGGACGGAGGCGTTGAGGCGGGCCAACGAGGAACTACGGACGGACATCATCAACCGCAAGCGGGTGGAGGAGATGTTGTACCGAGCGGAAGAGAACTTCCGCCGTTCTCTGGAAGACTCGCCGCTGGGTGTGCGCATCGTGACCGAAGAGGGCAAAACCATTTATGCCAATCAGGCTATTCTGGATATCTATGGCTACGACAACATGGATGAACTGAAAGCAACCCCCGTCATAAAACGTTATACACCGGAGAGCTTTGCCGAGTTCCAGATACGAAGGGAGAAAAGAAAACGAGGGGATGATGGCCCGTATGAATACGAAATCAGCATCGTACGGAAAGACAGTGAAGTCCGTCATCTCCAGGTTTTCCGCAAAGATGTGCTCTGGGATGGTGAAAGACAGTTTCAAGTAATATGTCGGGATATCACTGAGCGCAAGCGAATGGAAAAGGACCTGATCGCGACCTTGCAGAATTTGCAGGAAACAACAGAGATGCTGATCGAGGCAGAAAAACAAGCGGCGGTCGGACGCCTGGCCGCCGGCGTCGCCCATGAAATCCTCAATCCCGCAAGCATCATCTCCTCCCGTCTTCAATTTCTGGAAGAAGAAAATCTTTCAGAGGAGGTCAGAGAAAACTTACGGGTCAGCCGGGAACAGCTTCAACGGATTGTCAAGATCAGTAGGGATTTGCGTCAATCCTATACCAAAAAAACGGGTTTGCTTGTCAGCGGCGACTTCTGTCTTGTTATCGAGATAGGTCTGCAAGTGGCGGGGCGCAGGATCAGAGAAGATAACGTCCAGGTTGAGTATTACCCCCCGCCCGCAGCCATACCTGTAAAAATGGAACAAGACAAGCTGGTGAAGGTGATGGTCATCCTGCTTCTCAACGCCCGTGACGCTATGACTGACAGCCAGGAAAAACGCTTGGCAGTTGCTGTTCAATGTCAGGAATCTTCCTCGAGCAGCCGTGCTGTGCGCCTGATTATAGCCGACAATGGTTGTGGTATTCCGGTGGGAGATTTAAACCGGATCTTCGACCCGTTCTTTACGACCAAAGACCCGGGAAAAGGCACGGGATTGGGTTTATCCATCTGCAAAAGCATCATCCATGAACACGGAGGGAGCATCTGGGCGGAAAAAAACGAGACGGGTGGGGCATCCTTCATTGTTGAATTGCCGCTTGATCTTCCATGAAGAAGGATGGCTTCAAAATATGTTGTCATTCCCGTGCAGAGCCTGTTCTCGACCCGATCGGGGACGGGAATCCAGAGGTCGTCATTCCCATGCAGGCGGGAATCCGGAATTGGACTGGATGCGGGATCAAGTCTGGCATGACAAAAAAGGGTATGGTTCATGCAGTATATCGGGGAGTCGTCATGCGGTACTTAGCTTATAAGCGACGATAAGGACCGGTTCTAAGCATTAAATTATGCTGTTGCGTTCCGAAACATACTGGAAGGGATTCCGTGTAAGTATAGAAATATTTCCATAGAGACGATTCCATATTCGCTGATACGATCGGAGAATCCATGACCTCACGAACCCTTTTGTACTTCCCCATTGTTCATAGCCAATTGGATATGGGGGCCTTGAGCGAGTCCGTCAGAAAGGTAACCCTTCAGAAGCTCGGCGAGCGGGTATGGCGACAAAAGGTAAATCATGTCAAACGTTTCTGGTCTGATGTGGAAAACATTCTCAATAAACTTTCCCTTTCTTATGCTCAAACCCGCGTTTACCAGGATGGCCTGCCTGTTTGCGGAAAGGAGTTGGATATAGTTACGGAACTGGCAAAGAAGGGGATCCCGAATCACCAGATCCTAGTCCGCCTGATGGAAAAAGGGGCGACGGTCATGGGCACGGAATCCGCGGAACTGCTGATCGAAGAATATCATCTCATCAAAAGGATTCTCGAAACCGGGAATGTCAATGACGCTATAGCGATCGAAGTCAGGCAGAAAGCGGCAAGCGACCTTCTCCTCAAAAAACGGGATGAATTTATAGCGACAAGGATCGACCAGACCCTGCAAGCAGGGGAGACGGGCATCCTTTTTCTGGGCCTGCTGCACAACCCTGCCGTCCTCCTGCCGGAAGATATTCATGTTCATTATCCCCTTAACCGTCCTCTGACGACTTCGCATAAAGTCGTCATTCCCGCACAGAGCCTGTCCTCGACCCGATCGGGGACGGGAATTCGGAGAGTGCAAAAATGATTTAAAATACTGGATTCCGGGTCAAGCCCGGAATGGCGAAATTAGTCATTCCCGCGGAGGCGGGAATCCAGTGATTTATTCCTGGATTCCGGGTCAAGCCCGGAATGAAAGAAAATGGGTATTTGAGAATTCATGCGAGTTCATCATCACGAGAAAGGGAAAAACAAGATGGCTGAGCATATCCCCCGCGTCCTGGTCGTCGATGATGAAGAAGAAATCCGGAAGATCCTGAGCAACATCCTGGAAAAGGAAGGTTTCGAGGTCATCACGGCCTCGGATGGCGAGCAGGCGATGCAGAAGATCTGTTTCGATACGCATGATGCCGTACTTCTTGATGTTCACATGCCGGGTCTCAACGGCATGGATGTCCTCAAAAAAATCAAATCGATAGATGACAATCTTCCGGTAGTGCTGGTTACGGCGTATGCGGATACTCACCAAGCCGTAGAAGCGATGAAGGAAGGGGCCTACGATTATCTTGCCAAACCCTTCGACAATAACGAGATCGTCTGGATTACCAGCCGGGCTCTGGCAGAAGGGAAATTAAGAAGAAAACTAAAATCTATAAATGATCGCTATAAAGGAAACTTCAGCCTTATTGAGGGTATGGGACCAAGCGACAAGATTGGCCGGCTTGCGGCTGATGTCCACCGGGTGGCGAAATCAGATTTCTCCGTAGTCATCATGGGGGAAACGGGTGCGGGGAAGGAGCTCGTAGCAAGGGCCGTTCATGCGGACAGCGCCCGGGCGGAGGCGCCCTTCGTAGCGGTGGATTGTGGGGCCATCCCCGAGAATCTCCTGGAGAGCGAATTGTTTGGTCATGAAAAGGGATCGTTTACCGGGGCGGAGCGACAGAAATTTGGCAGGTTTGAACTGGCCGACGGCGGAACCCTGTTTATGGATGAGATTGGGAATATGCCCCCCGGTTCCCAGGCAAAGTTCCTTCGGGTGATCCAGGACCGGAAACTCTACCGGGTGGGCGGGATCAAGCCTGTTAAAGTTGATATCCGGCTCATTGTGGCTGCCAATCAGGATCTTCACGAGATGATGGTCGGCGGTAAGTTTCGAAAGGACCTTTATTATCGCCTGAGCGATTTTACGATCCGTATCCCCGCCCTTCGGGAAAGAAAGGAAGATATCCCTTATTTGGCCAAGCGTTTTCTGGATCTGGCCAATATCGAACTGAAGAAGGTGATAACCGGCTTCTCGGACGAGGCGGTGGATGCGTTGATATCCTATAGCTGGCCGGGAAATGTCCGCCAGCTCCGCTCGGTGATTCGGCGGGCGGCCCTGGTGGCCAGGGATACGATCGCTGAAAAGGATCTCGGTATCGAGCAAGCCTCGGCACCGGGAATGGTCTTCCCCCCGAAGGTTCAGGGGATGCCCTGGAAAAACGCCTCCCTGAGCGAGATTGTCCGGCAGAGCGTTCTGGCGGTGGAAAAAGAGGTGCTCACGGAAGTGCTTAAATTTACCGGCGGCAACAAGGCCAGGGCGGCCAGGCTATTGCAAGTCGATTACAAAACCATGCACACAAAAACAAAAAAGTTCAGCATTTTGCAGAATGGAGGGAACAATGACGCCGAAACGTAAGTCAGGTGGTAAGAAGACCGACCAAGATCGAAGCGAAATCGGGGGCGGCATTTTCAGCAGCCTAACAGATTTTCTGGGAAATTTGGGGGACCTGGCAGAGGCGGGGGAACGCCTTTCCCGGAAACAAGCGGCCGGCCAGGACCGGGGTGACAAAGGAGGCGCCGCCGGGGAAAAGGCGGGGGGAGAGAACCGTTTCGGTCGCATCCTGAGCGGTTTGACCGACATCGCCGAAAAGCTGAACGAGATTTCGGAGAAAGGGGAAACCGTTACTAAAAAGGGAGAATTTACCTTCCCCTCCAAAGAAGGCGGCGTCAAGGGGGTCTATGGTTTCAGCCTTAAAACAGGCCTCGGCGGGAAGGATGATGCCATCAAAGTGGAGCCCTTCGGCAATATCCGCAAGGATAAAAAAACCGGCGAGGCGGTTGTCCAGGAGATCCATGAACCTCTCATTGATGTCTTCGAAGACGAGGACGCCACCACTCTGATCGCGGAAATGCCCGGCGTGGGACCGGATGATATAAAAATCGATGTCCGGGATGATGTCCTGACGGTCTCCGCCAAAAAGGGGGCGAAAAAGTACCGGAAGGAGATCCTTCTCAGTCATTCCCCCTCCAAAGACAGGATCAAGGTGACCTGTAACAACGGTATCGTGACCATCCGCTGTGAGAAGGCGGGATAAATGACAGGTGAGAATCTATGAAAGAGACTGAAAAACCGTTTATCAAGTTGAAAGTAACGGAAGCATTGACCAAGGACGTCGGCCGCGCCCTAGCCCGGATGGGACCGGAAGACCTCGAACGGCTTGGGGCTGCCGTCGGCGACACGGTGGAGATCGAGGGCAAACGCAAGGCCCTCTGCAAGGTCATGCCCGCCTATCAGGAAATCCGCGGCCAGTCGCGGGTCCAACTCGACGGCCTGACCCGGGAGAACGCCGGCGTCGGCCTCGATGAAACGGTGAAGATCAGCAAGATGAAGTGCCGTCCGGCGGAACGGATCGTCCTGACACCGACCAACGTCACCCCGGCGGAGCGGGATCTGCAATACATCGGGAGCCTTTTGGACGGTCTGCCGGTCCTGGAGGGGGCCAAGATCCAGGCGGCCCTGTTCGGCAGCCGCGCCGCCTTCTTCAAGGTCGAAGCCGTGACGCCCAAGGGACCGGTCCTCATCAACCCTACGACAACCCTGGTCATCGGCAAGTCCCAGGGGGAAGAAGGGGGCGGCCGAACCCTGGCCTATGAAGACATCGGCGGTCTGAAATCCCAGCTCCAGCGGATCCGGGAGATGATCGAACTGCCGCTCCGGTATCCCGAGGTTTTTGAGCGCCTCGGGATCGACGCACCCAAGGGCGTGCTCCTCTACGGCCCTCCCGGCTGCGGGAAGACCCTCATCGCCCGTGCCATTGCTCACGAGACGGAAGCCAGTTTCTTTTCCATCAGCGGGCCGGAGATCATCCATAAGTTCTACGGCGAAAGCGAGGCCCACCTCCGGAAAATCTTCGAAGAGGCAACCAAGAAGGGACCGAGCATCCTGTTCATCGACGAGATCGATGCCATCGCCCCCCGTCGGGAAAACGTTGTCGGAGACGTGGAAAAACGGGTCGTCGCCCAGCTTCTTGCCCTCATGGACGGCCTGAACAAAAGACAGAACGTCATCGTTATCGCCGCCACCAACATCCCCAATGCCCTTGACCCGGCCCTCAGACGGCCGGGCCGATTTGACCGGGAGATCGTCATTCCCATCCCCGACCGGCGCGGACGTCTGGAGATCCTCGAGATCCACAGCCGGGGGATGCCCCTGGCGGAAGACGTCCAGATGGAGCATCTGGCGGAAATCACGCATGGCTTCGTCGGGGCGGATTTAGAGGCCCTCTGCCGGGAAGCGGCCATGAGCTGCCTGCGCCAGATCATGGGGGAGATCGATTTCGGACAAACGGGGATTCCTTATGCAACGCTCTCGAAGCTCGAAGTGCGCATGGAGGATTTCCTGTCCGCCCTGCTGGAGATCGAACCCTCGGCCATCCGGGAAGTCTTCGTTGAATCCCCCCAAGTCCACTGGGAAGATGTGGGAGGGCTTGCTTCCCTGAAGGGGCGCCTCATCGAGGCCGTGGAGTGGCCCCTGAAGTATCCGCACTTTTTTAAAAAAGGGGGCGTGACGCCGCCCAAGGGGATTCTCCTCGTCGGCCCACCGGGATGTGGCAAGACAATGATGGCCAAGGCAATTGCCACGGAGAGCCGGGTGAATTTCATCTCCGTCAAGGGACCGGCCCTGATGTCGAAATGGGTCGGGGAGTCGGAAAAGGGGGTCCGGGAAATCTTTCACAAGGCGAGACAGGCGGCCCCCTGTATCATCTTCTTCGATGAAATCGACGCCCTCATCCCCACCCGGAGCGCCGGGTCGTCGGATTCTCATGTCTCGGAACGGATCATGAGCCAGTTCCTGGCCGAGTTCGACGGAATCGACGAACTCCGGGGGGTTCTCGTCCTGGGGGCAACCAACCGCCTGGATATGCTGGACACCGCGGTCCTCCGGCCGGGACGTTTCGATGACATCGTGGAGATGATGATGCCTGACCAGGCGGACCGGGAGGCGATCTTTGCCGTCCACCTCCGTCAAAAGCCCATGGCCAAAGAGATACAAACCGTCACCCTGGCCGGTAAAACAGAGGGATTTAGTGGGGCCGACATTGCCGCCGTCGTCCGCAAGGCGGCCATGACGGCAGTACGCCGCGCCGTGAAGACCCTGGAAAAGGGAGCGGCGGGAGAACCGGACATCCTCATCCAGCGTCAGGATCTGGAGGACGCATTGGAAGAAGTTCGCAGGGGGATGGGGTGAGTATGGGAATCTATCTTTTCTGCCTGACGCCGGCCGTTCCCCGTCCAGAGTTCGCCGGGACAGGGATCGACGGGGAACATCCCCTTTTTGTCGAGGTCATCGGGGATGTTGCCGCCGTCCTGGCAGAGGTTAATATCGAAGACTTCGTCGGCCCCGAGTCCCAGGAAAAAATGGAAGATCTGAAGTGGGTGGCGCCCCGGGCGCTCTGTCACGAAGAGGTTATCCTTACTGTGATGGAGCAGTGTCCCGTGCTGCCCGTCCGCTTCGGAACGGTCTTTTCTTCGATGGAGGCTCTGGCGGCGCCCCTGCGGGGGCATGGCGAAACGCTGGCGAAGTTTTTCCTTGACGCCGCCGGCCGAAAGGAGTGGACGCTCCGGGGATACGTCAACATGCAGCAGGCCCGATCGGGGGTCATGGCAGCCCACCTGGCGGCGGAAAAGGAGCAGTTTGCCGGCATGACTCCCGGCAAACGCTATTTTCTGGAACAGAAGATCAAGGGGCAAGCAGACAAGGATGTCGCGGCATGGCTGAAAGAGATGGGGCGAGACATCTTAAGCGCCGCGAAGAAGATGTCCGTGGGGTTCAGTGAATGTCGTCTCCAGTCGCGGGATGTCACGGGAAGGGATGAGGAGATGTCTTTTCATGGCGCCTTTCTCGTTCCCGACGCCTCCGTGGAGGACCTGCAGCGCCTGCTTTCCGACTGGAACACCGCCCATCAAGACGCAGGACTCCTGCTTGAGCTTTCCGGTCCCTGGCCGCCCTATCATTTCGCCCCGGTTTTGCAGGAAGTGGAATCATGATGAACCCGTAAAAAGACTGCAAATACTATATTCTGTCATTCCCGTGAAAACGGGAATCCAGTAATAACGATCGTCTACATTCCGTCTGGATTCCCGCCTACGCGGGAATGACGACTTGTTAAGAGAACGTCAATCATGACATATCTGTTATGCGGTATCGTGAAAGACCCGGCAGTCATTACCTCGAATTTAACGGGTGTGAGAGGTAAGCCGGTGATCTTTGTCGAAGGTCATGGTCTGTGCGCCGCCGTATCGGAGACGGATGTCGAAGAGGGCGCGCCGCCGGTTGCCGAGCTGCTTGACTATAGCCGGGTTGTGGAGGCTCTCCATAGCTGCCAGGCGGTTATCCCCATACGATACGGGTGTTTTCTGAACGGGATTCCGGCCATCCAGGCTGTCCTGAAAGAAAGGCGGCGCCAGTATGAGCGGCTCCTTGCGGAACTGACAGGCCACGTCGAAATGAGCGTCCACATTCTCATGTCCGAAAATGGAAGAACCCTGAGGCAGGGGGAAACATCGCTCTGTTCAGAGGCGCTTCCCCCGCCGGAATCGGAAAAAGAGCCCCCTGCTTCGCAAGGTTTCCAACCGGCAAATGGCGGCAACAAGGGCCTGGCAGAGCAGGTCGCCAGGCAAAGGAATACGCGGTCCGCGAAGGAAGACAACCATTCTTCCCCGGAAGGAACAACCCTGCCGAATGAAAAATCAACGATCGGCGGCCGCGCCTATCTTGCCCTCCGGAAGGTCCATTACCAAATGCAAGATGAGACGTTACAGGGTCACCAGGCACTTATCGATCGTTATATCCAGGCATTTTCCGGTCTTTACACCAAACGCCGGACAGAGACGGATGAAAAAAAAGGCGCGGTCATCTTATCCATCTATTTCCTGACGCCGGAAAACGCTATCAGCCGCTTCCAGGAAACCTTCGGGAATATGATGAAGAACGGAAATGACGAGGCCATACTCAGTGGCCCCTGGCCGCCGTATAATTTTGTCACCACCGATCTCGCCCCGACTAAGTAAAAGGAGAGAGCAAAGATGGAAGACAAAACCCCGAATGCAACAGGCCATAAACTTTCGGGCAGATACGAGCAGCTTTACGCCATGCTCCTGGACACCATTCCCTCGTCCGTCCTCCTGATCGATCAAAATATGTGCATTGTCTCGGCAAATCGAAATTTTCTCGAAAAAGGCCAAAGGACACTCGCAAATACCATCGGCTACCGGCTGGAAGAGGTATTCCCCACCGTCATCATCGACCAGATAGATATTGCCAAGCGCATCCGCCAGGCCATCGAAAATAATCAACCGGCGAAGGGAGAGCGGATGACCTACCGCGCCCCCGGGGTGCCCATCCGCATTTATTACTACAGCATCCTGCCCTTCACCTGGCAGGGACGGGTGGAAGGAGCCGTCCTCTTCATGGACGATGTGACGGAGCAGGTGCGTCTGAGCGAGGAGGTGCGGCAGGTGGAGCGGCACTTGGCCAGCATCGTGGAGAGCGCCAGCGATCTCGTCCTGTCCACAGATAAGAAAGGTCGGATTCTGACGTGGAACGCGGCGGCGGAAAGACTGTCCGGTTATCCCGCCGCGGAGACGCGGGAACACGATTTTACCGACTTCTGCACCGATGAGGACCGCAAGGATATTAAAAATATTTTTTCCCGCATTGATACCCGTAAGTACACCCGCCAGATGAAGGAATACCCCTTGCGGACCATTAAGGGGACCTTCATTCCCGTTTCCTGGGTCTTTTCTCCCCTGAAGGACAGTTCCAATCAGACGGCGGGCGTCGTGGCCGTGGGCCGGGATTTGACGGAAAAACGGAAATTTGAGATGGAACTGCATCAATCCCAGAAATTTGCCGCCCTCGGGGTTATGGCGGGCGGCATTGCCCATGAAATCAGGAATCCCCTGGCTATCTGCTCATCCAGTGCCCAGTTTCTTATGGAAGAGGACGGCACGCCGGAATTTCGCCGGGACTGCGCGGAAAAGATCCACAAGGGCATCCAGCGGACCTCGGCCATCATCGAGAATCTCCTCAAATATTCTCATCCTTCCACGACGACCCGGACAACCCTGGTCAACCTCGCATCCCTGATCAGGGAAACCCTGACCCTGGTCACCTATCATGCCAACATCCTCAAGGTCAACATGAAGACATCCTTTCCCCGGGAACCGATCATGGTACAAGGGGTAGCCACCCTGCTCCAGCAGGTCTTCATGAATCTTTTTTTGAACGCCATCAACGCCATGCCCACCGGTGGGCGCCTGGGAATTAATGTAAAGATGGATCATCCAGCGGTCCGGGTGCAGGTTACGGACACTGGTTGCGGCATCTCCCCCCGGGAAATCGGGAAGATCTTCGATCCTTTCTATACGACTTCCATCGTGGGACAAGGGACCGGCCTCGGCCTGTCTCTCTGTTATTCTATCGTAAAACAGCACCGGGGAACCATTGAAGCGGAAAGTGTGGAAGGCCGGGGCAGTGTCTTTACCGTAAAATTGCCCGCCCGTTTTGGCGGAGGTGAATCATGAACGAAAAATACACCCCGATTCTCGTTGTGGATGATGAGCCGGAGATGTGCTGGATTCTGGAGAATATTATCCGCAAGACGGGTCTTGCCTGTATGACGGCCTTGAGCGCCAGGGAAGCCATAGCCCTGACAAAAAGCAATAAATTCGGCATGGCCTTTTTAGACGCCAAACTTCCGGACATTGATGGTCTCGAGTTGGCCCGGAAGCTCCGTAAAACCAATGCCCACCTGCCGATCGTCATCGTTTCCGGCTACTTCTACCAGGATGACCCGACCGTTGAGGAAGCCCTCCGGTCGGGGCTGATCACCGCCTTCGTCGGCAAGCCCTTCGATCACGATGAGATTGTGAGCGTCATTACCCGTTTCG
>Ga0182017_10003326_pt1 | contig 12022 bp, 12 predicted proteins | sample 712E3DmetaG_FD_120492 | JGI IMG/M metagenome (GOLD analysis project Ga0182017, IMG submission 120492) | Permafrost microbial communities from Stordalen Mire, Sweden - 712E3D metaG | ecosystem: Environmental > Terrestrial > Soil > Wetlands > Permafrost | place: Sweden: Stordalen | collected... | reverse complement strand
CGAGAAAGCGCCATTATATGCGGGCAGCCGGATCGGCCCCCTACATATATATGCCGCCATTGACGGCGATCACCTGTCCTGTAATATAGGTAGCTTTATCCGACGCCAGAAAGCTCACCACATCCGCAACCTCCGATGCTCTGCCGAACCTTCCCAGAGGTATCGTGGCAGTTACCTGCTCCTTCGGCAGGTCCCTTGTCATCTCCGTCTCGATGAAACCGGGAGAGACGGCATTGACAAGGATATTTCTCTTCGCCACTTCGGCGGCGAGGGCCTTAGTGGCCCCGATAAGTCCTGCTTTGGCCGCCGAATAATTCACCTGGCCGGCCATACCGCTCTGTCCTGACGTGGAGACGATATTGATGATCCGGCCTTTTCGTTTTCTGAGCATATTGATAACAACCAATTTTGTCACGAGGAAAAATCCGTTCAGACTCACCGAGAGGACCCCTTCCCATTCCTCCTTGTTCATCATGGCCATGATGGCGTCCTTCCTGAACCCGGCATTATTGACAAGGACATAAGGTGTTGCCTCTTCGAGAAGTGGTGTCAGAGAAGCTTTAACGGCCTCGTTATCGGACACGTCAAAGGGAAGCAGGAGGCACTTTCTTCCGTTCTCTTCGATTTCCTTTTTAACCGCAGAGGAGCCTTCATGGTCATTGCGGTAGTTGAGCCAGATATCAAAACCATCGCGTGCAAGAGTGAAAGCGATGGCTGCTCCGATTCCTTTGCTCGCACCGGTGACAAGTGCTATTTGAGGGTTATCTATTGATAACATTATTTGATACCGGAAACCTTTCCGGCACTGTCGAAATCAATGGCACGGGTGCCAAACCGGCCCCGCCAGTAAACCCAGGTATTGCTCTCCAATGATGCCGTTCTGTGTCTCGCCGGATAACCCAGCGCTACGCGAACACCATCTTTTGACATACCAATGTAGGCCTTCCCATCGGTTATACCTTTTCTGTCAATGTCGGAAAAATGGTCAAGAGCAACAGGGGTGGTGGAGGTGATGAGCTTCAGGTATTGTTCAGTATTCATACCCATGTTACTCTCGTCGTATTCGATTTCAGCCTTTCTTCCCTTATCCTTGTCAGTGATAACGAAGTAAGATCTTTTGTAGTCTATTTCGACAATGGTGTTGACGGGAATAACGACATGACCGGAAGAAGGTTCGGTCCAGTTGGCATAACTCCCGCGGTATTCGTCCACACGTTGCTGCACATGAATATTATTTTTCAGGTAAAGCGGCTTTGACCCATTACCTTCCGCCATATAGCGTGTGGTTCCACAGCCGGTAAATAGAAAACAGAAAACCGACACAACAAGTACCAATAGAAACATGTTTTTACTGTTCATAATTACCTCCCATATTTAATGTGGACCTTCCGGTGAGGACCCTTACGGGACCGGAAGGCCTTAAATGCTCGCGCCAAGGCAGGCTACCGCCACAGCAGTTGGAACAGGCGCAGACCTATGAAATTATTTACCAGCAATAGTCGCCTGAATTTTGCAGAGTATATCATAAGAGTCAACCACTTAGCCATACATAATACGCTAATTATTACCAGTTAAAAAAAGAGCCTGCGCGGCATCTGGTCTCCTGATTTATTGAAGGTGAAACAAGGTGTCCTGTCAGGTAATAATTGATCTCTAAGGTCGTGAATTTCCTTGACTCCATAGAACCGGATATATTATCTTAATCACTGCTGAAAAGGTCAATACGTTATCTGTCGGAAGGATACAATCTTGCAGTATGAATTCGAACAAACAAACTATATACACCGTGAACCGGACATTAAATGAAGATTCTCCTTGTCAATCCCCCCAATTGCGGCCGGAGCATCCCCGAAGAAGAGTACGGTATCGATTCCCTGAAAATGTTCCTCCGGAGCGAACCGCTCTGCCTTGAGGCTTTGGCGGGCAATCTCGACGATCACGACGTCAGGATCGTTGATCTCAAGGCCGTGCCGGATATATATGGCGATGTCCTTGCCGATTTCAATCCTGACGTAGTCGGCATCACTGGCGTTACCTGCGAAGCCAACACCATGCTGAAACTGGCCTCGGAAGCAAAGAAAAAGGTCCGGGCAACCGTTGTTGTCGGCGGCATTCACGCCAGCAGTGACCCCGATTTTTTCAATCGGGAAAAGATAGATTACATTGTCACGGGCCTCGGAAAGATGAGTTTCCGGGAACTGATTTCGGCCATGGAAAGCGGCAGCCCTGCTGATGTAATCCACGGTATCGCAAAGACGAAACCCGGTTCGGAACTTGCTTTTACCCCCCGCGTCTATTGCCGTGATGATCTTGTAGAAGATAAAGCCCCCCGTTATGATCTTGTCAGTGAATATCGCGATTATTATCTGCTGGAAAATTTCGGCTTCAGCCTTGGTCTCGTCTCCACCGCTTTCGGTTGTCCTCACCGTTGCTCCTTCTGCTGCATCGAAAACGCAACCGGCGGCCGCTATCTGACGCACAACCCGGAAACGGTCATCCGCGACATAGAACTCCTGGGTGATATGCCTGTCGTACGTCTCGTCGATGCCAACACGTTCGGCAATGTTGCCCAAGCACGGACACTGTGCAACAAGATACAGGAGAAGGGTATACAAAAACAATTCATCGCCGATGTGCGTTCCGATACGGTGGTACATCATCCCGATCTCTTCCGTGAATGGCGAAAGGCCGGACTGCGTTCCGTCATCATTGGCTTTGAAGAAATAGACGACACAAAGCTGATCGCCATAAACAAGGCAAATACAACGGCCGTCAATACAGAGGCCATGGGGATACTCCACGATATGGGCATCACCATTGTCGGCGATTTTATCATCTCGCCCGACTACGATGAACAGCAATTCCAGAACTTACGAGACTATCTGGCGAAAAACCCCGTAGACCTGCCCATGCTTTCCGTCCTTACACCTCTTCCCGGGACACCGCTTTATGGGTCCATGAAAGAGAAGATTACTATCCATGATCTGGATTATTATACTCTGTTCAATGCCGTTCTCCCCACCACGATGGATGAAAAGGCGTTCTACGAAAATTACGCCGACCTTCTGAAATCAGGTCATTCAGGAGCAAAAATTTAATGAGGTGTGTCCTTTGAAAAAAGTTTTTATTACCGATGTAGCTGCTTTTCTTCCCAACAAGCCCGTTACGAACGATGAGATAGATGAGTATCTCGGCGTAGTGAACATTATATCCGCCCAAATCAAGAAGATAGTCCTCAGGAGCAATGCCATCGACACGCGATACTACGCCATTGATCCGAAGACAGGTATGCCGAGTCACACCAACACGCAGATTACCGCTGAGGCCGTCCGGGGATTAAAACCTTATGAGGGCTTCACCCTGAACGATATAGAATGTCTCTGCTGCGGCACCACCAGCCCAGACCAGTTGATACCCGGCCACGGCCCTATGGTCCACGGAGAATTGAAAAACGGACCCTGCGAGGTTGTCAGTACGACAAGCGGCTGCATATCGGGAATGACTGCCATGAAATACGCCTACATGAATGTGGCCCTCGGTCTCGTAAAGAATGCCGTCGCCACCGGCTCGGAAGTGATGTCGGCTTTCATACGGGCAGGTTTTTACGATGGCGTTGAACAGAATAAAGAGATCCTCTCAAAGAAGGACGAGGCGCTGCCTTTCGATTCCTCCTTTCTGAGGTGGATGCTTTCCGACGGAGCCGGCGCCGTATTTCTGACCCCGGAGAAGGTCCCCGGCCACCTTGCCCTTAAGATCGACTGGATCGAAGAGGTTTCCTTCGCAGGGGAATATGAGACTTGCATGTATGCCGGGGCGCGCAAAAACGAAGTCGGCGTCATAAAAGGCTGGCGTGAATATCCTTCACAGCTTGAAGCCGTAAAAGACGGGGCTTTCCTCGTGCATCAGGACGTAAAACTCTTAAACAGCACAGGTGGGATCGTTTCCGTAGAAAAGACATTGCCGTTGATCATAAAAAAGCATGGCCTTTCAGCCTCTCAGGTAGACTGGCTGTTACCCCATTACTCATCAAACTACTTCAGGCCGGTCTATTACGATCACCTGAAAAAATCCGGCTTTGAGATTCCCTATGAAAAATGGTTTACAAACCTGAGATACAAAGGTAACGCGGGGTCTGCATCGATCTATATCATGCTGGAAGAACTGTTCCGTTCAGGAAAACTTAAAAAAGGCCAGAAGCTGCTCTGCTTTGTCCCCGAAAGCGCACGGTTTTCCACGTGCTATATGTTGCTCACCGCAGTATAGAGTCAATCCGACTGCCTGCATATAATGGCGCTTTTTTCGTCATGGATGTACACTGGAGCGCGCAGAGTCCGGCAGAGCGTTGCAGGTGGATGCTTTCCTCGTGCCTTTCGCCGGTCTTTTGAGGAACAATAACAGAACAGTGGGGGGTAAGGTGTTCACAGTGCGGTTGCTTAGTGGAGATTTTGCGGAGCCGATAGCCTGAGTACTGAAGACCCTCCTGGCCGTTGATGGTGATGGCCCGGATCGTCTCGCCCATGCCGCCGCCCAGGCCGAGGAATATCGCCTCCGTGTCGGAGATGGGAGAGATAGGAAAGCTCACCCTGCCATCGGTAAGCAGCGGTAAAGAATATTCAATCACAAGAAAATCATCCTGACGGGCAACACGAACATTGTCAAAAAAGAGAATATCGTCTCCCGCGTTCGCGATTTCATAAGCCCCGACACGTCCCAACCATTTTTCCGGTACCGGAGGAGGCAGTATCTTTTCTCCGAACACCATGTCCAGACTATGCGAGCGTGCAAGCAGCACTTCACGACCGGCGGCGACGGCCCGGGACACGCCTACATCGTCGAGCTCTCCAAGGCTTATGGGGATCAGGCCAAACAGCTTGTATTTAATGGCCAGCATACCGTCGGCGCGGGGTACGAGGCTCAGCTTGTGGCCTAACATTTCCGCCTCAAGAGAACCTGATTTTCCGTACGCTTTGATGAGACCAATAGGGGTGGCATAATAGCCTGTAAAAACACGTATCTCTTCTGGAGATAAAGGCTTGGAGCGTTCCTGAGGCCTTGCCCGTGGTGGCTGTTTGATACCGGTCTTTGCTTCCAGGGCCAGTATCAATGTCTCGGTCGCCACATTGTCCACAGCGGGCCGGGTAGACGAATTGGTGAGCACAACAACGCCGAGTTTTTGCTCCGGCAGCACAAGGAGCTGGCCGTTGAAAGAGGGCAATGATCCACCGTGGTGCGCTACTGGTCCCGCATGTTTTATTTCCGTATTACCCATGCCGTCTAAAGCCCAGCAAAGACCAGTGTAGATATCCATATCAAGGGGCACTTTGACATTTTGAGGACGCAGCATCTCGGTCAGTGTTTCCGGTTTGATAATCTGCCAGCCATTTGATGTACCGCCCGCAAGGACCATTTGTATGAAACGGCCCAGATCAACAACATTGGATAACAGGCCGCTGGCAGGTAGATCGCGAACGCCTAATCCATTCGTCGCCTTGCCGTCTTTGTATCCTTTCGCTATCGCCATACCAGTCTTCGGGGTAAAGGATGAATTGTCCATGCCCATGGGGCCCAGCAGAAACTCATCCATATACGAGACATAATCTTTTCCGCTCACCCGCTCGATAACGCCACCCAACAAGGTCACACCAAGATTGGAATAGGAATAGAAGGAATCTGGCGGATAAGCCAGATATTCATCTTTGATTTCCTCAATCACTTTTGTGAAAGGTTCTGGGTTGGTAGAGAAGATGCCCTTGTAGAAATTAGCGGGCAAGCCGGAATGATGAGTCATTAGATTCCGTGGCGTAATCCTGCCTTCTCCGGGAAAACGACTTTTAATGGAAAACTCCGGCAGATATGTTGTCAGAGGCTCATCGATGTTGATCCTGCCCTGTTCCACCAGTTGCATGATTGCTGTTGCGGTAAAGAGCTTCGAGATTGAGGCGGCCCGATAGATTGTCTGCGGTGTCGCCGGGATTTTATTTTCCTTGTCGGCATAACCGAAACCCTGTGCCCATATAAGGCCCATATCATCGACAAGGGCTATGCTCAAACCCTCTACTTTATTTCTCTCCATTTCTTGACGGGCCAACCGAGAGATGGTCTCTTTAACACATTCGTAGTCAGCGCATGAAGCAGTTTCAAATCTCGCGGGAGTTGTTGAGCATCCATTGAGAAGAAAGAGAACGATGAAACTACAGATCATTAATGTAATGATGTCCCTTTTTCGGGTCCTCATTTCACCTCCTGAGTTTCGCGGGGAAAATTATTTTACCGGCAAACTCTGTTCGGGATGTTGCCTGATGAATTCGGCCAACGTGTTAATCGACTTGAAGATCTTGCGGCTTGTTTCCTGCGCGTCAATCCTGACATTATACGTTTTTTCCACGGCCACCACTATTTCGACAGCATCAAGTGAATCGAGTCCGAAGGTTGATTCAGGGCCGACGATAGGCTCATCAAAAGACATATTATCGGGCACAGGATCGAGGACATTGCATACCTTGACAATGAGTGCTACCAATTCTTTTTCCAGACCATCTTTCTCATACGATTTCATCATGCATGACCTTTCATTGTGCTGTTACTGAATTCTGATACGGCCTTTTCGGGAAAGATTAAACCATGCCGTGAGTGTCGTTACAAGAAAAAAAAGCACTAATAATGTGACATCAGACAGGACAGACCGTATGTTGCCTCCACGAACAAAGACGTCCAGAAACGCGTTAAGTCCCCAGGAGAGTGGAGAGAAGAGGCTTATTTTCTGCATGAGCGAGGGCATAGCGAAAACGGGTACCATAATCCCGCCAATGGCGGCCGCAATAACGACGGAGACTGCTCCAAAGGACGATGCTTGTTCATAAGTTCGCGCCATGGTTCCCAGCAGAATACCGTATCCGCAAGCAGCAAGGGCCGCGCTCAGGGCTATTATAATGAGGGTCATCGGCGAGGAACCCACTTCGAGTACAGCAGTCCCAAGCAAAGGCAGAAGAAACTTCCCCACAGCTAAAACGAGCCCGAACTGGGCCATGCATATAAGCACGTAGGCGACTATTTTCCCTGTGAGTATGGTCAAACAAGACATCGGCAAAGTAAGGAGACGGACAAGCATCCCACTCTGTCTTTCCCTGAGCAGTGAACCGCCAAGTGGTACAACAATAAAGAACATACCGAAAAGCGTCCAGGCAGGGATGTTTTGCTGGATCGCACTGGGAATCTTTGTCTGTTTCCCAAGCTGAGCAGCGTTTTCCTTTACTGCCATAATCGGCGTTTTATCCCAGGCAATACTGAGAACGGGGAGTGATTTTTTCACCTCGTCCGACCACATGTCTCCCATCGCCTTTTTTTCGGCAGCCTCAATCTCAATAGGGAGGCGCGCGGCGAAGGCCTTGATTTTTTCGTCGGTTTCAATATCAATAAGCGCCATTTTCAGAGAATTCTTAACGCTCGTCCGCACCGTTTCTGTCACTGTCGGGTCAAAGTAGACAATAAGATCAGGCACAACAACGGTTTTTTTCTCCGGAGATGCATTTTTTGTGTCACCGGAGGAAAGGGAGTTTCGCGCGGCTTGTTTTGCATTATAAATAAAGGCCTTCGTCGTCCCTTCAGGAACGATGATGGCGAGCTGGTAATCGCCTCTTGCGACAGCATCTTTGGCGGTCTCCACATCGATTGTTGTTCCTTTCAGTTCCTTAATAATTTCTAAGGTATTTGCCTTTTTTAAAATTTCTTCGAGTTTTGGCCCCACCGTTTGCCCATCTCTGTCCAGAAAAAACGTTTTTGTTTTTGTTTCACCCATGGATCCAAGGAAACCTTGTTGCATGAGATTCTGCTGGACAAGCGTAACAACAATAACGAGTGCAACAGGCATGAGGAATATTACGAGAAGACCCATGTAATCCCGAAAGAGAAGCAATAGTTCTTTGAGTATGTTTGGCCAGAGTTTACCCATCATAATTCCATCAGTCCCTCAGGTTCCTTCCGGTAAGGGCGATAAAAACGTCCTCCAGATTGGCGCACCCGGGTATTCGATTAATCAGTTCCTCCGGTGTCCCTTCCACGATGATACCACCCGCATCCATGATTGCAACAGATGAACAAAGGTTCTCCACCTCACCCATATAATGCGTCGTATAGATCATGGTGGTGCTCTCTTTCATAGTAGCAAGTTTTTCCAAGATGAGGTTCCTCGACTGGGGATCAATCCCTACGGTCGGCTCGTCAAGAAAGAGGACCTTCGGTTTGTTGAGAATGCCCGCCGCCAGATTGGCCCGCCGTTTCATACCACCGGAGAATTTGGCGACGTACTGATCGGCGCTTTCTGCAAGACCCACAAAATCAAGGCACTCGACAATCCTGTCCTCCAGCTCCCTACCTTTCATGCCGTAAATACGTCCCAGAAAGCGCAGGTTCTCCCTGGCCGACAAAGTCGGGTAAAGGGCCACTTCCTGGGGGACATATCCGATAAGGTTTTTCACTTCCGAAGGGCGCCGGACAGCGTCAATGCCACATATGGCAACACTGCCGCTTGTTGGTTTCATGAGGGTGCTCATAATGGAGATGGCCGTTGTTTTTCCCGCCCCATTGGGCCCAAGAAGACCAAGGGCCTCACCTTCGGGAATAGAGATGGTAAGCCCATTTACGGCGGGCCGCGCCGCGCCGGAATATGTCTTTGTCAGGCCCTGTACCGAGAGAGCAATGGCCCGTGAAGTATCTGCAATCACCTTATGATTTTCCACAAATCTTTATATACCTGATGTTCTTTTGCCGCGCAATCAATAATAATATCACTGAGGTGGTTATAGCTGCCACCTTCGACAACACGGTCCTTGCAAATCCTAGCGCCGTGGAGGGCAAACTGACGCCACGCATCGCCAATTGCGGTCATCCTCCGGGAAACCTCGACGAAACGGTCATCATCCATGATGTGGGCCGCTTCATGGAGAAACGCAGCATACATAAGACGAAAACCACCCCCGCCGGTGCCGATCTCTTCCTGCATCCTGATGGCATGACCGAGATAGAGGGACGCCTTGCGTTTTCCATATTTATCAGGCCACTGTCTGAGGGCTTTTGCGAACATCCCGATGCCCCGCACACCGATGATGGGAACCGGCGTTTTTATCATCATCCTGCATGCTTCTTTGATACCCCTTTGTATGGCACGTGGAAAATCAACCTTTTCGGGAACATGAGACAGATAATACATCTTGCCCTTCGGGGCCAGAAGACCTTCGGCAAAACGGGCCTTCATGAGATCTTTCCGCGAGCAGACAACAGGCTCATCGAGAACCGGATCACTGATGAGATAGCCGTTCCCTTCCCTGCCATAGACAATAAGTGAGTGGGCGTTGAAATGAAACCTCATGGCGTCCGGCATATAAGGGAGCCAGTAAATACTTGCCTGGAGGCCCACCGGTATACCTTTATCGATGGCATTATCAAGGGCGTCCATGGCCCTTTCGGGGTCCTTGAACCTGACGGTCTCAAACCGGACACCGAGACGTTTCTCCACACTTTTCAGTATTCTTCCCGGTGCGTTACGATAGGTGATGAAGGGCGATCCGTAGACCTTGATGAAGGGAAAGTATCCAAAGAAGATACCTGCCCCTATGCCGAAGACAAGGGGCTCCGAGGCGTTGAGACCGTGATGTAAAAGCAGGCTTGATATGGCGCCGCTTTCACAGTGGGCCGATTGGCGGTGGATAAATGCCTTATCTGTTTTTACCCCTATCATTCAGGGCACTTCCTTCAGTTGTTCTACGGTCATATTAAATACCGAAGCACAGCGTTGAAGTGCCTCATTATCAAGCTTATTAAAGACCCGTGGCTTGAGGTATCGTTTTATCCTCCAAGCCGCAAAGCCGGTATATCGAGAGAGCAACTTTACGTCCATAAGATTTTTATTCATGTGATACGCGAGGGGACTCAACTCTTTCTTTTTGACCTTTTCCAAAATTCCGGCAAGCTCCTCGTTTAAAAACTCCCAGGCAATGCCGTTGGCGATATTTGTCGGCTCCCAACCGGCGCTCTGAGACTTCACATATTCACCGTTTTCATCGGTAGCGTAACAGACAACCCGTATATGCCCTAATATGCCCTGGTCCTGGGGAACGTCTTTCTTTTTCATATGCCTAAAAGATATACCCTTTCACAATATTTATCATTCCGGCTCCGTTTCATTGCCGGTCAATCTGCCCGTTCTTCTTTTATGCCATGCCATGCAAGGTGGTATATCAAATCAATTAATATGAATCACAAACATCAGTATAACCTCTTGTGGCATTGGAATTATACTGTGCCACACCGGGGTAAGCTTTGTCAATTGCATTGTTGCTGGAAGCCATTCCACGGGATATTTACTCAAAGACAAAGGTCCGCGCGCCATAGTAGATAATTAAGGCATTGATTTCATGAAAATCATACAGGAAAGAAGGAGCATCAGGAAATATAAAGATACCCTTTCCGTCACTTTACTATTTTCCACAAATCTTTATAAAGCTGATGTTCTTTGGCCGCGCAATCGAGAATGATGTCGCTCAAGTGATCAAAGTTGTTTCCATTTGGAGATCTGTTTTTGCAAATACTCGCGCCATCGGCGGCAAACTCCCGCCATCGATCGCCTAAGGCCATCATCCTCTTTGACATTTCCAGATACCGATCATCACCGGTGATATGGGCCGCTTCATGAAGGAAGGCGGCGTACATGAGACGAAATCCACCTCCGCCGGTGCCAATCTCCTCCTGCATCCTGATGACATGGCCCAGGAGAAGGAGAGCCTTTCGTTTTTCGTATTTCCCCGGCCACTGCCCCAAGGTCTTCGCTAACGTTTTGATGCCCCATACACCAATCAGGGGAAAGGGTGTTTGCATGACATGGCAAACATCTTTGATCCCTTTCCGTATTGCCGGCAAAAGATCGATATTGTCCGGGGCATCCGTCAGATAGTACATGAAACCTTTCGGCGCCATCGAGCCTTTACAGAAACGGGCTATCATGAGGTCTTCGCGGGGACAGACAAAAGGCACCTCATAGTTAGGGTCACTGATGAGATAATCGTTGCCGTTTCTGCCGTAGACAACGAGGTTGTGAGCGTTGAAATGAAACCGCGCACTAGCGGGCACATAAGGGAGCCAGAACAAGCCTGCCCTGACACCCACCGGAATACCTTTGTCGATGGTTCTGTCAAGGGCATCCATCCCCTTTTGAGGGTCCTTGAACGTGAATGTCTCAAAACGGACACCGAGCCGTGTCGCTGTGTTCTTCATAATCTTTCCGGGCGTAATACGGAAAGCAATCAGCGGCATGTCTGCTACTTTTACAAAGGAAAAAAATCCGAAAAAGATGCCTGACCCTATGCCAAAAACCATAGGTTCCGAGACCTTGATGCCGTAATGAAAAAGAAGGTTTGCGGTAGCTCCGGTTTCGCAGTGGGAAGAATTGCGGTGTACGAATTCCTTATTTTCTTTCTTTAATGTCATTTATGGTGTTCCCTTTAGCTGCTCTACGGTTATCTTAAAAAACGAGGCATAGCGTTTCAGTGTCTCGTCATCAAGGCTGTTAAAAACGCGGGGTTTAAGGTGTTGCTTCACCCGCCATTTTGGCAATCCGACATATTGAGCGAGGACTTTCGCGTCCATCAAATATTTGTTCATATGGTACGCCAGCGGGCTCAGCTCACCCTTTTTGACCCTTTCCAGCACGCCGGCAAGCTTTTCATTAATGGATTCCCAGAAATCGTTGTTGACGATGTTTACCGGCTCCCATCCGGAACTCAGGACATGCTCAAAGTCTCCATTTTCGTTGTGGACATAATACCTGGTAGGGCTGAAACCGCCAAATATGTTCCGGTCCTGAGGGATGTCTTTTTTTTCCATTTAAAAAATATGTCCTTTAACAATATTTATGGCTCGGCCAGCGATCCCTTACCGGACCATCTGCGCTGCTGCTCATTTATACTATGTCCTGCAAGATATTTCAAATCAAAACAAATCCAGCAACAGCCTCTTATTGCATTGGAATTAT
>Ga0182017_10003325_pt1 | contig 12022 bp, 10 predicted proteins | sample 712E3DmetaG_FD_120492 | JGI IMG/M metagenome (GOLD analysis project Ga0182017, IMG submission 120492) | Permafrost microbial communities from Stordalen Mire, Sweden - 712E3D metaG | ecosystem: Environmental > Terrestrial > Soil > Wetlands > Permafrost | place: Sweden: Stordalen | collected... | reverse complement strand
TGGGCGAGGCTACCCTGCTCCACGTACGGCCGCCCGATCCGGCGGGCCAGCTCGACGGCCTCTTGCAGATGGCGCTCCGCGTCGTCGCCCGCGCCGGCCCAGGTCTCGACGATGCCGAGGGTCATCAGCGCGACAGCGCGCACGTCGTTCTCGGCACCGATCTGGCTTATCGTCGCTGCCGGCGACGACTCGAGCAGCGGGGGAACCTGGCGCACGGCCGCGCTGTAATCGCCGCGCCAGCGCGCGAGCGTCAATCTCGCGGTCGCCAGCATCGCCTCGAACAGCGGCCGGCGCCCTGCCGGCACTTCGGCGGCGTGAAGTTCTGCCAGGGCGATGTACGAGGCAGCGGTGTCGAGTGACGGACGAATCACCTCGCCGTAGGCGAAAAACGCCGCGAGCTCCGGATTGGCGAACGCTTCCTTCGGAAACGGCTCGAGCAACGAGCGCATCGTCGCGAAGCTGCCATCGAGCGAGATGCTGAACCCGAACTGACCGACGAGATCGCCGGCATAGCGCCAGTCTCCCGCGGCCTGGGCGTGGCGGATGGCATCGATCGGGAACCCATGCTCGGCATACCACTCGGCGGCGGTGCGATGCAGGCCGGGAACCTCGGCGGGCTCGGTGCGCCGCAGCTCGAGACGCAGGAGATCGGCCAGCAGGTTGTGGTAGCGGAACCAGGACCGTTCCCGGTCGATTGAGTAGACGAAGGCGCCGGCGTCTTCGAGCTCGAGCAGGATCCGCTCCGAGCCCTCAGTCCCGAGGAGGTGGTCGGCGATCGACCCGTTCACGCGTCCGAGGATCGACGTTCGCAGCAAGAGCTGACGGACCGCCTCGGGCTCGCGCTGGAGGACCTCGGCAAACAGATAGTCGGCCACCGTTCGCTCGCTGCCGGAGAACTCCGCGACGAATCGCTCCGCGTCCGGCCGCCCCGCGAGCGACAGCGCCGCGAGCCGAAGACCCGCAACCCAGCCCTCGGTGCGCGCCTGCAGCGACTCGACGGCAGCCGCGGAGAGCGTGATCCCGGCCCCTGAGAGCAGCTCGTTTGTCTCGTCGAGCTGAAAGCGAAGGTCGGTGGCGCGCAATTCCGTCAGCTCGCCGGCGAGACGGAGCCGATGGAGCCCGAGCGGCGGATCGTGGCGAGTCGACAGGATCACCCGCAGTTGTGGCGGCCGGCGGTCCAGCAGCAGCTCGAGCGGCGCCAGCGCCCTGGGCTCCAGCAGGTGATGCAGGTCATCGATGACGAGAAGGAGGGGTTTGTCGAGGGATTGGGCGCCGTCGATGATCCGCGCCACCACCGCATCGCCGTCGAAGCCGGGCGCGGGTCCGAGATCGTCGATCGGGCCCTCCATGCCGGCGGCCGTCCGCAGCGCCTCCACGACGGCGAGCCAGAACCGCTGCTCGTCGCGCTCGTCGCGCTCGACGGAGACCCATGCCGTCCGCTCGCCCAGGCCGGCAGCCTCGATCCAGGATCGAAGGAGGACGGTCTTGCCGCTGCCGGCGGGGGCCGAAACGAGCGTGACGCCGCCGGCGTACCCGGCCGAAAGCCGCTCGAAGAGCGCCGGCCTCGCGACGAGCGAAGGCCGGCGAACGGATGTCGTCCATCCGGTGGCAGCCATGGCGATATCGTCTCACGCCACCGCCGTCACCGGAACCATCGTGTCCCAGTAGACCGCGCCGTTTCGCGACGCATACGAAGCGGCCGGCCCGCTCACGTTCGTGAAACAGGCCGGCCGCACTGGAACCGGCGCATGGCGCGGGGGTCTACGCGCTCGCTTCCACAAGTGTGGCCTTCTCGTTCGCCCGCGCCCGAAGGTACAGCGCGTCGAGGATAGCAAGTTCGGCGGCCGCGACCGTCCACGCCGCGTAGTCGATGGCGGCGGACGCCTCGGCCTCGGCGACGTCGGCATCGGAGGCCGCGACAGAAGCGTCGTGCTTCTCGCGCCGGATGCGTGCCTTGGTCTTGAGCTCGGCCGATCGAGCCTTCGCGTCGGCGCGCATCTGCTCCCACCCGGACCGGGTGCGATCGGCGGCGGCGCTCGCGTGCTGCTTGGCCTCGTCGAGCTCGCGCTCGGTGTTCTCCTGAACCTTCGCGACGTGCTCGTTGAGCTGCTCGTTGGTCTCGGCGGTCGCTGTGCGCACGGAGGTCTTCACCTTCGACACGCGTTCTTCGAGTTCGTCAAGCGGTTTCTGGAAATCCATGTCGTAACTCCTGTCATTGTCTGTGGCCTTGAATTCAAACGTGTTCGTGGACCTGGCGGGTGAGTTCGTGGATCTCCCGCGTCAGCTGGGTGTTGAGCTTCAGCTCCTGCTCTTCCTCGGCGAATTCGTGATCGGCCTTCGCCTGCTGAAACGCGCCCTGGCGGTTCTGGCCGATCATCACGAAGGTCGATAGGAAGATCGCCTCGAGTGAGACCGCCAGCGTCAGCGTCGGCCACGGGCTCTGTTCGAACACGAGCATCCATGTCGCGAACACGAGGACGTGGAGGTATACGAACGGCATCGAGCCTGCGAACGCGGTAATGCGGTCCGCGAGCCGGAGCTGCAAATCGGCTGCACGCTCCGCCTTGATCCGGGTGACGACGGGATGGTGTGAAGCATCCGGCGCCAAAGCCGGCCGCGTCCTCGCGCCCCCCGCGTTATCGTCCACGACTCTTGGTCGTCGCGTCCGCGAGATCAGCGCGCGGCACATCGGGGTATTCGCTCGCGAGGCGTTTCTGGGCAGCTACGAGCTCGGCGATGATGATGGCCTCGGCCCGGTCCGTGACGACGTCGACGACGTCACGCATCGCCGCCCGAACCGCAAGGACCTCGGCGAGCTCGAGGTTCGCCCAGAGGCCGTACGAATCCGCTTCGTCGAGAGCGATGCCGGAGAACTCCTCCAGGTCGCTCACGACCCGCTCGGACGGCGTAACGGCCTGTGCGTAGTCCTCGACGATGCCGCGAAGGGCTGCGCGAAGCGGCGGTTCGCCAGCCTCTGGTGCGGGGCTTGAGCTTCCCGGACGCTGCCGCCGCTCCTGGATCGCGTAGCGGGCGTCTGTCCCTGTTTCGGCGATCGTTTCGACGGGCGCCGGCTCAGCGGATGGTGCCAGCCTCCCGGAGTCGGGGTCCTCGACCACGGCAGGCAGGATCGCCGTGAGGGATCGAACGGCACGTACGGCGAAGGCGTCCATCGCCTCCTCTTCCCGGCGCATCCGTTCACGATCGCGCTGTCGACGCTCCTCGAGCGTCGCTCGGATCTCCTGCGGATTTGGTGTGTTCATTGCTGTGCCTCCTTGGTTCGGTCCTGCACTGATCAGCAGTTAGGGCACGAGAGTCCATCGCGCCCGGATGAGACCGCATCGGTCGATTCGTGGGAAAGCCGCCGCGCGCGTGCGGCACGGCAGCAGTCGGGAGGGCGAACTCTGGAGCAAACGGCAAAGAGACGACCGGCGATGTGATCGCCGGTCGTCGAGGTTGCGAGAGAGCGGGGATTAACTGGCGCTGGACGCCTTCAGCATCCAGACGGTCGGGTCCTTACGCTGCACTCGAAAGCTTGCGAACGCTGGAATGCTTGTTCAGGTCGCGATCGATCCCGTGGAGCCGGTAGGCGATGCCCAGGCTCGAGAACCCGAAGAGCTCTGCCCAGAACCCGACGAGCCACACGAGCGAGAGCAGTCCCGTGCCCGGGAACGCCACGAGCAGGCCGCCGAGCATGATCGAGAAGATGCCGCCGAGGACCACGAAGAGTTCGCCATCGATCTCGCGGCGGAACTCGATCGCCGAGGCGATCTGGAGAATACCCATGCCGATCGCCCAGATCGCGACGAGGTAGAGCAGCGTCAGCGCGGTCATGCCGGGCCAGACGAGCGTGGCGATCGCTACGGCGATCCCGAGCACACCCATGAGCCCTGTGATCCACTTGTGGCTCCGGGCCAGAACGTCGCCACGCGCGAGCGCGACGAGCAGCGCGACTCCGTCGACGAACGCGTACGCGCCGAACAGGAGAATGAGGACGGCGAGCGTCGGACCGGGCCAGATGAGCGCCATGATCCCGAACAGGATCGCGGCGATGCCGCGGACCGCGTAGACCCACCAATCGCGAGACACCAGACTGAGCATTTGAATGAACCTCCTTGCTGCTAAGTGGCTTGGTGCTCGCAGACTCGGGGGCTGGAGGATGACGGGTCGTCACACGATTGGGCCGATTCGGGGAAGCGCCGGATCCCGGCGCTTCCCCGCCGCTAGCGCGTACTCCACCCTCCCTAACCTCGTGCGCAGGGTCTGGACCGGGCCGCCGGGCGTGACAAGTAGCCCACCGCAAGCAGCACTTCGAGCCGGTCTTAGCGTCGGATGAGGGTGGGAGCGTGAGTCCGTCACCTAGGAGCGCGCGTACCGTTATGCGATCGCCCGTCCCGTCGCCGGCCGCCGTCGGGTCACGGAGCCGAGTGAACGCGTCCCTCGCCTGAGGCCCGAACTGACCCCCTGCGTCTCCGAGGGGCATCGGCAGGCTCGCACGATCCGGTGGATGCGGCCTCATCCCGTGCGACCCGAGGCTCGCCGCCATGGACGACAGCCGCACGACAACCCAGTACGAGATCCGCGTTCGAGGCCTCTTGAGCAACAGGTTGCTCAGCGCCTTCCCCGAGATGCACGCGCGGATCCGCGATCACGAGACGGTGCTGACCGGCGAACTGCCGGACCAGTCCGCGCTGCACGGCGTTCTCGGCCGGATTGAAGAGCTCGGCCTCGAGTTGCTCGAGGTCCGGCGCACGAGGCCGCGAGCGGACGCGCAGCATCGGATGTGGTCGAAATCGAAGGCGGACGGCACCGCGGACGCGCAGTGATGTCCGCGATCACCGCCGCCCCTGAGATGGGGAAGCCCGCACTCGAGGGGCTGAGCGAGACCTTGACCAGCAGTGTGAAGCCCAGTAAGGGTTGGCAACGAAGCCGCCAATCGCCGCTGCGGCGGCCAGGATCGCCGCGGCCCAGGCCAGACGAAGGCCGAACTTGATGCTATCCATGGACATTGTCCTAATGCGGTTCTCAGGCTGCGGCTCGAGTCCGTCGTCAGGCCGTAGAGCATACTTTGAGGTCCGAAGGACGTCTTTGCTGCCACGGCGTCCGGGTCAACTCCCGTGCCTTGGAGGTCCGAATCGGGAACGGTGGACGGAAGGGTCCGGCAATGTACCGTCCGATAACACGGGCCTGGGACGATTAGGCGTTGTGACCAGACCCGTTGCTTCGCTGCAGGTCCGTCGGCTCCAGCAACGGCTGGAATCGCTCGGGATCGATGTTCGCCGCGGCGAGCGCGCCCGGCTGGCGACATGGAGACCTCGATTGGTCGGATCTGCCTACGCCGGCAGCGCCGCTAACCTGGCTGCGTATCTCGCCTTCCGGCATCACGACATCCGGGACATTCAGGACGACCTCGGTGTTCTTGGTCTCTCGTCGCTCGGTCGCACTGAGGCCCACGTTCGTTCCGGCATCGCTGTCGTCGAGGCCGCGCTCGGCGCATTCCTCGGTGACGCCGCATCCCTCGCGTGGGTCGCCCGGATTGGCCGGCTTCGTGATGCCCAGGCGCGGCTCGTCGCAGAGCGTGCGGCCTTGCTCCTGGGTCCGGAACGACCCGAGCGGCGGACCCGGGTCATGGTCACGTTGCCCGAGGAAGGCGCGGCCGACGCCGGACTCGTCCGCGACCTCGTCGGTCGCGGCATGGACATCGCCCGCATCAATGCCGCGCACGACGGTCCGGACACCTGGCGCGCGATGGCCCTGGTGGTCCGGTCCGCCTCGCGCGACGCCGGGCACGACTGCCGGATCCTGCTCGATCTGCCCGGACCGAAGATGCGGATTGGGCCTTTGCCGACTGCGCCCGGGCGACTTCGGCTCCGAGCGCCGAAGGACGAAAGCGGGCGGAACGTCTTCCTGCTCGACGGCTCCGGCGCGCCGGGCTCGCCTCATCCTCCCGATGGAGTGCAAGCCAGTGTCTCGGTCGACGCCACGTGGCTCGCGCGCCTCGAGGTCGGCGATCGGATCGCATGTGTCGATGCCAAGGGTCGCGCTCGAACGCTGCGCGTCGACACGCGATCAGCGTCCGATTCTGTGGCCGTTTCAACCAGGCGGGGAATCGCCCTATCCGAGGGCACCGAACTCCTTCTCGTGCGCGAGAAGCGAAAGAGAGGCGTCGGCCTCGTAGGGCCGTTTGAGCCCGCACCCGGGAGCATTACGGTCCAAGTGGGCGACGAGCTTCGGCTCCTCGCCGATCAGCCGGTGTCGGCGTCGGACGCGGGCACTGAAGAAGCAGGCGGTCCCTGGATCGCTTGCCTCCAGGCCGGTGTACTCGAGGCGCTCCAGGTCGGCCACCACGTTGATATCGACGATGGTCACATCGTCACTCGGGTGGAGGCGGTCGACGCGAACGAAGCTCTCCTCCGCGTGCTCACCACGCGGCGACTCGAGGAACGCGTCCGCGCCGACCAGGGCCTCAACTTCCCCAACTCGCCGATCCGCGGCCAGGGGTTCGGGCCGGACGACCTCCTCGCCCTGGACGTCGCAGCCGACATTGCCGACATCGTCGGGCTTTCCTTCGCCCAGACTCCAGAAGACGTCGACCGCCTGATCGAGGAGCTCGACGCGCGCGGAGCCCACGATATCGGCGTGATCGCCAAGATCGAGACCCAGGGCGGCATCGAGCGCCTGCCCGACATCATCGTCGCAGGCGCGTCTCGTCGGCCCTTTGGGGTGATGATCGCCCGGGGCGATCTCGCCATCGAGATCGGATATGAGCGGTTGGCCGAGATGCAGGAGGAATTGCTCTGGCTCTGTGAGGCCGCGCGCGTTCCGGTCATCTGGGCGACTCAGGTGCTGGAGTCGCTGGTGAAGACCGGGATCCCAACTCGGGCCGAACTGACCGACGCCGCGATGGGCGAGCGAGCCGAGTGCGTCATGCTCAACAAGGGACCGCACATCCTCGACGGTGTGGACACGCTGGTGGGTGTCATCGTCCGAATGGAGACGCACCAGAGCAAGAAGACTTCACGGCTGCGTGCGCTCCAATCGTGGTGACGGTCACTTCAGCGCGGCAACAAGGCAACGGCGGGCAGCTCGCCGGCGTCGTTTCAGTTGGTCGCGTGGGGCAGCGACGATACCCGAAAGGCGCAAGCATGGCCCGAACTTGACCACAACCAACGCACCAACGCGAATCATCCTCACGCTGCTGCCGGCCCACCTTTCAGACTGGCGTCGGCAAGCCGTCCCCACAAGAGTTCACGGGAGGAACCAGCCGTGACCCAGACCTCTACGCCCGCAAACGTCGTCCTTGGAGCCGGGCCTTTGGGCACGACCATTGCGCGGCAGCTGGCGGCCGCAGGCGAGGCCGTCCGTGTCGTAACCCGCTCCGGCCGTGACGTCGGAGTGGACGGCGTCACTTCCCTCGGCGCCGACGTAACCGACCCGGCGGCGGTCAGATCGGCCACCGAGGGCGCCCGAACAGTCTACTTCGCCGCCGCGCCGGCCTACACGAACTGGCCGAAAGGCTTCCCGCCGCTCGCCGAAGGCGTGTTGGGCGGGCTCAAGGGCCGCGGGATCAGGCTCGCCGTTGTCGACAACCTCTACGCCTACGGCCCGCCGCACGGCGCCCCGATCCGCGAGGACCTGCCCTTCGCTGCGACCAACCGCAAGGGCACCGCCCGGGCCAGGGTGGCCGAGCGGTTCATGGCTGCCCACGCGGCCGGCGACGTCCAGGTCACGATCGCGCGAGCGTCCGACTACTTCGGGCCGGGAGCCGTCGAGTCGGCGGTCGGCGAGCGGTTCTTCGGGCCGATCATCGCGGGTAAAGCCGCCGCCGTCTTCGGCGACCCAGACGCGCTGCATAGCGTGACCTACGTCCCCGACTTCGCCCGGACTCTCATCGAACTCGCCCGTCACGACGAGGCGTTCGGCGAGGCCTGGCATGTCCCCTCGGTCCCGGCGGTGTCGATCCGTGGTTTTGCCGGCCTGGTGGGTGCCGCAGCGGGAACGGGAAAACCCAGCCTCTCTCGCCTGTCCCGCCCGATGCTGCTCCTCGCCGGCCTCTTCGTTCCTCCGGCGCGAGAAACAGTTGAGATGCTCTACGAGTTCGAGGAGCCGTTCGTTCTCGACAGTTCCAAGACCGAGCGGACCTTCGGCCTGACCGCGACTCCGTTCGAACAATCAATCCCCGCGACAGTGGCCTGGTGGCAGTCTCGCCGGGCCGAAACCGCCGTGAACTCCTAGCCGTCGGCCGCGGTCGCCATCGTAGCCCCGCCGCGTAAGAGCCAACGCTACGAGAAGAAGCCGATGCCTCGACCTCCCTCACGATCGCCCCTCGACCTGTTCGCCAGGGCAGCCCTCGCGCTCGATATCCTGCTGAGCGTCGGAGCGCTCGCCGGGGGCACCGCCCTTATGCTCGGGCCGCGAGGCGAGATCCTGCCGCTCTCACTGTCGGCGCTGCGGGGCTCCCCCTTCGACACCTACTTCGTACCCGGGCTGATCCTGTTCGGCGTCCTCGGAATTGGTCCGCTCTTGGCCGCCCGACTCGTTTGGCTGCGGAACCGGCTGGCGCCGCTGGCGACGTGCGTCGTTGGAGTCGCTCTGCTGGTTTGGCTGGCGGTCGAGATCGCGATCGTCGGCTACAGCGACAATCCGCCCCTCCAGCCTTTCTACTCGCTGCTCGGGGCGACGATCACGATCGTCGGGCTGATCTGGCTGGCCCGCAAGAGCTCTGGCCGCATCGGCATACGAACTAACAATGGGGGCGACTTCACCAGGCGGATGTACCGCGGCGGTCGGCCCAATCGACTGGCCAGTCTACTGAACCGGGCAGCGGCCGCCCTGGGCTCTTCAGGCATCGCCTCCAATCGGATGGTTACGTTGGAAGTGATCGGGCGGAGGTCCGGCCGGGTCATCTCGCTTCCTCTCGTGCCGGCCAACGTGGATGGGCAGCGGTACCTGGTATCGATGCTCGGAGAGAATGTCGCCTGGGTGCGGAACGTGCGAGCAGCCGGAGGAATCGCGGTCCTGCGCCACGGAGGGCGTGAGAAGGTTTGGCTCGAAGAAGTCTCGCCCGCCCAGCGCGCCCCCATCTTGAAGGATTACCTCAGCCGGGCACCTGGAGCGCGGCCGCATATTCCAATCGACAAGGACGCTCCGCTGTCGGAGTTCGCGAAGATCGCAGCCTCGTTCCCCGTGTTCAGGGTGCTAGTCATCGCGCCCGGCGCGGGTTCAGTCACCCTCACGTGACATCGGCCCGTTCTGTTGTCCGGCGGTCTGCCACTGGACAATCGCTCCAAGCTCGACCGAACTCTGAACGATCAGTGACACGCCCGGTCAGTTGGGCGACGCTCGGTCGCCCCGCCAAGGCATACAGGGCCTTCCATTCCGCATGGTCTGTGGCCGGCCTCGCCAGCCTCGGCTACATCTGGGCCTGCGCCGTGACGCGACGGCGAGATCGATGTCTCTGGGCGAGCATGGCGTTCCTCTCGCTCGAGGGCGCGGGGCTCCTCGTGGGCGGCGGCGACTGCCCGATGGGGCCACTTCAAGCCCGGCTGGGCGATTCGGCGCCATTCTTCGAACTCGTGCTGCCGCCGCGCGCCGCCAAGGCCGCTGTCCCGATCCTCGCGGCCGTATCGATCGGCGGATTCGTAGCGGTCGCGCTGCGGCGGCCCATTCGGAGCAGATAGGCGGTCCTCACGCACAGACCGCTGGACTGAGCGCAAACGACCTGGACAATCGACGACAGCTTGGCCACCTGTACGGATCGTGACGTCACGTCGTCGAGCCCACGCTCTGTGTGCTCACACGCCGAACCCCTCCGGGCGTCCAAATCCTACGAGAGTGGCGTCTCGACGCTGACGACGTTCGCCGCCGGTCCTTCTATGCCGCCTTTGTTGGATTGCGAAGCTTCGCCCAGGGTCGGTTCTAGACCCATGTTGCGAACCGCGTGGGTCAAGGTAGACGCAAGTGTTACCAGGGTCATCGTGCCCCCGGCAACTATCAACATTCCCGAAAGGCTTATCTGAACGGCCGCGCCGGCCACAACTTCCGATACCGGGATCAACCCCATCGAGCCAAGCATAATCAGACTGATGACACGACCCATGAGGGCCTGTGGGATCCTCTTCTGCGCCCAGGTGATGAGCACGAGGTTGCCGTAGCCGGAGGCGAGGCCCATCAAGGCCGTGAGAGCGAATGCCACCGGGGTGGAATCGACGAGGGCCAGCGCAGCCAGGCCGAGGCCGGTGAGCGCAAGGATCGACATGACGGCCGGCCCCATGATCGCCGGCCGGGGAGACGGCAGCATCGCGGCAGCGACCATTCCGAGGAGCGCCCCACCGCCCATGGCCGACATCAGCGTGCCATACGCGGCGGCGCCTTCCGCCAGTCGCGTGTAGGCGATCATCGGCAGCCCTACTTCGAACGGACCGACGACGAGCAGGTTGATCGCCGTGACGATCAGGACCACGATGCGCATGGTCGACGAACCCCAGGCGAAGGCGACGCCCTTCTTGATGGCCTCGAGCACCGTCTCGTCCTTGGCACCCGATTGCGATCCGCCGTGGATCAGGAGCAGCGTCACGAGCGACACGGCGAAGCTCGCACCGTCGACGAACAGAGCGATCGCGATGCCGGTCAAGCTCGGGCTCGAGCCCGTCGTTCCGAGGGCAGCGATGAGAATGCCGGCGACCGCCGGACCCACAAAGATCGTGAGCTGGCCGGTGCCCTGGACGATCGCGTTGGCCTGCTGGAGCTGGTCCTCGCCGACCAGAGCCGGGACGATCTAGTTCTGGGCCGGGAAGAAGAAGGCGGCGGAGACGCCGAAGACCAGCGCGAATGCGTACAGCATCCAGAGCTGCACGCCTCCGTCGAGGACGATCAACCCAAGGGCGGAGACAGCGACCAATCGAACCGCGTTCGAAACGAACATGACCCGCCTTGGAGAGAGGCGGTCGACGTACACGCCACCGACGAGCATCAGCAATGCCCGCGGGATCGCCATCAACGCGAGCACCGTTCCGAGAGCGAGTGCGCTCCCGGTCAAGACGAGCGCAAGCCACGGCAGCGCGACCAGGGCGAACTGGTCCCCGAGCGACGAGATGGTTTCGCCCAGCCAGAGGAACCGAAAGTCGCGGACGACGAATGGCCGAGTGTGAGGATGTCCGCATCGGTTGAGTCTCCTGAAAGGGCGCGGTCTAGGCTCGCCTGTTCGAAATTGCGGAACCAGGCGCCGGAGAGGTGCCGTCGTCTTCCGACGATGGGTTGAGCACGGGCGGTCGGAAAGGGCCGGGAACTCGGAGCCCATCCTGTGGCCACTAGAGTTCGGCCGACATGCCGTCCTCTCCATAACCAATCACAGCAAGGACTCGGCCATCGCTCAGGAGAGGGGCAGTGGGACTCTCACGGCAAGTACTCATCGAGCCGGTCGCTTGAACGTGCCAGCCGCGCGGTCTTAGCAACTCGGCAGCCGGAGGCACCTGATCGTTCCGGCCGCCTCGGAAGTCCCTGGAGCCCCTTCCGCTCCGATCGCGGGCTGGGCCTTGCTCCGCCGCGATCACGTGTGCGCTCAGCTCATGCCGAACGGCGGGTACTCGTCGGTGACCAGCAGGTACATGTACGCGCTGACGCGGATGGACCAGCGGAGGAGGCCGACGACGTAGTTGAAGAGGCCCCTAGGGTAACGACCTGTGATGAGGATGGCGAACCAGGCGACCACGATAGCAACGAGCGCGAAGAGCCACAGGATGATGAGGATCACGTAGTGGGGGATCGCCAGGAGCCACTTCACGAGTGGCATCCAGCGGTTCAGGTCCTTCCCGACTTCGGGGTAGTCGATGTCCAGATGGACGGCCTGATCCTTCGTCGTCGATGGGTAGGCATCCGTTAGCAGGGCCGCATAGGCGCCGACGCGAGTGTTGAAGCGCGCCAGCTCGCGGGCGAAATCGAACCACCAGCGCGGGTACTTCACGCGGAACACGATCATCAACAACGTCGCGAACCATAGGCCGGTGGAAAGAAGGCTCACGATGAT
>Ga0182017_10003323_pt1 | contig 12025 bp, 12 predicted proteins | sample 712E3DmetaG_FD_120492 | JGI IMG/M metagenome (GOLD analysis project Ga0182017, IMG submission 120492) | Permafrost microbial communities from Stordalen Mire, Sweden - 712E3D metaG | ecosystem: Environmental > Terrestrial > Soil > Wetlands > Permafrost | place: Sweden: Stordalen | collected... | reverse complement strand
CGGCTCGGGGATGCGGACTCGCGACGAATCCATTGCGCCCCTTCACCGAAATGATTGCTTTGAACATCACGGTGGAAGTGGGATTGGTCGAAGGAATTAGCGCAGCGACGACTCCCATCGGTTCGCCAATCTCGATGATATTTTTCTCTTTGTCTTCGCGAATGACGCCGACAGTTTTCAAATCCTTGATCGACTCACACACCCGCTTTGTGGCGAACTCATTCTTCTTCTTCTTGTCTTCGGGTTTGCCGAACCCGGTTTCTTCGTGCGCCATCCGTCCCAGCCGTTCTGCCGCAGCGTATCCTGCGTCCGCCATCGCCCTGACGATCGTGTCCACCTGTTCCTGAGAATATGCTCGAAAAGCGAGTTGTGCTTCCTTAGCCTTCGCAAGGAGTTCACGCACCTCCTGGATTGACTGCAAGTCTTTATCGAGAGGCATAACAATCACCGCAATCTTATACTGGTTAGCCCGCTGCTGGAAATCTTTTCCGTATAGTGCCTATTTTTCCAATCAATTTCCAGCAGAAAGTTGGAGTCTGCTTTGATCTCCACAATCATGGAATCTCCATTCGGCCGGGCCTCCAGACTGATGATGCCATCCCGCAATTGAATGTTTTCGATGCCGTGGCGGTCTAACCGGTGAATTCTCCATCGAATGAGGTTGTCTCTTCCATCGACCGAGATGCCCAGGACATTCTCTATAAGCAAGGCAATCGGTCCCAAACCCGACCATCCAACAAAAACCTGGCGGGAATAGAAAGTGCTGTTCCACCGTGTCGCAGGTTCCGGGAATTCGGGTGAATAGCACTCCCAGATGGTCTTGTAGCCGTCGGCATATCGCTCTTCATAGGCTATTTTTTCCTCGTCTGGGGAAAAATGGGCAAAGATCTCCGCCATCTTTTTCACATGGTTGATCGCAATTGAATCTGCAAGTTCCCGGTGTCCGCTTCAAGAATTGGCCTCGGCACTTTGCTTTTTGGGAACGGGACTCCCCCATTTTTTCGCGTCGGCCGCGGTAGGTCTCCGGCCTTTAGGATTGAATTGAATTCGTTTCCGCCGTCGCTGACTTTCAACGAATTCATCGGATCTGAGATCCAGTTTCCGTCGACGACAAATTTGTAGTAGTAGCCGGGCGGGAGCGTCACGTGTGCAGTACACACGAAATCGATCCTTTCCATCCGAAGAACCAGAGGTTCCAATCGTTGAAACCCCCGGCGACGGAGACCTGTCTCGCGGAATCACACGAGAATCGAAAATTTACCAAAACGGAATCATTCTGCGAATATGAAAGATCGAAAAGCAGAACTAAGACGGCCAGGGTGTACTTCAGGGAGGTCCGCATCAGGACCTTCTAAAAAAGGGTCTCTTGGTCTGAGGACGTTTTGAGGATTCCAAAATGCTTATAGGCGATGGCAGTAGCCTCTCTTCCGCGAGGCGTCCGCTTGATGAATCCCTCTTGAATCAGGAAGGGCTCGTAAACTTCTTCGATGGTGCCGGGTTCTTCCCCCACTGCCACTGCGAGAGAGCCAACCCCAACCGGACCGCCGGCGTACTTTTCGATGATCGTTCGCAGAATCCGCTTGTCCATCTCGTCGAGGCCGAGGTCGTCGACTTCAAGCGCCCGCAATGAATGTTCCGAGACCTCCTTGGTGATCACGTGCTTATGCCGAGCCAAAGTCATGTCGGCCTCCGCAAAATCGCGGCAGCGTTTCAGCAGTCGATTAGCGATCCGCGGTGTTCCTCGCGAACGCTTGGCGATCACTTCTACCCCTTCCCTGGTCGACTCGATCTTGAGGATGCCGGCCGATCGTGCAATGACTTTGGAGAGTTGGTCAGGAGTATAGTAGTCGAGCCGGTTGGTAACGCCAAAGCGCGCTCGAAGGGGAGATGTCAGGAGGCCGGCGCGAGTGGTGGCTCCCACCAGCGTAAACCTGGGAAGAGACAATTGGATGCTCCGTGCACTCGGTCCGGAATCGATGACAATGTCCAGCCGGAATTCTTCCATTGCCGAATAGAGATATTCCTCCACGACGGAATTCAGCCGGTGAATCTCGTCGATGAAGAGGACGTCTCCTTCTTCAAGATTCGTGAGAACGCCGGCGAGATCGGCGGGCTTATTGAGGACCGGTCCAGAGGTGATCGTGATACGGGCGCCCATCTCGTTCGCGATGATGTATGCGAGCGTTGTTTTACCCAACCCCGGCGGACCTGTGAGTAGGACGTGGTCGAGCGATTCGTTCCTGTTCTTTGCCGCCGCGATGAAGATCTTGAGATTGTCGATGATACTTCGTTGTCCGACGAATTCGTCGAAAGCAGAAGGGCGCAGTGTCTGGTCGAATTCGGAATCATTGTCCAGCCGTTCCGGCGTCGTATAGTCGGAGTCGCGTTTGGAAGGTTTCATCGGAAGTGAATCTACAAAGAAATGGAGTGAATTCCAATTTCGAGTAGTGACGCTATCGCTCTTAGTTTTTCGCGGAACGTTTTATTAATGAATGGCGGGAAGTCAATCGACAAAGCGATGGCATCATTTCTTTTCCAGCACCTTCCACATGGCTCCGACCAAATCGCCGAGGCCTTCGCCCGTTATCGCCGAAATATAGTGGATGGAGATCCCCTTCCGGAATTTCAGTTTCTTTATCTCTCTCCGAAGTGAAGCATCCGCGATGTCGAGCTTCGTCAGCGCGACGATTGTCGGCTTCTTCGGCAAGCCGATGTTAAATGACTTGAGCTCGTTCGTCAAAGTCGAGAAGTCCTTTTTGGGGTCCTCACTTGTGCACTCGATCAAATAGACCAATACTTTGGTGCGCTCAACATGCCGTAGGAATTGCGTCCCCAATCCTTTGCCTTGATGCGCGCCTTCAATGAGACCCGGGATATCAGCGACCACAAAACTCTTCCCCTCCTGGTAGTATACCATCCCGAGGTTAGGAACGAGGGTGGTAAAAGGGTAGTCAGCGATTTTTGGTTTCGCCGCCGATATTTTTGATATCAGTGTCGATTTGCCGACGTTCGGATATCCAACCAGGCCGACGTCAGCGAGGAGCTTCAATTCCAAGTCGGCGTGAAATTCTTTCCCTTCTCCACCCGGCGTGCAGATGCGCGGCGCTTGGTTTGTAGATGTCGCAAATTCTGAGTTTCCTTTTCCGCCTCGCCCTCCGTGAGCGACGGTGATCTCGGCGCCGTGGTCAACAAGGTCGCCCACGATTTCACCGGATAACGCGTTCTTGATGATCGTCCCGCACGGGACTTTGATTAAGATATCCTGGGCAGAGCGCCCCTCCCTGTTGGAGCCTTCCCCCGGCGCCCCATTTTGTGCGATGTACCGTCTCTTGTACCGAAAATCAAGCAGCGTCGTGAGCTGCTTTTCCGCACGGATGATGACATCTCCACCTTTGCCACCGTTCCCCCCGTCAGGGCCTCCCTTGGGAACGTATTTCTCGCGTCGCCAATGGATGATGCCATTGCCGCCGCTCCCCGATCGAATAAAGATTTTTGCCGAATCTATAAACATAGGAATCTCAGATACCAATAAAGAAGTTGAAAATCGAGACTAGGCAGGCCCTTGTAAAAGACAATCAGACCGTTGATTCACTTTTTCTGCAGATGGGTTCTAATCAATTTGTTGCCGCAAGATTTGGAACTTGGAACTCAAAGTTTCGTACTCTTCTCGCTGAATCTGTTCTGCAACCGGTTTGTGAAAAGAATAGCTTCTTTCGTGAACGGCTCAACATCATTCATAAGGAAGTAATGATCGATTGCGTGTGCGGCATCGTCCCATGTGGTCGTCGCGAGGGCTTCCTGCATCGCGGTACGGAACTGTTCTTCATTTTGATGGAAAACGTACTTGATGATCGACCGCTCCTCGTCGAGCGAGAATACCGGAGGAAGTGGTTTCGGCGGTTCCGTCGCCGATGGTCGGGCGGCCTCGCGACTATCCGATACACCCGGGAGCTTGGGAAGTTCAATAGAAACATCGTCGATTGCGGGCAACGGTTCAGAATAATCGTCGAACAGATGGGCATGTTCGTCTCCCGTCCGTATCTTTTCGAGAAGATTGACGAGCTGGTTAAAGCTCATTTCTTTGATATTGTTAATCTCGCGTTCACGGGACAATCGTTCAGAGAGGGCGCCAATTCTCTTGTCTTCAAAAAAATACATCAACGCACGGGTTGGAATCGTTCTGGGGGTCGCGCTCAACTTGTGAGCACGGGCGTACGCCACGAATTCGTAGAGGGGCACTGTCATTTGAGCCAGTTCCGTGCTCGTATGCGTTTTGATGACTTCCGCATCGATTCTCGCGATGAGATTTCTTCCCTCCTCCAACGTGATCTCCGCGACACCGCGTTGTCCGAGGTATTTGCGGAGGATATCGGTAAAGTAGGCGTAGTCCCTGCAGTACCGCAACTTCTTCAGAATCTGGGCCGCCGATGATCTCCCCGATTCCTCAAACAGAAAACTGTTCAACGTCCATTGAGGCCTGCAAAGATAGTTCAGCATAAAGTGAACGCACTTGTCGAGAGTGGTTTCGAAATCGTCTTTCGGGAAGACGAAATTATGGATCAGCAGGGTGTTGATTTGCTCCTGCAACATCGCGATTTCCGGAAGGTCATACTTAAACTTCTCTGACCGCGACTCAGGTTTTCGCTCGCCGTCGAGCATCGTCTCGACCTCGGCGCGAAAGAAGACCTTCACGCTCGCCGGAATATTGGATTCGAAAATTTCCCTCAAGCCGATCGACTTCGCTTCGCCGATCGTCGCCTGCCGCACTGCTCCGATGAGTTGCTCTGTCTCTTTTTCGAACATGGGCTTTCTCGTCTGTGTTAATTCTCAAGTTGACCGTTCTCTCATTGTGTTCTGGATTTTGAGTTGTTTTGGAAAGTCGACCGTAAGCAAAAAATTTCGTAACACTGAACAAAGTTAAGAGAACGGTCAACTAAAGTTAATTGATGTCTTTCTTCACGAGACTTTTCACGCGGTTGATTTCTTTTTGGGCTGCTGTTTTGAAGGCCGGGTCGATTCCCGCCTTGTCGATAATCTGCTGGTACATATTCAGTGCTTGGTCGAACTTACCCATCTTCTCGTATGATTGGGCCGACATGTAATATGAATTCGGCGTCCAGTCTATTTTTGTCTTCTTGGTGATGAGGTAAGGGACTTTGAGGAATTCGAGGATGGCTTGTTGGTATTCACCTTTGTAGTAGTAGGATTCGCCGAGGTAATAACGAATCTCTGATTCAAGATCTTTGTTGGTTGTCTCAAGAAGCCCCTGCAGCTGCACGATTGCCTGATCATAATATCCGAGTTTTTGATAGAGAACACCGAGGTCGATCTTTTTGTCGAGAATTGACTCGTCATTGGGGTATTTTTCGATAAAGCCCCGGGTCAGTTCAAGCGCACCGTCGTAGAGAGCGACTTCCTTGTACGCTTCGATCAGGTTACTCATCGCAAAAGGAAGGACTTCCGGTGAGAGTTCGGGCTTGTCGACGATAAGTCTGTAATATTTTACCGCCTCATCGAACTTCTCCTTGTAGAAATAAATATTTCCCACTGCCAGGTACACTTTCGGGAGGACGTCGGAACGAGGGAACGATCGCATCACAAGATCGTATCGGGCCATCGCGCTGTCCGGCAGTTCCTTTGCCTCGAGAATTTTTCCGATCCAGAACGAGGCGAGCGGAAGTATCTCCGTGGAATCGTATTTCGCGGGAAACGCCTGAAGAATCGCGAGTGCACGGTCAAATTCTTCTCCACGGTAGAGCGCCATCGCTTTTTCATATTCAAACTCTGCGAGTGCATTTCGGTCCGCGCCGTACAGTTTCAAGAACTCCGTTATTTTCCTTTCCGCTTCCTTGCTGTTGTCGGATCGATAGAGAGCCGTTATCACCCGGATCCGCGCAGATCGGACGACGGCAGAATCAGCGCCGCGTAAGCCGACGAGTGCGGCATACTCGGCAATGGCCTTCGGGTAATCGCTCCCGGCATAATAGAGCGAAGCCAATTCGCCGCTGTTTGCGGCGTTACGTTGTGCGGAAACGGATTTCTCGATGAAGCGGATCGAGAGGTCGATTCTCCCCTTCTGTTTTTCAAATGCTGCGAGCCGGGCAAATGCCCCGGAGGCTTCGGGTGACCGGCTATCCTCGCCCACGAATTCGAGGTACTCCTTCTGTGCACTGACAGTGTCATGCGCGGCGTTGTAGGTCTGAGCGAGTTGAAGCACTGTTCGCGATCTCTCCTTTAGGCCGGGTTGCAGCGGAGAAGACGCGCGCTCGAGTTGCTGACGGTACAACGCGATTGCTCTACCGTACTGCTGAGTTTTCTGATAGCTCTGCGCGAGCGGACTCACACATTCGAGAGCACGTGGCGAATAGAAATACTTGGTCCGAAGTTGTTCAAACGATGTGGCAGCGATTAGCGGCTTGTCGTCCCGGACCGAGAGGATGCCAAGTTAGTAGAGCACTTCGGCGCAAAAAAAGCCACGGGAATAGGCACGAAGATAATCGCTCAACACCACCGACGCAGTATCGTCTCGACCTAAATGGGCCAGTTGGATGCCGAGTTGTGCAGTTGCCTCGTCCGCCTCCGGGTTAGTGGGAAATCCGAGCGCAATTCTTCTGTAGGTCTCGATCGATTCGCCCAGCAGTCCTTTTTCCTTTTGAGCTTTCCCGAGTGCGAGCAAGACATTTGGCGTGAACCGGGAGTTTTGCCGCTCATCCAGGAATTTCACCGCCAATCCAATTTTGATTGTTGCGGTGTTGTTCCTGCACTGGAGAAGAAACCGGGTGTAGGCGGCTTCGTCAGTGTACGATCCGGAAGGATAATTCTTCAGAAACGACGTGAGAGCAGCAACTGCCGGCTGGGTGTAAGAGCTGTCGAGTTCGCACTGGCGGCTCAATGCAACGGTACGCTTATATGCTGCCCGTTCCCTTACGAGAGTGTCTTTGCTGACCGATTCCGCCTTTTGGTATTGCAGCGCTGCCTCGGGAAAATCCTGCAGGACATCAAGATAGATATCGCCCAGACGTGCTGCGAGCTCCGACTTCTCCTTCTCCAGAATCAAATCGCCAATGAGGAGTGCAAGTTGTTTCACCGTTTGTTCTCTGTCCGAAGATTGATAGTGTTCCAGGAAATCTTTCCGTTCCATGGCCTGGGGCGCGAACGGGCTTGAAGCATAGTTCTTGACAAGTTTGCTGTATGCTTTTACCGCTTCGGAGGTTTCATGCAGAGATTCGTAGGCGAGTGCCAGCGAAAATACGGCATCGTCAGATTTTTCGCTCTGCGGATATTTGGAAAGTAATTCCCCATACAAATCGGCCGCCTTCTGAGTCTCCTTTAAGTTAACCCGGTCAATCTCAGCAATACGGAAGAGAATTTCCGGCGCCTCCACGTCATTGGGAAAAAGGTCCAGACATTCCTGGTAATACCTGGCTGCGATATCGGAATTCTTCAGGGCGCCGGCAATGACCGCGGCCCGAAGGATCGCGGTTCGCCTCTCAGGCGATGCAAGGGGGCGCTCGGCTGCGGTTGAGTATGCGGAAAACGATTTGCGAAAATCTTTGAGGGCATCGTATGATTGGCCGGCCCCGAACAATGCGGCCACGATGAGAGTTGAATCTACGGCATGGCTCAGCGAGCGCTCGTAAGCGTCAGCCGACTTTTTGAAATCATTTTGAGCGAGATAATTCTTTCCCAGGTCCAGCAAAGCCTGCTGGAGTATTTCTTGGGGGAGTTGGAGAGAGTCGGCGCACAACTTTTGGAGAATTTCGAGCGCTTCGGTCAGCTTACCTGCGGAGAGGTAAAACCGTGAGAGCTGGAGTTTTGCCTGGCCGGTCGTTGCGGCTGAGAGCTTCTGTTTTTTTCCATCGACGATTGAACGATAGAGTCGTTCTGCCTCGTCCGGATTGCCGGTGGTCCCGGCAATTGAAGCAAGTTCCATTGTAGCTGTTGCGATGAGTTCTATGTCGCCCCCGCTTTCCGTCACCAGAAGCAATTCGCGTTGTGCCGCAAGATCATTATTCTCCTTCAAGTACAATGAGCCAAGCCGAGCATGTGCGGCTGTGACACCTTCGTCCGAAGGGTAGTCGCTGATGAGGGATCTTAGGCACCGCTTGGCATTGTCGGTATCACCGACCCGCTCAAAGAGATTGCCGGCAGTCAGCAGCGCTTTCGGTGCCAGATTGCTCTTTGGTTGGAATACCTTAATGCGCTCGAACGCGGAGGCGGCATCTGCGAGTTTTCCGGCATCCTTGTACATTTCGCCGATGTTCCACCAGGCTTCCGCGGCTTTGGGATGTTCCGGATACGTGAGCGCAAAACTCTGAAAAGCCACACGGGCATCATCGTCCTTTTTGAGGGATCGATCTGCGAGGGCTACGTAGTATTTCGCGTCAATGCTCTGTGGGCTGGAAGGGTAGGTGGAGATAAACTGCTTGAATTGTTCGAGCGAAAGGTCGTACAGCTTGTCGGAGAAGAGATTTACTGCCAGCTTGAAATCAGCGTTTTCCTTTGTATTTTGAGCTGCACACTCTGAGACAACAAAGAGGAACAAAACTATCGGCAAAAGTCCTGAACGCATCTACATGCGGCTTGGTAATGGGAGAAAAACCACGACTGCGCCGGTAAGATAAGTCTAATTTCAGTAGCATGCAATTTAAGGCGGCGAACGCGCGAAAAACTCCAGCAAAAAGGCGCAGTTCGATACGTTCTTCCAAAGAGGATCCGAAAATAAGAGCATTATGGGGAATAGCTAATGCGAGGTTAATAAGGCTGGCTCAAAAAGAACGGCGAGACTTCGCTTCTACAGGCCCGTTTCCACAACCGTTTTGTTCTCATTTGCAAGTGGCCAAAATAATTAGGCTGACCTATGCTAAATGAAAAGCCTCTCTGACATCTAGCCAGAGAGGCTCCGTTTCAATATTGTTTGTCCGGACCGAACTCGTCGTTGTCAGTCTGGGAGGATACTCAGATACTAGTTTTTCTTGGTATCATCCATCTTCATGTCCTCGTGTTTCGGCTCCATTTTTTCTGTCTTTTTCTTAGACCCCTCGGATTTCACTTCCTTTATCGAGGTGACGTTGAAAAGGTCTCCATCATGGGTTCCCGTAACCATGACCATCAAGTTATCTTTCTTTTCTGTTTTCTTCAACCAACCGAGTGCCAACTTGTCTCCCGCGTCGTCAAACTTGTACCATTTTCCTTCAGACATCAATCCATAACCGCTATCAAAACAACTTTCTTCAAGGGCACAACTTTTCGTATGCTTTGCAGCCTTCGCCATTGCTTCGTCAGGTGCCTTCTTGGCCATTCCCGTCGCGCACATTTTGTCTACAAGGTATCCTTTCATAGAGTGTGTCATCGGCTTGTCTTTGGTTTCCTGAGCAGAAGCAACAAAAGCAGCAGAAAACAACAGGCAGAAGAGGGCAAGCAACGCGGTTCTTTTCATTGGGTTTTTCCTTATATGGTTGTGAGGAGAGCGATAAACTGATTTTACCTTATCCAGCTTGATTACTTAAACAATTACCGTCAAGTGATAAGTTCCTTGAAATTTGGCGCCAGCGGCCATTTTCGGGCCAAATTGGAGCCGAAAAGTCGCAAAAAACAGAGGATAATGGGTCGATTTTGGCAACTAAGAAATCTTCATTTTCCTTAAATAATGCTTGGTTTTTAATAATCGGATTTCCTATATTCCACGAGAGTTTTAGGGCATGAGTTTCATGCTTTTATAGTTCCCATTTACTATTTAACATAATCAACAATCACATAACCTTAAGGAGCGCACAATGGCAAAGGCCATGACGAAATCCCAGATCGCTGACCACTTTGCGAAGAAATTCGGCTTGAAGAAGAAACAAGCCACAGCGTTTTTCGAAGAGTTGGCGACACTTGCATATTCCGAAGCCAAGAATCAGTTCACAATTCCCGGCGTCGGCAAGTTGGTTTTGGTCGACCGTAAAGCGCGACAAGGACGAAATCCGGCCACCGGAGAGATCATCCAAATTCCGGCGAAGAAGGTCGTGAAATTCCGTGTTGCCAAAGCCGCAAAAGACGCGATCCTTACGCAGAACTAAATAGGCTTTTATTTCGTTTGAATCCATGCGACTCCCGCAGGATATTCTTCTGTCGCAATTAGCGGGACGCATGGATTTTTTTTACCATTTCACAGGTCAATAAAGAGGTCTTCCATGACAAATCCTTCCGTTTCCGAAGAAGAAGGGAAAAAACGCTCTTTATCCGCCAAAATGGAAGTGCTTTCGGATATGGAGGACGTTGTTGCGGATCTCATGCAAAAACACGAAGAAAAACGGGAATTGTGGTTCCCTTCAGATTTCTTGCCTGCCGATGAAAATACTAATGAACAGCTCTACCTAAAGCAGGTTCGGGAGCGGGCGAAGGGGATTCCGCTCAGCGCCCGCGTCGCGCTTGCCTTGAATCTGATCACCGAAGAGGGATTGCCACATTTCCATCGTTTGATCGCGGTGAATCTTGGAAATAACTCCTTCTGGAAAAACTGGAATTTTTTGTGGACCGCTGAGGAAGATCGACATGGGAATGTAATTCGGGATTATTGCCGCGATTCGCGCATCATGAACTTTACCGCGGTGGAGAGGGCGCAATTTCAGTATGTGCGCGCAGGATTCGAGCCGGAGTGGGACAACGATCCTTACAGAGTGTTTGTGTATACATCGGCACAGGAGCGTGCAACGCAGATCTCACATGACGGTACGGGACGAGTATGCGGCTCGTACGAGCCGACGTTACAGAAAATCCTCCATTCTATTGCCATGGATGAAGCGCGTCACTACACGTTTTATCGAACCGTTTTTGGCGAAGTGCTCCGGCGCGATCCGGACGCGGCCCTTGAGTCCGCTGCCTCCATTCTGCCGAGTATTGATATGCCGGGGCATACGTTGCGCAACTTTAACGAGTATGCCGACGTTGTGCGGAGGTCTGGAATCTATGGTCCCAGGGAATATATCAGCATCGTTGAAGCGCTTATCAAGGTGTGGGGAATCGAGACTCTCTGCAGTTTAAAGGAGAAGGGGATAAAGGCGCAGGAGAAAATACTTGCCATACCTCAACGCCTTACGAAAGTAGCAGAGTACATCGAAGGAAGGAGCAAATCGAAAACGTTTCAACTGGATTTTGTCTTCAACAAGGTATTTCAGATGACATGATCGTTCCAGTCTCGGATAATACGTTTCTTGTCCTCTGATCCGAGGTGTTCTTACCTCGTAGGGGTCGTGCAGCTGTTGGAAGTTAGAAATCTTTTCCCTATTTTTTAAGCTACGGTAGCACGGCAAGAGGAATCCATGAGATTAGCAGCCATCGTTTTCATCTTCACATTGTTGCTTGCGGGATGCGGCAAGAAAAAGAACGGAGTTACGGAGACCGGCATGAAGTACGAAGTCATAAGAGAAGGAACCGGCTCCTCGCCGAAGCGGGGAGACTCGGTTACGGTGAATTACACGGGATGGCTGGAGGACGGCACAAAATTCGATAGCTCTGTCGATCGTAAGCAGCCGTTCACGTTCAAACTCGGTGTTGGGCAGGTCATCCAGGGATGGGATGATGGGGTCGCGACGATGAACGTGGGTGGTATTTCAAAATTCTACATTCCACCGGAACTCGGTTACGGAAGCCGGGGTGCCGGCGGAGTCATTCCTCCTAACGCTACGCTCATCTTTGAAGTTGAGCTCCTCTCGATAAAAAAATAGCATTCTCGTAAGCGGGACACCCCTCATGCCCAAGCCATTTCTGATGATCCACATCCGTCCGGGTAAATGCGACTACTGCGGATGCTGCGTAGGGGTCTGTCCCGAAGATGCTATTGAACTTCAGGAATCGAAAATCGCCATCATTGAGGAACGATGCACCAATTGCCGCAAATGTGTGTGGGCATGTCCGTGGGAAGTGATTGAGTTTCACCGTGAAGGAATCGAGAATCTTCCGAAAGAGATTTCCGCGTTAGATGACTTTCAATTCGCCAAATCGCTAAAGTGAAACAACTCTACGATGTTATTGTTGTCGG
>Ga0182017_10003322_pt1 | contig 12029 bp, 10 predicted proteins | sample 712E3DmetaG_FD_120492 | JGI IMG/M metagenome (GOLD analysis project Ga0182017, IMG submission 120492) | Permafrost microbial communities from Stordalen Mire, Sweden - 712E3D metaG | ecosystem: Environmental > Terrestrial > Soil > Wetlands > Permafrost | place: Sweden: Stordalen | collected... | reverse complement strand
GGGCCGCCAATGCCGGATTGCCACGCATAAGAATAATTGAGCGGATTGCCGGACCCGCCGCTTGCCGTGAAGGTGACTGAGCCATTGTCGTTGATGCTCGCGGATGACGGGTTTATGACCAGAACTGCAGGCGGGTTGACTGTAATGGTGGCAACTGCGCTGTCTAGCGTATTGGTGTCGGTCACAGTGACCGTCGGTGTTTCAGCGGACCAGGTTGCATTGTAAGTCGAGAGGGCGAGTGTCCCGGCACCGGTCGTGGACCAGGTGTAGACTCCGGACCCCCCGCTGGCCGAGAATGTGACCGACCCATGCGCGCTCAGGGTCGTCGTACTGGGGCTGATCTGCACGGCTGTCGCCGGGTTGACGGTGACCGCGGCATCGGCCGTGTGGAATGCGCCATCCGTCACGCGGATGGTCACCGGGGACAACCCCGTCCAGGGTGCCGTATATGTCGAGCCGGCAACGCCGCCCGGGCCTGCGAATACCGTGTATGTATACCCCCCCGAGCCCCCGCTCGCGGAGAAGACGACAGAGCCGCCGGCGTTCACGCTCGTGGTGGTAGGCGAAATCTGGAGAGGCAGTGAGCCAACAGGCACCACTGTGGCCGTTGACGTGTATTCCGAGCCCGCGGAATCGGTCACGAGGATTGAATCAGTACCCGTGGCACCAGGCGCCGAGTAGAGCCCGGCTCCATCGATCGTGCCTCCCACGCCTCCACCTTCCACCGAGTAAGTGTATCCTCCCGACCCTCCGGTCGCGGTGAACTGTCTTGTAGTACTGACCACGATATTCGCTGCCTCGGGGAGCAGTCTCAACGTCGAGGATCCTGACCCGCCAGAGCGAGGGCCATCGAGAATCCCGACCATGGAGAATACATTGCAGCCCGCCAGCAGCACGCACGCAATGGCCACGCAGACCGCTGAGCCGCGGAACCCGTGGAGAAAAACTTTCCTGTTCGACACTTCCATTTTTTTCAATGTACTTACAGCCTCAGCACCACCGAAAGCGCCGGAGTGAAACCCATGATGGGGTCAGGAGAGTCGAAGTAGCAGGCATAGCCCGCCTCGACGGAAATCCCGAGGCTGTCGAACAGCGACAGCGTGATTCCCACGCCCCCTGTCACAAAGGGTATCACCTTCGCCAGGGATTCTCCTGATGTCAGTTTTGCAGCAAAAACTGCGGGGCCGCCCGCCACATGGGTGAAGAAATCAATCGCGGACCCGGTCCGGGTGCCGTAAAGGATTTCGATCCCGATCGGGATGACATAGAAATCAGCCTGGGCGTACGAGCCTTTCCCATGGAAGCCGCTGAGGCCCGAAGTCAGTCCGAAGCCGAGCAGCCCGCCTAGGGCCTGCATCTGATAGTGGCCGGCAAGGGTAACGGTGAGTCCCACCGGGAAGTAGTTCAGCGCTGTAAACGTTGCGATGAAGGGTGCCGATCCCAGGGTAAACGCGAACGGCGGAATTCTCGATCCCCGGTCCGGCTCTGCCGGCTTTTGACCAGGGCGGGCAGGCGCAGGTGTGCGATCCACTGGCGCCAGGGGCAAGTTCTCGATCCGTTGCTTCTGACTTTCCACAATCTCATCGACGAGGCTCGTGACTACCGAATCGAATGAGAGATCGAGCGCCCCGGTTCGCGATGCGTGCCCCGCCGCGGTCATGGTCTCGGCATCGATCCATCGGGCGTTGAGCTGGACCTCCGAGCCTTTCTGCACATAGGTTCCACAGAGGGCGAAGTCCGCACGGTTTTTCACCGCCAGCGCGGCGACCGCCCGATCGTCTCCCGCCTGCTCCGCTGCGGATAGAGTGCGTATTCCCTGGGATTCGAGCTCCATCGTGAAGGAATCTGCGATCAGGGCGCTGAGCGCCTTGTTGTCGCTCTGGCCGGAGGAGTAGACGACCACGAGCACGGTCGCCTGTCGGTGCTCAAGGCCATCGGCCCCGCAAAGAGAAATAGGCAGGAGGCTGAGCACGGCCGCCAGGGCAAAAGAGGCATCTCGCAAGGAGGAACGTGAGGGAGAGGCTGGCCTGCTAAGTAGTGCCCGTGCGCTCCGCAGCAACACCCGCCCGAGAGAGATGGAGATATGAGTAACCGCCGTGCGGCTCATGACATTCCCGATCAGGTCTCAATTATCTCGAAAATATCATAAAAAGTTAGTCATGTCAAATTCGGGTTTTGCCCCATGAGGTTAGAGCCCATTCCAGTACGGAATCGGGCATTTGCCAACAAGTAGTCTATTTTAATATCCTGTATAGAATAATCCTGGAGAGAGGGGTGGACCCGGCGCCATCGTGTCAATCAGGGGCGTGGGGTCCACTTTTGAATCATTTTATTTTCCCGCCTAGCATTTTCGGCGATTCCTTCAGGAAGAAAAGGAGAATCCCGCTCAAGGCGAGCAATATCGCCAGCCCAATGAATGACGGGATGTAAGAATCGTTGAAAACACCTCTCAAGGCATCCATCAGGACGATCAGCAAACCTGAAGCCTGGACTACCAGCGCAAAGATGCCATTGCTCGTCCCTTCAGGAGCTGGAAAGGTGATCTCCGCACCGTACTGATAGGCAACCGGCGTGAAGCCGGTCACGCAGAATCCCAGCACAAAGAATATGATGACCTCGAAGATGAAGCCATTTCCAAGCGCGAGCCCGATCGTTGCAAGAACGGCAACGAACAGGCCGACGATCATGATAGGTTTGCGGCGACGAATTCCATCGGAAAGCGCGGGGATGAGCACGCTGCCGACAATGCCCCCAAGCAACAGCAGGGCCGTCAAAAGTACACCCTGGTCCATGGTCAGCCGCTTCTCCTTGCCCAGGCCGTCGATCAGGGTAAAGACGCCGTTCACAATGCCGCTGCCCAGGAACAGGGAAAGAGAAAGCAGATAGACGTTGCGATTTTTCAGGATTTTCTTCAGGCCGTCGAACACGAGCGCCCGAACCTCTTCTCCGGGAGGACTTGCGGGGGTGGGAGGCTTTGTCCGGGCAAAGAAGAGAAATATGACCGTGCTGACCGCGGCGGCAATTGCATATGCCAACTGCATGCCGGGGAAACCAAGGTGTGTGACCATCCCAGGGCCAAGGGTTTCTCCGAGGCCGATGCCGAGAAACAACGACAGGAAGATCACCCCGGTAATAGTTGCGCGCTGCTTCTGCGGAAACCACTCCGCGGCCAGCTTCGTGAAAGCGTTCAAGAGGAATGGCTGCCCGATTGAGATGCCGATGGTCCCGATAAGGGCGGCAGAATAGTTCAGCGGGAAGAATGCCCGCAGGAGGCCGAACACAGCCATGAGTGTCGCGCCGAAGCCAACGGCCTTCTTGAAGCCGAATGTGTCGATCGCCCAGGCAGCCGGAAAGGCGATAGGGATATAGATCAGCATGAACAGGTTCGCAAGGAGATCGATATCGGCCCTCTGCACGCCATATGCCGCGGCGGCAATTGAAGCGACAGGCGCGTAGCAGATCCACAGGACCTGCACCATCACGTTGATCAGCATGAAGACCGCAAGCACAACCCATCGGTACGGGTAGAGCTTTACAGTGTATTCCCTCATGGAACCTCCTCCTGCACTCCGCTGTTGATTCACCTCACGCCGTAGAAACGCGCAAGAATACCCAGAAACAATCTGTCCGGGAGAATGCGGCGAACGGGCACCGCGACCCGTTCGATGAATGGTCCGGTTGTGTACCGAAAACGCGGCCGCCTGGACCGCACGATTTTTTCAACGAGCCCCGCGATGCGATCCGCTTCCCAGCCGTGCAGCTCGCTGCTCGCCTGGGAACGCATCGCTGCATCCAGATTCAGCCGGTACGGAGTACCCTTCAGGGTTCCTTTTGTTTCCTTCCTGTGCGCGGTGATCTCCGTATGAACGTCGCCAGGGTCGATCACGACAACTCGCACTCCAAATCCACTCACTTCCATCTGGAGAGACTCCGAATAGCCTTCCACACCGAACTTGCTTGCACTGTACGCTGACTGGAATGGCACTCCCATCAATCCCGCGAGGGAACCAATGTTGATGAGAAGCCCGCTCTTTCGTGCTCGCATCCCGGGAAGCACGGCGCGGCAGGTTCGCATCGTGCCCAGCAGATTCGTCTCGATCTGATCCCGGATCTCGTCAACCAGCATCTCCTCGGCGGAACCGCCCACCGTCACGCCCGCACAGTTGATCAAGACATCAATGCGGCCCGCCTCCTTCAATACCCAGGAGACGCTTTCGTTGACAGAGCGATCATCACGCACGTCCATGAAGAGCTGGACAGAGGGCCCGCCCGCGCTGCCCTGCTTCATGTCCTGAAACCGAGGGGCGCTCCGCGATGCACCAAAGACACGGAAGCCGTGTGCCGCAAGTCTCAGGGAACAGGCCTTGCCGATGCCCGAGGAAGCCCCAGTCACCAGGACCACTCGCGATTCAGTCAATTGCTTCCCCCCGGAATGATTGTTATCAGGCAAACCGCATCGCGGCAACCACCCTGACACAGCGGGCATGAGGGGAGCGTATGCTCGACCAAGCCCCTCAAACGCACAGACGATCGACGCGCCGTTCCTCCGCCTATGTGGTTGATGTCTGTGGTTGACAGACGGAGCGTGGCGGTATAGCGTGGATTACCTTTTATTCCCCCTGATTGCGGACAATTCCATGGTGCGAGAGGCGTCGATGAAAGAAAGCGATTTCTCCCCCGCGACGGCCGACGACCGGCAGCGGTACCTGATCCGTCCCCGCGAAGCCGTGCCGATCACGGTGCTGGTGGAAGGGTCCAACAGCCACCTCGTTCGCGGCTCGAACGTCATGCTCAGTTTTCTCACAATGAAAGCAGGCAGTGTCTTCGAGCTGCACTCCCATCCGGAAGAGCAGATCATGGTCGTGCTCGAAGGGTTCTGCGACGAAATCATCGAGGACAAGATCTACCGGGTCGGGCCGGGCGACGTGCTGCGCCTGCCGCCCAATGTCCGCCACGGGGCGTTCCTCCGGGAGGTCGACTGCAGGACCATCGATGTGTTTTCTCCCTCCCGAACGGACTATGCCGCAAAGTTCAGCAACCAGAATCCCGGCGTCACAATGCGCTTCCCATGAGCTCCACCGGATCCATGAAGGCCTTGCGGATCCATGGCCCGCTCGACATGCGTATCGAGGAAGTCCCGATCCCCCGCGTGGGCCCGGATGAGGTGCTCGTGCGAACGGCAGCCGTGGGGATCTGCGCTACGGACCTGGAGCTCTTCGACGGCCGAATGCCGTACATCCGCCAGGGCCTGACCCGGCTCCCCCTCACCCCCGGGCACGAATGGTCAGGCATCGTGGAACGCGCCGGCGCCGAGGTGGGGAGTGTCAGGGCTGGGGACGCAGTGGTAGGCGACATCAGCCTGGGGTGCGGGCAGTGCCGGAGCTGCCTGCGCGGTGCCTACCACCTCTGCGAGCGCCGCACGGAGTTGGGAGTTATCGGGGAGGATGGGGCGTTCGCGCAATTCGTTCGGACCCGTGCGCGGCATGTCTATCCCGTCCCCTCCGGACTTTCTCTGGAAGAGGCAGCCTTCGCCGAGCCCGCGGCGACCTGCCTCAACGGCCTGCGGCGCACGGGTGTGCAGCCGGGAGACAGGGCGGCAGTGCTCGGGGATGGCGTCATTGGGTTCCTTACCGCCCAGCTCTGTCGATGCATGGGCGCCTCCGACGTCGTGCTGATCGCTCCCACGCAGGATCACAAGCCGGTGGCCGATGCGCTGGGCATCACGCTGGTGGACTCCACGAAGGTGGACATCCTGTCGGAAGTACCGCGGATTCTGCGCGGCCGACCGGAGGTGGTCTCCGAGTGCACCGGCAGTCCCGAGGCGCTCAACGACGCAATCCATCTGACGGCACCGGGGGGCCGTCTGAACGCCCTGAGCATCACCGGCTCGCCGGTCGTGGCTGCCGACATCGACTACCTTGTCACGCGGGACATCACGCTGGTGGGCTCGCTTGCGAGTCCCAATGCGTTTGCCCCTGCGCTCAGGCTGCTCGCATCGGGAGCAATCAAGGTGCGACCCCTCATCTCGAGAACCTTCCCCTTCTCCGAGGCGGTGGAGGCGTTCACCTTCGTTCGGCTGCGACGAGAGCCTCGGATCAAGGTCCTGGTGGTTATGCAGAAGGAGGATCACGCAAGATGAAGCCGGTCACCTGGGGAGTCCTTTCGGTCTCGAGCCATTTCGTGGGCAGGATCAACACGGGCGTAAGAAAGTCCCCGCTGAACCTCATCCAGGCTATCGCCTCGCGCAGCGCGGACACGTCGAGAGCGGCGGCAGCCCGGCTGGGAATTCCACGGGCCTACGGGTCATACGCCGAGCTCCTTGCGGACAAGGATATCGAGGCCGTCTATATCCCGCTGCCCAACAGTCTGCACGCGGAGTGGGTGAAGAAGGCCGCGGATGCCGGCAAGCACGTACTGTGCGAGAAGCCCTTCGCGATGAGCGCGGAAGAAGCCCAGCAGACTTTCGACTACGCCCGGCGCAAGGGAGTTCTCGTCATGGAATCCCTCATGTACCGTTTCCATCCCCAGTGGATCCGTGCCGGCGAGATCGTGCGGGGCGGTGACCTGGGCGAGATCCATGCCGTCACCACCTTCTTCTCCTACATGCTCCCCGATCCGGGGAATGTCAGAAATATCCTGGAGATTGGCGGCGGGGCGATCCGGGACGTGGGAAGCTACGCCGTGTCCGCCGCGCGGTTCCTCCTGGGGGCCGAGCCGACCCGGGTCCTGAGCCTCATGTACAGGGATCCAATACTCAAGACCGACACGCTTTCCACCGGGATTCTGGATTTCGGCAAGGCGCGATCAGTTTTCACCGTGGGAACGCAGACCCAGGCATGGCAGCGTGTCGACGCCGTGGGCTCGGCGGGCAGCCTGGCCATTCACATCCCGTTCAACGCGTACTCGGACGCGCCCGCGGAGCTGACGGTGACGGGCTGGAACGGCACGCGCACCGTGCAGGTGCCGGCGTCGGACCAGTTCGTCGAGGTGTTCGACGCGTTCTCCCGCGCCGTGCGGGCCGGCGGCCCGGTTCCCCAGCCGCCGGAAGACACGGTGAACAACCAGAAGGTGCTGGACGCTCTGTTCCGCTCAGAGAAGTCAGGAAGCTGGGAACCGGTTCGGTAGGAGCCTCAAGAGCGGGAAGCGGCCTCCCCTTACTCGATCTTCTTCCCGATGAGAACCTTGATGCTGCCCTCGTCCCCGACCTTGCCCCACGCGCCGCTGTTGGCCTTCATCTCCGGCCGGTTCGTCACTTCCACCCATTTTTCGTAGGTGTCGACCAGGATGCTTTCCACGATGTCGACATCCGGCTTTCCCTTGTCGCTGCCGGTGATCTCGAACACCTCGAAGCCGTGGACACCCTCCTGGCGCTTGACGAGGGGCTGGTCGGTCTCCTTCGAGAACTTCCAGTAGTCCTGCATCCGCGCCCCAGCCTTCAGACGATACATGATGAACACCCTCTGCATCGCACCCTCCTTGCCGCGAAGCGCTGCCCAGCCTATCTCCGCTTGTCCTTGCGGGATTCGTTGATGGTGTCGAAGACGACCGCCAGGATCAGCATCAGCCCCGTCACCAGGTTCTGCCAGTAGACATCGACGCCCAGAAGGTTGAGCGAGTTGGCGAGGATGCCCATGAACAGCGCGCCCAGCAGCGCGCCGAGCACCGTTCCCTCCCCTCCATTGAAGCTCGCCCCGCCGATGATCGCCGCGGTGAGCACGCGGAGCTCGATGCCGGAGCCCACGGTGAGGGAGGAGGAGCCGAATCGGGCGGTAATCATGAGCCCCGAGATTCCGGAGATCACGGCGATCAGGCAGTAGTTGAAGATCTTTATGAAGTCAACCTTGATTCCGGACAGGCGCGCGGCCTGCTCCTTGCCGCCGATGTAGTAGTTCTGGCGGAAGAAGCGCGTGTTTCTCAGCAGCAGATCTCCGACCACCGCCAGGATCACGACGACGAAAATCGGATACTGGATCCCCAGGAACCTTCCCTGCCCGACAACCGTGAAAGAATCCGGGAGATTCAGCACGGCCCGTCCGCGGGCGATGACCAGGAGGAGCCCGCGGATCGTGATCAGCATTCCGAGGGTGATGATGAAAGGATTCATCTTCATCTTTGCGATGAGGAGCCCGTTCGCCAATCCCACCCCGAGAGCTGCCACGAGTGAGAGCGGGATCGCGACAACAGTCGGAACGCCCCCGACCAGGGCCAGGCCGCAAACGACGCCCGTGAAGGCAAGGGTGGATCCGACCGACAGGTCGAGCCCTCCGGAGACCAGGAGGATGGACATGCCGACCACGATTGGCCCTTCCACGGAAAGTCCGAGAAGGATCGCCTCCAGGTTCGGCCAGGTGAGGAACACGGGGGATGCGGCCGTCATGATCGCGCCGCCCACGACGAGCACGAGAATGAGAATGGTTTCGCGGAAAGCGAAAATGGCGCGGATGCGCTCGCGCAGCGCGCTCCCCCTGACTTCCAGCGTGTCACCCATGGCTTCTGTGCTCCTCCGTCAGGCCTGACTGCAGCCCCGTTGCGTAGGAAAGGATCAACTCTTCGGAGAAATCGGCGCGCTCCACCGCGCCGACGATCTTCCCGTGGTGCATCACCAGGATCCGGTCGCACAGGCGGATGAGCTCCGGCAGATCGGAGGAGATCAGGACCACCGCGACCCCTCGCGCGGCCAGCTCTTCGATCTTGACGTAGATTTCCTCGCGTGAGGCAACATCGACCCCGCGGGTCGGCTCGTCGAGGAAGATGACCTTGGGATCGGTGCCCACCCAGGTCGCCACGAGGCATTTCTGCTGGTTTCCGCCGGACAGCTTTCCGACCTTCTTGAGGGCAGTCGGCGTCACGATGGAGAACTCCTGGACCTTCTGGGAGGCGAAAGAGTTGATCGGCTTGTTCAGCATGAAACCAAGGAGGCCGGAAAAACGGCGAAGAGTCGGCGCAATGAGGTTGTCCCGAATCGACTTGTCGAGATACAGGCCCAGCTCCTTGCGGTCCTCCGTAAGATACGCGATGCCTGCCCGGATTGCTTCGGGGGGATTGGATACGGTCACGGGCCTGCCGTCGACGAATACCTTTCCACCGTCCCGGGGATCCATCCCGAAAACCGCACGGGCCAGCTCCGTGCGCCCCGAGCCGACAAGACCCGAGAGCCCGAGGATCTCGCCCTTTCGCGCGGCAAAGCCGACGCCGGAAAACACGCCCCGACGGGAGAAATCCTCGACTCTCAGGCACTCTTCACCCGCGCTGACGGGGGGCCGTGTGGTCGTGGTGGAGATGTCCCTGCCGACCATCATCGCCACCAGGTCTCTCTCGGTGCACTGGGAGATTTCCCGCGAGCCGACATAGTGCCCGTCCCGCATCACGATGACGCGGGTGCTGATCTTGAACACCTCGGACAGCTTGTGGGTGATGTAGATGAACGACATGCCCTGGGCGCGGAGGGTCCGGATGTTGTCCATCAGGTAGGCGGTCTCTGTTTCGCTGAGGGATGATGTCGGCTCGTCCAGGATCAGGACCTTCGGAGTCGTCGAGATGGCCTTGAGGAACTCCAGGATCTGCTGTTCACCCTTGACGAGACGCTTGATAAGACCCCGGGGGTCAAGGGACGAATGAAAGCGCTGGAGGAACTCCGCCGTTTCCCGGTACAACTGCCTCCACCGGATAAAGTTCAGGAGGCCGGTGGGCTGTCGATTCGCAAAAATGTTCTCTGCAATGGAAAGGCTTCCTACCATGGACAGCTCCTGGAACATCATCCTGATTCCTGCCTGGATCGCTTCCTGGGGGGAACCGAATGAGACCTCCTTTCCCTCCAGCACGATCCTCCCGCTGTCAGGACGAAGCGCCCCGCCGAGAACCTGGCTCAGCGTACTCTTGCCCGCGCCGTTTTCCCCGATCAGGGCAAGGATCTCGCCTGCGCCCAGGGAAAAGCTCACGTCGGCAACCGCCACCACTCCGGGGAAGCTCTTTCGAAGGTGGTCGACGACCAGAAGCTCTTCCATGGGTTCCGCGCTCCTCATTCACAGGGAGAGGGTATGTCGTGTCGTCGGATTCTACGATGGAAGAGGAGGGCCTTTGAAGGCCCTCCCCGTTCGTTCGCTACTTGTACAGCTTGTTCGCGTCCAGGAAGTACTGGACGTTGGACTTGTCGACCCAGCTGATGGAAGTGAAGATGTTCGCCGGGGCGGCATCGACTCCCGCCTTGGCATTGTTCGACGTCAAAAGCGGATCGAAATGCTTCTTGCTGAACAGTACCAGGAGGCCCCAGACCATCTCCGCGCAGTCATCCTGCGCGATGGTTCCGAACAGGACTCCGGACCTGACTTTCTCCAGAACATCCGAGTTGCGGTCCATGGAGACGACCTTGACCTTGCCGGCCTTTCCTGCCTCGCTGACCGCGGTAGCGGCGGCTATGCCACCCGTCGAATCCGTGCATGCGAATGCGGAGAGGTTCGGGAAGCGCTGCAGGATTGCCTTTGCAACGTTGATCGCGGTAACCGTATCAGCCTTCGTGTCTCCGGTCTGCACGACCTTGATGCCGGGGTAGGTGCCGAAACCCTCCCGGAAGCCCTGCTCGCGCTGGTCGAACATGCCGACCCCGCTGATCGTGAGAATAGCCACATCGCCCTTGCCGCCGAGGACTTCCCCGATCTTCTGGCCCCCGAAATATCCCAGGTCGTGCTGGTTGGTTCCGACAAACGTGGAGCGCTTGGAGTCCGGTACGTCGCCGCTGATGGTGGCCACCGGGATGCCGGCTGCCACGGCCTTGTCGATGCTCGGCTTGAGGCTCTCATCAACCCCGAAGCACACGATCCCGGCCGGCTTGCGCGCGATTGCCTGGTCAAAAGCTGCGATCTCCCCCGGCACATCGTACTCCGCGGGCCCGATGTAGGACGTCTTCACGCCAAGCTGATCGCCCATCCACTTCCAGGCGAACTTGTGTGCACTGAAGTACTCCAGGTTCCCCATGCAGGTGACTGCGATGTACTCCTCGTTCGGAGATCCTTTCAGTGCCTGCGCATCCGCTTTGACGGCATTGCCAAATGTCATCAAGGCGCCAAGCGCAACCACTACTGCAAGTACCAATAGGATCCTGCGACTCATGTTGGGCCTCCCCCTTTGAGAGATTTGCGGAGTATCCTCCGCTTAAGGGAACTACATTCCCTTTTTGAGATCTTTTGCCTCCGAGCGATTTTTTGACTTGAAACTCATCTTACACCGCCAATTCGCCAGCAGTCAACAAAAAACGATAAAAGAAGCTATCTCCTGGGACGCACGAGATCCGGCGGCGTCTTCCCCAGAAGCACCGCCTTCGCGTTCTCCGCTGCGACACGCCGGCATTCCTCGAGGGAGCCCTCCGACACGTAGGCCACATGCGGGGTGATGATGCAATTCTCGAGGGAAAACAGGGGATTGTCGTCGGGATTCCAGGAACCCAGCTTCGCGGGCTCCTCCTCTGTGTCATCCAGCCCGGCCGACGCGATCCAGCCCTCCGACAGCGCCTGGTACAGCGCCCGGTTGTCGACGATCTTGCCTCGCGCGCAGTTGACGAGGACCGCCGTCCTCTTCATCCTGCGCAAGGCGGCCTCGTCGACAAGGTGCTCCGTCTCAGGCGTGTGAGGGCACATCACGTCAACCACGTCGGATCGGGCCAGGAGGTCTTCCAGCGGCACTTTTTCGGCGCCAAAGGTAGCCATGAACCCCTGCGATATATATGGATCATATGCGACAATGCGGAAATGAAACGCCCGCACCTTGCGGGCGATGTTCTGCGCGATCCGCCCGAAACCGATCAGTCCCCACGTGGAGTCCCGCAGCCGATGCAGCGGCCCTTTCGATTCGCTCCAGTGCCACTTCCCGGCCCGTGTGGCCGCCGCATACCACGGGATCCGACGCACCAGCATGAGCGCCAGAGCGATCGAGTGGTCCGCAACCTCGTCCAGCGCGTAGTCCGGCACGTTGGTGACGACCATGCCATGTTCGTAGGCGGCCTCCACGTCGACGATGTCCACCCCGGTGCCGTAACG
>Ga0182017_10003319_pt1 | contig 12034 bp, 8 predicted proteins | sample 712E3DmetaG_FD_120492 | JGI IMG/M metagenome (GOLD analysis project Ga0182017, IMG submission 120492) | Permafrost microbial communities from Stordalen Mire, Sweden - 712E3D metaG | ecosystem: Environmental > Terrestrial > Soil > Wetlands > Permafrost | place: Sweden: Stordalen | collected... | reverse complement strand
GCAGACTCAGCCCCGAGACGCTCTGGGCGGCGCTCGACGGGGACGCTGCACGGTTTCGAAGGAGCGTCGTATGAAGAAGGTATCAAGTACGCTGGCCATCGTTCCGCTGCTGGCCGCTGTGTTGCCGGCTCAACGGCCCTGGCAACGAATCACGGTGCCGTCAATCCGCGAGGCGGCCGCCAATTTCAAGGCGCCGCCGCGCGAGTACGGCGCCATCCAGCCGTTTGCCAGTTGGAACGGCCCGGACGCGAGCGAGAGGATGGCGAGGATCGTCCAGGATCTCGACCGGCTCGCAGCCAATGGCGTTTTCGTGGTGAACGTGTCGCCGGGGCGCGGCGAGCCGAAGTACCTTTCGCCGGAGCACATGAACCAGGTGAAGTTCGTGGTCCAGGAAGCGGCGAAGCGGGGGATGAAGTTGTGGTTCCAGGACGAATGCGACTACCCCAGCGGGTTTGCCGGCGGCAGGATCAGCGCGGAATACCCCCAACTGACCATGCAGGGGCTCGACGCGGACATACGGATCGCGGTGATGCCGGGCCAGACGCTGAAGATGCCCACGCCGCCGGACACTCTGGCGGCGCTGGCCGTCTATCCGTCGACCGGCGCAATCGAGAGTGTGACGATCGACCCGAGCGGAATCCAGTGGACGGCCCCATCGCCGCCGCCCGGCGCATCCTGGCCGAAACCGTGGGAGCTGATCCTGATCCGGCATATGTTCCGCAGCTCTCCTACCCGCGCTTCGAACCGGGCCGACGGCACCAGGGCCAAGGATAGCCTCTATTCGCTGATCGACTACCTGGATCCGGATGCCACCCGCGCCTTCCTCAAGATCACGCACGAGACCTACAAGCAGGCGGTCGGGGACGAGTTCGGCAAAACCGTTCTGGGCTTCTTCGGCGACGAGCCCGATTACACTGCCTTGATGCCGTGGACGCCCAAGCTGCTGGACGAGTTCCGGCGGCAGAAGGGCTACGACCTCCAGCCCTATCTGCCGCTTTTGTTCGCGCCGAAGATGACCGCCGAAGCCTGGCGCGTGAAGGCGGATTACTGGGACGTCTGGAGCGGGCTCTTCCGCGAAACCTTTTTCGGCGTGCAGGCCGATTGGTGCGCGAGGAACAACGTGGAGTACCTGGTCCACCTGAACCACGAAGAGACGGGGCTGCGGCTCGACTGGCCCGAGGACCTGATCCGGAACGAGGGCGACTTCTTTAGAGCGATGCGGCACGTGCAGGTGCCTGGCATCGACAACCTGAGCCAGCTTGTGCCCGGCGCGGTCCACCAGCCGGACGGGACATGGAACGAGAACAACAACTTCCCCAAGCTCGCCTCTTCGGCGGCGCACCTGTTCGGCAGGCCCAAGGTCTGGACCGAGGCGGCCGGCGGACCGGGCATCGACGGCAAGTTCCAGTTGGATTTTCAACTGGTGCGCGGCGTCAATGCCATGCAGATCCGCGTTCCCGTGATGGCGAGGGGCGGCCCCGGCGGTGCGGCAACTCCGGCCCAGGCGCCGCCGCAGGCGTCCATGCTGGCGTGGTACACCAACCGCGCCGGGTATCTGATGGCCATCGGCCGTCCGGCGGCGCAGGTCGGTCTCTACCATCCCTCGAGCAGTATGTGGATGGGCGACGAAGAGGCCGACCGCAGCACAACCAAGCTGGGCTGGCAGTTGCTCGAACACCAGGTGGATTGGGATTACTTCGACGAGCAGTCGCTGAGCTCGGTGGCGGCCATCCAGGGCGGCGGCTTCAAGAATCTCAGCGGCCAGGTGTACCGGGTGATCGTGGTTCCGTCCTCGACGATGATCTCGCGGACCGGGTTGGATCGCCTCAAGGCCTTCACCAAAGCGGGCGGCCGGGTGATCTTCGTGGGCCGGACTCCAAAGCTGGTCGTGGACCAGGCGTTCTTGAATGCCAAAGAGGCGCCCGATTTGAGCTTCGCCGCGCTGATCGAGCCCTCGGGCGGCATTACGCCGCGCGTGCTCGCGGCCCTGCCGAAACCGGACGTGGCGCTCGATAGCGCTTGCCCGCGGCTGACCTACACGCACCGAAGCTGGCATGACGCCGAGATGTACTTCTTCTTCAATGAGAGCAACCAGGCGCAGTCGCGCACGGCCACGGTCGCCGGCCGCGGCCAGGCGCAAGCCTGGGACCTGGCTACGGGCGAAATTCATCCCCTCTCCGGCGCGGCGGCCGGGAGCGATTCCGTGCGCTTTCCGCTGGTGCTCGCTCCCTATGAAGCGAAAGTCGTCGTGGTGGGCCCCCTTCCCGACGGGGTGGCCGCTCCGGAACCGTCTCTCGCGTCCGGCGATACTCTCGCGGAGCTGGGCGGAGACTGGAGCTTGGATCTGAATGGCAAGCAGTTGACCACCCCTCTGAAATCGTGGGAGGATCTGGGCACCGAATCCTATGCCGGTCCGGCCACGTATCGCAAACGGTTCACCGCATCGGCCGCGCCGGCTGGCAAGCGGCTGTTCCTGGAAATCGCCGATGTGCGCGACTACGCGCGCGTGAAGCTGAACGGGAAAGAGTTGGAGGCCCGGGCCTGGCAGCCCTATCGTTGGGAGGTGACCGACGCCGTGAAACCGGGCGCGAACGACCTCGAAGTGGAAGTGCGCGCGAGCCCGGGCGGCCGCGGGGGCGTTGGCGGCCGGCCGCCGATAGCCGCATCGCCGCCGGCTTCGGGCTTGCTAGGCCCGGTCCGCCTGTTGGCGCGCTGAGGGCTCGTCAGGAAATAACAGATCCAATACTTGGCCGCCGATCAACACAGATGAACGCCGATAAGAAAACGAGAACAAGATTCGTTTATCCGCGTTAATCGGCGTTCATCAGCGGCAGGAAATGCCTTTGCCGGCTTTTCTGGGCGCCTTCTTGCACTCGGCAAGATGTTTTCCTACGTCCTTGCTCTCTCCGAAGATTGGAGCGGTTGTTTACTGACAGGCCCTAAGACCCGCAGCATGGCGTCCGGTCCGTTGGCCTCGATCCCGTTCCGGTCAGGCTTGCGGCTGGCTGGCGGTCCGCTTGACCCACTTGTAGGCTTTGGTCGAGTTCCGCCAGAAGTACTTCTCGGCCGCACCCTGTCCCTTGCCCGCGAAGTACTCCTGGACGATCCTGAATCCAACCGGAACGGGCAACCATTGATCGCCGTTCGGCCAGTCGCTCCCGTACAGCACCCGGTCGATTCCGAAGACATCCAGAATCTCGTCCAGGCGGGGACGGTAATAGTCGAGGTCAACGGGGATCTTGTCGTCCACCCGGCGCAGCACCTCGGACACTTTTACGTAAACCTGCGGCCGGTCCCGGAAGGCTTTCATGCTCGCGTCATAGGACGCCTGCGCCACAGATTCGGCGGGTCGTAACATCTGCGGCAGATGATCGACGACCACGCGCAAATCCGGGACGCGGTCGCTCACGCGAACGACATCGGCCAGCAACTCCACGCTCGGATTCGCCGTGTCCAAAACCAGGTCCGCGTCGGCCAGGGCCTTCAAATCGGCGATGAACTCCGGCCGGTCAAGTTCCTTGCCTGCCTGTCTCCCCAGCCCATACCGAATGCCCCGGAACAGCGGGTTCTTATGGAATCTTTCGAGATTCGGCCTGAATTCGGGTGAGCCTGGAACCAGGCGCCCCACGGTTCCCACCATGATGGTGTCGGCCTGCGCGATGTCCAGCACCCACTGGTTGTCCTCCAGCCATGAGCTGCACTCGACTTCAATCGCGCCCACGATGCCCAGCGGTTCGGCGATCTGGCGGTATCGCGAGGGCAGGGAAGTCCGGTACAGGATCGGGTTGTCCTTCCTGGGCCATGGCACGCCTTGAGGACGCGACGGATCGTACAGGTGAATGTGGGTATCGATGACGGGGATGGATGAGGCGGCGGACGCGCCCGCATCCGCGAGGGTCAAGCCGGCGGCAACGCCGAGAAAGGTTCTCCGGTTCATGGCGTCATTATACCTGCCTGGGTCGCCGGGCCGGTTGTGCCGTTGGCGCGGTGCCGCGGGCGCGGCGGCGGCGGGTTAGGGCTCGTCAGTAAACAACCGCTCCAATTTTCGGAGAGCGCAAGGGGGCACGAAAACATCTTGCCGAGTGCAAGAAGGCGCCTAGAAAAGTCGGCAAAGGCACTTCCTGCCGCCGATGAACGCGGATAAACGCGGATAAACGAATCTTGTTCTCGTTTTCTTATCGGCGTTTATCCGAGTTCATCGGCGGCCAGTAATAACTGTATTGAATCTGTTATTTCCTGACAGGCCCTTAATGCGTCTCCCTCAGCCGCGGGCTACGAAGCGGAAGAAGAGCGCTTGTTTGGACACGGGTTGGGCGCGCTCGGCGAGCGAGGCCATCTGCCGCTCGGCCAGCGGGGTAAAGTCTCGGGCCAGGGCCACGTTCTCTTCGAGCTGCTGGATGGAGTCGCAACCGATGATGACGGTCGAGACCGGCAGCGACAGGGAGTAGTACATCGCTTCGCGCATGGTCAGCGTTCCCGGCGTTCGGGCGATGACCGCGCCTTCCCAGGAGTGCTGCTGGCTTTCGAGCGGCGGCGGCGTCCAGGTCTGGAGAAGCCGCCCGCGGGCGGGCACCTTCATGCCGACGATCCCCATTCGCTTCTCGACCGCCAGCGGCAGCAGCGTGTCCATGAAGCTGAAGTGATGCCTGTCGGCGGCGTTGACGGCCATCAGGATGGTGTCGAACGGATGGCGCCGGATGGCTTCGGCCAGCGGCTCCGGGCGGAAGTGGCCGGTGACGCCAAAATAGCGCACCATCTTCTGTTCGCGGGCCTGGAGGAGCGCCTCCATGGCGCCGCCTTTTCCGAAAATGGCGTCGACATCCTGGGGCTCGCCGATGTCATGGAGCTGCCACAGGTCGAGATGGCTGGTGTGGAGCAGCTCGAGCGATTTCTCGAGCATGCGGAGGGAACCGTCGCGGGTGCGCTCCTTGGTCTTGCTGGCGAGGAACGCTTCGGCGCGGCGCCGCTTCATGACCTGGCCGATATAGCGTTCGCTCCAGCGCTCCGGACCGCCGTAGATCGACGAAGTATCGATGTAATTGACGCCCAGATCGAGAGCGCGTTCCACGATCGGGACGGCGACGTCCTCGTTGTTTCCGCGCTCGAGAGCGGCTTGGCCGCCCAGGCTGAAGATGCCGGTCCTGTAACCAGTCCGGCCGAGGTTGCGAGTCGGCATGGCGCGGGCGGTCACGGGGTTGTCCGGATCGGTGGCAGCGCCGGCTCGAGCGGGTTGCGAAAGCGCTCCGGCGGCGGCAAGCCCGCCGAGTTTCAGAAAGTCGCGTCTGTGATGGCCCATGTTGCGGGTAGCCCCCTGCCCCATGGGTTCAGTATACAACTGGGGGCCCGGGAGGACTCGCGCGCGGAAGGGGACGGGTCAGGGCTGGCACGCCGGGCCGGCGCCGTGCGGGCCAATCCCGCGGGCCGCCATCCGCCACCTCAGGTATCCGATCAGCGTCTTTCCATCGACGATGCGGCCCGACTGAATCATGCGGTCGAGCTCGGCCGGCGTGAACCAGCGGCACTCGATGCGCTCGTCTTCCATGGGGGTCGCCTGGCCCGCGGTGAGGCCGGTGGCGACGTAGATGGTCATCTTCTCCGAAACGAACCCGGGGCTGGCATAGAAGGCGACCAGCTTGCGCCAGCTCCGCGCACGGTAGCCGGTCTCTTCGGCCAGCTCGCGGCGGGCTGCGGCCAGGACCGTCTCCCCCGCATCGACGCGCCCGGCGGGCAACTCCCAGAGCGACGCTCCAGCCGCCAGGCGGAACTGCCGGACCAGCAACACACGGCCTTTCTCGTCCACCGGCATCATCACCGCCGAACTGCCGTGGCGCACGATGGCGCGCTTGATGCGAAGGCCGCCCGGCTCGACGGCCTCCTCCTCGTTGACGGTAAAGATGGAGCACTTATATCGCAGCCGGGACGAGAGCAGCTTCATCAGTCCGCCTTCACGACGACGACTTTGCCGAACGTCTCAAGTTGTTTGGAGATCTTCGAAGCATCGCCCACGGCGACCACCGAGGCTGTCTCGGGCCCGATGTACTTTGCGGCCACGGCGCGAATTCCGGCCGCATCGACGGCGCGGACGCGCGCGGTGTACTTCTCGAGATAGTCGAGCGGCAGCCCCAGCAGCTTCACCGCGGCGAGCTGGCTTGCCAGACCGTCCTGCGTCTCCAGGCGGATGACGAAGACGCCGCTGAGGTAGTTCTTGGCCGTCGAAAGTTCGTCGGGCGAGACATCCTTGGTCGAGATCTCGCGCATCTCGGCCAGCAGGGCCTGGATGGCGGGCTCGATCACTTCGTTGCGCACCTGCGTGACCACGGAAAACGTACCGGAATCCCGGAGCGGCACGGCCGCGCTGTGCACGTCGTAGGCGTAGCCCATTTTCTCGCGGATGTTGGCAAAAATGCGCGAGCTGGCGCCGCCGCCGAGGATCGTGTTCGCAACCAGCAGCGGGAAGTAGTCCGGGTCGTTGCGGGTCACTGCGAGCCGGCCGATGCGAAGATCGGCCTGTACCGAACCGGGGCGGTCAACCAGCGTGATCGTCCTTGAAGGGGCGGGGAACTGCGCCGCGGGAGCCGCGGGGGCCGCTTTGCCCTCCCAGGCGCCGAACCGCGCCTGGATCAGCTCCATCGCTTGTTTCCGCTCCGGAAGCGCGCCGAGCAAAACCAGGACGGCGTTGGCGGGAACCAGGGAGCGGTCGCGGAAGCCGGCCAGCGCCGCGCGGTCCAGGCGGCCGATCGATTCCGGCGTGGGGTCCTGCCGCGAGTAAGGGTGCGGGCTGAAGATGACTTCGGAGAACTTCTCATCCGCGAGGAATCCGGCGTCGGCGCGCTGGGCGAGCAGCTCCTGTTTGCGGTTCTGCTTCCGGAGGGCCACTTCGTCTTCGGGGAAACTGGCGGCGAGCGTTACGTCGGCCATGAGGTCGAGCAACTGCGGCAGCTTCTCGGAGAGGGCGCTCCCGGCCAGCACCAGCGAATCGGCGGAGGAGTCCGCGTGCAGCGCGCCGCCGATCGAGGCAGCCTCTTCGGCGATTTCGCGCGCGCTGCGGCGGGCGGTGCCTTCGGTGAGCAGCGCAGCCGTGGTCTCCGACAGGCCGCGCAACTCGGCCGGGTCGTACTTGGCTCCGGCCTGAAAGCCGAGGCGGGCCGTCACCATGGGGAAGCGCTTGTCCTCGACCATCAGAACCGTCAGGCCGTTCGGGAGCCGGGTTTCGAACACGACTGGAAGCTTGAAGACCGGCAAATCGGGAGTCTGAGGGGGTTTGGTTTTATCCATCGTCTGACCTTGAGCCTGTGCGAAAAGCAGGAGCGCTCCGGTTACCATCGAGAAGCCGCGCATGTTAGTTCTCCCCGCCTTCGGGGGCCGCGCCGGCCGGCACCACGTCGAGCACCGTCCGCTTCGCCGGGTCGATGTACTTCTTCGCGGCCGCCTGGATCTGGGCGGGCGTCACGGCCAGAAAATCGTCCATCTCGGTATTGATGTAGTCCGGGTTTCCGTCGAGCAGCTCGAACTTGCCGAGGAACCTCGCGCGGCTGTGCGAGCTTTGTAGCTGCCGGATTCGCGAAGAGCGGAAATAGGTGCGGGCGCGGTCGAGCTCCTTCTGGTCCACTCCGTCGCGGGCGATCTTCCCGATCTCTTCTTCCACCTGCGCCACGATCTGCTCGCCCTTGAAGGCGGGATTGTAGAGCAACATCATGGCGTACTGGCCGGGGGCCACGTAATCGGTCGCGTCGGCAAACGGCCAGCCCAGATTGGCTTCGTACTGTATGACCGATTTCCTGCCCTTGACCAGGTTCTGCTGGAAGCGCGAGCTGTCGCCGCCGGTGAGGAGCATATCGAGCATCACCATCGCGTTGTAGTCGGGCGTGCGCCGGCCCGGCCCGGGATAGCCGATGATGACCGCCGGCACGCGGGCCAGCTTGTCTTTGTAGACTTCGCTGCGCGGCGCGGCCTGCGTGGGTTCGGTCATGTCGGGAATCGCCGAAAGCGGCTGGGCCGGCATGTCTCCGAAATACGTTTCCACCAGCTTCTTCGCCTCCGCAACCTGGATGTCGCCGGCCAGCACCAGCACGGCGTTGTTGGGCACGTAGTGGCTGTGGAAGAAGCGCGCGACATCTTCCACCGTGGAGGCATTGAGGTCCTCGAACGACCCGATCAGCGAGTGCGAGTTCTGCCAGTTGCGGTAGGAGATCTCGGGCCATCGATCGACGATGGCCGTGCTGTAGGGCTGATTGTCGAAGGAGAGGCGCCGCTCCTGCTTGACCGCCTCCTTCTGGTTATCGAGGTTGGCCCGGTTGATGGCCAGCGCGCGCATGCGGTCCGCTTCGAGCCACAGCCCCACGGCCAGCTTGTTTGAGGGCAGGACCTCGAAATAGTCGGTGTAATCCGGGTGCGTGGAGCCGTTGAGCGATCCGCCGTTCGATTCCACCAGGCGGAAGTGCATCCCCTTGGGCGCATTCTCGGAGCCTTGAAACATCATGTGCTCGAACAGGTGCGCGAAGCCCGTGCGGCCCTTTTCCTCGACCCGCGCGCCCACGCCGTACACGATATAGACGGTGACAACGGGCACGGAGCTATCCGGCGAGAGGATCACGCGCATGCCGTTCTTGAGCTTGTATCTTTCGATCGGGATGCGGAGCTCGCCCGCATCCGCCATGGCGGCTGCCAGACAGAACGCAGCCAGACAGACGAAGAGAAGTTTCATAGCGTGAAAAGCACCCTGTGACTCGTGGTTTTGTCCACTACGCGCCGCGAGCCAGCCGTTCCTGGAACTTCTTCAATGGTAACGTATTCATCACGTCGGACGCTTCGAGCCAGCCTCTCCGCGCCATGATGACGCCGTAGCGCATGTTGAGGAGATGCTTGGGGTGATGCGAGTCGGTGGAAATGGCGAAACGGACGCCTTGTGCCTTGGCCTGGCGCAGCAGCGTGTCGTTGAGATCCAGCCGCTCCGGGCTGGCGTTGATTTCCATCCAGACGCCGCGGCGGGCGGCTTCCGCGGCCACGCGTTCGAAGTCGAAGGGGAACGGATCGCGCACCAGCAGCAGACGCCCGGTGGGATGGCCGAGGATGCGCAGGTGCGGGCACTCGAGCGCGCGCAGCAGGCGGTCCGTCATCTCGGCCGCTTCCTGGTTCATGTAGCTGTGGACGCTGCCGATGACCAGATCGAGCTCCGCCAGGGCGTCATTCGCCAGGTCCATCGCGCCGTCGCGGCGGATGTCGCACTCGATTCCGGAGAAGACGCGGATTCCGAGCCCGCTCCGATCCATCTCGCGGACGCGGCGGGCGAAGGCGACGACGCGCGCTTCATCCAGGCCGTTGGCCATGGCCAGCGCCTGGGAATGGTCCGTGATGGCGATGTACTCGTAGCCGAGCTCGCGGGCCGCGGCGGCCATCTCTTCGAGCGAGGCGCGGCCGTCGGTCTCGGTGGTGTGCATGTGCAGGTCGCCGCGGATGTCCGGCTGCTCGACCAGGTGCGGCAGGCGGCCTTCGGCGGCGGCGTCGATCTCCCCCTGGTTCTCGCGCAGCTCCGGAGGAATCCAGGCCAAGCCGAGCTTTTGGTAGACCTCGTCCTCGGTCTCGCCGGCCACTCTGGCTTCGCCGGCCGCCCCGCCCTCGCCGGCCACCTTGGCGTCGCCAGCCGCCGTGGCCGCGCCCTCCAGCCGGAACAGGCCGTACTCGTTGAGCGTGTAGCCCAACTTGAGACAGCGGCTGCGCAGAGCGATGTTATGCTCTTTGCTGCCCGTGAAGTACATCAACGCCGCGCCATAGCTTGCGGTGGGAAGCGCGCGGACATCCACCTGGATCGATTGCAGTCCCACCTTGGCGCTCGCCTTGTTGGGGCCTTTCCCTAGAACTTCGCCGACGCGCGGAAACGCCACGAACCGGTCGAGCGCGGCTTCTGGGGCCGGGCCGGTAACCAGCAGGTCGAGGTCGCCCACCGTCTCCTTCCCGCGGCGCAGGCTGCCGGCGGGCGTCACCTTGTCCACACCCGGCGTCGCGGCCAGCCAGGCCACCAGTTCGCTTGCAACCTCATCGGCGAAACTCAACAGGAAGCGGCCGCTGCTCCGGCGGTATTGGGCGATCGAGCGCAGGACCTTCTCTTCGAGCTTCGCGCCCAGGCGCGGCAGGAGCCGCAGCTTGTGCTCCTGGCAGATGCGTTCCAGGTCGTCGATGGTGCTGACGCGGTAATGCTCCCACAGCAGGGCGATGGTCTTAGGGCCGAGGCCCTGAATCTTGAGCAGCTCGAGCGCGGTGGGCGGGTACTTGGCGATCAGCAGGTCGCGCCGCTCGAACGATCCGCGCGCGGCGATCTCCTGGAGCACGGCGGCGAGGCCCTTCCCGATGCCGGGGATGTCGGTGACCTTGCGCTGCGGGTCTTTCAGGATGTCCTCGATGCGCTCGGGGTGGCTCTCGATGACGGAAGCGCCGTTGCGATAGCTGCGGATGCGGAAGGGGTCCTCGGCGGCGATCTCCATGAGATCAGCGGTCTCGGAAAGCAGTCGCGCGATCTCCCGGTTCTCCATGTTCCGATTCTCGCACTGTGCCCGCCTGCCTCAGGCGGGTCAGCGGGCCCAGCCACCCGCACCCGCGACGGGCCGCCCGCACAGCACCGCCGCAACTCGGAGAGGGAGGTGAAGCCCGTCCCACCCGCACCCGCGCCGGCCCGCCCCCTCTTCATCCCGAACATTTCGCCTCAAATTTGGTGTGCATCTTTCCAAAAGCGTGCTACCGTAGTGTGGCCGTAGGAGTGGCGGAGCGACTCCGCCACTGGAGGGGAAGATGCCAGGCATGTTGAAGGAAGTTCTCGCGCCCGCGCGAACGGAACGATACCGGCGGCAGATCGTGAGCAAGATCCAGGAGGTTCGCCAGGGGCTTTCGGCGAGGCGGGCAGCCGAGTTCGTCCAGCGCCCCGAGGAACCGCTCGACTTCGGCGACTGGTGTCAGAAGAGCCACGACGAATGGCTTTTCGTGAATCAGAACCGGCTCGAGACCGCGCTGTTGCGCGAGGTTGAGGCGGCCGCGCGGCGCCTCGACCGCGGCACTTTCGGCATCTGCGAAGGATGCGGGGAGCCCATCTCGGAGAAGCGGCTCGACGCCGTCCCCTGGGCCAAGTTCTGCATTCCGTGTCACGAGCGGGCGCGGCGGGCGGAGGAAGAGCAGGGCTGAGGGGTTAGGACCCGTCAGGAAATAACAGATTCAATACTTGCCGCCGATGAACGCAGATAAACGCCGATAAGAAAACGAGAACAAGATTCATTTATCCGCGTTATCTGAGTTCATCGGCGGCAGGAACTGCCTTTGCCAACTTTTCTGGGCGCCTTCTTGCACTCGGCAAAATGTTTTCGTACGTCCTTGCGCTCTCCGAAAACTGGGGCGGTTGTTTACTGACGAGCCATTAGCTGCCGGAGACCGTCGATCTGGCGCAATCGCGGATGTCCGAACTCTCCAGCACCTTCTTGGCGGCACCATACCTTGCCACGTGGATCATCGCCAGGCCGACCTCCTCGGTGGTCAGGATATAGCGCGGAAACAGGCGGCGCAGCAACGGAAGCACCGGTCTGGTCAGGGCGTAGGCGACCCGGTACGCGGTGGTTCTCGATCGCTCCCCGTGCAGCGGCTGGATGCCCGCCGGCCGAAACATGTAGGCCGCTTTGAAAGGCAGCCGCAGGATCGCGTTTTCGGTCTTGCCCTTGACTCGCGCCCACATGATGCGCCCTTTCTCCGAGCCATCCGTCCCAGCGCCTGAAACGTAAACGAACGTCATCTCCGGATTCAGCCGCGCGAGCGTCTCCGCGGCCGCGAGGGTGAGGGTGTAAGTCAGGCGTTCGTATTGCGGCTCGGACATGCCGGCCGCCGAGACGCCCAGGCAGAAGAAGCAGGCGTCGAAGCCGCCCAGCTCCGCCTCGATATCGGCATAGTGAAACAGATCCGCATGGACGGTCTGGCGCAGTTTCGGGTGCTGCACCGGGGCAGCGGAGCGTCCAACCGTGCGGACCAGGTCGATCTCCGGATCGAGCAGGCATTCGCGCAG
>Ga0182017_10003317_pt1 | contig 12039 bp, 19 predicted proteins | sample 712E3DmetaG_FD_120492 | JGI IMG/M metagenome (GOLD analysis project Ga0182017, IMG submission 120492) | Permafrost microbial communities from Stordalen Mire, Sweden - 712E3D metaG | ecosystem: Environmental > Terrestrial > Soil > Wetlands > Permafrost | place: Sweden: Stordalen | collected... | reverse complement strand
CCGAATTTGCTTCGATAATTTTTTTCGATGATCTTGTACCCCTTTTTTTTCAGGGCTTTTGTCGCTAGGTCCTCGCCTTCAATGCCTATTTCCCTCTTAGTAGCCATTCGTGCTCTCCCATAACACTCCTCTGGAATCCCGCCAAACAGAACTGGGCATCAGCAATACTCCTTCACGCCACGGAATGTTCTTCTGTGGATGGGAGAAACACCGTATTGCACGATTGACAGCTTGTGGTTCTTTGTGGGATAGCCTTTATGCTTTTTGAAATTATACTGAGGATAGATGAGATGATAGGTCTCCATGATCCGATCCCGTACAACCTTCGCGATGATCGAAGCGGAGGCGATATAGAAGCACTTCCTGTCCCCTTTCACGACAGTCTTTCCCTGGGGATAACTTTTTATGCCGTGGTTTCCGTCTATGAGAAGGAGCGCAGGCGCAATGCCCGTTGCCGCAAGGGCCCTTTCCATGGAGAGCAAACTTGCTTTGAGGATATTTATTCTGTCGATCTCTTCATGGCTCGCCATACCTATACCTACGCTGTACGCGTGTTCCATGATCCACGAGAATAGACTGACCCTGTCTTTTTCTTTCAAAAGTTTCGAGTCAGTAACACCTTTTTTGTCTTCCGGTAAATACTTCCAGATAACGCACGAAGAAACCACAGGCCCGGCGAGAGGTCCCCGCCCGGCTTCATCAATCCCGCCTACAAGACCTGTAAGCAGACAGTTCATTATGCCAATTCGCCTTTATTCATATAGCTTTGTTGCCTCCTCGTCACTTTCCTCGACGTACTTCTGTGTACGCCTGCGTCGGCTCCTCGTCGTCTTCTCGCTCTATTTCTGAATCCGAATTGGTATTGTTAATCCCTTTTTTCTTTGAGCTTTGCAGCTTTTCCTCTCAGGCCTCTCAGATAGAACAGCTTCGAACGTCTGACCTTGCTCTTGCTTGTCGTTTCTATCTTGTCGATAAGGGGCGAGTGTTTGGGAAATGTTTTTTCGATCCCCACACCGTAGGAAACCTTCCGTACCGTAAAGGTGGCCCTTGTGTTGCCGCCTCTTTTGCGGATCACAACGCCTTCAAATGCCTGGATTCTTTCTTTGTCGCCTTCAAAGATACGGGTATAAACTTTGATGTTATCGCCAACCGCGACCTCAGGGAGGTCCAGTCTCATATGTTCTTTTTCTATTAAATCAACCATCTCATTCATTACATCCTCCTTTTTCACCAAAAATTCTATCAAGAATAATGCCCACCGCTACCCTCAGGGAGAGATGATTGTAATCACCCTTCCCTTTGATGGGAACAAGCATTTTGTCGCATTCGTCGACTGCCTCGTCGGCAAGTCCCCATCCCGTCCCGAAGAGGACAAGGGCAGGCCTTGTTTTTTTCTCAATAAATTCGTTCAGCTCTTGATACGTTATGGTCTTATGGGTCCTTTCCCGCGATGATGTTCCCACCACGAGCGGCGCCCCGTTTTTCCCGATATCATCTATCATTTCCTGAGCGCTGCCCATAATTTTCACCTTTTGTAATGCTTCACCCCTTACAGGATTATATGTCGAGCCATATCCATGGGTCCAATGGTGGATAAGCTTTTCAGCGATTTTCCGCTGCTTTGCAAGAGGCGTTACAATATAGCATAAGTCAATACCAAAAGTCATGCATGTTCGTGCAATATCATGTATTTCCAGGTTCGTGACGCTCGTTGCCACGATATCGCCGCGTTTATCATAGACAGGGTAATGGATAACCCCGATGCTGAGGCTACTCAGTGATCTCCTCCATAACTTCTCTGATGAATTTTTTATCTTCTTCTGTGGGCCTGAAACTGCTCATAAGATCAGACCGTTTGAGGACCGTTTTTCTGATTGCCTCTTTTCTTCGCCATTTCCGTATCTCTTCATGGTTCCCGGAGAGCAAAACCTGCGGCACCCCCATGCCCATAAACGTATCGGGCCGCGTATACTGCGGGTATTCCAAAAGAGACTCCTCGAAGCTCTCTGTTGTAACCGATGCTTCATTGCCGAGGACCCCCGGTATACATCGCGATATGGCATCTATTAAAATGAGCGCAGGAAATTCTCCGCCTGAAAGCACGTAATCGCCCACAGAAACTTCCTCGTCGATAAACTCAAGGATTCTCTCGTCAATACCCTCGTAACGGCCGCATACAAGGCAGATATGGGAAAGTTTCGAGAGACGCTCCGCCGTATGCTGGTCAAAGGTCCTTCCCTGCGGCGTCAGGAGAACAAACTTCGGTTTCCCCGATTGGTTTTCCACGTGCTTCATGGCCCCGTAGATGGGCTCCATCTTCATCACCATTCCTGGTCCGCCGCCGTAGGGGCTGTCATCGCAGGTTTTGTGAATGTCTTCCGCGAAATCCCTGATATTAACGATGTTGAAACTGATGGCGCCTTTATCAACGGCCTTTTTAATAATGCTTTCAGCGAGTGGCGACTCAAAGATATTGGGGAAAAGGGTCAAGATGGAAAAGATCATAAAGCAAGCACCTCTTCGTCAACACAGACAATGCCTTTTTCTACATCTACTTCCACAACATACCCTTCAACGAGAGGTACCATGCGTTCCTTTTCTCCGGCCACCACGAGGACATCGTGCGCGCCGGTATGGAGTATCGATTCTACCGCGCCTATTTTTTCGTTCTTCATGTTTATCACATCGAGTCCGATGAGCTGGTACTCGTAATATTCACCCTTCTCTAAATCAGCGAGGTCTCCTTCCCGTACATAGAGTTCTTTGTTTACGAGAGAAGAAACCTCCTCAAGACTCCTTATGCCTTCAAATTGTATATAAATAAGATTTTTCTGGAACCTTACATGCGCCGGCCTGATCTCAGTCTTTACATCATCCTTTACAACAAACAATGAGGTGTAGCGAAGAAAATCTTCGCGCACCTCATTGTAGTAGTAAAACTTGACTTCCCCCTCCATGCCATGCGCTGATACGACTTTGCCGACAGGGATCCACCTCATTACTCAATAATTTCGAGCACCGCTCTCTTTTTCACCTTCGTTGAGGCTGCGCTTAATATGGTTCTCATAGCCCGTGCGGTTCTGCCCTGCTTTCCGATTACCTTTCCAAGATCCTCTTTTGCAACATTGAGCTCGATAACCGATGTCTTTTCGCCTTCGATTTCTGTTACCCTTACCTGATCGGGACTGTCCACTAACGCCTTCGCAATGAATTCAATAAGTTCCTTCAACACAGCTCCACCTCCGTAAGTTTTATGGTAATTCCTTCAAAACCCCTTCCCTTTTGAATAAATTCTGAACGGTTTTCGTGGGTCTTGCCCCTTTTTCATACCAGGCTTTTATCTTCTCTTTATCGAGGGTTACCAGCGCAGGATCTTTTAAAGGATCATAAGAGCCTACCTTCTCGATAAACCTGCCGTCTCTCGGAGATCTTTCATCCGCCACCACGATTCTGTAAAATGGTTTCTTTTTGGAACCGAACCTCGTCAATCTGAATTTTACCGCCAAATTTCCACCTCCTATCGGAATAGTTGCTGCCTCTGGAGGCCTTTCATGCCTCCCTTTGTGAGCTTTTTGATCATCTTCTTTGTCTCCAGGTACTTCTTTAAAAGTTCGTTTACATCGTGGACATGAGTTCCGCTCCCTTTCGAGATGCGAAGCCTCCTGTTCCCGTCGATGATATTAGGGAAAATCCTCTCTTTTGGCGTCATGGAGCCGATAATAGCCTCCGTTTTCTTAATGTCTTTTTCCGCCTCGGCAAAATTGATGACGCCTTTGAACTTACTAAATCCAGGGATCATACCGAGAACCGATTCCATTGAACCGAGCTTTTTCATCTGTTTTATCTGCATGCTGAAATCTTCAAGGGTAAATTCGTCTTTTCTGAGTTTGCGCTCAAACTCCTGAGCCTGCTTCTCATCGAATGTTTCCTGGGCCTTCTCCACAAGGGAAAGAACGTCACCCATGCCGAGTATGCGCGATGCCATCCTGTCGGGATAGAAAGGCTCGAGGGCATCGAGCTTCTCGCCTGTACCGACAAATTTGATGGGCTTTCCTGTCACCGCTTTGATGGAGATCGCTGCTCCGCCTCTCGTATCACCGTCGAGTTTTGTGAAGATAATGCCGTCTATGCCGAGTTTCTCGTTGAATGTGCCGGCGATACTTACCGCGTCCTGGCCGGTCATGGCATCGAGGACAAGAAGCGTTTCTCTGGGGTTCAAGAACTTTTTCTGCTCGATAACTTCGTTCACCATCACATCGTCGATGTGTAGCCGTCCTGCTGTGTCAACGATGAGCGTGTCGAAACTATTTTTCATGGCATAGGCTTTGGCCTCTTTGCAGATCGTGAGCGGGTCCTTCATCTGGGCCATAGCGAAGGCTTCGATATTGATCTGCTTGCCGATCTTGACAAGCTGTTCGATTGCAGCTGGTCTGTAAATGTCGGTAGGCACGAGCAGCGGCCTGCGCCCTTTTTTTCTCAGATGGAGCGCCAGTTTTCCTGCCGTTGTCGTCTTGCCGGAACCCTGAAGGCCGACGAGCAAAACCGCAACCGGCGGCGAACCGGCCACATCGAGGGGCTTATTTGTAGAGCCGAGCAGCGCGCATAATTCATTATAAACAATCTTGATGAACTGCTGACCCGGCGTAATGCTCGTGAGAACGTCCTCGCCCATGGCTTTTTCCTTGACCTTTTCAAGGAAATCCTTGGCGACTTTATAGTTGACGTCGGCTTCAAGAAGGGCGATACGAACTTCCCGAAGGGTATCTTTAATATTATCCTCGGAAAGCTTGCCGTATCCTCTCAGTTTTTTGAATGTTGATTCTAATCTTTCCTGTAATTTTTCGAACATTTTGCCGTATAGTCTAATGGAAATGGTACAGATAGTCAATGATAATTAAGATTTAGCGCATTTTACGGCGTCGAATCGCGCCGTAAAATGCGCTAATATTATCAGGGCCTTGCGCTTTTCGCACCTGATCTCGTTGCCCATCGGTCTGTGACGCTTCGACGTACGCTGTGGTACGCCTGTGCGCCCCAGCCCTCGGTCGCCTAATCATGCATCAAAAATCGCTGCGGCCCGGCAGAGAACACCGCAGGCCTGAAGGACGTCCGCTCGCTTGGACGACCGCTGCGCTCGGACGTATGTGAAATGTACCTGCCAGCGCAAAAAATTCTTGCCTTTCTCTGATGATTGTATAATACTTTCTTAAACAGAAACTGGCGTATTGGTCGTTGGGTAGGCATGTACCTAAAAGGTTCTTTTGATGTGTGACAATTTCCGATACCTTGATATGTGTAAAAACTTGCCTGAAAACCTGGCTACGACCATATTATACAGAATTATTTCTGTACACTTATATGGTTGGCATAACAGAAAACGAAAATGAGGAGAGGTTATGGCGTTTGTTTCTAAACCACGGCACATTGTGAAATCTTTAATACCTCCTGCTGTCTTTATTGTCTTGTTACTGTCGGCTTGCGCCACATCATCCCCCATTCAAAGTTATAAAGATAGTGAATCTGCTTTCAGCGAAGAACCGGTTTTGATTAAACACGATATACCCGACAACCAGATTTATCGCGTATATCATCGAGCTTCAACAGGCTTTGTGCCTATGCAGGCGATAAGGGAAACAGCAGAAAAGAGAGCTATCCAGTTCTGTCAGGAGCAAGGGAAGTCAATGTTAACTCTCGGCGAGAGGACTTCTGAACCACCATATATCTTGGGCAATTTTCCTCGAATAGAGATAGTTTTTGCCTGTACGGAAAAGTCCACCCAAGAAAGATCAAATGATTTTAGAGATGAAAAATACCTCAAACTTGTGAATCTGAAGAAGCTACTTGATGGTGGCATCATAACTCAGGAAGAGTTTCAGCGGGAAAAGCAAAAGATTTTTGGCGATCATACTGAAACACCAAATGCCAACAAATAGCTGCACCGGACGTGGCAGAACGGCGCACCACGCCGGCGAGCACCGTGTTGTTGGAGAGATATTTCGAAGAACTTAAGAAGTATTGAGGGGTAAGCCATGAAGAAAGTTAGTTTTCTGTATGTACCTTTATGTTTGATGTTGTTAGCTGGTTGTGCGTCAGTTTCTGATATAGTACCCGCTGGGCAAGATACGTACAGAATATCGGGTTCGAATCTGGCTATAGGTGCCTCTGGTACACAAATCAAAACGGATCTTTACAAAAAGGCATCTGACTATTGCGCGGCACAGGGAAAGGTTTTCGAACCTGTTGATTCATCATCTGTTGATTACCGGGTTTTTCGTGGTACGGCAAATGCAGAACTGACGTTCCGCTGCTTGCCTAAGTAATGCAGTAGTTATTCCGTGGTGGCCGTCTACTGTGATTGGCATTAAGAACAAATAACATAACCATTGCGCTGTGCTGCCGCTCAGCGCCACGTTAGGGCAAAAATAGATTATGGCATTGGAGGAAAGTGAATAAGATCTTAGCTGTCGTCTTGTTACTCGTTGGAATGGCAAATGTGTCGTGGGCAGACGGACCTTATGACTACGCTTCCCGTTGGAAATCATGGGATATACCCACCCGTACAGCATATGTGGATGGGGTGGCCGAAGGAGTCGAAGCGGCATTTCTTACGCCCAGAGGCAATCCGGCCAAGAAGCCTCCATCCGAGGAAGAACTTCGGATAGAGGAGTATAAAATGGACATTTTGAAATCCGGCTACGCTCTTGACAGAAGAAAAGTTGTCGAAGTGATGACTGATATTTACCAAGACCCGGCAAACTCGTATATCAATACAGTCAAGGTATTTGTTTACGCCCAAGACAAAATTGAGGGCAAAGACATATCAAAATCATTAGAGGACGCAAGGCGGCGTGCATATGATCTACATAGACTGATGCAGAAATGAACAGGGAAAATATGTCAAGCCCCATCCCGGCGCTGAACCGGATCGGCGGGAAAGGACACTTGCCTTCCGGTTAGCTTACGGCACAGTGAGACGGAAGAATATTAACGGACAATGAGACCCCATATTATTCCGAGAGTAATTTTGAAACAGTTTCGCACAACTTCGGAAGAGAATAGCCCTGTGCTGGTAATGGACAAGGACACTAAAAATTTTAGAAAACGAGGAATTAACAACCCAGTCTTTCTCGGCCCCTCCAACTATCTCGGAAATGGCGAGCACGGCACGTTGGAAAACGAAATGGCGTCAAAGGACGAATCAAGCATAACACGCATTATCGACACGGTTCGAGAAGGTCATGATATAAAAGAGTTCTTGCCCGAACTGAAATTCCTTCTCGGCAACAACTCCGCCCGTAGTCCGCATTTCAGAAGACATCCAAAAGTATCGGAACATGGAACGGCTTCTTCTGAACAGTTCCATCGCGTTGTCATGGACGTCTTTCCGGATCAATACCTTGAGTATCCCATCTGCGTTATTAGGCTTCAGTCGAACGACAATCAATTCATTCTTCCTGATTTAAGCCTTACCCATATGGTGTTGTCGCCGGATATCGTAATCATGAGGACAAGGAAGGATGAAGACGCTGAGTTTGCAGAGATCCTTAAGGAGGACGAAACACACTTTGCGAGGCGGCTCAACGAGATATCCTTTGAGAACTGTCATTCGTGGGTGGTCTCAGGTTCAAGACAATTATTAGAGTCGTTTGGTGGAATTACCGTATCCAAGGCGGTGAAGGTAACTCCATTTGCCAGGCAAGCTCCCTAACCAGGCGCTGCAGCCAATTGGCCATAAAGCAGGCTTCTGGCTGATCCTAATTGTTATACCCAAAGATGAAAAGGTATTGACTGTCATATATTAAGTACGTTATATTGTACGTAATATATATGTGAGGTGCTACATGAAAAGACCCAGAGTTAATGAAGATATCCGGCCAATGTCAGAGTTTAGAACAGGGATTGCCTCCTTCCTCATACAGGTACACAACACCAAACGACCCCTCATTATTACACAGCACGGCAAGGGCGTAGCGGTTTTGTTGGATGCCGGTGAATATGAAGCCATGCAAGAGAGAATCGAGTTACTTCAAGACGTACAAACAGCCGTCAGCCAGATAGAGGCCGGCCAAGGGATCGATCATACCCATGCAAAGGCGAGCGTGTTGAAACGGATCAGGGAATGAAGATTCTCTGGTCCCCCCTTGCGATTGACCGCGCTTTGGAAATAGCAGGGTACATCGTCCAGGACAATCCTGATGCCGCTGAAAGCTGGATTAGTACGGTTTTTGAGAAAGTGGAACACCTGAAAAAATTCCCTGAGAGCGGCAGAGTTGTACCGGAGACCGACAATATGACTATAAGAGAATTAATATACAGTAATTACCGTATAATTTACCGGGTGGAAGAAAAGAGACTCTCTGTCCTTACGGTTCGCCACGGTAAGCAGGTGTTGCCTCTGGATGAGATTAAGGCATAACAAATCAGCGGTCTCGCTACGCGCACCGCTGATTTTAGCTGCGGATAAAAAACGAAATGCTGTCCTCGCTGTTAGCTCCAAATAATAGAAGATGAAGCGATGCTTTTTCTGTGATATTATATAGTACTGGAGGATTGTTGAGATGAATAGAGAGTTTAGTGTGGTCATTGAAAAAGATGAAGACGGATATTTTGTAGGCTCAGTACCCACGTTACGAGGATGCCATACGCAAGCTAAGTCACTCGACGTGCTGATGAAAAGAATAAAAGAAGCCATTGAACTCTGCCTTGAAGTAGAGGATCCCGCAACTACCGAGTTCATCGGCGTCCAACGTGTGGCGGTTACCGCGTGAGCAACTTCCCCGCCGTTACGGGCCAGCGTCTCATCAAAGCTCTTAAGAAGATAGGTTTTGAGGTAGTTCGTACTAAGGGTAGCCACAACTTCTTTCAACATCCTGATGGAAGATGTACGGTTGTGCCTGTGCATGCCGGTGAGACAATCGGTCGCGGGCTCTTGGCTCAAATCATCCATGACTGTGAGACATCCACAGAGGAATTGAAGAAGCTTCTCTGAGGGAAGAGCAGAGGGGCACGAGCCATTGACAAGGGATAAAATGAACAGCATAAAACTGTTGCCCAACAAGGCATTACCTTTAGGTATTATATAGTAAAGGAAAAATAATGAAGAACAAAGTACTCTTGTTGTTATTATGTGTTTTTCTGTCCGGTTGCTATATCCAGTCACTGAACAAGTTTTACACCGATGATTTAAAGATAGAGCTTCCTCAAATTGCGGGAGAGTGGATTTCAATAATCCACATGGGAGAGGATGTTTCCCACAAGAATATCTCACCATGGAAATTCACTAAAGACAAAATAGAAACATATGATGAAAACAACAAATATGCAGAATTGGAAGTAGTTTATTTTAAGATTGGCGATAATCTCTTTATGGATTTTACCGCAGGAAAACCCTCAAAGGCTTCGGATGATATCGGCAACTTTTTCTGGGGGGCTGGGGTTACTCTCGCCCATTCGTTATGCAGGATTACATTTAGAGATGGCAATTTGGTCATGATTCCCCTTAATATTGAGTGGTTTGAAGACAGGATAAAGGAAAAGAAACTGGATTTGAGTTTTGTAAAAGCTGACAAGGACAGCAACTACATTTTCACAGCACCCTCCGAGCAATGGATATCATTCTTGAAGACGTATGCCAATGATAAAGATGTGTTTTCTGAGAAATATAAGTTTGTATTCAAAAAACCGTATAACAAGCCGGATGCAGGCGACGGCAAATAATCACGCCTGATCCGCGGCGTTCTACCAAGAGAGATGATAATGAAAAAGTGTCCCTTCTGCGCTGAAGACATTCAAGACGACGCTATAAAGTGTAAACACTGTGGTGAGTTTCTGGATGCCTCCACCTCTCCACGCCTTGCAGAAAAAAAGATTCCATGGTATTTCCGAAAATCCTTTATTATCTTCGCAGTCTGTTCTGTGGGGCCTCTGGCGTTGCCCCTGATTTGGTGGCGTCCACAAACGACGCGGGCATGGAAGATCGGACTCACCATAGGAATCCTTGCTCTCAGTTGGATCTTGTTCCAAACCACGATGGAATCCCTTCGTACAATCAAGGAGTATTACAAGCTCATTGAAGGGCTATGAAATGATCTACAGGCAGAACAAGTCAGTAAACACCGACCGGGCTTACGTCGCGGCGATATGCAAGTGTGCATGGTCTTATAATTTATTACAGATTGGTAGTTCTTCGGGTATGACGCACGGCGGGTTACCTCCGCGTTCGTTATGCTCCTCAATAATAATGTCCGAATGGAGGCAATATGAGTACAGATATCCGTGAAATAGCAAAGCGCATGCTTCACAAGGAATTTGAATCCTTGAGCCCGGCCGAGCAGAACGTCATCCAGCGTTTTGCCCAACGTCTTCATGTCAGCAAGAATGTCCACCAGGAGCGAGAGGGCCAGCTTACATTCGGCCAGCATTTGGCCGACAAGGTAGCATCTTTTGGGGGCTCCTGGACATTCATTCTGCTATTCGCGTTTGTTCTTGTCTTGTGGGTTACCGTTAATTCATTCCTGCTGATCAGATGGCATAGTTCGTTTGATCCCTACCCATACATTTTGCTGAACCTCGTGCTTTCCATGCTGGCGGCTATTCAGGCGCCTGTCATCATCATGTCGCAGAACCGGCAGGCGGTAAACGATAGAGCACATGCCGAACATGACTATGAGGTCAATCTGAAGGCCGAACTGGAGATTATGTCCTTGCACGAAAAGATGGACACGCTGCGGGAGAAGCAATGGGAAGAACTGTTAGCAATGCAGCAGGAGCAGATTAGGATTCTCCATCAGTTAATAGAAACCATGCGTACGATAAAACAGGGGCAATCCGGGGAACAACCAGGCAAAACAGCGTAGCACAAGAGAACCCCCAAGGATCACGTCCCGTATTCCGCCCGCGGTTGAAGGGGTATGGGTGATTGATAGCGTCGCGACGCTCCCTTCCTTCCGCAGAAAATGTACGCTCCGGTTTCCTCCTCCTTGGCATCTCGGGTACCCTTTGGGTGCTATTTTTGACTTAGAATTGGTATTACCGGAAAATTAGAGATGTGTTTATCAGAAGGAATTACTACAAAAAGCGAAGCGTTCAACAAAATTTGTAGATATTGAAGGCATTGGGACATCCCGTTGGAAAATTGAAACAAAAGATCTCGAAATATCTTTCAACACACTAACCGGCATGAAAGAACTTACGACAAAAGATTTTAACTAACAGATAATATTGGTATTATTAGCATTTTGAAAAAATCCTTTTACCTCACGCGATATGTTTTATCCATCGAGTATGAGCTCAAAAGATACGGTATAACGTTGTATGGTACAATTGTTGCTTGTATATATTGTGCCATATTGTAAGATAAAACGAAAAGGTTACGACTATGCCAATGAACATTGCTTATATTGGAGATGGTGGGATTTTAACCAGAGGTGAAGGTGTACTAACTGGCAGTGAAATTAAGGAAGTCAACGAAATAATTTACGAGTCCCTTGAAAAAATCAAGAAAATTTTATATCAAATTCGTGATTTAACAAATGTATCGGATACTTCTATTTCTATCGCCGAGATTGAAGAACTTGCTGTACAGGATAAAAAAGCCTCCGAAATTAATCCAAATATGTTTATCGCCGTGGTGTGCGAGAAGGATTTTATGTTTGGTCTCGCCCGTATGTGGGAAGCATTTACAGATGGTGCACTGATTGAAACCATGGTTTTTAGGAAAATGGAGAACGCGCAACAATGGATTGGAGATAAATTACAAAAAAAGCCCCAACCATGTGCTGAACGCCGATTGGGTTTTCGCTAGCACTCAACCCCAGCCGGTCAGCACTATGTTATGAAGTAGAATGCAAGAGCAAAAGGCGAGAAATGAATCACCCCGAGGCAACCCTCGAGGTATCGACAAGAAATTTTCTCTTGACAAATGGCTCATATGAATATATTTTTGCTATGTTTTGCCTAATTCATACAATGAGGTCAGAGAGTGTTTAAGTCGTTAAAACTGAGATTTATACTTATTTCCGTTTTTCTTGTCATCTCCAT
>Ga0182017_10003316_pt1 | contig 12040 bp, 4 predicted proteins | sample 712E3DmetaG_FD_120492 | JGI IMG/M metagenome (GOLD analysis project Ga0182017, IMG submission 120492) | Permafrost microbial communities from Stordalen Mire, Sweden - 712E3D metaG | ecosystem: Environmental > Terrestrial > Soil > Wetlands > Permafrost | place: Sweden: Stordalen | collected... | reverse complement strand
TATGATATTGAGCCCGCTTTTCAGCCCAACGATTGCCGCCGTATACGTGCTGTCGGTATTCGTAACAGTGAACGTGTCAACGCCCATGGAGCATTTCACGCTTGCCACGCCGCTAACGTCCGTACATTGGATTTTAATTGAAAGCGCGTTCGAACTAACGCTCGCGCTATCGCCGGCGGGAGAAACAAGCTTCATGATCGGCGGCAGTATGTCGATGCCGGGAACATGAATGTTTAATGCAATGGTCAATGTATCCGAAGCGCCTTTGGGGTCCTTCGCAATCATTCGCGAATACAACGCTCCGGTATCGGCCGGTCCCGGCGTAAAAGTATATACCGCTGATCCGTTGGTAACAACAATAGCGTTGCCATCCGGCGTTCCGGATAAAAGCGAGTATGTCAGTTCGTCGCCATCAGGGTCCATGCATTTATCGGACAGTGTTACCGTTATCGGTACTCCAGGACGTCCCACTTCATTTATTGTGTCTTTTTGCCACTTCGGAGCATGGTTGTTTGACGGGTCAATGACCCTAATGACCACGCGGGCGGTGTCGGACATGATCGGGTAGCCGTTGTCCTTGGCGATAAAAATAGCGGTGTCAGTCCCGAAAAAATCCTGCGGCGGAGTCCATAGGAATAATCCCGCCGAACTGAAGACTGCGCCCGAAGGCGCCTTTAAAAGACTGATGGTTATTGTTTGAGCCTTATCCGTGTCGGTTGCAGTCACCATTAAATTGAATTGTTGTCCAATTGAAATCGTGGTGAGCCCGGCGATGGTGATGGATGGTTTGAAGTTGGGAGGTTTTCCATAAATGATGACTTTTATCGTGTCGGAAGGGATTTTTGATGGGTAATTATTGATGTATGCAACGCCATAGATCATTTTAGTCCCGGTGTCGCTGAAACTCATGGAATTCCAGGAAATATCGGAAAATTTCAAGTTCGTAAGTTTGTAGAATGTTTTCAGCAATGAATCTTTTGAGTCGGGAACGACAAGCTTCAATTCCACGGAATCGAGATTCATGGGGAGATTGCTGGAAAATCCAACGGAGAAAACGTTGCCGACGGAATCCTTAATACTGATTGTGTCGGTAAATTGCCTGGAGTCGATTCCGACAAGGGAAAGCGTCGTTTTATCTTTTCCGTAAGGATCGGTGGGACTTGCGCAGGAAAAAAGAAACATCGCTATGAGCGGGAATAGGAAAATGGAAATCAGGAGTGAAAATGGACGCATGGAAAAGCTCCCCCTAAAGAAAGTTCATAGTTTAAATCGGTTTCATAATAACCTAAAATAAATTGCGACAATACCCTTGTTTGTGACGTACGTCACATTTATCAAATATTTTTATTTTTTTTCGTCCACAATAAAAATGGGGCGGACACACAGGTCCGCCCCTTTGAAGGTTTTCTCCCGAAGAGAAATCGGGACTATAGTGAAACCCTATCTATTATCGGCTATCGCCATCACCGTACGTATGTTCTTTCCCTCGGCCGTGACTGATGTGATATAGACGCCGGACCGCAATCCCCGGGTGGAAACCGCTGAAACCGATCCCTGTTTACGAGATACTCCGTTCACTGATAAAACGGTGCGTCCCGCCATATCCATGACCAATGTCTTCCATGAGCTCCCTAAAGGAATGCCGGTTAATCGGATCATACCATCGATATTGGCGACAACAATTTTCGTTGCTCCGAAATCCGCCGCTGAACCCGGGCGAGCGGAGAATGACGCTCCGTATTTTAAGCCAAAACCATACGCATACTGTGGAGTTCCGCCGCTACCCTTCGGCTCGTCGCCGTAGACAGTCCCGGTATTGATCGGCACCTGACCCGCGGATGCCGGCCAGGTGTGAGTGAGTGTGCCGGTAAAATCATAATTGTTATATAAAACGTCCGCTATCCCGCCGCCTTCCGAGCCTGGAAGCCACGCGGCGACAACAGCCTTGCATGAAGGGAGTTCGGTATCGAGGATCATCGGGCGGCCGGTTATCATGACTAAAATAACCGGTTTGCCGCTACTGAAGCATTTCGAAACGAGGTTGGCTTCAGGACAAGTGGAAAAATCAGGGCCGGAAGAAACATCTCCGGAACCCTCCGCATACGGATTCTCACCAACGACAAGTACAATCTTGTTAGCGCTGGACAAATTACTACCCGAGGCATCATAGGTCACATTAGTTGATCCGCCAACCTCCTGAAGTCCGGCAAGGATGGTTTGTCCCGCGATGGTAGCGGCTTTTGGGTTGGTGGATACGCCTTGCCAATCGATAGTCCAGCCTCCGCATTGATATCCCATGTTATTCGCCCATGCGCCCACAACGACCACCTTCTCGGTTTTAAGCAAAGGAAGCGCGTTGCCCTCGTTTTTCAGCAACACCAGGGATTTACGCACTGCTTCGCGGGCAGCCAAGCGGTGTTCCGCGTTATTGATCTTATCCCGGTAGTCAGAGCTGGAAAGATTGTTTGTAAAGAGGTTCATGCGCAATTTGATCCGCAGAATGCGTTTTACCGCATCATTAATTCGGGTGAGCGGAATCGCGTTGCCGGCTTGGCTGGTGATGGCTTGAATGTATTGATTTATGCTCGCAGTGCCGACGACCATTGCCATGTCCATGCCTGCGTTGATTGACTGGGCGACGCAACTACTTGAATAATCCGTGATTGACGAGCCGCATGCCTGGGGAAGCGCGTCCCAATCGCTCACGCAGAATCCGTCAAATCCAATCTCACCTTTAAGTATCGTTGTCATTGCAACGGCATCCACCGACTGCTTCCAGCTTCCGTTATGGACCCATGTGTGGTAAGACGGCATGACCGTGGCCATTTTTTCCTTTGCGCAGGCCGCATATTGAGGCAGATGCACCGCCCGCATTGTCGCCTCGGAAATCGAGGAGGTACCGTTATTTACACCACCAGTGGTCGATCCATCACCGAGATAATGCTTTACGCTCGAGGCAACCGACCAGGGTTGCGACATATCGCCGCCGCCCTGCAAACCTCGAACATAGGCGGCGCCCATAAGCGAATTGATTTCCGGTGTTTCGCCGAATCCTTCATAGGAACGGCCCCAGCGTTCATTGCGCACGGACGCGACGCACGGCGAAAAATTCAGTCGTATGCCGACGCCGACGGCTTCCTGCGCGGTAATCCTGCCTATCTTTGCGGCAAGCGCGGTATCGTGGGAGCAGCCTATACCGATATTATGCGGAAAAACAGTGCATCCGGCTACGGACCCGACTCCATGAACGCAATCCTGGCCGTATAGCATGGGGATTTTTAATCGTGAAACTAAAACCGCCTTCTGATAGCGGTCGATGGATGCTGACCATGCGGAAGGAGTATTATTTCCCTCGGGATCGCTGCCACCGTTAAACACCGATCCGATCGCCATGGACCCTAACTGCGCGTCGGTCAATTGGTTTTTTCTGGCCATTGTCATTTGACCGGCTTTTTCCTGAATCGTCATGAGCGCCACCAGAGAGTCCGCTTTTTTCTCTATCGCGGCATCCGACAAGCCGGCTGAGGAGGCGCTAAAGGGATTCACCAAAGAAATTAAATAAGCTCCGAACACGGCCAACAGAAAAATGAAACGGCGTGATTTCATAAAGGTATCCTCTGAAAAGATTAGAAATAAATATTCATATAGAACTAAAATAAATCCTGGCGACCTCACCTCTCCGATCGGAGAGGGGAGGAGGGGCAGGGTGAGGTCGAATGCGAACCCCATCCCCCAAACCCTTCTCCCATAAGGAGAAGGGGAGAAATGCAATTTAATAAAACTTTATATCTCTCCTTCTTATCTTATGCCCGCCTGAGCGGACTTGACAATCATAGAGCTATTACGTTCGCTTGCCGAAAAAAGTGTTGCAACATAGACGCCGGGTAGTAGCGTGGCCGCGGAAATCGATTCGACGCTGCCTTTGCTAATACCGGAAGTATTCATGATGGTCCGGCCTTGCATATCGAGCACGGTCAAGCGCCAAGCATAGCCGACGGGTACATCGCAAACTTTAAAATTTGTTCCGGCAAATTTAGCATAAGTTCCAAAGCTCCGAGTGATGGTTTCACTGCGGCGTGTTGGTACTGCAATGGAAAGATTCGTCACATTAATGCCGGTAAGACTCAACTTCGCTTTGTCGCCGGCAGCATCGACATCGTCGTATTGAACGGTTATGGATTGTGTGTCACCGGGAGCAAGTGAAAAGTAGTTCTCGTTAAAGTGCACCGGGAGAATTCTCGCTCCACTTGAAGTGCGCGTCAGCATAAGCCGGCATGCAACAGCGCAAACGGCGCTGGTGTTGACGACTTTACAGGTAATAGTATTTTCAACGCCGTTTTTGGAAGTAACCGCGGCGCCGCTTTGAACGATGGTTGCTTTGCCCATCGACATCATTGCACTCGTGCTGGAACCACTGATTGGTAACCAGTAGAAATTTTTCGATACCACTTTTCCCGATGCATCTTTAAGTTTAAGATCAAGAAAATATGGTGTCGAGGTACCCGCTGTTACAGCAAAAGAATTTGCGCTTCCGTCGGCAGGTATACTGCTTATTGCCTGTGAATTTTTCCAGGCTTGCGAACCATCAAGGTTATACGTTGTCGCTGAAACAGTATAATTACTTAATGGACTCATTGTATTATTGAAAACTTGAATATTGGAGCTCGCGGGACTATAATATTGAACATGAATCGGCTCAGCACCCTTCTGGCTGCCATACATTGATCCGGTCCCTTCCATGTAATAATCATAGGTCTGCCATACCGTGCTCGGCCAGACGCAATTGGACATCCATAAGAGTAAACCGGTTGCGCCATTGAAACGTTTTGACTGAAGTGATTCAAAAGCCGCCCGTAGTTCGTCATAGTTTAGTAATTGGGCCTTAACGCTGAAATCTTTCATATCCGAAGGCGCACCCCAGATTGTTGATGCGGCGGCAGTATAATCCGCAGGAGTTTGGTTTCCATGGCAGTAGTTATGATAAGTCCAGAAATTATTAATAGGCCATTGTCCATTCAAAAACATATTTAAAGACTCAATATTCGGCACGGTTTGAGGTCCGAATTCAGTATGGAAACCGGTAATTTTTTTATAAACATTCTCACCTGACGTCAAGGGAGTCCATGAATACGGACCACCGCTGTGGGCTCCGTCGCTTCCCGAAGATGGTTGTACTCTTCGTGTACCGTCGTAGGTAGTATGAGCACTCTGCAAATAGGCAAGCAAGGGCGGATTCGCCACGGTTTCGTTTCGGGCGTTCCAGATTGCTATACAGGCATGATTGCGCGTCCGTAATATTTTATCCAATATATTGCTTTCAAAAAGGGGTTGATCGATTGCTTCAGGACCGTCTCCTCCTCCTTTAAGATCGCCATAGGGTGACCAGAAATCAGACCAGACGATTATTCCATATTTATCGCATAACTGATAAAAAGGCTCATTGTCCGTCATCCCGAGCCAGTCACGAATAACGTTAAAATTCATTTCCTTATGATACCGTATCTTGTTTTCTGTTTTGTGAATATCCCATCGCTTCATGGCGTCGTCCATACCCCAATTACCGCCCCTGCATAAAATGCGCTGTCCATTGCACTTGATGACAAGACTCGAAGAGGCATCAAACGACCACTCGCGAACGCCGAAATCAAATGTCGTGGTATCCGAAACTGTTCCACCATCAGGGGTAAATGCAATATTGCAGGTGTAAAGATTCGGGTCGCCATAACCGTTGGGCATCCACAATTTCGGACTGGTCATATTCAAAGGATCAAAGGTAACAGTCAATGATCCGTTCGCGGGAACAGATACGGTTTTGGCGGTAAATTGCGTTGTGCTGTTTATGTTTGCGGTAGCTGAACCGGATACTGCCGCGCTGGTTGCATTCAATAGGGTTACTTGCAATGGAACCGTTGCGCTGGATGTGCTTACATTAGTGGTCTTTATCCATGGGTTTCTGACTGCCACAGGTCCGGTAACTTTGATATATACCGGCTTCCAAATGCCCATGTCACGATCCGGAATTGTCGGTATCCAATCCCAACCTTGAGAAGCGATAAAGGTTGGTCCATCACCCGATAAAACTCCTCCATTAGTGCCGCACTCGGTGCCTAATTGGGCTGTATGATAAACTCCCGGGCTATAGGATCCTCGGATTTTAACGGCAACGCAATTGGCGCCGGAAGTAACCTTATCGGTAATATCGAATTTACCGCCTTTAAAGGCGCCAAGCATGGTGCCGACTGATTTGCCATTGACATAAATGTAAGCCTGGTAGTTGATGCCTTCGATGTTAAGCCACACGCGTTGACCGGCGGAAAACGTGACATTAAAGGTGGAGCGAAACCAGTACCTGCGTTGTTGCGCTGCAATATCGGGGACCTTACTGAGATTTATTCCCGTATAAAGGTCGGTGTATCCGCTTACTCCCTGATCTTGAAGCGTTGAAAGCACCGTTCCCGGCACCGTGGCTTTGTACCATCCGCTTGTTGAAAATGTTGACGTTGAAATCCCCTCACCGGTTTTTTCAGTTACCGCTGAGCTATCTTGCATTACCCATCCGGTAACTTCAGTCATTTGCTGCGCAAATGCGGTGATAGTTACAAGTGCGAGATATACCGATATTTTTTGAAAGCCTTGCATGGCGTTTTCCCCCTTCTTTGGCTGAAATAATATATTATCGACCTGAATTCGTCGTTACCATTATCTTTGCACTATACGTTTCCACCTCGGATTTAATGGTCGCTATATAGGCGCCCGGCCGTAATCCCGCGGCATTCACGATGATTTCACCTTTTGTTCCAATACCGTCGACTTTAAGAACCGTTCGTCCACTGATATCCAGCATGACGACATGCCAGGCTTTGCCGGTTGGAATGTTGAATATTTTAAGATTTCTTCCGGTCCAACGGCCGAACATCCCAGATTTCCTGACAATTGAACCGCCGCCGCGGCGTATGCCCGCCGGGTTGATATCAATAGTAGTATAGTCGACGTTAATTCCGGTTATACTTAGTATCGGATAATCACCCTTGGTATCGGCGTCGTCGAACTTTACCGATACGAATTGCGTATCGCCGGGAGCGAGGGAAAAGTAGTTATCATTATAATGCACCGGCAGCACCCTTATATTGGTATTCCTTGTTTTAAGCATGAGACGGCACGCCACAGCGCAAACCGCGCTTGTGTCCACGATTTTAAAAGTAATAGTATTTTCCGTGCCGGTTTTTGTCCACTCGGCGTTTGCCGTGGATACAAGGGTTGCCTTATTTATGGTCAGCATCTGGCCGATGCTGGTCCCGCTGTTGGGGAGCCAGTAAAAATTTTTCGACACTAAATTCCCGGATGCATCCTTGAGTTTCAGGTCAAGAAAATAGGGCGTTGAAGCGCCCGCGGTGATACCGAAGGAATTGGCGCTAGAGTCGGCGCCGACATTGATCGCGGCACTCTTGTCCCAAACTTTTATGCCGTTAAGATTATACGTTGCCGCCGAAACCGTATAATTGCTGATAGCTTGACGGGTATTGTTGATAACCGAAACGTTATTTGAACCATAATACATGACATGAATCGCTTCTGATCCTTTCATGGAGCCATACATGGCCCCCGTGCCTTCAAGATAGTAATCGTAGGTTTGCCACATGAGGCTTGGCCATACGCAGTTCGACATCCAAAGGAGCAAACCTGTCGCGCCATTGAAACGTTTGGCTTGGAGGGACTCAAAATAGGCCCGGTAATCATCATAATTCATGAGCTGGGCTCTGTCGCCGAGCTGTTGGGGGGTCGTGGGATTGCCGAAAAGAGTACCCATCGCACTGGCATAATTCATGGGATAGCCATTCCCTTGGCAAAAATCATGAAAAGACCAATACGGATTGGTATTCGACATCGGCAATATGTTGGCTTCGGGCATTGTCGCCACCATGCTTTCATATGACATCACGGTGGGGCCGCCGAACTCGGTGTGGAATCCGGAAAGGTTCGCCAAACAGTTTGCCGGGCTCGTATACGTATAGGGACCGCCGCTATGGACGCCGTCGCTTCCGGAAGAGGGCTGAACTCTACGCGTTCCGTCGAGGGTGTCGTTGTAATTTGTCAATGCGGATAGAAAAACCGCTGTCGGGGTCGTCTCGTTACGGGCGCACCAAACCACTACGCATGCGTGATTGCGAACCCGGTAAATTTTATCTTTCATATTCGCTATATAATTGGTCTGATCATCCACTGCGACAGGTTGGTCGGCCGAATGCGGCTCCCAGAAATCCGACCAGACCATTTGTCCATACTGGTCGCAAAGATCATAAAACGGCTCGCGATCGGTCGAACCGATCCAGTCGCGGATGACATTAAAATTCATCTCTTTGGAATATCTTACTTGAGCCTCAAGCCGGTGCAAATCCCACCGCTTCATCCCTTCATCCATCCCCCAGTTACCGCCTCTAGCTAGGATTCTTTGTCCATTACAACTGATGATAAGGCTGCCGGAGGATGTTGAATACCCATATTGTCGAACGCCGAATTTAAATGAAAGAGTATCAGAGGGCGCTGTGGCGCCGGTAGCGGTAAAGGAAATATTGCAGGTATACAGGTTCGGGTCGCCGTAACCGTTTGGCCACCATAATAGTGGATTGCTCATAGTCAGACTTGGAAAAGTAACGGTCGCGGAACCTTTTGCCGGTACTGAAACCGTTTGGTCGGAAAACTGTGTGGAGCCGTTTACATTGGCTTTTGTCGTGCCCGAAACCGCCGTCGTATCCGAATTCACCAAAGTTACTTGTAAAGGGACCGTTGCGCTGGAAGTACTTACATTAGTAGTCCGAATCCAAGGATGTCTGAGCGCCACCGGACCGGTGACTCTCACATATACAGGTTTCCAAATACCCATATCACGATCGGGAATGGTCGGCATCCAGTCCCAGCTTTGGCTTGCCATGAAAGTAGGACCGTCTCGCGACATGACGCCTCCGTTGGGACCGCAATTGCCGCTCTCCTTATGGTGGTAGGTTCCCGGATAGTAGTTGCCTCGGATTTTTACAGCAACGGTATTCGCTCCTGAAGTTGCTAAATCCGTAACATCGAATTTGGCTTCTTTAAATGCCCCATACATTGTTCCAACTTGCGTTCCATTGACAAAAATGGTGGCAAAATAGTTGATGCCGCCGAATTCGAGCCAAACGCGCTGACCCGCGGCGTAGGTTAGGTTAAACGTGGAACGGAACCAATATCTTTTCTGCGCGGCCGCCAAATCCGGCATGTTCACCATGTTTTGGCCATACCAGGGATTTTCAAATCCGGATACTCCTCTGTCAACGAGGGTTTGCAAAACCGTACCGGGAACCGTGGCCGCGTACCATGAGGATGCGTCAAAGGACGACGCTGAAATCGCGTCACCGGTGGTTGCGCTGACGGCCGCGCTGTCCTGCATTTTCCAATCCGTGACTTCAGAGACTTGCTGAGCCCAACTCGAAACGGCAAAAAACCCCAAGAATAAAACTGTTTTTCGCAAACGATGCATATTTTTCTCCTCTATGGCGTGTTTATTTTTAATTCGATATTAAAAACGTCTATTCTCCTAAAATCCATATTCAATTTTTGCCATCCATCCCCAATTTCTAAACCCATCCATTGCCTCTTCCGCATCGCCGTTTGTTCCTCCCGTAAGCGTGGTTGTAAGAATAGTATGATCTCTTGCAGCCTGGAAAACGAGTTTTGCGTTGTTGAAAAGGGTCTTTTTAGCATAAACGGACCAATGCCATGCTCCGCCATAGGGATCAATGCGGAGTCCTTGTTGAAGCATGACACTGTATTTAGTCGGATTTGGAAGTTCTTTGTAACCGCCTATTGTGGGGTATACGCTCCAATAGCTATTGGCGAAATTATTATCCCACCATTCCGCTTCAAGCGAAAGTACATCCAAAACTTTAAACGTCGGAATATTAAATCCCATGGAAACCGGTATCCGCTTTAAAATATCATTGTAGCCAGGATAAAAAGCGCTCGTTGAAGCATAGGTGGAATTCATCGGATAGTTTTTCAATCCGTTCAGACATGCTTCACCATACAAGCGAAAATCATTGGGGCCCCAAAACTCAAAGGGCATAAACCTTTTAAAATCGAGCGCGACGCGAAACATCAATTTTGTTGACGCAAAGGTAAAATCGCATCCTTTTTCCTGGACCCCCGGCGGCGGATTGGTCATTTGGTCATCAACGGCGAAAACCCTGGCTCCCATTACGCCTGCGCCGAAATCGGCGAACTTCAGCAGATTGTAGTTTACAAGGAGCGAAATGGAAAAGTCCCGGAGGGGCCATAGGTACGTCTCACTTGTCAAAAGGAAATCCGCTTGCAGGGAAGGTAAAGGCTTGCCGGTTGCGTGGAAGCCCAGCAAACGCGTGTAACATGCGTCAAAGGTGGTGGGAAGATATTGGGGATACGAATTGATGCGTAAGAGGTAATCTCCGAAGTTGCGCGCGTCGGGGTTATACTTAAATGGAAAATATCCCACTCCGAGTTTAAGATAGGGATTGTCGGCATCACCAAAAGAGTAGTCTCCCTCTAATTGAGACGGATACCACTTAAATCGCGCTTGCAAATAATCAAAGCCGAATCCGCTTCCATCGCTGGGCAGACTGTAGGGGAATAGCATCGCGCCCTCTCCCGCGAGAGTCATACTGAGCCCGTTGTTGCCCTTAACGGCAACGCCTATTTGCAATAAACCTTGTTGGTTCCAATAATGGTCTAATCTGCCTTTATTCGTCTCAGTAATGTTTTTTGCCCAGGCATACTGTCCCATTACGATCTGGCCGAATTCATACGAACCCATTCCAAAAAGCCGAGTTTGTAATTCAACCTGATCCGACTCTTCGGCGGCCCAAACCGCGCCAGTCCCGATCCCTACCATCAACAATGCCATCACGCTCATTCGATGTAGCGTCATTTTATTTGCTCGTCTCTTTCTATCACCCTCGCGGGTGGTAATGAAAAAATGGTGCTCCCTATTTCCCCGAAGGTTTATAAGGTAGTCTATAATATATAATGGGTTTAATTTATTGCCGGTTAGACTTTTAAAAATTAACTTATTTCGTTGAACTTATGTTCCACAATCTGGGGTTCGTCCTAAATTTAGTGGCCTCTATTAAACAACTCTTCGGTCCTTTACGCCCCCGAAATAACGCCCCCTAGCCCCCATGGGAAATTAGCGCCCCCGGCCCCCGCAGGGGGAGAAAGTGATGGTGCAATGTCGGATTCCCCCTTCGGGGGCTAGGGGGCGCTGTTCTCCCCTTTCGGTATATGACCTTTCCAACCATAATAAGCCAGATAGCAATAGCAAATGATCGGCAAAACGAACGACCAATGATACCCATGCATGATATCCGCGATTTTTCCTTGCGCCAAAGGCACGAGGGCGCCGCCAAGGATCATCATCACCAACAGCGACGATCCCTGCGAGGTATGCTGGCCAAGACCCTTGATGGCAAGGGTAAAAATGTTCGACCACATGATTGAATTGAACAGGCCGACGCCGATGACCATCCACAAGGCCACCTTTCCGCTGGTAACCATGGTGGCGATCAGGAGCGCTGTCACGGTTATCGAAAAAACGAGGAGCGTTTTTCCCGCATGCGACCTTCCGATAATGAAGCCGATGAACTGGACGGCCATGAGCGGAATAAACGGCACGACGTTGCCGAATCCGAATGGCGCGCCCGACTTGACGCTCTCGAAATACACAATGCCGTAAATCAGCAAATAGGACGCGATGGCCGTCACCAGCATTTTCATATACATCGACGTCGGGCTTTTATTCTCTCCCAGCGAAATGGCGCCCAGGAAACGTCCGATCATCGCGCCGCCCCAGTAAAAGGCGAGAAACGATTTCGCGGTGATTTCGGGAAAGCTGACGACTTCCTTCGCGTAATTGATGAAGAGGCTTCCGATGCTCACCTCCGCTCCTACGTAAACGAAAATCGCGACCATGCCCAACACAAGGTGCGGATACTTGAGCGCGCCGATGCCTTTTTCAATTTGCTCATGGCTGATGAAC
>Ga0182017_10003314_pt1 | contig 12046 bp, 10 predicted proteins | sample 712E3DmetaG_FD_120492 | JGI IMG/M metagenome (GOLD analysis project Ga0182017, IMG submission 120492) | Permafrost microbial communities from Stordalen Mire, Sweden - 712E3D metaG | ecosystem: Environmental > Terrestrial > Soil > Wetlands > Permafrost | place: Sweden: Stordalen | collected... | reverse complement strand
GAAGAGAATAACTATTATAGTTTGGGGGGCGATGACCACAACGATCTGGAAGAAGATAAAGGGGGCTAAAGTGCCTACCTCTATAAGCTACAGACGACAAAGTTGATCGTGGTGAAGCAACCGCCCCTTCGCAGCGACATTCGGCCCCAGACATTCACCATCGGTTTTTTATGCCCCTTCGGGCAAAACCCTATTACCCCCCGAAAATCCAAAAAGAAAATTTTGAAATTCAACTGCCCGATGAACTGCGATAATCCGGCTGCAGCGAACGAAGGTGCGTTAGGCCTCATAAATTAATCCCAGTGCAGATGAACAAGTAAGCTGCAATTGCTATTCACAATCCCATTTTTCACTTAGCTCGGAAAGGATGAGAAGTATGAAATCGTTTTCGTTACTATTGTTTTCCCTTTTTGTGTCGTCCCCGATTCTGGCCCAACTAACATTCACCACGACAGACATCTCAAACATGTTTGCCGTGGGAAAAGGTCAAAAACAGATATCCGCCGATGATACAGTTACCTATACGATGAACGTCGGCGTAGCGTCGGGGTCGCAAGCACAAACGTGGTCCTTGCCGGTCGCCAAGTACCCCGATACAAGCCTCTCGACAAATGTGACATTAGCTTCCACGCCGTTTGCGAACCAGTTTCCGTTAGCAACACACGCACAGAGATTCCCTGCCGGTGATACTTCATTCACCGCCATGGGTTATATCTACTTTCGCATTGCCAACGATTCTCTTCTACTTATCGGGACAGCTGTATCTATTCATACATCCGAACTAGACACTACGTTATTTGATTCGGCTTCACAATTCATACTCAAGATGCCGGTTTCTTTGGGAACGGTGATAACGTCCCGCGAGTCGTCATATTCCGGACCGGGAGATTACACGATTACCAACTCAACAGAGACGTGCGATGCATTTGGATCAATAACGCTTCCGAATGGGACCTTTCAATGCCTTCGCACAACAAGTGTGGACATAGACGAGAACCACACTGGAGCATTTGTATCCAGGGATACGAGCGTCAATTTCAGCTGGTTAACCAAGGAAGGAAATATCGCTCATGCCGGAGCAACAAATAGATTTGAGACCTCTGGAACCATTTCTGTAAACGGGCTCTCTGTCACGGAGCTTGTGGACGTTCCCCTCGCTGTGCGGGATGGGCAAACGACGGTACCGAACACATTTGGGCTTTCGCAGAATTTCCCGAACCCGTTTAACCCGTCGACCACAATCAGCTACACCATCCCGACTCAATCATATGTGATGCTCTCAGTTTTCAATACTCTTGGCCAGAAAGTAGCCGATCTCGTGAACGGCGAGAAAGGACCCGGCTCTTACGACGTCGCCTTCGACGCCGCAGCATTGGCATCGGGAGTGTATCTCTATCGGATCCAGGCTGGCAGTTTTGTGCAGACGAAAAAGCTAGTGCTGATGAAGTAACAGTTGTGATGTAATGGACGCCCAGCCCCAGACATTCACCATCTGGGGCGTTTTTATGCCCTTTCCGGCAAAACCCCTTGTTGCTCCGTCCTGAAATCTGAATAAAAAGTCCGGAAATCACACCTCCCCACCTGCATCGACGGATCCCGTCGTCTCGTGAGCAGAAGCGACGTCAATGGATCGTTGCGTTGGGAGTCACATTGTTGAAGCTCATTGATGGATTGATATTAAGAACCAGGACGGTTACAATGAAGAGAGTTTTGTAGATGTTCTTGTTCGTAGAAGCAGGCATCTGACGGAACAATTGCCAATCGCCGCAGTCTATAGATATGGTTCATTAGAACGCACGTTCTATTTATGGGGTAGGTCGGCAAGTCGAGCGCAATTGCCAAAAGGAGGAACTACTGGATGAAAAGGTCTCTGCTAAATGTTCTGCTTAGCGCAGGTGTTCTTTTAACCGCTCAGGCAGGCGAACTTGAGCTCCCAAAAGTGACTCGCTATGGACTGAAGGTGCAGTTTCTTCTGAAGGAACAACTCGTTCGTGTGGATGCTGCTCTCACCATCCGAAACACTACTCAGGCTTCCCATCAAGAGATTCCTTTCTTGTTGTATTGCTTGCTTTCCATCCGACGCATCACTGACGGGTTCGGCAGCCCCCTGCAATTTGAACAGAATGTCGTGCAGCTTACCGATGAACCCTCTCTTCAGGTCAGAGCTGTCATGGTAAAGCTTCCCAAACCTTTACTGCCAAACGATACTTTGAATGTCATGATCAGTTATGAAGGATTCATCTTCGGTTATCCTGAAGTGATGGCTTACGTGAATGATAAGATCGATGAAACATATTCGCTCCTCCGCCCCGACGCGCTTGCTTACCCGATGTTGGCGCAAGCGTCATACGGCAGTTATATTGCCGCTTACGATACAAAGTTCACTTATGAGATTCTTGCCACTGTTCCCAAAAGCTACACGGCGGTGTGCGATGGTGAGTTGGTCGATTCCTACGCCGTTGGCCCAGACAGTACAGCCTTTGTTTTTCACAGCAAAGTTCCTACTTGGCGAATGATCTGGCGGTCGCAAAGTTTAGCAATCTTAATGATCCTCTGAACAAACTCCTGGTCTGCTACCAATCCGATGATAGTCTGGGCGCGAAACGAGTATTGGGTGGCGCGAGAGAGGTCATCAACTTCTATAGTGGAATCTTTGGCCGGCCCAAACATTATCAGGGGTACACGGTTATCGAAATTCCCGATGGATGGGGATCGCAAGCCAGCCATTTCTATTTCCTGCAAACGGCGGCGGCATTTAAGGAGAGTTCCAGAATTGGAGAGGTCTACCATGAGATCGGGCATTCGTGGAACGTCACGGCCTCGCCGTCCGTAAAACGCTGCCGTTATTTTGATGAGGCGTTTGCGTCGTATTTTGAATCTCTGCCAATTCGGAGGTTCGAGGGGGAGCAGAGATTCAAAGAAGAGATGGAGAAGAGCCGCACCGCTTTTGTGCGATGGGCTAAGAACGATCAGAAGGTATTTGAAACTCCGATCGCTGAATACGGCAAGGAAGAACTTGGCAGGCATTCCTACACAAAGGGCTCCTGGTCGCTTTATGTCCTTAATCAGATTGTCGGTGATGAGAGATTTGCTCTCATAGTTCGAACTATGATTGCTGAATTCGGCGACAAGGCAATTGATTTTGCAGGATTCCAGACAATGTCCGAACGAATCTCAAAGAGGAGTCTGAAGAAGTTTTTCGACGAATGGATCTACGGGACTGAATCCTCGAAACTCTTGGTTGACAGTGCTCCCATAATAAATATTGTGAAAAGGTATTAGACTTACAGCCGGCGACAATTGCCATTCTATTTTCAGCTTCGCTGGCGGCTCACCTGTCCAGTGACATCCTCTCCAGCATCCAGTATGGATAAACTCTCGGCGGCTTGCTCAACTCATCGAGTCGCGCAACCTCTTCGGCGGTCATTTCCCAATCCACAGTTTTAAGATTGTCGGTGAGTTGTTCTTTATTTTTCACACCGATGATCACTGAAGTAACGCCGGGTTTCCTGAGCAGATAGTTCAGCGCTGCTTGCGTAACCGTTGCGCCATGGTTGTGTGCTGTCTTCTCCAGTTCATCCACGATGTCGAACCCCTTTTCTTCATCGAATTGGAGGAACTGATCGGCCGACTTAGATCTTCTTGCGCTTTCCGGGCGCGGCTTGCCGCGTCGGTACTTTCCCGTTAAAAAGCCGCCGCCCAACGGACTCCAGGTAAGAATCCCGAGTTTTTGATCAAGCGAGAGGGGAACAAGCTCGTTCTCTAGGTCGCGGGCAATCAGGGAGTAGAATGCCTGAAGCGTGACGAATCTCTCAAGGTTTTGCTTTTCGGAGATGGCAAGCGCTTTCATCAATTGCCAGCCTGTAAAATTGGACGCTCCGATGTATCGCACCCTCCCTTCTCTTACCAAATCATCAAGGGCCCGGAGGGTCTCGTCCAGCGGAGTCAGCGGATCGAAACTGTGAACCTGGTACAGATCTATGTAGTCTGTGCCGAGCCTCTTGAGACTCGCATTGCAGGAATCGATGATGTGCTTTCGTGAAAGACCGACATCATTAGGGCCGGACCCAGTTCTCCCCCTCACTTTCGTTGCGAGGACAATGTCTTTCCGCTTTTTGGCGAGCGCTTTGCCGAGGAGCTCTTCTGACAATCCTTCAGAGTAGACGTCTGCGGTATCAAAGAAGTTTATTCCACCCCCCATCGCCGTGTTCACCAGTTCGCCGGCTTCTTTCTGCCCTACCTGTCCAATATTCTTCCAGTACCCCTTGCCGCCGAAAGTCATAGCGCCGAAACAAAGTTCGGAGACTCTCACTCCGGTATTGCCAAGAAATCGTGTTTTCATTTATTGCATCTCCTTCTACGAATTGGAAATTCTCAAGTTATACGGTAAAGGAATACGACTGCACGTTCGATACCAAGCCATCACACCAATACTACACCGATCATCGCTATGGCTGCTCCGATGAGAACAGAAGAGAGTGTAATCCGGATTCCCATTCTTTTATCCATCTTCTTTGAAAGTTCATCGGCAACCTCTTGTCTCTCTCCGATCGGGCCAAAATTAAAGATCCCTCTATGGGCAAACCCGGAGCAGAAATGGAAATGCGCTTGCAGAAAACCGGATGCCGACATCGTTGCCGGGAAGAAAACAAGTATTCGCCACCATGGATTGACACCAATCCAAACAAGCGTAACGAGCAGTGCCGGCGTAATTGCGAGACTCACCCATCCCAGGATTCGTCGACGTCTAGTTTCTTCCGGCCCTATATTACACACACCGGCGATATATTTGTTTTGAGCCATATGTACCTTTAGACCGTCAAGTTTTTTTGAACAGTATTTATTGTTATGCCCTTACCCTAAGCGTATTCACAAGATCGATCAATTCGTTGAAGAATGCTTCAACACGATCTCCCCTCATGCCTTCTCTCAGCGGTTTGAAGAGCTCCGGATTCACCGGAACGTCTCTTTCATCACCGCCAAAGACACTTCTATGGGGATATGAATAGCATTGCGAATCGGCACCATTTGAAGCTCAATGACAACCTGCCGTAATTGCTCAACTGCCCGCGCCCCAACGGCACTTCCATAACTTACAAATCCGACCGGCTTGTTATTCCATTCCAGGAATACCCAGTCGAGAGCGTTTTTGAGATCGGCGGTATAGCCGTGATTGTATTCCGGTGTGACAATAATACAACCATGGGCCTCGCCTATTTTTGCCGCCCATTTCTTTCCCAGTTCATTGGAATAGTTCCTCCTATTCATTGCGGGGGAAATCGGCTCATCCTAGAAAGGCACAGGCCAATCGCGCAGATCGATAAGTTCGGCCTGTATAGCTTCTTCCTTTTTCAGTTCATCGAAAATACACCGGCCCGGTTTTTCGCTAAACCGATTTTGCCGGGTGCTGCCGATGATGAGTTGTACCGTAGGTGAGGTCTTGTCCATGATGATTGATCGTATGTTGTGTTTTCATTTGTTTTTCACTTGATCCGACAAATTCTTAAGCAGACCGAGCAGATATTCAGTATTAACGGAATAGAATACTTCCTGGCCGCGCCGCTCATCGATAACCAAGCCGCTCCCCTTGAGAGTCTTCAAATGCTGTGAAACTGCGGGTTGGGAGAGCTTCACGATCCTCACCAGTTCGCCGACTGTTTTTCTGCTCTTCAGAAGTGCTTCGATGATTCGATAGCGGCTCTTGTTGCCGATACCTTTGCCGAACTCATTAATTTCTTTGCATAGGTCTGCCATAAAATGATATTTGTATATTAGGATATACTTATATCTATACTATCCCAAGGTAATGATCGTTTCGAATCTTGTCAAGTCCCGGTGGTGTCTCGGTTTCATATGGACCTCGAAAATCTCAGAGGCAAACTGATTGATTCCTCGTGCTTAACGTTATTTTCTTTCCGAGAAAGTCCCGTTGTACGGGAGACCCCTTCGATTGAATCTTCCCCCCTCGCAACTGATGATTTCGACGTGATTTTAATAGAGGAGCGGCGAGGGCCTCGGAATCGGCGGCGTTCTGCGATGGCGGCGATGCGTGCGTTTAGAAAACGGGAAGCATCGCTGCGTTCTCCCAAAGGGACAGAGACTTTGTAAAAAAAACACACAATATGTCATCCTGAGGATCCCGACGTTTTGTGCCGGGAGACGAAGGATCTGGACAGCGGAGAAGGCGAGGAGAAATCGATGCAAGAATGCCATCCCACAAGCCAGATCCCGACTTTCGTCGGGATGACGATAGTAGATAGAATCGTCGCAGTCAACTGAGACACTGGGTGGTGACTCATTTTCGCTTTTCACGTCATTCCGGCGAAAGCCGGAATCTCAAACCCTGCAGAGATGCTGACTTTCGTCAGCATGACGTCGGTAGGTGGCTTCGCAGTCTTCAAACTGAGTCACCAGACACTGTCTAATCTTATTTTCTGCCGATATTGAATTACAGGAAAGAAACCGATATTATAAAGCTAATGTCGGATGGATATTCTTAACTAACTCGCACTCTGAAAATGGGACATAGGAAAACAAATCGTATCGTGGCGTTGGGAGTTTTCGCCGTTACTCTCATTACGTACCTCTACACTCTACCCCCAACCGTAGTCTTCTGGGATGTCCCTGAACATTGTGCAGCATCCTACCTCCTGCAAGTGCAGCATCCGCCAGGATCGCCATTGTTGGTGATCGTGATGCGCGTCGCCTCGATCATACCGATATTCTCCGATATCGCAGTGAGAATGCACTTCATCAACGCGCTGGCAAGCTCGATCGTCGTTACGCTTCTCTATCTCATCACGGTAAGGATGATCTTGCTGCGGCACGTGTTGCCGGAGGCGACGTTCGACCGCATGGCCGTCTATGGATCTGCGGCGATCGGAGCACTCGCACTTACCTTCAGCACGACTTTTTGGTTTAACGCAATCGAAACTGAAACGCGCAACACGAGCCTCCTCTTCACTGCTCTCATCATTTGGCTCGTGCTGCGATGGCATGAGGAGTATGAAAAGCCGCACAGCGATGCGTATCTGCTCCTTATCACATTTCTCGTCGGTTTGACGACGGGGATACATATCCACGGGCTAATGGGATTTATTGTGGCGATCCTCGTGGTCTATTTCCGCTTTTACAAACATTCACTGCGCAGGTTTGTCTTCTCAACCGACGGGATCAAATTCGCGGTGGTCGCCGCGCTCATCTTCTTCACCGTCTATCCGGGCATCGTAAAGTGGTATCCCTCGATGCTCGATGGGTCAGTGCTGGGGATAGAGTCCAACCTGTGGCTTGTGCTCGCCATCGCACTTCCTTTCGGCGCGCTGTATCTGTTATACTACTCCTACAAGAACAAGAGAAGAATTCTTAACATTGCCGCACTATCATTCCTCCTGATTCTCCTCGGATATTCCATCTACGCAGTGGTGTACATACGTTCGAATGCAAACCCGCCCATAAATGAGGACGATCCGAGCACGATGAAACGTCTTGTCATGTACCTGGAGCGCGAACAATACGGTGAGACGCCGCTTCTCCAGCGACGCTGGTCAAATGAACCGGATAAGGTAACCTACTTCAAGAACTATACCAGCGATCTTCACTATTTCTTGAGTTACCAGATCAATCATATGTACCTCCGCTATTTCGGTTGGAATTTCATAGGCAAAGAGGACGATTGGCAAGGGGCCGGCGTTCGCTTCGGCCAGTTGTACGGCATACCGCTCCTCATCGGACTTATCGGATTCTTTTACCATTGGAAAATAGACCAGAAGATGGCGTTCATCATGACCATCTATTTTATTATCACAGGGATTGCGCTCGCGGTATACTTCAACATGCAACAGGAGCAGCCTCGAGAACGAGACTACTTTTTCGTCTACTCATTTTTTGGCTTCTGCCTTTGGATAGGCCTCGGGACCCTCGCGATAGTAAATTTCCTGGAACAGAAATTGAAAGAGAAACCGGCGCGCATCGCCGGCTACGTGACAATGGCTGCCATCTTCATATTCGTTCCGGTGAATATGCTGCGAACAACGATTCATCCGTCGAGCCGTTCAGGACATTACGTCGCCTGGGACTATTCGTACAACCTGCTCCAGAGCACCGAAAAAGACGCGATCCTGATCACAAACGGGGACAATGACACATTTCCACTCTGGTATCTCCAGGATGTTGAAGGTATTCGGAGGGACGTTCGCGTCATATGCCTGAGTCTGGCGAACACCGATTGGTACATCAAGCAGTTGAAACACAATGAGCCCTTCGGTGCGAAGAAGGTCCCTATCAGTATGGCCGACGAACAGATCACCGGGATTGTCCCCGTGCGATATGAGCCGCAAATGTTTTCGTTGCCTGTCACGCGGAACGCGGCGGAGAGATGGGACGCTTCCAACACAGACCCGCGAGGATTGGACGTTGTCGACACACTGAAATTTGTCATACCGGCGACGCTTCAATTCGGCAATGTCAAAGGATTGCGAGTCCAGGACATCCTTGTTTTTGACATTATTCGCACTTCAAACTGGCAACGGCCGATCTATTTCGCGACAACGGGCGGTGACGACAGCAAGATCGGGCTCCAGGATCATATGGAAATGCGGGGTCTCGCCATGAAGCTCGTTCCGCGCGTCATGCGAAGCTCTTGGGAAGGGATGAACGAACAGATCGTCCAGAGACAGTTGATGACTGATATTCAGAATCCTTCACAAACGCCCGCGTACGGTTTCCGCTGGAGGGGGCTGCGCGATCCGAGCGTGCACTTTGACGAGAATCAACGGCGGCTGATCGTGAATTATCGGCAGGCATTCCTTATGTATGCTTTATATCTGACGAACGTAAAACATGCCCCCTCCGATGCCGTGGGGGTGTTAAACAGAATGGAGTACCTTATACCACGCTCCAACATTCCTCTTGATTACCATTCCGAGAGCGACATCTCGCAACTTTACGCTTTTGGCGGGGATACGCTTCACGCGCGCGAATATGCGAAAGAAATAGTCTCCGAATTGAGTGGGTTCATGACCGGTTCAGTGTCCGAGCCGTTGAACCAGTACAATCCGCTTATTGTTCTGGCCGAGGCTCATGAAATGCTCGGAGACTACGATAAGGCGATCGCGGCAATAAATCGCTTCGGAGATGTATACATTGGGGCACAAGGCGTGTCGGTGTTTGTCCAGCAAAGAGTCGCTGAACTCAGGGCGAAGAAAATGCGGTGAGAGGTTTGCTTACGCAAAACTGAATAGATTGAGCTCTTCGCCGATGGCTTAACTCCACACTCCCGGAATTCTCCGGCCTCCAATTTGTCATTTCTCAGCTGATCATCGGTTTCCACATCGCTATTTCGCCGACAATTTCGCCATCCGACAGGTTGCCATTGCCACACGATCTTAGTGGGAAATGGAGAACTCGCCTATAGTTCTTGGCTTGAAATCCGGAACAAAAATTTGAGAAATCATCCCTCCCCACCTGTATCGATGAATATTCGTCGTTGCTCAAGCAGAAGCAACTCAGACGCACCGGTCATCGGGAATTTCGATGCTGAGGTTCGGACATTGGCCATTTTTTTATCTTGATTCTCCCTCCGATTACTGCTACATTCTCCCACTGAAGTCACCCGGGGGAACGGGCGGGAAACAATGAGAGAGCCAAACCCTCGGATTCGCGACTGCGATGACGGGGGTTTTTGCGCTTTTGGGTGCGGCGACAAAAATGAAATAGACGCTTTCCAGCTGCACAGTGGGCCAACTTATTGTATGTAGAACGAAGGGTACAATACAGACCATGGTCGTGGTTATGGAGATGAGCAAGAGATTACATTCCCCATCCCAGAGATCTCCTTCGGAGAATTACTTTGCCGAAGGCATCACTTCGTGACGTGACGAAGACGTTTGTAATGAAAACAGCACTTCATTCTCTTTCGTCCTCAAAATGTTTCTTGACGTCCACCTCGTGAATCGATCATTCGCTTGCGTTTAGGGGAGGCCTGTCTCCTCAAACCTTCCAACGATAGTTTGACAGCGTACGAGCACAAGATCAATTCTGGTGAAACATACACTCTCGTGCTCTCACAATTCATGCATGCGTAGATGCATCGTAACAACTATTTTGCGCGATCACATTGAGCGATTGCCATTCTGGGATTCCCCATCGGGATTATGAAACTAACACCATAGCATCGGAGGAGGTTTGTTGTGATCATTCCGTATAAAATGGAAACGACATTCACGCGAATGCCGGTGACGAATGCAGTCCTTATTGCCGTTACATCTATCGCCTTTTTCTTTGTCGCGCTTGGCGTCATACCCGAAGACGCCGCTGAGGCCATGGTGTTAAAAGATTGGGATCTCGGGCAAATGATCGGCAATCTCTTCCTTCACGGCGGACTCTTTCACCTCCTCGGCAATATGCTCTTCCTCTGGATATTTGGAAACGCAGTGTGTGCATTGGTGGGAAATGTGCAGTACGGTTTCTTGTATCTTTTTTTGGGGATTGTCGCATCGGCCTCACATCTTGCATTCAACGGAAATCCGGCGATCGGGGCAAGCGGTGCTATCAATGGTATTGTCGGAATGTCGCTTGTTCTCTTTCCGGTGAATAAGCTGAACTGCGTCTATTTCTATTCATTTCCGTTCGCCGGCATATTCTGGAAGTCCGGAACATTTACGGCAAAAGCTTTTTGGATGATATTGCTCTGGTGTACGTATGATATTATTGGAGTACTGTTGGGCGGCGGCAACATTGCGTATTGGGCGCACATCGGCGGGTTCGTTGCCGGGATGTTTATTGCCCTTGCACTCCTTCTCTTCAAGGCCGTCGAAACGTACGACACCACGCTCGTTGATATCCTGATGGGAAAAACAGTAGATCGGGAAACGTACGATATGGACGAACTTGCCGAGCGAATAAGGGCAAAGAAGAAAAAGGAGCAGATTCTTCTTGATGAAAATTATCCCGAGGCAACACCCGTTCAGAACGACATTGGCACTGAACCCGCAGAACCTGCAAAAGAACCGATACCCATCCTGCGCGTGTTGAAGACGGCCCGCAGGCAAACGGATGTGTACGTTTATTTCATTAATGAAGGAGATAAAGTCAACAACGTTGCGGTAGAATCGAAGGATACGATAATTGCGGAATTCAGTCCGACCACTCTTCCCCCGAAATCACCCGGATGGATGAAGATTAGTAATGCCGAGGAAAGCGTGCTGCAAAATATCAATCTGTTTATTTCGTATGAAGACGGAGAGGGAAGAAGAAGCAATAAACAGATGAACTATGACGGGTCCGGACGACGGTTTTTTGTGGCACAGTGAGGGTTTCATCCTCACTCGAATGAAGGTTTTCTTGTTTATTGAGAGTCGTGATGAATGAATTGTAACAGACCGATGGCCGTTTCATCCTCATATATTTTCCAAAGCAAGTGTTCATGAACGAGTTCGAAGATCTTCTTGCCCTTATCAAATCACGAACATCGTTAATCCTCATTGAATCCCGCGAAGAAACCAGGGTCGTCGAATTACTGAAACAGGTTTCGCTGCAGGCAAGGCTGCTTTTGTATCAATGGACCGTCACCGACGGTCTCTCGGTGGTTGGACAGCTTTCGAACAATGAAGGAAGCTGCATGGAGCCCACGGAAATCCTCCGGCACGTCTACTCGCTCAAACTCCCCGGCGTATTCTGCCTTCTCGATTACCATCCGTATCTTTCAGATCCAAGAAACATCCGTCTCTTAAAAGAAATTGTTCAAACTGCAGAGCGCTACCGGCAGACAATCGTACTCCTCAGCCACCAAATGGAATTGCCCGATGAGTTACGCCCATTTGCTGCGAGATTCGAAATACAATTGCCGAATGAATCCGAAATTTCGAAAATCGTAAACGAAGAGATGGCGCGGTGGAAACTCGAAAACAAGAAGGCGGAATTGGCGGTTGATGATGAGGCATTGAAAATGCTGATTAGGAATTTCAACGGTCTCACGTCAACGGAGGCCGCCCGGTTGGCGAGAAAAGCAATGGTGGATCATGCCATTACGCATGATGATGTGGCAGAG
>Ga0182017_10003313_pt1 | contig 12047 bp, 10 predicted proteins | sample 712E3DmetaG_FD_120492 | JGI IMG/M metagenome (GOLD analysis project Ga0182017, IMG submission 120492) | Permafrost microbial communities from Stordalen Mire, Sweden - 712E3D metaG | ecosystem: Environmental > Terrestrial > Soil > Wetlands > Permafrost | place: Sweden: Stordalen | collected... | reverse complement strand
GATTCTGGGTTTAGCTGTCGGAATTAGTATGCCGACTGTTTTTACCATTGTCTTATTTCTCCCTCACTATTTTTAAATTTATAGAACATGCTTTGACAAGGAGATGCGATCATTTAAAGAAAACGGTACACTACTGAAACGAGTTTTGTGCCAGTGTGCCTTTTTCAGCAAATCGAAAGCTCGTCAGCCCTTTATGCTTTAACCTCCCATGGATTTCTTCAGATTCCCATCTATCCAGAATCGCGTCTCTTTCCAATATACCTTTCCCAACCACGCAAACTTTTTCCTTATCTTGCTCACCGTATATTGCTTTATCTCACCTACCACATCACTCACCGCATATTTTGGTGGAATCACCATCAGGATGTGTATATGCTCTTCCTGTATATTTTGCTCGATTATTTCACATCCCGGCATTTCCTTTATTATTTTAGGGAAAAGTTTGCTTATATATCCCCTCACCCCAGGATTCAGGATACGGCGGCGATATTTGGTTATCCAGATAATATGGTATTCCGTTCGATAGGCTCCATGCCCCAATAAACGTGTTTCCGTGTCCTAAACATACCATATCGCCGTCTACTCATTCACCCACGGGCTCGGCCCGTGGAACTCTGCCGCTACGCGGTTATTAGGTTGAATTATCGGACAGCCGGCTTTGCGTCGGGGTATCATCACCGTGGCTTTTAGGGAGATAGATGCTATTACATCTATGCTATAGTACTCGCCGCAAGTGGCGAGGAACTAAACCCTTATAGAGATTAATTGTTGGTTCGCATAATACTATGGAGGGATTTGTTGTATTAACATTACCCTCTTCCCTAACCTCCGATCTACCTATGCCATTTGTTTCTGCTCCGCCCGCGCCATGATCTCGTCTTGAACCGGTTTGCTTAGCTGAGTAAAGTAGGCACTATAACCGGCTACCCTTACCACCAAGCCACGATAGTTTTCCGGGTGTTGTTGAGCATCCGATAACGTCTTTCTGTCAACAATATTAAATTGAATATGCTTTCCTCCCATTGCAAAATAGGTCCTAATCATGTCGGATAGCTTTCTCATGTCCTCGGTGCTGTTTAGTGCAGATGGATGGAACTTCATGTTCAGTAATGTGGACTGGTAGGGCTCCTGGTCAATCTTCAGGGCACTTTTGATTACTGCAGTAGGCCCGTGAGTATCCCTACCTTGCGCCGGCGACATTGTACCATCAGCCAGAACCTCACCGGCATATCTACCGTCAGGTGTGGCGCCAGTTAATTCTCCCCCTGGCCAATGTCCGACGACTGAGATGGCTGATGGTACGCCTTTTCCCCCATAAGCGCTAACATGTGAGGATACTTCATCAGCGAAGAACTGATAGAGCTCTTTAGCTATCAGGTCCACATAGTCGTCATCATTACCATATTTAGGTGCTGCCAAGAACATCTTTCGCATTTCTGAGTACCCATCTCCCTGCCAGTTTGCCTCTAGAGCTGCCTTCAATTCCTTTAGCGTGACCTTCTTTTCCTCAAAGACAAGTTTTTTCACTGCTGCTATCGAGTCAGCTACATTTATGATCCCACCGGCGATTGTGACAAATCCATTCTCAATAGGAAATGTGCGATCAAAAGAGTCCCTGCCCACCTTAATCGCATCAACCACCAGCGAGGAAACAATCGGGTTCGGATACATATCAGCACCAACTAAAATCTGAAGCTGCTGAGCCTCCGCGTGCAGATCGAGCCAATAGGCGAGCTGTTTCTTCCACGCCTTCATGAAGTCATCAAATGTCTCAAAGCTTTCCAGGTCTCCAGTCTTGGGACCCCATTGCTTGCCAGTCCTTGGGTAAACACCATTGTGCAGGAAAATATCAAAAACTAGCGGTACTTGGAACGGCGTCATGTACGTAATACGTGATTTCCCCACTACGGCGGCATCAAGACACCCGGCTAGAGCATAATTTCGAGCATCTTTAATGGACGCACCCAGACCCATCAGAAAGTCGATGTAAGACCTATCTCCAACGAAAGCCGGCATACCAATCCCAGTTTTCACTACTTCCAGGGCTTTCAGCATAAGAGCTTCCGGTGTTCCCTCATGAACCCTCAATGTTATCGTGTAATGTGGCGTCTGGCATCTCTTCGCTGCCTCTAGAACAAGGTATGATAGCTCGTTAGTGGCGTCTTGACCGTCGGGGGTTACACCACCAATAACCATATTGTTCCACCTGGCCATTCCAGCCCGCTTTTTTCGCTGTTCGGTAGTATAGACGGAGTTTAAATGCATAACCTTAATCCGGAGACACTGCAGCAATTCCAGCACTTCCTCGTCGGTAATCCTTCCCTCTTCAGTGTCTTTCTTGTAAAATGGGTACATGAATTGGTCAAACCTGCCCATTGGAAAGACTGAACATTGTAACACCATAAAGATAGAGTAGAAGGACTGCATCGCTTCATAGAAATCTCTAGCTGGATTAGCCGGTACCCACTGGCATGTTGCCGCTATCCTCTCCAGCTCTTTCTTTCGGGTTGGGTCAGCTTCCTTTGATGCCACTTCTCTCGCCAGGACAGCGAATCTGTTGGCACGGCGGATGATAGCCTCATGGCAGATTATCACTGAGTTCAGAAAATCTTTCTTTTTGACCGAATCTTCACCCGTGATCCTGGTATTTCTCAACTCTTCCTTGGCTTCTTCTATTATCTGGTTAAGACCCCCATTGAGCACCTTATCGAACTCCACGACCTGAAAACCCCCGGCGAGACCAAAAACGTCGCCACCCTGTCCTGTTATTGCCCCCTCTACTCTGTTCTTCCATTCTGGAAGATTCACCCCTGTTTGAAGCCATGGCCACACTCTTTCATCATCAGCTAATTGTCCAACTCTTTTTGCAGGATACCTAGGTTTCCAATACTCCCACAATTGCCTTACCTCTTCCACGTCCTCGTCGGTAAATGTACATCCATATTCTTTTGCAAGGCCCTCAAGTTCTTTTCGAGACCATGGCCCGCTAAGCTCAATTCCCATCGGTTTGCTTGCCACATTGCCAACAATAAGCTCACCATCTTCAATAAATATTGCCATCTTATCTAGCTGGTTGGCCAGGCCATTGGCAACTTGTAGGATTCTTGGATCACCATTCTCCTCCGCCGCTTTATAGCCTTCTGTATAAAACCGGTTTCTTTCAAGACAGAGCGGATATGTTTTTGGACGAAGCGCTTCTTTCAGTTTTTCTATTCTCTGGTTTCTTTCGCTTGCTATTACGGTAACCATAATTTCCTCCTTATTTAAACAATATAAACCTAATTTCCATTATTTCAATAAGTTTACCTAACCAGGCACTTTCATCCGCCTATGTAAGCGGTCAATCCCAAGAACTCAACAAGCTCTTCCAGTTTCAATACATAATCATCGCTAGGTGATTGTATAGACACTGAGTGGCTAACACATTCCAATCTTTCGTATTTTGCCTCCCCTAGCTTATAGTACGGCAGAAGATGTACCTTTACGTCCATTCCCAATTCGGTAGTTACGAATTTGGCTGTTGCCTTTATATTGTCAACAGAATCATTGTGCCCCGGCATTAATGGTACCCAACATATTCTAGTATTTGTCTCAATATTTCCCATCTTGCATACCCGCTGGTGTCTATTGCGGTATGTATGCCAGCATTCTTGTACATTTTGAGTATACTAATGGTGAATTCAGGTTGAGCCACAGGGTCACCTCCCGAAAGGGTAACACCACCTGACCTCTGATAAAAGATCAAGACCCCGCTCACTTCTTTAAAAACCTCTGAAACTGAGACGTATCTTCCCATGAGACTTCTCGCCTCATTTGGGCATGCTTCAGCACATTTTCCGATTTCGCTCTAAAGCTTGCAGTTTGTCCTTAAACGTCCCTCAACAATTTCGATAGCTCCCCTCGGACAAACTTGAACACACTTTCCGCATCCGGTGCATTTTTCCCTATTAAAAAAGATTTCAGGTAGCGATGCTTGCGACTCAGGGTTCTGGCACCAGACACATCGCAAGGGGCGTCCCTTCAAAAAAACAGTGTTTCGAAGTGGCATAACCCATACCAACTTGGCCACTGTCTAATAACCTAAAGCACCCCGGAAGTTCAGTTCGGCGGCCCAAAATACCCGTTAAACAACCCCAAAATAGATCTCCACTCGAAAAATGACAATACTTTCCCTATCTTTTTCATCCGGTTACCTCTGTGTGCCCTCAGTGTGCTGCTCCCAACCACCGCCTGCATAGCGGAATCCCTGGCCAACCTCAAGGCGTCATTGGTGTCTTCATATCCCGCCAAGCGGCTATACACCGACTGTCGCAACAGCGGTACGATCTCATGCTGCACATTCCTGCCTCCCCGAGTCTCTCGCAGATAGGTCGGTGCTACCTCCGTCAACTCCGAGCGCTCCATCAAGTTCAGGGTAGGCCAGCAGTCCCCCATCCGAAGTAATCCTGTCCCCGTGAAACTCCAGCCCCAACCGCTTATCGAATTGAACTCTCAGTGCCTCTTTAGCTTTTTCACCTATTGGGCTCCTCCAGCCAGACCCCTTGCCGCGAAGCTAACCACAGGTGCCTTTGAAGCTATTTTACCATAGCAATATGCCTAAGTCTCAGTTTGATATGGGAAATGCAGGTCGAATTCCAGGCCCATAGTGAATGAAGTAATGCTGTATATTGAAAATTATCCCTTCTCTTCATTCCGATATCTTCTAACGATACCTCCTAGTTCCTTATTACTCATGTGTCTCCACGTGTGTCGGCGGCCGCCTCGCTGTACCATGGATTGCTTCATCTTACCATGGACTGCTTTAGGGGCTGATCTATCCAGCACCGTGCAGCGTAGTAATTGTAGTAACTCTGATATTGACCGTCGTAACCCTTGAGCCAAGGCTGAATGGCGGCGAAGATTAGCGTTGTAGGCATGATTACTACCATGAAGTTTTCGTCCGCATATTGGTCGCAATTCTGGATAAGTACCTTTTGCGCAGCTAGATCAATGCTTGTATTTACCGCGTTAACCATCTTGTCATAAACGGGGTCGTTGACACAAAATAGGTTAGATGAACTTGTCGAGTAACGCTGGGTAATATCAATCAGGGGGGGGAAAGTAACAGCACCCCTGTCAGTCATTACCATCTGATCCACTCCCGGTTTATTCCTTGTAATAGTCGCAAAGGGGGCGGAATCTAACACTTTGATAGTCATGTTCACGCCAATGTCATTGAAGTAGGATTTAACTACTTGCAAGAGGTCCAGGTCACTAGTTTTCGAGTTATTCGACGCTACGCAGTTGGTGTTAAAGCCATTCGGATAGCCGGCATCAGCCAGCAGTTTCTTGGCCCCAGCCACATTAAAGGCATATTCATCCTTGAGCTGCTGTGGCCATTCAGCGTATGGCCATAAGTACCCCGGAAGAGATGGCCCGATCAGCGGATAAGGTATACCCATTGTAGTGCCACCATAATATTCCGAGGCTATTGTCTGTAAGTCCACAGCCTCCTGCAGTGCTTGTCGAACCCTTATGTCAGTAAAAGGTGCATGGTCAGCTCTCATTTGTATACAAAAAGCGTCGTAAGGGAGGGATACCTGCCTGATCTCAGGGTCTGTCTTGGCTAACTGTTCTGCCTGTGTCCAGGTAATTGGACTAGTATTCATTCCTATCACATCAATCTTACCTGTCCGCACTGCCGCCAGCGCCGTATTGATATCTGATATAATTAATATCTTGACTATGTCTACATAGGGGAGCCGGTTCCCTGGATGCTGCGGCGTATCATAACCCCAATAGTTTGGATTCTTAATATAGGTTGCAGCACTGCCAGAGACGTAATCCGTGCAAATAAATGGTCCGGTGCCTACGGCATTATGCCAATCGTTGGTACTTCCAAATTGCTGCACTACTTCGGGGCACTGTATTGAATTAATGGGGGTTGAGTTTAGGAGAGCGGTTATCATGTCAAGTGTTGGATACGCCGACTTAAAAACAACGGTGTATTTATCAGTGGCCGTTACGGATTGTATCATCGCATACGCTGTTAACGAATTATATGGGCATGGCTTGGTAAAACCATCACCCAGGCCCAACATTCGATCATAGTTAAACACTACATCATCTGCGGTAAATTCCCGGCCGTTTGCCGGTGCTTTATTCTGCCAGTAAACCCCTTGACGGAGATGGAAGATAATAGTTTGGGTATCCGGCTGCTCCCAACTTGTAGCCAAGCTTGGCCCATAATATTCATTGGGTATGTAGTCTATTTGGAAGGGCCATACTGAAGGGCTTACTGTCCAGCTTCTTTGGGCTAGATTTTCAGTATATAGACGAAATGCGTATTCCGGGTCATTAGGATACCATGCGTCCCAATTCCCAAAATCTTGGGGAAAATAAAGGTTAAGCGTACCACCATATATTGGCTCTTCCCCAGTTGTCGTCGTTGCCGACGTTGTTGCCGTCGTTGTTGCCGTCGTTGTTGCCGTCGTTGTTGCCGTCGTTGTTGCCGTCGCAGGTTTAGTTGTCTGAGTTGATGTTGTTTTAGCACACGATGCCAAAACCAGAGATGAAACCATAAGACAACTTAGTGCTATCCAGATAACTCCTCTTTTCATATGAATCTCCTTTTATATTACTTCTAGATAACTGAATATCAAACCATTTTGTGGACATTCTTAGATTATATAAATCACTATCATTAAGGCTGGCTTTGCCACTAATCCCGATTACTCCCAAGGCTCCATCACGGGAGGGGCCACAACTACACTTAGCCAAGAGTCTAACCACAAACTCTCAGTACCTTGGAACTCCCCTGGCAAGGCCAGCCTTACCACATATAATCAATTCAAACTTCCAATACTTATACAGTTATTACCATCACGTTACATCGCAATTATTTTCTATTTGTTGATAATTCTTTTATATTCTGGAATTATCTACGAATATAGAATTCAACATCGAAATCAATATTGAATATTACAAATTAGAGTTAGTTTATCACACGTTTTAGGCTTTGTCAATAGTCAGTCTTGTCCCGTAATCCGTGGATTGAAAAACCTCTTTCAATCTAAGTTAGATTGGGATAAGCTAACACCCGGGAGGTTAATATGAAGCAAATATCAGAGCGTTTGGGTGTTAAGATTGTTGGAGGTCTGAAGGAGATAAATACAGCATGGACAGGATCATCGTTGCTAATAGACTTATTCCGCAAATTAGAGATGGACAGGATAGCAATAACGGTGATTACGTATCTGACATCACCTTTCTCCATTGACATCTGCCCATCGATAAGGCAGCTCTCGAATTTCGTATAATCGGTTTGAATATTTCGATAGGCAGTCTGTCTATTAGTAAACCCGTGAATAGCCACTGTCTTCCATTCTGAAGAGGCGAAAAAACACTTAGCTATCCACGCCAGAAGCTGCCAGTAATAGCATTTACCCTCCAGCACTTCGACCGAGCACGCACCTTCTCCCAGAAATTTAGTGGTGATTTCGTGGTTCTTTTTTAAGCCGATGCAACAAATAACATTGTGCAATAATTATTCTGCGCTTTCGCTATTAATTCCTATCCTATTTCAACTCCTGAATGCATCTATTAAGATAGCCTCTTGCCTCTGCTGCTATTCCCATCTGCCTTGACAACGGATACGCGGAAGCACCTACCATTACAAAGTCAACTGCTTTATCATAACCAACATCTTTGAGAGCCCTAATAATTTTGGGGAAATCGATACCGCCTCTCCCAGGTATTTGTTGCTCCAAAGGCGGAATCCAGGACTCATATTGCCCTAAAACAGCAACAAAAGTAGGAGAAACTTTGGTTGGCATTTGCTCTCGACTAGGGTAGTCACGGAAATGGACATGAACTAATCTCCTACCGATTTTGGAAACAGCTTCAGAAATGTCGTCACCAGCTCTACACAATTCTCTTGTGTCAAGAATTGCTCCCAAAGCTGGTGAATCTATCTCATCCAATATTTGAATTAGCCTTGCGGTGTTATCAATTGGAGTGCCTGTGTGAACCTTAATCGCTAGAGTTATTCCCCGGCTTTCCGCCCGTTCAGTTAATTTCTTAACATACTTAATATTCCGTTTGGTTACCTCCTTACCACCAGACTTTCCGTGAAGATAAGGCGCTACGAAAGGAATGCTCAGTTTCTGGGCCACGTTGAACACTTCCGTCAACGATTTTATCTTGTCTTCGTCAGTCTTGCCTAAGTCCTCGGTGTCGATACTAAATAACTCCACCCCGTGTTTTTTTGCTATCGACTTAACTTCATTTATGTACGATTGCTTCGTATTCAATTCGATATGGCGCGCTGGGATTATGTATGACAAGTCGGCCCCCTCGTAACCGGCCCAGGATATGTGCTGTAAAGTGCTGTAAAGATCCAATTGGTTAAACAGAACAGTATGACATCCCAATTTCATTGTGACAAACCTCTATGTTTTTGTTGGCATTATATAACCTGACTAGCATAGTTGTCAACTTTCGCAATAAATGAATTGCCGTTTAAGTTCTATTCGAAACCCGAAGGGCAGAGTTCCACGTGCTTGCACGTGGGTGAATGTAAATTTAAAGTATATCCGAGGTTTTCAATCTTGTTTAACTCATCTTTAGGTCAAGCGAAGCTTGAATCGTTAAAGAACCACGAGCTTGCTCGTGGGTATCTATTAGTCCTTGAATTAGAAAAGCATAATCATCCAGATTCCCGGCAACTGCAGCCTCCCCATCATGAAAACGATGAAAGAGCTGTCCATCAGCAGAAATCACGTCATGGCATTGTTGGCAACAATAGAGACGTAACATCCACGGGAAAAGCTCATCCAAACCGTGTTTCAGGGGTAGATGGATTCTAAAGTCTGCTACAAATAAAAAATAATTTTCTCAAACCATAAATAACCAAAGTACCGTATAATTAGCCCAAACGATGGATAGACTCAGTTACCCGTCTATAGAATAATATAGTTAAATAATATCAAACTCCCATAAGATCTAGAAATTTGCTCGGTGAAACACGAATAGGGGAACTTAACATTAAATGGAAAATTTGTATAATCCTAATTGGTGGGACAAATGGTCGAAGAATAATCTAAAGCGAAAGCTAAGACTGTTTTATAAAAGAATCAAAGGAATTTCATGCTCCATTCATCTTACTAAAGTATGATGATAGGAGAGATGGACCAAGTAAACTCTGGGTTTCCGGTTTCGTCTACAATGGCTATTAAATATACAATCCTCTGTAGATACAACAACAGGCGGCTTCGAGTTAGTACTGGCAAATTATGAGAGGCCGTTATGGATAAAGCTGTTCAAGATCCCTCCAAAGTGATTCAGGTGCAAAACCTGCGTAAGTCATACAAAGATTTGTTTGCTGTAGACGACATTTCCTTCGAAGTCTCACGAGGAGAAATCTTTGGGTTATTAGGTCCTAATGGTGCGGGTAAGACCACTACAGTTGAATGTCTCCAAGGATTACGGCGTTACAATTCAGGAATAATCCGTGTGCTAGGTCTTGATCCGTTGAAAAACATCGGGGCATTACGGCAGCGTATCGGTTCGCAATTGCAAGATTCTGAACTCCCTCAACGAATCAAAGTGTGGGAAGCACTCGACCTTTTTTCATCTATTGCTCCTCGTGAAAACAGATGGAAAAAGTTGATGAAAGAGTGGGATTTAGAAGAAAAAGCGAATGCATCTTTTTCGAGCCTATCGGGAGGACAAAAACAGCGTCTCTTCATTGCTCTCGCCCTGGTGAATCATCCTGAAGTTGTTTTCCTGGACGAAATGACTACTGGACTTGATCCAGTGGCGCGTCATTCAGCCTGGGATTTAATTAAAGAAATCCGCGCTAATGGTACGACGGTTATCTTGGTGACACATTTTATGGATGAAGCAGAAGAGCTTTGTGATAGATTGGCAATCATCAATGGGGGGAAAATTTTGGCGCTGGATTCTCCCGTAGGATTAACTTCGAAGTACGCGACCAATGTAAAAGCTGCGTTCAGCTTTGAAGGCAATGAGTTACCCAATCTCGATGACATTCCTCAGGTGAAGAAAGTTACCCGTCATGGAAAGACTATCGAAGTTGAAGGGATTGGGTCTTTTGTATCACTGGTGGCAGCTAAACTTGTAAATCATGGTATCGTACCGAATGACCTCCGTACCAAACAGCCGAATTTGGAAGAAGTCTTCTTACATCTTACTGGTCATAGGATTGAGGCTTAGGGCGATGCGAACTTTAGGCAGGCTAACATTAGTTGAAATGAAACTGTTCATCCGCGAGCCGATAACAATGTTCTTTACGTTTGCTTTACCACTCCTTTTCCTTTTTGTCATGGGTGGTGTTTTCGGTAAAATGTCCAATGGAGGTTCTGGCGACTTCCACGGTTTATCGGCCATGGCATTCTACACGCCAGCCTATATCGCTCTTGTGCTAACGTCGGTAGGGATTGTCGGACTACCAGGACATATTACCGGGTATCGAGAGCGAGGAGTTTTGCGTCGTTTCCGGGCCTCATCACTTTCAATTTGGAGAATCTTCGGCGCGCAAGGTATAGTCAGCCTAGTAACAGCAAGTGTAGGTGGCATTTTGATTCTGATTGCCGGTGTTTTCGTTTTCCATGTGAGTTTGCCAGGAAATCCCTTACTTGTTCTTCTTGCATTTTTGATTAGCGCGCTAAGTTTTACTTCGTTGGGATTACTGCTGGGAGCTATTCTACCTACTTCGAGGGCTGCCCAGGGAGTTGGTTTAGTGCTCTTCTTTGTTATGTTAATACTTGGGGGAGCTGGTCCCCCACCGGAAGCAATGACCCACGTAATGAGGTTAGTGGGTGACTTTACGCCGATGCAGCACTCGGTCACATTACTGCAGAATGCCTGGCAGGGATTAGGTTGGAACTGGACAGAGTTTGGCATCATGGCCGGCATTTTGGTGTTTTCTCTGACAACTGCCACTTTTATAATTCGGCGCAATTCCTGAGAAAGTTTCAAAGTAAGCAATATTTCGTGTTTCAGAGAGAGGCCAATTCTCCCCTGTCTCCCCGTCTACAAGGTCTTGTTCGGTAAGGTTCCTTTGTTCGCTATTGTTGCTACGCTGATCATTCAGGCATGTAATTTTGCCGACCTTATTATGTTTTCGACGGATAATGAGAGTTATGGCTACCACCATAATCCGAGAATGGCCATTGGGTTTGACTCGTAGGGTACAAAACTTTGTTAATATATCTACAGATCAAACAGACTTTCTGACGGCTCCCATGTTGTGGCAGTAGTCTGGATGACGTCATAAATAATAATGACGCCGATGTGCAGCTTTTTCTATCCACAACACCATCAATGGGTTTAATAGGCCCAAAATCTGTTCTATCAGGTTGGCGGGTACTTCACTCTCGATGGTAGTGATTATTCCGGACGGATAGCGGGGGCCATTGACGGATGGAGTATTTACTATCCGATACTGTCTTAACGGTTCGTAAATCGATCAGAACGGACCTGGTGTGGGTTTTGCACAATAATCCGCCCTCGGTTTGCACCCGGGGTCTACGAGAGCCTCCGGTTTATGAAATGTACGGTGTCTAGTTGGCGGACAGTTTGGCGCTCTTATGTACTAACCATGGTCGACAACCAACTAGCGCGGGTTAACTAGCCCAACAGTTCCCCGCGAGTTTCCATGGGGTTTAGCGGTAGGGTTTAGCTGTTAACGGTTCACGAGGGGTTAGCGGTACGTAGGGTGCAAACTCCCGCTAAAGGTAGGTGGGTGAACCCCTTCATAAAATGGGTAGTGGGGAGGGGAAGTAAACCCCCATTTCCCGTCAGTAAGCATGGGCCATTTTTGTTACTTAAGACTTTATTAAGAACTTAACTTAACTCAAGAGTTAAGACGTTAAGTTTATATATAAACCTCCGTCTTAACCTCTCGTCTTAACTTCGCTCCGAACTTCGCTCATGGACTTCGTTATACGAAGTTGAATAGCGAAGTAAAAAAGCAAAGGATGAAGTAAATCACATCACCTGACCGTAGTAGGCCGAAGCAATCAACCTTCTTCCAATTTGAGAGG
>Ga0182017_10003309_pt1 | contig 12053 bp, 9 predicted proteins | sample 712E3DmetaG_FD_120492 | JGI IMG/M metagenome (GOLD analysis project Ga0182017, IMG submission 120492) | Permafrost microbial communities from Stordalen Mire, Sweden - 712E3D metaG | ecosystem: Environmental > Terrestrial > Soil > Wetlands > Permafrost | place: Sweden: Stordalen | collected... | reverse complement strand
CCGTGCTCATGTTGTCGATCCAGAAGCTCACATATTTCTTCCCGAAATTGTCGTACCCGGTATATCCGACGCCGTTAAACGGCTGGCCCATCATCTCGCCCGAGAATTCCTGCTGGAGATACCTCCCGCCGAGCGCCAGCTTGTACTCCGCGGACCCTTTCGAAACAGCGGGCTCCCCTTTGGGTCCGTTCATCCACATCTTCGTCTCGGCCTCCCAGGTCCCGACAAACTGTTCGAAATTCTTATGGGCGGGTCCCGGCGTCATAGCCTCCTCCCACTTTTTCATCATCTCCTCCTGGGTTGGCATCTTCGATTTCTTCTTCCCCTGCGCGGATGCATCATTGAAAGCAACGGTAACCGCCAGCGCGAAGACACAAAGAAGAACAAGCGCATTCTTCATACAGACCTCCCTGCGAGTGATTGAAGAGTGTGGTTGATGCCGGACCGGGCGAGCGGGCCGGTTGACAGTCGCCTGCAGAATGAAGCGTGAATATAGGACAGGGAAGGGGCGAAGTCAAGAGCCCGTGCAGCGCGTGTTCGCGGGGCATTTTCGCGAAGGTGTTTTGGCGAGGGCATTATCCCAGGAGCGCTTTCGCAGAGCGTGATCGCAATGACCGGTTCTCTCACCGGGCGAAGAGGACCGGGAGGAACGCCTCATGATTCCTGAGGAGATACTCGACGACATGTATCCGGTCGATGCCGGACGATGCAAGGATCTCCGGGAGATCACCGGTAACCGGCTGTTCGGGAAGCCATTCATAGAAATATCCGGATGCGTTGCACGCATACGTCATCGCATACCCCTCCCGCGGCTCCCGCGCTGCGAACGTCATGTCGATATACTCACCCGGCAGGAGCATTGCATAATCGGAATCCTGGAACCGTACCGAGCGATCCGCGGATCCCCGTTCGCTGTGAACGGCGCTCAGGAGCGGGAGGACGTGCTCCACGAGGCGGAGGACGGGAGACCAGTCAACTTCCACGGCATCGATTTCCCAGGTGCCGGCAAGGACTCTCAGCCGGACGCGGACGGAGTCGCTGCTCCGCTCCGGCGCGGGGATTCTGACGATCCTCGTAAAGGGGACTTCGTTTGCCTCGGGGGGAATTGCCCCCGAGCCCTTCCACGACGCACCATCCCACACGTCCACATGGAGGGCGCACTCATCGATCCACTCTTTCAGGAGCGCGATCGTTCCGGAATCGTGCTCCATCCTGTAGAGATACGGGAGCGACTCATCGCCGAGGTAGCCGAAGAGCTTGGCGAACGCGCCATCGGGAAGGCGGGCATTGACCGCGTGGACGACGAGCGATCCCTCACCGGTGATCCCGGTCCGGGGGAGGAGGATCTCAAGAGTGTCCCGGTACATCCCGGTGCGCCGCACGGGTTCTGATTTCCAGCGGATGTTGTCTTTGTGCACGATCTCCCGGGGGGCACGGAGCGGAGGGGACAACGCGGGGAGCGGCCACGCCCGATCGTGCGTGTCGAGATACACAGGAGTCCCGCGCGGGGTCTCATACGCACAGACGCGGGCGCTGTTGATGTAGTGAGTCTCCGGGCGCTCATCGGCGATGCGCACCCGGAGAAACCCGTCCGCCGCTGCCGCATCCGGAAGCATGCAGGCCGTTGAAGTTTCCAGTCCCTTCCCGAGAGCCGTCCCGAAAACTTCTCCCTGGCGTACGTAGCGCAAGCCGTCCCAGGCGTAGACGAACGGACACGAGAGACCGATCCCTCCCATCTGGCGAAAGACGGAGAGCCCTCTCCCGGGAGTCGAATTTTCAATCCCGGCGGCTGTCAGACCCATGAGACCGAGCACTCCGATGGAACCGACGATGCTGAGGCTCCGGGACTGGATGTACACAATGCGGGACATCGGCAACCGGCCGGAAAAGGGGACCCATCGTCCGGCGATCAGGTGTTCCCCCTCCCCTTCAAGGAGAGAATCACTGAACGAAAACCTCTTCAGGTCGTAGATCGTGGTATCCGCGGCCATAATGCGGATCGGGTGCCGAAGTGCGCCGGAAAGCTCGCCGTAGGTCCGGATCTCTTTTGTCGAAAAGCACCCGGAGAGAACCAGGGCAGAACAGGTCGTGAGCGAAATGCGACTCAGTATTCTCATTGCCGTCGCTCCCATTATTGAAACTTCACGCGAATACCGAAACGGAAACTGCTCAGGTCGACGGACACGGGGACGACCCGATAGGATTCGCCGCTGCCCGTCCAGTCCCCCCAATCGTAGAACAGATCCGACTTCCGGGCGATATGCTCGTACGAGACATCCAGAGCAATTCCGGGTCCCTCAGCCGAGAGGTATTCAATGCCTGCGCCCGCACGCACACCCCCTCCGGCGGTCCTGAAATAACCCATGGGTCCGTTTTGAGGACCTGAACCCAGATCCCCGGTGATAAACGTCCAAGCACCCCCCAGTTCCAGGAACGGACGCAGATCCGGATAGTTAAAAGGATGCGCGTAAAGCACTATCGTGGCGCCCGATGTGTATGTCGGACCCCGACCGAATCCGAGGTCGACCTGAACTCCGATCTCCCTGGTAACAAGCAGTTCGGGGAGGAAATCGAGCAAGATCCCTTCGGATATGGCGGGGGTGCCTGTCGCGGCTGTGAGCCCCGAAAGGTCGGGTGAAAGGGTACGGAGCCCGATGCCGAGTGCGAGCGAAGGATAGTAACGCGGCATATGGTGATCAATAGCGGGGGCGAGCGGGAGAGACTCATCACCGCGGGGGGTGCCGGAAACGGCCCGGAACGGCAAGCTGCCGTCAGGACCCTGCTCTCCCGCTTCCTGCCAGGAAAGTACGGACTCCGGAGCCATCCTCACGCCCCGGGGAACGAATTCGGTCGATCCGGTCAAACCCGGGGAGGAATATTTAAGCGCCGGGGGAGAGCTTCCGAGTACGTACTCGCCGTTTTCCAGATCCTCAAAATGCTCGATCCTGTCAGCCATCAACATGATCGCGGTCCAGGAATAACGTACGAGCGTGTCCCGGAACCCGCCGGAAGAAACGAGCGTAAGCCGGACCGCACACGAGCTGTCCCGGAGCTGAAGGACAACAGCCTGATTGAAATCCCTGAACTGCGTGAAGAGATGGTATTTTTCCCGTTTGTCCGGGGAGATGACCGGACCCACCCTGTCGCTGAGTATGACGACACGGGCTGAGTCGACGGGAGTGCTTTGCCCGGGGGCTGCAACGAAACCCACAATCGGCAGGAGGAAGAAGAAAACTGTTTTCCGGTTCACAGATCCTCCGGGAGAGAGAGGTGATGTCCGGTGATATTCAGAGTGAATTGACGTGCCGCCGGCTCACGGATTGCTCTCAATCAGAAGAGTATCGCCGCGGCCGCCATCATAGGGGTGCCAAAAGAACGGTGAGAAACCAGCAGGAGAGGGGGGCACGCCGAAGAGCGGCGTGGTCGCTGACCCCGCCTAACATACGGCGGGGCCCTCGGAATTTCAACCACCCGTTGAGGAGAGCTCCCGAGCAGGAGAGCTCTCGAGCAGATGAGCTCCCGGGCAGTCTCGGCAGCTAACGGGCCGAGTCAGGATGGACGGTTGAATCCATCCCCATGACTTTCGTGATATCGTCCAGTCTTTTCTTCAACTCCGGCGTGTTCGGATAGAGCTGATTGAGATTGGCAAGGAGGTCCCGTTCCTTCCGGAACTCCTTTCGCGTTTCATACAGGTCGAGCAGGACCCTGTAGGGATTGTAATACGAGTTCACGTTCGCTTTTCCGTCCGCGATGAGCCCTTCGCATGCCGACTCAACGTCGTTGGAAAGCTGGTTGAACTCGTCGATGCGACCGACTCGATGATAGAAGAGCGCAAGATCGGATTCCAGCTCCCACCCCATCGGATATTTGGTGCGCGGGATGATCAGCTCCATCCGGTCCAGGACCGTCGCGCTCGATTTCAGGTCATTCTTGATGTTGGCATACGACATCGCCAGACGCACAAAAGCAGACCGGTAATTGCTCATGAGGCGGCTCGCGTTTTCGTCGAAGAACACCGTGGTGTCACCGACCCCGCGGAATTTGTATCCGAACTGCGGAGTCCTGGAGAACCCTGAAGGCTCGTGCATCAAGTTGGCCTCCAGGACATCATGCTCCACCCCGAGGTCTTCCCTGTTCACCTTCCTCGGCTCCAGATGCCACGCGAGTCCGGTGAACCAGAGATATTCATCGAGTCCCAGCTTGGCATCGGGTGAACAGGTCACGGCGATATACAGGGGACGCCTGAACTGGTTCGTCAGGATGATATCCCGCATCAGGATGTCCTGCACGCGGATCGCTTTTGTCGTGCCGAACTGCATGGTGTTCGGCATCCTCCAGACTATTTTGCGCTGGCTGAGGATCGTGGAATCCGTGACGCCGTACCTGGCGATAGCTTCCGGGCTCACGATGAGGTCTGTCGTCTTCGGTTCCCACTGGACCGGCTGAATTGCGCGGATCCTGTCGTCCGACATGCTGATCGGGACGGCGAGCGCCTCGGTATAATACGGCCGCTCCTTCATCTGGTGGATGTACCAGGGGGTGTTGGCAAGACTCAGGCAGATCACGCGGACGTCGCGGCGTACCCCCTCGACGTCCTGGAGATACCAGAGAGGGAACGTGTCGTTATCGCCGTTGGTGAAGAGAATAGCGTCTTTTTCGCAGGTCTGCAGCATATTGTACGACAGGTCCCATGGGACCCAGTTTTTCGAACGGTCGTGCGTGTGGTAGTTTGCCAGCATCATCTTCACAGGAACGAACAGCAGCGCAAGGAACAGGGTGAGCAGGAACGCGGGCTTCAGGATCTTCGCATCTTTCATTTTCGCCGCGATGAGATCGAGGATCCCCCGGACACCGAGCGCGATCCAGATGGCGAATATGGAAAACGCTCCCGGATAGAAGTAGTCGCGCTCGCGCGGCTGCGACTCCTGCTGGTTCTGGTAGAATGCGATCAGGTACCCCATCACCACGAAGAGGATGAGAAAGACCGACGCCATCCTCCAGTCGTTGCGGAAATGGAAATACAGGCCTGCGAGACCAAGAAGGAACGGGATGCCGTAAAGAACCTTCACATCGATGCCGGAATCCTGGGCATCCCCCTCCCGCCCGATATAGTTCCAGGCCAGATACCTGTTGAACATGTGGTTCATCTGGTAACGCCAGAAGAAATCAAGATCACTCGAATACGCCGTGAAGATCGCCTGCTGGTGCGATTCCTGCGACCATCGTCTCTTGAACATCGGGAAGTCGCCGTACTGCTCCCGGTCAAGGTAGGTGACAAGACCGGAGAATGTCTTCGGCGCGTTTTCGTTCATCGGGGTGTCTTTCCCCGATCGGATGAGGATCATCGTGTACGTCGTGAACCCCGCGGTAGCCAGCATGATCCCCAGGACCGCCGTGTGCAGCATTGTCATTTTTTCTTTCGCGAGCCACCGGGCGACGAGCGCAAGGACAGTCAGCAGTGCGATCAGCACAACGAGTCCCCCACCGATATTGTCCCCCGCGATCGTCCGGAGGAGTCCGGGGAGCATCTTGATCACGCCCGGATAGATAATCGCAAGCGCGACCCCCCCCGCAAACACGGGAAAGTAGAACGAATTCCTGTTGAACACCTTCTTCCAGAAGAGCGCAACGACGAGGAGGCTCGACAGGATCATCCACTCCTTGAACTTCAGATCGAACGCATGGGAATCTTCGAGCGACGGCGTGGACCGCCCGGTCTGATTGGCCCACAGAGTCGCCGCGATGACCAGAAGCAGTACGACGTGACCGAGAAAGACGTATGCCGACGAACGGCAGAACTTGTCGTCCGTCACGTATTTCCTGAGAACCACAACCATGACCACTGCCAGTATTGCCGGGACACTCATAAGGTGTACCCCCGCGGAGAGCCCGGCCAGGAACACGATCAGGAGGATAAACTTCCCGTTGTGGGGGCTATCCGCCTGTTCGTTCCACGTGAGCATGAGCCAGACGACAAGAAAATAGAGCAACGTGCTCGCAGCAAAGTAGTTTGCTTCCACGGCACTGAACCAGAATGAATCGCTGAACGAGAATCCGAGAGCACCGATCGCCGCCGCCCCGAACGTTCCGAACGCATCGAGCGGAGACTGCGGGTCCTGTCCCTTGTAGTGCCGGATCAATTTGACCGCCACAAGGTAGAGGAGGAGAACCGAGAGGGCGCTCGCCACGACGGAAACCAGGTTCATCCTCAGCCCGATATCCCCCGGAACCGGCAGCATGAAGAAAAGCCGTCCGACGAGGGAGAAAAGGGGGCCTCCCGGCGGATGAGGAACCTCGAGCATGTATGCCGCGGCGGAAAGTTCGCCCGGGTCCCAGAACGGGACAGACGGCTGCACCGTCAGGAGGTACTGCGTCAGGGAAATGGCAAAAATGACGGCCGCAGTGATTCTGTGGATGAGTCTGTTATTCATGGAAAATACCTTCGCAACGCTGTGGATGTAGCGCGGGATGCGGGCACCGATTCAGACATTGAATATACGAACGGAAGATCAAAGAGGAAAGTCCCTCCCCCCCTTTCGGCCGGGGATGATAGCGGTGCGGAGGGGGCTGTTCATGATACACGTCAGACGCCGCGGAAGATCGTCTCCTCCCTTTCGAACCACCGGGCACAACCGAAAAGGCTCAGTCCCGCGAGCACAAAAAGCGACGCATACACCTCAAGCAAAAGCCCCGTCTTGATCGTCCCCGCGATGATTTCCTTTGTGGCGAGCGACACGTTCAACACCGGAATCAACGCCGTAACCGGATCGAGCTCGATGCCGGGGAAGAGCCCGATCATGACCGGTAGTATCACCACGATCATCAGCGGGCTGATCATGCTCTGGGCTTCCTTGTACGACTTGGCAAATACCGACACCGAGAGAAGGAAGGCGGCAAAAAACACGGTGAGCGGAAGCAGAAGCGAAAGCACGAGGAGGACCGTTTGCACGTCCAGTATCGCCATGACGGCGTTCACTATTTCCGGGGGGATCTTCGTGAGCCGGCGCACCGCGAAGAGGATCCCGAGGATGGAAACGACCGCGCTCAGAAGCCCCGTGAGCACCACGACTGCAAATTTCCCCAGGAGAATCTGGAACCTGCTCACGGGCGCCGTGAGAAGGGTTTCCATAGTCCCCCGTTCCTTTTCACCCGCCGCTAGGTCAATTGCCGGGTACATCGCACCCATGAAGCAGAAAATCACGAAGAGGTAGGGGACCATCCCTCCCACCGACTTGCCGATCCGCTCCTTCATCGACGCCACGTCATGCTCTTCTATCATGACGGGATTGATAATCGCGGGGTCCATCTTCAGCACCGCGAATCTCTCGGCCACGAGCTGCTTTTCGTAGGTGCCGATGACGCCCGAGAGCCGGCGCTTGACCATGTCAAAGTCATCCGATGACTTGTAAAAAAGCCTGATCGTCCCGCGAGTCATATGCGCCACCGCGGCATCGAAATCCGGGGCAATGAGCACCGCCGCATCGATGCTGTCCCGCGCAATCATGGCCTCCATGCTGTCGGCAGGGATCCCCTCGATGATGCGAAGATCGGGACGGCCTGTCAGGGCGGCGACAAGACCGGGAGCGTTGGCGCGTGCCACCAGCGCTACCCGGAGGACTTTCTCCTCCGCCTTTTTCATCGATGACATCTGGATGTTGGTCACAACGATCATGAGAGCAGGGACCAGGAGCAACGGGAACACGATCATCATGAACAGCGTCCGCCTGTCGCGGATAGTGTCGGTGAACTCTTTCCTGAATATCGTGAGGAACGTGCTCATGTCAGGCGGCCTCCACCAGACGCACAAACTCGTCTTCCACAGACCGGGTCTGCATCTGGGTTTCAAATTCCTTGTACGTCCCGTTGAATATCAGCGTTCCCCTGTGGATGATCGCCAGATCGTCACTGAGGAGGCTCACCTCCCCCATCCTGTGTGTCGAGAATATCACGGTCTTGTTTTCCTCCCTGCAGCGTTTGATAAGCTGGATGATCGCGCGCGACGTGACCACGTCGAGCGCAGCGGTCGCTTCATCAAACACCACGACATCAGGATTGTGGATGATGGTCCGGGCAAGCGATACCTTCTGCTTCATGCCGCTGGAGAGCTTGCCGATCCGCCTCCCCGCGAATTCCTGTATCCCGAGCAGCCCGAAAATCTCCTCCCGCCTCCGGCCGTAGGTCTGCGCGTCCATCCCGTAGAGGTCGGCATAGTACTTTATCATTTCGTCCGGGGTCAGCCTGTCGTACAGACCGGTGCTCCCCGTGAGGAAGCCGATCCTCTTCCTCACTTCCACGGGCTGCTTCACGACGTCGAAACCGGCCACCGTGATGGATCCGCCGGTCGGCTTGAGCATTGTCGCAATCATCCGCAGCATCGTCGTTTTACCGGCTCCGTTCGGCCCCAGAAGAGTGAAAATCCGGCCCGGCCTGCACGTGAAGCTGATTTCCCTCACAGCGTCAATCCGGGCCCCCCTGAATTCCGGGCCCATTTCGCGCCGCTGCTGGCGGGAAACTGAGAAGGTCTTGGTGACACTGTCGACGACGATCATGAAATACCCTTTCCTGTTGAGAACGGGAGGGAAAACGGAGCGGGGGGAAGAAGCCCGGATTAACTGCCGCAATATAGAATTTACAGGAGGGAGATTCAACCCAGACTTGACCGGGAGTGTAAAATTCAGCGGGCCGGCCAGGTGCCTCAAATGCCATATTTCCCGCCTTGACAAATGGCGGCTTTTTCTTTATCTATATGACAGGTTTTTCCTCATCTCCCCTCTCTAGAGGAGCCACAAGACATCCCGGATTGCTACCAGTTTCGAGTTATCGGTAAGATCCGGGAGGCACTTCGTGCGCCTCCTACCGCGAGTAAGATTCCAACGCGACATGACAGGTTCCTTTTCTCCGGGTGGAGTACGCCATGGAAAGGGAAGAGTTTCTCTCATTCAAAACCAGGACCCAGAACCATGAAGACCCTCTGCACCATACTCTTCGTCTGCATCACCTGGAGCCATCAGGCGATGGCGGAAGGCGACACCACACAGTCCCGACCCGGAGAGACACTACAGAGTATTCCGGCGCACGCGATTTACCCGGCCGCCTCTTTCCAGAAGAGCTGGGGCACGTCGGATCTTCTCATCCCTCAAATGGCGTCGTTTGATACGACTCCGGTTGGAGTGGCGGCACCGCACACGACCCCGCGGCTCCTGCCAGACAACATCAGCTTCATGGAGAGGGGCCTCTGGGGTGAGAGCGGTTTCTTCCGCTCCATCGGCATTGCGGGGGAACTCACACCGGAATCCCGCAAGAACGAGCTCTCGGCGCGACGGACGTTGCTGACGATGCATCAGATCGGCGGGTTCGTGACGCTCGGGCTGTTGGCGACGACGCTCTACTACGGTCAAAAAACACTGAACGATGCGAATAACCCGGCCCAGGACCGCACCGACCAAAACAAGCACAACCAGTTCGTCACCTACTCGATCATTTCATACGGACTGACAGGTCTGCTGGCTGTGATTTCCCCTCCTCCCCTCATCCGGCGCAATGAGACAAGCACGACGACGATACACAAAACACTTGCATGGGTCCATTTCGCGGGAATGGTGTTGACGCCGATTGTGGGCAATATGATCAAGAAGCGCTCGGGTCGTTTATCGTACCTCGACCTTCCGACCGCACATTTCCACCAGGTGTCGGCATATGTCACAACGGGGGTGTTCGCCGCCTCGATGATCATCATAACATTCTAAAGGGGATTCCATGAAGACGGTACTCGCCACGTCGGCCCTCCTTATCGTTCTCCTCGTCATTCTGATTGCCGTTCTGGGCGTCGTTCCCGCGCCTGCGCAGGTGAAGCACCTCACGCAGAAAAAAGAGGAGTCTTCGATGACATACCGGATGGTGCATCCGCTGCATAAGATAGAGGCAACGAGCAAGGAAGTGGTCTACGAACTGGAGGCGGACCCCGGAACAAAGCAGTTCAAGAGGGTCTCTGGATGGGTCGACGTTACGACATTCGACAGCGGGAACTCGAACCGCGATTCGCATGCGATGGAGGTGATCGACGCGATCACATACCCGGATGCAAAATTCGAGGGGACGGGGTTTACGCAGAAGGGGGACAGCCTCATCATCACCGGAAAAGTCACATTCCACGGGGTAACCCGGGAGATGACCGCCGGCGCGCTGACTCACTGGTCAGCAGGAAAACTGGAGGTGAATGGGAGTTTCGACCTGAGCCTCGCCGCCTTCAAGATCGACAGGCCATCCCTGCTGATGATCCCCGTCGAAGACGCGTTGAGCTTCTCCTTTGCGGCAGTATTCGGGCTGGAATAGACTCATGACCGGAAAAAACATACGTGCTCACCGGCTCACTGCGGCAGCGATAATGCTGCTGGCAGGTTGCGGCACAACGGAAATCGCTAGCCACTGGCGGAGCAATGAGTTCGTTTTTCTCGCTCCTGGCTCCCGGTGGCCGGCCTCTGCCTCCACTTTCGACGACAGGAGGATGACAGGAACGGTCTGCAACGACAGCGAGTACATATATATCGGCCTGCGCACGACCAACCCCGATATGCAGAAGCTCCTTCAGCGAGAGGGGATCACATGGTGGTTCGACGGCGACGGGAGCTCGAAAAAGAGATTCGGCATCCACTACCCTGTCACTCTCCCGAGGCAGAGGCCGCAGCCCGGAGAAGATGAATGGGACACGGCACCTGCGTTTGCAGAGCACGGATCGAACGCGAAATCCCCCACGGAACTTGAGCTATTCACAGGAGAGAATGAACACCAGCGGATGAGTATACTCGCCACAGGCGGGATCGAAGCCGGATTCCACCGGGAGAGGGATACGCTCGTCTACGAACTCAAAGTCCCCCTCAATGCCGGAGCGACACATCCGTTCGGGATCGGCGCACGTGGGGGAGCCGTGATCGGTCTGGGTGCGGTCACATCCGATATCAGGGGATCCGCGGACCTGCCGATCGACCGCCGGGAAGGAGAAGGTGAGCCGGGGGGAGGATTCGGAGGCCGGCGAAGCGGAGGAGGCGGGGGGAGACCCCGGGGCGGGAGCAGACCGGAGGGAGGCCTCCGGACCGACCAGTTGAATCTGTGGATGAGAGTCCATCTGGCGGTCGGCCCGTAGGACCATCGCACTGTGGACCGAGGGTTCGAGTCCCGTCCGCCCCGCAAAGCAAAGCCTTGGAGGTCAATGACTTTCGGAGCTTTTGGGTTTTCAGGAAGGTGATTGTCGCTCAAGCCGAAGTCTTTCCAACTCCTCGCGGAGGGGCTTCCAGTACTCCCTGTCGATCTCCCGCTCCCGCTTCTCCTCAGCATCGAGCGCGTCTTCCAGTTCGCGGTCTCCCATCCCGTTGATCGAAGCCAGGAATGGACGCCTGTCCGAAAGACGGCGGGCGATCGCCGGATGCGCGGCAGCTACCTCCCTGAGGAGAGAGGGAGTCCTTGACTCCAGGAGCCAGAATTCAATCTGTTCCGCGGTTGGGTTTTCCCTGTTCGCGACGTAATTGGCTTCGATCAGCCGCCGGATCATCGGCCAGTCTTTGTCCCTCTGCGTTTTCTTGGATCGGACAAGATCCGGGAGAGCAATGACGTCGTAGGATTCTCCGGGTGCAACCTCCACCGTCGTTCGGCGAGACCAAATCTCCCCAAACGAGTCAACCCCCCGCATCACGGATATTATGTCGATGCGCATGCCTGATGCATCCGGGTGAGCGCACCGGAAATGAACGGCATGGCCGCGTCGGAGGTATTCAGATGCAAAAGGGGGAACAGCTATAGTAGACGCCTGCAACTCCTCCAGGGCCTTTTCAAGGCGCTGGAGATTTTCGGGGGAGGTAAGGACGGCAATATCGGTGTCTCTGCTAAACTCCGCTCCGCCGTATAATATGCACGCCTGGCCGCCGATAAGCAGGCATTGGACACGGTGAGAGGAGAGTGAAGAAAGGACTTTCTGAATCGGGCTGGTCATCGAGGGATCCTCCTGCAGCGATGAAGAAGAGCCAGAGGCGCTGGCTTTCCCGCCAGCGTTCTGCCGGGGT
>Ga0182017_10003308_pt1 | contig 12057 bp, 7 predicted proteins | sample 712E3DmetaG_FD_120492 | JGI IMG/M metagenome (GOLD analysis project Ga0182017, IMG submission 120492) | Permafrost microbial communities from Stordalen Mire, Sweden - 712E3D metaG | ecosystem: Environmental > Terrestrial > Soil > Wetlands > Permafrost | place: Sweden: Stordalen | collected... | reverse complement strand
TACAACATGGCGGCGGCGCTGAAGAGGTGCCTGGCGGCGCTCGAACAATCGGCCGAGCGCGCAGCCTTCGAGATCGTCGTGGTGGACAACGGCTCGGAAGACGAGAGCGTCGAAGTGATCGACAGCTTCCCCAACGTGACGCCGTTGCGGCTCCCGCGCAACTTCGGTTTCGTCAAAGCCCTGAACATCGGCATGCGCACGGCCAAGGGCGAGTTCTTTCTGTTCCTGAACCCGAAGACCGAGGTGCTGCCGGATACCGTATCCGCACTCACCGCGCACCTGGCGAAGGAGGCCGATGCCGTGGCCCTCAGCCCGGCCATCGCCACGCCGGACGGCCAGCCCGCCGCGCATCTTTACAAGCTGCCGCGGCAGGCGGATCTTCGCGCGCTTGCGGCCGCCGGTGAGTTCGAGGCCGCGCCGGTTCCGGAAGCCGCCGGGGAGACGGTGGCGATCGAGTTCGCGGGCTTTGCGGCACTCATGGTGCGCAGCTACTTCCTCAAGGGGCTGCGCCACATCGACGAACGCTACGCCCAGTCCTGGGCGGACGCCGAGATCGCGCTCCAGATCCGCCGGGCGGGGAAGAAGACCCTGCTGGCGCCGGCCATCCGCGCCGTCTGGCATCCGGAGGACGACCTGAGGCGGTCCATGCCCGCCAATCCGCTCGAACTGCTCGCGGCGGACTGGGCGCTGGGCGCCGCCACGTATGCGGCCAAGCACTTCGGGTTCGGGGCCGGGCTGAAGGTCCGCCTGAGCGCCATTTTCTCGGCCCTGTTCTCGTTCCGCCTGCGCCGCTTCTCCTACCTGCTCACGCCTCAGAAGATCGACGGAACCCAGACGATGATGTAGCCTGGGATACTGGACACAATGAGCGCGGACTTCCTCGTAGTGGGCGCAGGGGTGGCGGGTTTGCGGGCCGCAATCGAGCTTTCTCAGGCCGGCTCGGTCCTCGTGGTCGCCAAGGACAGCTTGAAGGAATCCTCCTCCGAGTACGCTCAGGGAGGGATTGCGGTCGCGCTCGGCGAAGACGACGCCGTCGAGTTGCACGAACAGGATACGCTCGCGGCGGGCGACGGCCTGTGCGATCCGGAGGCCGTCCGCACGCTGGTGCAACAGGCCCCGGCGGTGATCGAGGAGCTGATCGAGTGGGGCGCGGAGTTCGACCGCGAGGGTTCCAAGCTGGCTTTTGGACGCGAAGCCGCTCACAGCCGCCGCCGCATCCTGCACGCGCACGGCGATTCCACCGGGCACGAGATCGCCCGCACGCTTTACCTCAAAGCCGCTTCCAGTCCCAACATCGAATTCCGCAGCTACGCCGCGGTTACGGACCTGCTCGTCTCCGGCAATGGCGAGGTGGCCGGCGTGGCGGTCTGCGATGCCTCGGCACGGCACTGGGTTCCTATCCGTGCGCGCGCCGTGCTGGTGGCGACCGGCGGTCTCGGGCGCCTATATCTGGTGACCACAAACCCGGAGGTGGCCACCGGGGACGGCGTGGCCGCGGCCTATCGGGCCGGAGCGAGGATCTCCGATCTCGAGTTCGTCCAGTTCCATCCCACCGCGCTCCACGTCGCCGGCGCACCGGCATTCCTGCTCTCCGAGGCGCTGCGCGGCGAGGGCGCCTACCTGCTCAACGGCGCCGGAGAGCGGTTCATGTCGCGCTACGACCCGCTGGCGGGGCTGGCGCCGCGCGACGTGGTCGCCCGCGCCATCGTGACCGAGATGCGCCTGCGCGGCGAGGACGAGGTCCTGCTGGACGTCCGCCATCTGGGGCGCGAGTTCCTGATGTCGCGGTTTCCGCGCATTTACGAGACCTGCCTGCAGTACGGCGTGGACCTGGCGGAATGCCCCGCCCCCGTTCACCCGGCCGCGCACTACGCCATGGGCGGCATTGCCACGGATCTGGAAGGCCGCACCAGCGTGCCCCGCCTGTTCGCCGCCGGCGAGTGCGCCGCAACCGGGGTCCACGGAGCGAACCGCCTGGCCAGCAATTCGCTGCTCGAAGGGGTGGTCTTTGGAGCGCGGGCCGGCGCCGCCATGCGCGAGCTGGCGGGTGCGCCGCTGCTCGATGCGCCGCCGCCTCCCGAGCCGCTCTTTCCCGCCATCTCGGCCCGCGAGCTGCGCAAGATCGCCTGGGAGCGCTGCGGCATTGTCCGCTCCGGCGCGGAGCTGGCCGCCACCTGCGAGCTGTTAAGCCGGATTCCGCTCGAGCCCTCCGCGAGCCCCAATCGCAACCTCTTCGAGCTGCGAAGCATCCACACCGCCATTTCGATTCTTGCCCGCTGTGCATTGGCGCGCCAGGAAAGCCGCGGAGCGCACTACCGCACCGACTATCCCGAGCCGCGCCCCGAGTTCCAGAAGCACTCCGCCATTGACAAGGACCATGAGGTCACCTTCGAGTAGGCCGGGGCAGCTCTCGCGGCCTGTCCCGGCCCCGCCTGCCGCTTCCGGGCGCCAGACCCTGGCTTGCGGACTGGCCTTGCTGGCGCTTGCGCCGCTCGAGCGGGCGGCTCCGGGCACCGCGCTGTGGGCGGCGCCAGCCATCCTGCTGGCCGCCATGCTCATCGCCTGGGCGGCTGAAGCGGCTCAGTTCTTTATCGCCCAGGCCTTCGCGCTGGCTATCCTGGCCTGGCTCCAGACCATGCCGGAGTTCGCCGTGGAATTCGTTCTGGCCTGGAGGCAGCGCGTGGACCTGCTGCTCGCCAACCTCACCGGCGCGCTGCGCCTGCTCACCGGGCTGGGCTGGCCGATGATCTACTTCGTCGCCGCCTTCTTCCACCGCCGGCGTTACGGAAAGCCGCTGGGCCGCATCCGCCTCGAAGACCATCACTCGATCGAGGTGATGGGTCTCGTGCTGCCGCTCGTCTACATGGGTTTCGTCTGGTCGAAGGCGACGTTGACGCTGTTCGATGCGGCAATCCTGGTCGCAATCTACATCGCGTACCTCTGCGTGCTGCGGCGGATGCCGGCGGAACGGGCCGAGGGCATCGAGGACCTGGAGACGGTGCCGCGCGCGCTCGCGCAGTCGCCCCCGCGCCTTCGCACCCTGCTGATCGCCGGCTTCTTCGTGGCCGGCGGGCTGCTGATCTACTTCACGGCCGAGCCGTTCCTGGGCAGTCTGCTCGCGATCTCGGCCCTGCTGGGGGTGCCGAGCTTTGTCTTCGTGCAGTGGGTGGCGCCGCTGGTCTCGGAATTCCCCGAGAAGGTTTCTGCCTTCTACTGGGCGCGCACGGTGGACCGCGCTTCCATGGCGCTGATGAACATGGTATCGAGCAACATCAACCAGTGGACGCTGCTGGCGGCCATGCTGCCCATCGTCTATTCGATCAGCCGTGGCCGGCTCTCGACGATCCCGCTCAACGGACAGCAGGAGCTCGAGCTGCTCATGACCATCGGGCAGTCGCTCGTCGGCATGGTCTTCCTGCTCGATATGGAGCTGGTCTGGTGGCAGGCGGCGGCGCTGTTCTGCTTATGGGCCGTGCAGTTCGGTTTCTCCCCGGTTCCGCCCGGCCGGGGCGTGGCCGGCTTCATCGCGCAGCACATCCACCGGTGGGTGACCGTGGCCTACTTCGTGTGGGTGGCCGCGGCCCTGCTCCGCAAGGCGGCGGGTCTCGGCCACCCGGCGGGCCGCCGCGTCCCCGAAGCCTTCCGCCTGTTTGGGGAGATGTGGCGGCGGCACATTTGGGTGCGGCGGGGAGCGGAGTAGCGACGGCGGGAGTGGCCTGGCTCCATGCGTGCCGGCATCCTCGTTTCGCGGTGGCCGGAGGGAGCGCATCTGTGGGCAAGGCAGGCGGCGGGATGTGATGCTATAGTGGCAACTTCGCCATTGCGAAACTCGTACCCGGGCGCGACCGAGCCCGGGGCAAAACCGCGCGGGCGGGCACGTCAAGAGGACAGATTCAAATGCCGATGTCAAAACCCACACTTCTTCGGTGTGCGATGCGGGCCGGCCGCCGCGCGGCCGATTCCTGGCGGCGATCGATTCCCATATGCGCGGGCGCCGCCGCGCTGGTCTGGTTCCTGCTGCGTGTGCTTCCCAAACCCAGCCGCGCCAGCTATCCCTGCCAGCGGGCCGCTTTTCCCATGGCGTCGGCTTTCGTGATCTGGCTGGTTGGCGCCGTCTCCATCAGGTCCCTGATCGGGCGGTTTGGCAGCCTGTTCGCGCGCCACAGGACGGCGGCGGCTTTGGGGATGGTCTCGGCGCTGGCGGTGGCGGTCTGGACGCTCGGTTCGTTCGTCAGCCAGGGAGTGGCGGATACCCAGACCAAGGTCACGGACTTCAACTTCGTCCCGGCCAGGCCCAACGCTCCGGTCGGAGTTGCCCGAGGGATCAATCCCGGCCGCGTCGTGTGGGCGCGAGACCCGCGGGCTACCCGGTGGGCAGGCCATCTGAAGCAGAATTCGGACCAATGGTGGCTCGACCAGAACACCGACCAGGCGGCGGTGGACGCCATGCTGGCCGCCACCCTGACCAAACTCACCGGCACCGCCACCTGCGAGCAGGCCTGGCAGGCGCTCTTCGAGTACTACAACAACCGTTCGCGGCAGTTGGCCAAGCGCGGCTATCGGCCCGGCGAGTTGGTGGCCGTGAAGATCAACATGAATAATGCCACCGCCAGCGCGAAGACCGACAACTTCATCGATACGTCCCCGCAGATGGTGTTGGCCATGGTGCGGCAACTGGTGAACCAGGCGCACGTGCGGCCGCAGGACATCCTCGTTTACGACGCCAAGCGCTACATGATGCCCTACACGCTGACGAAGGTGTGGAGCGAGTTCAAAGACGTGCGCTTCCTGCAACAGGAGCCGCCCAAACCGGACCAGCCCAAGCATCCGGTCTACGGCGATTACAGCCGCCTGGAAGGGCCTCAATGGGTAGACGGGGTGAGTTACTCGAAGGGAGTTTACAACGACGCCAAACTCATACCCAAACAGGTTTTCGACGCGACTTACCTGGTCAACCTGGCGCTGCTCAAGGCGCATTCCTATCCGTACAACGACCTCGATGGCGGCGACAACGGCCAGACGGCGCTGACCATGACCGGCAAAAACCATTTCGGCTCCATTAAGGGCACGCCGGAGCTGCACGCGGCCATCAACACCGATCAGGGGGGCGTGAAGAACGCCTATTCGCCGATGGTCGATCTGGCTGCCTCGCCCAACCTGGGCGCGAAGACGGTCCTGTTCGTTCTGGACGGACTCTATTGCGGGCGCAAGTGGCAGTCCTATCCGCAGCACTTCCCCAACTTTCCGTTCAACAACCGCGCCATTCCCTATGAGAGCCCGGAATGGCCGTCCAGCGTGCTGGCCTCGATGGATGGAGTGGCGCTCGACTCGGTCGGCCTGGACCTGTTGTTGGCCCAGACCAGGAACAACAACGACGAACTGGGCCGGCCCAGAATCCTGATTCGCGCCAACGCCGACGACTACCTCTTCGAGATGGCGCAGCCGGGCAACCCACCCTCCGGAACGGTCTATAAGCAGGCGGGCAAAGTGGTGGCGAGCCTGGGCGTTCACGAACGCTGGGAGAACGATGCCACCATGCGCTATTCGCGCAATATCGACCCGGTCAACGGCCAGGGCATCGAGCTGGTGTACCTGCCGCTGGGCGGCGCCAAGGACAAGCCCGCCGACCTCGCTTTTGCTGCCAGTCTCGCCGCCCCGACCCCGAGGGCCGCTCTCGCTCCGGAGACGCTGCCCGGCCGGGGGCTGGCGCAGTACGACTTCTTCTATGCGGGCGAGTCCAAGGAAGAGCGGATGTTCATCGTGCGTGACGGGCGGGTGGTCTGGTCTTACACTCATCCCGGCAAGGGCGAGATCAGCGACGCCGTGCGCATGTCCAGCGGGAACATCCTGTTCGCCCACCAGTTTGGGGTCACGGAAATCAGCGCGGACAAGAAGGTGGTGTGGAACTTGGATGCCCAGCCGGGCACGGAAATCCATACCGCGCAACCCATCGGAACCGACCGCGTCATGTTCATCGTGAACGGCGACCCGGCCAAACTGGTCGTGATGAACAAGGTCACCGGCGGTGTCGAGCGCGAGTTCGTGCTTCCTGCCGGCAACCCCAAGAGCACGCACGGCCAGTTCCGCCACGCTCGGCTGACCAGAGAAGGCACGGTTCTGGTAGCGCACATGGATGCTGGCAAGGTGTGCGAGTACGATGCCGCCGGCAAGGAAGTGTGGTCGGTCGCGGCGGCGAATCCATGGTCCGCCGTGCAACTGGAGAACGGGAATGTGTTGATCGTGGGCGGCAGGCAATCCGTGCGCGAGGTAAACCGCAAGGGCGAGAGCGTGTGGGAATACACGGCTGCCGACACGCCGGACTACAAGTTGAACAGCCTGCAACTGGCCATTCGGCTGCCGGACGGCAATACCATCGTGAACAGTTGGTTCAACCTCTGGGACGGCACGCCCGATCCTGGGAACGCCCCGGTACAGGCCGTCGAAGTAACGCCCGGAAAGAAAGTGGTCTGGGCGCTGCGTTCCTGGACGCCGCCGGCCGACCTCGGTCCTGCAACCATCATCCAGCTCCTGAATGAAAAGGACGTTCCGGAGCGGGTCAGGTTTGGGGACATCCAGTAGCGGAGCGAGACCTGGCCCGGTGTCCTGAGGGCCCGTCAGTAAGCAACCGCTCCAATCTTCGGAGAGCGCAAGGACGTACGAAAACATCTTGCCGAGTGCAAGAAGGCGCCTAGAAAAGTTGGCAAAGGCATTTCCTGCCGCTGATGAACGCGGATAAACACGGATAAAAGAATCCTGTTTTCGTTTTTTTATCGGCGTGAATCCGTGTTCATCCGCGGCAAGTATTGGATCTGTTCTTTCCTGACAGACCCCAAGCGGTTGCCGGCAGAGACCCGGGTGTTGTGGACTGCTCCCGGCGGCGCTCGCGGCGTCCCCAGGAGGGGGACGAGCATTGCGGGCAAGGGGCGGGATTCAATACAATCTACAGCGGGGACGATATTGGCCGCGAAGTGCACAGTGGCCACCAAGTCCACGTTCCATGGCCATCTCTGAGGACCAAGCGCCGGGCAAGGTGTCCGGGCGGATTCGAGGGCGCATCCGCCGGCTGTGCCCCGGACTTTTCCGCGCCCGTGGAGCGGCATGGCGCGGCTGGCCGTCTACGGTCCGTTGGCCCGCCGATCACCTGTGCTGTGAGGAGAAACCGAATGCGTAACAGCCTGTTTGCCATCATTCCCGCTCTGGCGTCCGTCCTGGCCGCCGCACCGAGCGCCTCCGTAACCGTCCGCAATCCGATCGACGTGGCACGGCCCAGCGAGACCATCGTTCTCGATGCCGCCGAACTGCGCGCTCTGCTCTCGGTGGAGGATGTCCGCAAGATCCACGTGCGGGCCGAGGGCTCCGACAAGGACCTGCTGATCCAGGCCGTCGATACCAACGACGACGGCGTCTTCGAACAGTTTCTCTTTCAGGCCGACTTCGCGCCAGCTCAGACGCGCGTCTTTGTGCTGACCCCCGGAGACAGGCAGATCGCCAAGGTGGAAGACTACAAGACCTACGGCCGCTTCGTGCGCGAGCGCCGCGACGACTTCGCCTGGGAGAACGACCGCATCGCGCACCGCATGTACGGCAAGGAACTGGAGACCTGGCCGCGGGAGCCTCTGGTCAGCAGCTCGGTGGACGTCTGGACAAAGCGCGTGCGCCAGCTCGTCATCAACAATTGGTACATGGTGGACGACTATCACCGGGAGCACGGGCAAGGCGGAGACTTCTATTCGGCCGGCGCCACCCGCGGCGACGGCGGCACCGGAATCTGGACGGGCGGCAAACTTTACCCCTCGGCCAACTTCCGCGACACGCGCGTTTACGCGGTGGGGCCGATCCGGCTGATGTTTGAATTGACCTACGAGACCTGGACGGCCGGCGGCGTGCGCGTCTCCGAGAAGAAGCGCGTTTCGCTCGACGCGGGCCACAACCTGGACCGTTTCGAGAGCCGCTACACCATCGACGGCAACGCCGCCGACCTCATGCACGCGGTCGGCATCCGCAAGCTGAAGATCACCCAGATGAAACCCAGCCCCGAGCGCGGGATCATGCGGACCTGGGAGCCGGTGAGAGAAGGCGGTGAAATGGGCCAGGCGGTTCTGGTGGATCCCGCCTCTCTGAAAAGCATGACGGAAGACGACCTCAACTTCCTGATGCTGACCAAAATCGAGCCCGGCGTGGCCTGCGTTTCCTACTCCGGGTTCGGCTGGACGCCCCTCGGCGATTTTCAGAAGGTCGAAGACTGGGACCGCTACCTGGCGGATGAGGCGGCGCGGCTGAAAACGCCGGTCGAGATCAAGATCGCCAAGCAGTAAGCGGCGGGCGCGGGCGCGGGCACAGGCGCGGAGCCGGGGCGGGCGCGTCGCGGTCATCGGCGGATGGGTGCGCTTCCGATGTGCGGCGGCCGCGAACGCACCCCTACTTCTTCTTCGCCCGGTAGTGAAACGTATTCAGATTCCGTTCGATGTCGAAGGAGCGAAGCATGGCGATGACCTCCGCGCCCGCCATCAGAGCCGGCCCGTAGCCTTGCATCGCTCCCAGATCCGTCGGCCGGTTGTAGTAGTACACCGCGTCGTAGGCCGCCGTGGTGCTCACGCAGATGCCTTCGATTTGACCGTCGGCGCGAATGCGCGTGGCCAGGGCCTGCCACCCCGCCTGGGCCACCGGCGCATAAACCGGAGCCAGCCACCCGCGGTTCACTCCGCGCGCGATGGCGAAGGTGAACATGGCCGTCGCCGAGGTCTCCAGGTAGCTATCGGTCTTGTCCAGTAACTGGTGCCACATGCCATTGCCGCTTTGGGCCGCGGCCACCCCCTGCACGGCGCGGCCGAAGATCTCGAGCAGCCGGGCGCGGTCGGGATGGTCCTCCGGCAGAACGCTGAGCAGTTCGGCGTTGGCCATCAAGGCCCATCCGGCCCCGCGTCCCCAGTAGAACTTCGGATCGAAGGCGGCGTTCTGGTACCACGAGTGGTCGTAGAGGCCGGTGGTCGAGTCCTGCAACCTCGCCGAGAACTGAATCACCTGCCGGGCGGCATCGTCGAAGTACGCGCGGTTCCCGGTCAGCTTGCCCATCTGGGCCAGGAAAGGAACGGACATGTACAGATCGTCGGCCCACAGCGAAACCGGCTGCGGACGCGGGCGGGCCAGGGTGCCGTCGGGCATGCGCATCATCTTGTGCGAGATGAAGCCGGCGGAAGCGTCGATAGCGACGCGGTATCGCGGGTCGGGCTTGCGCGCGTAGGCCTTGATGAGCGCCGCGCCGATGGCGCCGCAGTCGTCCAGTTCCCGCATATCGATCAGGCGCCGCAGGCCATAGCGCTGCGGTCCGAACAGGCGCGCCTGCTCGCGGAAGTAGTCCAGGTGGTCGAAGATGAAATCGAAGTTGCGCAGGGCGTACTGTTGGAACCGCTGGTCGCCGGTCACGTCGGCGACCTGGAGCATGGCGGCCAGCGCCACGCCCATGGGATAGTCCCAATCGTTGAACTGTCCCGGGCGCATATCCAGGCCGGCCGTCTTCGTCGGATGCGCGAAGTCCGTGATCTCCTTGCCGGTCTCGGTGTCGATAATGCGGTAGGGAGTGGAGCGCTGGAAGTAGTCGAGAACCGCATCCAGCTTGGCTTTGATGCCGGCCTCGCTGGGCACGGCGTAGTCCACTCCCGGCGCGAGCGACGGCTGCGAGAACGAGGGCTCGCTGCGGCCGAGCGGCTGCGCGTAGAGAGCGGACGCCACAACCAGCGCCGCGAGCGGTAGACACCTGGGAATCACTGTTCGCCTCCGCTGGTAGGATAACGCAGGTCAAACGGGGCGGGCCTGCGGCGCGAGCACGCGGGGTTTCCCGAGGCGCGCGGTTGCAGGTCAAACGGGGCGGGCCTGCGGCGCGAGCACGCGGGGTTTCCCGAGGCGCGCGGTTCGGAGTCGGGGGATGTTGGGCGTTGGGGCTGAGCTGGCGGTCCTGTAGAATAGAACGAATATGCCCGACAATGGACAGGAATTCTACCGGATCAAGAAGTTGCCGCCATACGTGTTCGCGGTGGTGAATGAGCGCCGGGCCCAGTTGCGCGCCGAGCAACTGGACGTGGTGGACCTGGGGATGGGGAATCCGGATGGCGCTACGCCGGCGGTGATCGTGAACAAGCTGACGGAGGCGGCGCAGGACCCGCGGAATCACCGGTATTCGGCCTCTCGCGGCATCCCGCGGCTGAGGGAAGCGATCGCCAAGCGGTACAAGACGAACTACGGCGTGGATCTGGACGCGGACAAGGAAGTGATCGCCACCATGGGCGCCAAGGACGCGCTGGCGCACCTGCTGTTCGCCGTGATCGGGCCGGGCGACCCGGTGGTGTGTCCGAATCCGGCGTATCCGATTCATCAGTACGGGGTCATCATGGCGGAGGGCCAGTCCTGCGCGCTGCCGGTGAGCGATCCGCCCGAGTTTCTGAACAGGATGGAGGACCTGTTCAAGACCGCGATCCAGAAGCCGAAGCTGATCCTGATCTCTTTCCCGCACAACCCCACGACGGCGTGCGTGGAGCTGGACTTCTTCCGCGAGGTGGTCCGGATGGCGGGGGAACACGGCGCCATGGTGCTGCACGATTTCGCGTACGCGGACCTGTGTTTCGACGGGTGGCGGGCGCCGTCGCTGCTGCAGGTCGAGGGCGCAAAGGAGGTCGGCGTCGAGGTGTTCTCGATGTCGAAGAGCTACAGCATGGCGGGATGGCGGATCGGGTTCTGCCTGGGGAACCGGGCCATGATCGCGGCGCTGGCGCGGATCAAGAGCTACCTGGACTACGGGGCCTTTCAGCCGATCCAGATTGCGTCGATTGTGGCGCTGCGGGAGTGCGAGGCGGAGACGCGGAAGATCTGCGCGGTGTACCAGAAGCGGCGGGACGTGCTGATCGAGGGCCTGAAGAAGGGCGGCTGGGAGGTGGCGCCGCCGCGCGGGTCGATGTTCGTCTGGGCGCGGATTCCGGAGCCGTTCCGCAAGCTGGGGTCGCTGGAGTTTGCGAAGCTGCTGCTCGAGAAAGCCCTGGTAGCGGTGTCGCCGGGCATTGGGTTCGGGCCGCTGGGGGAGGGGTTTGTGCGGTTCGCGCTGGTGGAGAACGAGCAGCGCATCCGGCAGGCGACGCGGGGGATTCGGGCGGTGCTCAGGGGGCGGTGAGGGAGGAACGGTGCGAATCAGATCGCGCTAGAATCGGGTGGGCGCATGGCGGATATTGAGATCGCGCAGGCCGAGGCGGACGCCCTGATTGCAGCGGAGAAGCGCTTTGTCGATCCTGCTGACTGGACTTTCCCAGGTCCGGGTCAGCGGGTGGAGCTGGAGCTGGCATCGGTGGATAAGCGCGAGAGGTTTGCACTCGATGTCACGCGCGCACAGATCAAGCTGACGAAAGCGACGTACCAGAATCGGGCGCGGCAGGTGATTGTCCTCATGCGACTTGACCTGGACGGTCCGCCGCACCGGAATCCGGACGGCGTCGAACTCCCATGCCCGCATCTGCACGTCTACCGCGAGGGCTTTGGGGACAAGTGGGCGATCGCGGCGCCCGTGGATCGCTGCCCGGACACGCTGGACCTGTTCACCACGTGTGAAGCTTTCATGCGGGAGTGCAATATTGCCGGGCCAGCCAGAATGCAGAAGGGGCTGTTCTCATGAGCGTCGTCGCGGAGATCGAAAAGCTGATGCGGGACTACCACGCGTGGCTGCGGGACAAGACCACGCTTCGCGAGGTGGACGGCGAATGGGTGGAGATCACGGCACCTTATCTCGATCGGCACAACGACGCGCTGCAGATTTATGTTCGCGCTGAAAGCGGCGGTTACGTCCTCACCGACGACCGCTATACAATCCACGATCTGGAGGCGTCGGGGTGCAAGCTCGATACGGATAAGCGTCGGGACCTGCTTAAGATGACGCTGAACGGTTTTGGCGTAAGGCTGCAGGACGACGCCCTCGAGGTGCGTGCAACGACCGAGACGTTCCCGTCAAGAAAGCACAGTTTCATCCAGGCCATGCTCGCCGTCAACGACCTTTTCTATCTTGCGAAGCCAGTGCTGGAG